>Ga0164242_10009635_pt1 | contig 10397 bp, 6 predicted proteins | sample OricomgcompostMG_FD_108783 | JGI IMG/M metagenome (GOLD analysis project Ga0164242, IMG submission 108783) | Miracle-Growth compost microbial communities from Emeryville, California, USA - Original compost - Miracle growth compost (MG) ... | reverse complement strand
CGGGCCACCTCGTACTCGTCCTTGTACGCCATCACCTTGTGCAGACCGTGCGCGACGGCGGCGGTGACGCTGGTCGAGCCGACGAGATGTTGCTGCTCCAGTTCGGCGATCCGTGCGACGAACTCGGAGTACTGCGCCGCGTATCTCGCACTGTGGTAGATCGTCAGGTCCTCGGCCCTTGCCCTCACCAGTTCTTCCAGCGGTACGGGCGGCGGTGTCGAAAGGCCGGTCGCAGCTGTAGATGGGGTACGCAGGGCGCGCCCGCCGCCGGCGAGCACGACGGCCTTCTTGAAGGCGGCGGGATCGCTGATGAACTGTCGCCCCCGCCTGAACGCCTGGATGTTCTCGTCGACCTTGATGCCATTGGCGTCGATGGCTTCCTCCATCGCCGCGGAAGTGAGAGGAAGTGCTCCTGCTTGGAATGCCGCGCCGATCAGTAGGAAGTTCGCGTACTGATCGTCACCGAAGAGCGCGCTCGAGGCGTTGCGCGCATCGAACGCGCGGCTCGTGCGTGCGGTTGCCGCGATGCGATCCAACAGCGGTCCGACGTCGGGCACAGTCTGACGGACGTCGGCGACCATCGATCCTGTGGGCACGATCGCCGTGGACGTGATCGCCACCGTCCGCCGGGGGTCGGCGGACGCGAGATTGCCTGGGTCAGCAGCAACGATGACGTCTGCGCCCATGTAGAGGTCGACCTCGTGGTCGGCCGCCTTGTTCGCCCGGTCGAACGGCGCTGCCCCGATCTTGATGTCGGACACTACGGCACCACCCTTCTGGGCGAGCCCGGTCTGATCGAGTGTGTGGGCGAACCAGCCCGAGATGGAGGCCGCCACGCCGAGCACTTGGGAAGCGGTGACGATCCCCGAACCACCGATCCCGAGGAGTCGGACGGTGTAGTGGCCGCGTGCAGGCAGTTCGGGCACGGCGGGTGTGGGCAGGTCTTCGTCCGTGAGCGTTGAGATACGTGCTCTTCGGCGGCTCGTGGCGCGTGGACGGATCGTCATGAATGCCGGACAGTCTCCGGCGATGCAGGCGTCATCGGAGTTGCACGACGACTGATCGATCCGGGTCTTCCGGCCGTATTCGGTGAGAACGGGCTGGACGGACAGGCAGTTCGACTTCCGGCCACAGTCGCCACACCCCTCACACACTCGTTCGTTGATCATCACGCGATCGGTCACCGACGGTGCCGAACCACGTTTCCGTTTGCGTCGCAGCTCGGTGGCGCACTCCTGATCGTGAATGAGCATCGTCACGCCGGGAATCGCTGCGAGGGTCTCCTGTGCCTCGATGAGGCGGTCGCGACTCCATACGACTACCCCCTCGGGCAGCCGGGTTCGCCGGTACCGGCGGGGGTCATCGGTGGTGACGATGATTCGTTTGACGCCCTCCAAGAGCATCGCGCGGCACACGTTGGCGACTGACATCTGGCCGACGACCGGTTGACCGCCGGTCATGGCGACCGCGGAGTTGTACAGCAATTTGTAGGTGATCGTCGAGCCCGCCGCAACGGCGGCGCGAACCGCGAGGCTGCCCGAGTGGTGGAAGGTGCCGTCGCCCAGATTTTGGAACATGTGCGGTCGTTGGACGAAAGGTGCCATGCCGATCCACTGAGCGCCCTCACCGCCCATCTGGGTCAGGCCGGTGACCTCGCCGACCTGCGATTCGGGCATCAGCAGTGTCAAGGAATGGCACCCGATTCCGGCGCCGACGAGTGCTCCGCTGGGTACTTGGGTGGACGAGTTGTGCGGGCAACCGGAACAGAAGTAGGGCGTGCGGACGGCCAAGGGGAGCAACTTGCCGCTGGGTCCCTCCGGCCGGTCCTGTCGGCGCTCTTCCGTGGTTGCGATCTGGTGGTGTGTGAGTCGAGAACGAAGCACCTTCGCGATCTCGTCGGGGCCGAGCTCACCGTGCGCCGCGAACATCCCGGATCCACCGGGGCCGACCTTGCCGGACACCACCGGAGCGCCGACTCGGCCGAAGAGGATGTCCTTGAGGGCGCTCTCGATGAACGACCGCTTCTCCTCGATGACGATGATCTCCTCGAGTCCGTCGGCGAAGGCGACCACTTCGATCGGGTCCAGTGGATGTATCACGGCAAGCTTCAGGACCCGGATACCCGCGCGGCTCCAGGTCTCCTCCGGGAGACCGAGCGAATCGAGCGCCTGGGCCACGTCGAGGAAAGACTTGCCGGCGGCGACTATTCCGACACGTGCAGCCGCTTCGGAAGGCGCGCCGAGCATTCGGTTGAGTTCGTTGGTGCGGACGTAGTCGCGCGCGCGTTCCAGGCGCGCTTCGTTGCGCGACTGCTCGAGCTTGAGCAAGGCCGGACCGGCAAAGGTCGCGGTCACGGAGTGAGCTCCCTGGGCCCCGCCGCTACCCGTGCCTGCGATCCTGACTCGGCTGGGATCCAGATCGACGACACTCGAGGCGTCGGCGACATTCGTGACGATCTTCAGGGCCGTCCACAAGCCGGTCGCTCGCGACATCGCGACTGCGTGGATGCCCAGATCGAGGATCTCTTGCGCACTTGCCGGGTACAACGTCGGCAGGCCGAGATCCGCCAGGAGGAACTCGGACGCACCGGGAACGCTCGATGACTTGGCGGTCGGGTCGTCGCCGACGATCGCGACCACGCCCCCGCGGGGATCGGCACCGCCGAGGTTCGCATGCCGGATCGCGTCAGCGGCCCGGTCGAGTCCCGGCGACTTCCCGTACCAGAATCCGACCACGCCGTCGAAGCGGCGGTCTCGGAGCGTGGAAGCCAGTTGACTCCCTTGGACGGCGGTCGCGGCGAGCTCCTCATTGAGACCGGGAGTGAAGACCACGTCGTGCTGGGCGAGAACCTCCGAGTTCCGGGCAAGCTCCAGGTCGTACCCACCGAGTGGTGAGCCTTCGTAGCCTGAGATGAATGCCGCGGTTCGGAGCCCGGCATCGTGGTCTCGGCGGCGAACATCGAGGGGCAAGCGCGCGAGGGCATGGATTCCGGTCATAGTGACCGTGCCCGATGTAGCGGTGTACCGCTTCGCGCGGGTCACTTTCGGAGCTGGTGACGATGAACACTCGCTTTGTTTCATATGACAAGGGTCTGCGCCCGGTGGCGGTCGTTCCACGGCAACTCCCACAGAATTGGACGCTCTGATTTAGGGAAACAACAAAGGCGGGCCATATTCTGTCGCTGTGAGCTCTGACGTCGACGCTGTCTATTCGGCTCTCGACTCCGTGCTCGAAGACTTTGCGAGTGCGGTTGCCAGGCAGATTCGAGTCGAAGCTCCCGGGTACGGCGATGTCGTTCTCGACGAGCACCTTCGCGATGCCTTCGTCCAGATTCGGGCGGCTCTCGACGGCCTCCGTACCGGTGCACAGGCGTCCGATCTCGATTTGGCGCTTGCTCGCGACGTGGGTCGGCGGCGCGCCATGGCGGGCATCCCTCTCACGGATGTCGTCGAGGCCTACCACGTCGCCTACCGCGAGATGTGGTTCGAGTTGATGCGACTCGCAACTGCCCGTGGGGCACAGACTGTCGGCGCCCTCGCTTCAGATGCAGCATTGCTCTGGAACTGGTCCCATCGCCTCACGGCGGCGATGGCGGCTGCGCACACGGACCAGAGCATGGTCCTCGCCAATGAGAGCGCGTCCTTACGCCGTCAACTCCTGGAGGTGTTGACGGGAGGGCAGGATCGCTCGGGGGAGGGTGCCGCGACGGTACGTCGATTGGGACTCGACCCGGCGTCGACGTTCACCGTTGCGGTTGTCGCCGGTCTCACCGCGACCGAGGCCGACGAACTGGCGCGCCGGATCACCGGGCCGGGCGTACTTGCGCTCGGTTGTCACGACGGGGCTCGCGCGGTCATCGTGGCTCAAGGCGCCGATGAGGTTCGGCTGTCCTCCTCGATCGAGCGATTCCAACCTCACTCACGAGCTGGTGTCGGGTGTACCCGCCGTGGTCTCCATGGTGCGCAGCTGAGCCTCCAGGATGCGACTGACGCGCACACGCGGGCAATCGAGACTGGTGCACGAGTGATTTTCGCCGACGACTGGATGCTCTGTGTGCTGGGGACCGCGAAGGCGCGCCTCGAGCCGCTGCTCGAGGTTGGGCGCGCGGCAGCGCGGCAACATCCCGAGTGGGCCAGAACAGTGGTGGAGTTCGGTACGCACGGCCTCTCGGCCGCAGCAGCCTCTGAGGCTCTCGGAGTCCACCCCAACTCGGTCCGCTATCGAATCGACCAGTGGGCAAAGGTGACCGGATGGAATCCGCGCGACCTCTCCGGCCTGGTTGCTTCTCTGATCGCGATCACCTCGGAGATGCCGATGTCTGCGACGCCGCTTCGGGTGGGTAGGCCTTCGTCCACGTGACCTAGCCGGGTGGGCCGCCACGGGGCGCCCGCGGCAGGCGATGTCCCCTGGACTTTTTTGGCGACCCCATTGACACGGGGCCGAACCAGTATCTATGTTCTCCGTACTTTGTACGGTACTTAGTACGGGAGCGACGCGAGTCGCCTCCGGTGTCCGGAACATGAGGAGTGGCGATGACGATGGGCAACGGAAGAGTCGGTGGAGGCGTGGCGTGGTGTGCCGCCATCGCCGCTGCGGTACTGCTGAGTGGATGCGGTTCCTCAAGCGGCTCCAGTGGCGCGACGAGTTCCAAGGTTGTGATCGGGATGGCGATCGGCGAGACCGGTCCACTGGTCACCTATGACACCGCGGCCAAGGACGGTGCCGAGCTGGCCGTGGCCGACATCAACGCGCACGGCGGTCTCCTCGGCCATCCGGTCGAGCTCATCACGGCTGACACGCACAGTGAGATCAATCAGGGCAGCCAGGCAGGGCTTGCCCTGAAGTCGAAGGGTGCAAACGTCATCCTCACCAGCCCCGACTACAACTACGGCGGCGGCGCAGCGCGGGTGGCAGAGCAGAGCAACATGGTGGTGTTCTCCGCGGCCGGTTCGTCGAAATTCGGCCCCAGTGGCATCGGGCCGTTGGCCTACACGACCAACTACAGCGTCACCAGCGAGGGCTACGTCGACGCGGAATGGGCGTACACGACCCAGCACTTCGACAAGGCGTACGTACTCGAGGACACCACCACCGACGCCGGGCTCCAGCAGTGCGACGGGTTCAGGAGCCATTTCAAAGAGCTCGGCGGGACCATCGTCGGCAGCGATACCTTCAAGAACTCTGACGCGTCCATCGCGACACAGCTCACCAAGCTGAAGGCTGCGGACAAGCCCGACGTGATCCTGCTCTGCTCCTACCCGCCGGGTGGGGCGACTGCCGTGCAACAGCTCCGCGCTGCTGGTATCGACCAGCCGATCATCGGGGAGATGGCCTTCGACGGAACGTACTGGTTCAAGAAGACCATGCGAAATCTTTCCAACTTCTACTACGTGACGCCGACGTCGACCTACGGGGACGATCCCGACCCTGCGGTCAATGCCTTCTGGAAGTCCTACAAAGCGAAGTACGGCACACCGGCGGTCAGCTTCGGTGTGAACTACTACGCCGCGGTGGAGGCGATCGCGGAGGCGATCAAGAAGGCCGGCACGGTCAGTGGCAGCGCGGTGGCAAAGGAGCTCGACCAGGCAACCGGATCCGGTCTGCTGAACATCTCCTACACCCCGACAACGCACATCCTGGTCAACATCCCGATGCGGATGATGCAAGTGCAGAACGGCAAGCCGAGCTATCTCGCCACTGTCAAGCTCGCGTCAGTCCCCCCGCAGTCGTGAGCAGCAAAACCGCTCGGCGATGGGGACTGCGACCGGAGGTCGTGGCCGGCGAGCTCGCCGGCCACGGCCGGAAGGAGGTGCCTTCATGACCTGGCAGGAGTCCATGGGCTATGTCATGGATGCTCTCAGCCTCGGGAGTCTCTACGCGCTCTTCGCCCTCTCCATCTCAGTGGTGTTCGGTGTGATGCGCCTGGTCAACTTCGCGCAGGGTGCGCTGGTGGCGGCGGGCGCCTATGCCCTCGCCGCCACCAGGGGCCCGTTCGCTCTCCGGATCGTTGTCGTCCTGGTCGTGTGTGTGATCGCCGCACTGCTGATGGAGCGAGTGGCATTCAGGCCGCTGCGGGATGCAGACCCCGACACTCTCCTGGTCGCCTCATTCTCGGTCAGCGTGCTCCTGGAGAACGGCATCCTGCTGATTTTCGGCAGCGCCCCCAAAGGCGTCGAGCTACCGCACTACTTCGTCCAGCAAGTGTCGCTGGGAGGCTTGAGCTTCCCGCTGTTGGACGCCATCGCCATCGGCTTGACGATCGTCATGCTCCTCCTGTTGGTGTTCTTCTTGACCCGCACCGACATGGGACTGAGCATTCGGGCAGCGGCGGGCGATTTCACCATGGCGCGGCTCATGGGTGTGCGCGCCGACTACGTCGTCTCGATCGCATTCGGGCTCAGTGGTCTGCTGGCCGCGCCGGCGGTGCTGATCTTCATGGGTACCACCGGCCTGACCGTCCCCAATGTCGGCGACATCCCCGTCCTGGCGGCCTTCGCCGCGGTCACGATCGGCGGCCTCGGAAGCCTGACCGGTTCGCTCATCGGCGGCTATCTCTTCGGCATCCTCACCGTGGCATTCCAGGCACTGCTCCCGTCCGGCCTGGGGAGCTACAGAGACGTCTTCGTCTTCGCGATCGTCCTGGCGCTCCTAGCCGTTCGCCCGCAGGGAATCGTCCAAACAGAAGCGCTGAGGACAAGAGTATGACGACGCAGCAGCAGGCCGAGACATCGGCGACGACAGAGGGCGACCGTCGCACGATGCACATGCTCACCCGCTCGATCACGACCCCGATCGTGCTCTGTGTCGCAGTTGTCCTGTGCGCCGCGATTGCCAGCAGCATCAACGCGATCATGGCCGACGCCACCGTGATCGGGCTCATCACGATGACCATGGTCGTGTCCCTCTATGTGTTCGTCGGCAACTCGGGGATCTTCTCGTTCGGGCACTCCGTCTTCATGCTGACAGGCGCGTACGTGACCGGGATTCTCGTGATCCCTGTACTCAACAAGAAGGCGCTCCTGGACCTGCCTGGCTGGCTCGGGAACCACCAGATCGCAACCGCGCCCGCTCTCCTCGTCGCGGTTGCCGTCTCGATGGCAGTCGGCGCCGTGGTCGCCATTCCGCTCACCCGGATGGGTGCGCTCGCCGCAGGTCTTGGAACCTTCGCGGTCCTGAACATCGGGTACAACCTCGCCTCCAACTGGCGAGCGGTCACCGGGGGTCCGACCGGTCTTGCCGGCGTGCCGACCACGACGACGGTGACGACCGCGACACTCATCGCGGTCCTCGCCATCGTGGCCGCCTGGCTCTTCCAGGAGACCGCGCTGTGCCTGCGGCTCCGTGCCTCGCGTGAAGACGAGATCGCTGCCCGTTCAGTCGGCATCAAAGTCACGCCAGAACGGGGGGCAGCCTTGGTGGTCAGCGCCGGGATCGGCGCGATGGCCGGAGGAGCATATGCGCAGTACGTCGGCTCCTTCACCCCCGATGCCTTCTTCCTGGCGATCACCTTCAACATGTGCGCGATGCTCGTCGTCGGTGGGCGGTCCTCGCTGACGGGCGCCGTGGTCGGCAGCCTGATTCTGACCGCACTCACCTATGAGCTGACCAAGCTCCAGGCAGGATTCGGCATTGGTGGTCTCCACGTCGGATCGAGGCCGGGCCTGGAGGAATTCGGTGTAGCACTCGTCACCTTGGGCTGTCTCATCAAACGTCCGCGGGGCCTGACCGGTGGCCGTGAGGTTGCCGAGCTCTTCGCACGGTTTCACCCTCGCGAGGTCGATCCGTTTGCCCGGGCGGTCGACGTCCAGCAGAGCGAGCCGGGCATGCCGGTGAACACTGCTTTCGTTGCTCGTGAACAGGTGCCGGCTGACGGTGGGCTCCAGGTCGCGAACGTGTCAGTGCAGTTCGGCGGGCTCAGCGCACTCGCCGACGTCTCGGTCAGCCTTCGGCGCGGTGAGATCCTCGGCCTGATCGGCCCCAATGGTGCGGGCAAGACCACGCTGTTGAACGTTCTGACGGGCTATCAGGCCCCCACCAGCGGTGTGGTCAGTCTGGACGGTGCGCTCATCACCGAGGCTTCCGCCGAGGCACGGGCACGCCGGGGTGTGATCAGGTCCTTCCAGGGCGCGCGGCTGTTTCCTCGGATGACAGTGGCAGAGAACGTCGAGGCGGCGTGCGTTGCGCAGGGTTCCTCGCGGAGGAGAGCCCGGCAGGAGGCCGAGATACTTCTCCACCGGTTCGGGCTCGAGAGCTTGAGCGATGGACTGGCCGAGGTGCTCACGCACGGCCAGCAGCGTCTTCTCGGCGTCGTGCGCGCTCTCGCCGCGAAACCGGCATACCTCCTTCTCGATGAGCCTGCTGCCGGCCTGAACGAGACCGAGACGGATGAGCTCGCCGAGCTGCTCCGTCCGCTGCCCCGGGAGTTCGGGCTCGGTCTCCTCGTCGTCGAACATGACATGCGTTTGATCTTCGGCCTCTGCGATCGTGTCCACGCCCTTGCGGAGGGGCGCACCGTCGTCGACGGATCGCCCGAGAGGGTTCGCACTCATCCCGAGGTCATACGCGGATATCTGGGAGGTTCGGATGGCTAGCTCGATCGCAGCGAGTGGGGTGGATCAAGGCCCGCTTCTCAGAGTGGACGAGCTCTGCGTGCGCTATGGAGCGGTGACTGCAGTGCGCGACGTCTCTTTCGAGGTGGCCGGCGGCACCCTTGTGACGATCGTGGGGGCGAACGGCGCGGCAAGTCGTACTTGGTCAACAGCGTTTGCGGGACTGTGCCCAACGTGGGCGGCCAGGTCTGGGCCTTCGGTGAGGAGATCGGTGGAAGGACGCCGGAGGCGATCGCCCGCAGTGGGATCGCGCTCGTCCCCGAGGGGCGGCGGATCTTCGGCGCCCTGAGCGTCGCGGAGAACCTTCGACTCGGCATCCTCCATCGCCGTGATCGATCCGCCGCGGCAGAGGACATCGCGGGTGTTCTCGACCGGTTCCCGGCGCTGCGAGCTTCCTTGAAGCGCTCAGCCGACAGCTTGTCCGGGGGACAAGCGCAACAGTTGGCGATCGCGCGCTCGTTGGTCAGCCGGCCACGATTGCTGATCCTCGACGAGCCCTCTCTCGGCCTTGCTCCGGTCGTCGTCAACGAGATCTTCGAGCTTCTCGAGAACCTGCGAGACGACGGGATGACGATCCTGCTGATCGAGCAGAACGTCACTCACGCCATCAGGATCGCCGACAGGTCCTTGGTTCTCAGCGCCGGTCGCGTGGTCCTCGCCGCCGACCGCGAAGATCTTCCACCGGCCGACGAGATCGCGGCCGCAATCCTCGGTGTCTCATGACCATCAACAGCAACAGGGGAGAACAACGATGACCAAGTTTCGCGTCGGCCTGGCACAGCTCGAGTCGAGACTCGGCGAGGCTGACTACGACCCGCGTCCAGCGAACCTCGAACGTGCCGATCAGGCGGTCGGCGAGGCCAAGTGGCTCGGAGCCGATCTGGTGCTCCTCGGAGAGATGTTCCTGACGGGCTGTCGCTCCGACGAGCACAACCTGACGTACGCGCTGCGCATCGACCAGGATGATCCTGCGCTCCAGGCGGTGGTGGATCTTGCTGCCCGTCACGGCGTTCATCTGGTCATGGGCTCGGCGACGATCCGTGACACAGATCCGGAGACGGTGCACAATTCGGCGCTGCTCGTCGCGCCGGACGGGCTGATGGCAAGCTACGACAAGACCCATCTCGCCTACGTGACCGAGCCGAACGGCACTCTCCATGACGAGACGGCCTGGTTCGGCGCAGGAGCTGAACTGCCGGTCTGGCCGACCGCGTCGTTCGGGGTTCTTGGCCCGCAGATCTGCTACGACAACCACTTCGCAGAGGTCGGTCGTGCCCAGACCGTCCTGGGCGCCGAGTCGCTTCTCAACATCTCGGCATCAGCGGCAGGTTTCGAGGAGATCTGGTTCCACCTGAGAGCAGCGCGAGCCATCGAGAACGCCGCATGGTTCGTCAACTGCTCGGTCGTCGGCGAGCAGAAGGGCGAACGGTACTTCGGCCGCAGCGCGGTCGTCGACCCGATGGGCCGCCTCGTCGTCGAGGCTGCCGACGGGGTCGAGGACATCGTCGTTGCGGACATAGACCTCGATCAGGCGCGCGCCGTTCGCGCGATGATGAACACTCTCGGGTCTCGTCGGCCAGACGTGTACGGAAGCATCGTGGATCGGCGAACTGTTGCGCGGGCCGAGGGAGAGACTCGATGACCCGGAACGACCCCGTGGTCGACGAGTTTTCGTGGGCTTTCGGTCGTGCGGTGGATCGGTTGGTGACGGTGGAGATGCGGCCGGTGGGTCTGCCGTGGGGGAAGATCGATCGGCTGCTCGACGCGGCGGTCGCGGAGAGTGGGTTT
>Ga0164242_10009634_pt1 | contig 10397 bp, 9 predicted proteins | sample OricomgcompostMG_FD_108783 | JGI IMG/M metagenome (GOLD analysis project Ga0164242, IMG submission 108783) | Miracle-Growth compost microbial communities from Emeryville, California, USA - Original compost - Miracle growth compost (MG) ... | reverse complement strand
TTTCTTAGTCGGTTTCTTCGAATGGAAATGGTCTTTTTCTATAGAGATCCTGAACTAGGGAGACGTTGTCCGCAAACTGAGCGGGTGACGGGCAAGCTGCAGGTCTAGGATTGAGATGCAACGACGGGGGAGGGGATTGGGTTTTGATAGATTAAAAATTATAAGAGGAAACAACAGAGAAAGAAACTATAATGGGATACACCAGGTACCCCCCGAGTATGCTGAAGACAAAGAGATGAATGTGAGAATCGGAAACAGAACTATCTGCATTCCCAGCCGGAGCTCTTGGCCTTTAAAAAGGTTCAAGGGCGTTAACAATGGGCCAACGTTCATGAGGCCCGCAGACGGCCCGCCACATGGCGATTGTTTGAGTCTCGGCCGCTCTCTAAAAGATGGTGCAACGGGTCGTCTCTGATGTGCTCCGCCACCTGAAGATGAGTGGTTGTGAGTGGCTCTCGATGCTTACCTAGGAAGTTGGCGCTACGGGCGACCTCAGAGTCGTGACAGGCCCGTGACAGGCCCAGAATTGGATTCAACAAGCGCGCGGCAGGATTGGCGGGTGGGGAGGGGAGGCCGCGAGGCCTTTCGGCGGCCTTTGTTTCGTTTCTGTGTCTCCTCGCGGGTCTTTTCCGAGGGTCGCTTGTGTTCGAGGATTGAGCGATGCAGATCGTGGGCGATAACCTCCTGCAGCGACGGTGAGATTCACCTGGGGGAGGTCTCAAGGTAGTCGCTGGAACGGGGGGAACGGCCTAAACGGGGGACGGGGGGACTGTAAATAAGCGGACAGGCCGCCCACGTCGGAAGGGCAAACTCTAACCCACTTATAACAATCCAATCGACTGGGTGGACGGTGGACCGCTCACGATTCGAGAAACCAAAGCCACATATGCGTATGCAGCAGCCTTTGCATGACGCGGAGACGGCTTCCCGGAGCAAGTCGGGGAGACAGACCAGCAGGCTAGGGAGGGATGCAGGTCAGCATTTGAGGGGTTTTGCCCGCTTCATTTGTTGAATCGACTGCATTGCCAATCTGCCAGACCGAAGTTATGAAATGTCCATCTCTCCAACTTAGCTTTCGTCATAAAAACAAAGCCACGCGCTATTCCCGAGGGGTGACGAACAATCTCCGCCTCAATTCAGGTGCCAAGCCGCGGTGGGCTCCGTCGCAACTTCGCATGACAAGGTCCTGTGGATGCTATCCTGCGATGTTCCGGCTGACGGCCTGGGGGATGGAAGTGGGGGAGCGGATGTAGGGCGGGCTGGGCGGGCTGGGCGCTCTGAGCGGGCATTCCAATTGGACCGACCTCCTTCTTGGCCTCCTCAACAATTAACCAGCTCCCTAACAGCCAGCGATGACACGGGCCTCAAACTGGCTGGCCCCGGACCCATGTTTGTGCATGTCTTCCTTCGCCCGATGTGATTGTTCGACATATATGTAGGTGTTATGTATCTGTACGTGCATATGTGACCAGAATGTGTGGCTGGCTGATTCGCATTTAGGAAGCCGGATGATGCGAATATGCGTGTGTGCGAAGCGTCGAAGAAAGAACGTAACAGCGAAACAGAGCCCCCAAGGTAAGCGCCGATACTCCCCTTGCTTGGTTAGCCGCGCAGACTTGATGCGAGGCCCGGGATCTGGCCTTGTCGCCGGCGAGCGGTGAGCAGAGATCGAGGCGCCATCGGCCGAACTCTACTGAAACACTTTGATGACAAAGACTGGTACGGATCCCGTGGGAGGATAGCGATTCGCGAAGGCATTCCTCTTATGAATTCATCCCATTTAAAGTTATCAACAAATATCTTGCATTACACACACCTTCCGATCTACCTGCATAAGCGAAAGAAGCCTCCCTCTGAAAAAAGATGGCTGCCACCACCGGAGTGTCCCCTCCAATCGATGAGGTCACAGACCTTAGCAAGGAATATGATACCCCGATGGGCCTTGCCCACACCACCATGCAGGCCCTGAAGGACCGCATCAAGCTGCACTACGATCTTGCCAGTGATTACTACCTGAATTTATGGTATGTGTGAAACCGAGGGGGCCTAAAAAACCTAGAGTCCTGAAGTCAAGACTCTGGTGGGGGCTAAGTGAAGCTGGTTGCCTGTATTCCATCCGGTGAGGTGTGGTCTGAGGACCCCTCATAATAGGACACACCCCTGTTCTGACAAACGTGGTCGGTATAAGGGGCGAACACATCCATCATGGCTATTGGCCAACAGAAGAGTCCAAGGCCAAAGACTCCAAGGAATTCGCCCAGATCAGCCTGATCCGCCTTCTATTAGAGACGTCCAAGATCCCCGAAGGGAGCAAAGTCCTCGACGTCGGCTGCGGTATAGGAGGCACCTCGCGGTACCTCGCCTCCCAGTTGGGGTGCTCCGTCACCGGGATAACCATCTCGACGAAGCAAGTCGAGATTGCCAAACGACTTACCGCCGCCGAGGCGAGCAAAGAGACTCAGGGGGCCGAGATTGCCGCCGTCGAGGATGCAGACGGGTTCATCAAGCTCGGCAAGGGAAAGATTAAGTTCATCGAGTTGGATGCTGAGAAGATGGGAGACGTCTTCGCTGCCGATTCGGGTACCTTTGATGTTGTTTGGATCAGCGAGGCTCTCAGCCACTTCCCGGACAAGGGGCTCTTCTTCCGGAATGCACACAAGGTCCTAAAGCCTGGCGGGAAACTCGCCCTTGCAGACTGGTTCAAAGCGGACAATCTCGAGCAAAAGCAGTTTGACGATGATATTAAACCGATCGAGGGTGAGAGATCCTGAATACACCGAGACCGCATAGCGTACCGGTCCAAGTTCTTCTTTGCTTACGTTTGAAACAACGCAGATGGCATGCTTCTTCCCCCGCTTTGCACCCAAGACGGGTACGTTAACTACGCTACCGCCGCAGGGCTGAAGGAATTCAACCCACCCAAGGACATTAGTAAGGACGTGAGCAAGACCTGGTAAGCGCTCTCCTCCCATTCGCACCGGAACCTGTGTACTGCTGACACGGAGGATCAAGGGATATTTCCTGGTCGCTTGTGCAGAATCCATCGCTGTGGGCGTTCGCATTGAGTCAAGGCCGAGACGGCATTGCGTTCTTGCAGGCATTCCGTGCCATGAGGAGAGGCTATGCAAACGGCAGCTTTAGGTATGCCGTCATGTCATTCCAGAAATAGGGGGAAGCGTGTTCTGGAGACACCTATGCGCCACATCGCCATATGCGTGTATGGAAGTATTTGGCAGGATGGGACTGCAACCAAAATCAATACAAACGCGCGACCTGGTTCAACAGGCACAAGATACTATAATATACTGGGCCTACGGTTTTGAGAGGCTCAACCACAGTCACATATCGCCTAGATGATGCACCATCTTTCATGCGACAATCCCAGTCTCAAGACGAGTTTGTCGAATATATAAAGTGAGAAATCTGTAAGCTATAGCTTCTAAGTAAGAGATAGGTTCGTTCGCTCGCTCCTCGGGCTGAGATTATGTAAAACGGGATGGCCTCCGGGAAGGTCCCGCTCGGGACGGGAGTCGGTTTTGGATGGCCCGGCGCCGGCTCCCGTGGGTCCCTAGCCCGACGGGTAAACCTCGGCAGAAATCTTTTCCGGTCCCGACCCCAGATTTCGATGCGTGCCAAAACTGAGCACGTCTATCACGATCTTGCCGGGAGTAAAGGTGAACATCACAACAGCAAGATGCCTGCCCGAATACAATTACCGCCGGCTCTCCGGCAGTGGGGCCTTCGTTCTTCAGCTCCACGAGCTAACCTATCCACAACTTCGCCGGCAGCAGCATGTAAGCAAAATCAATCGATCACCCTTCTCGACAGCTAGAGGGAGATCCCTCCCGAGCTCTTCGAACACACAAGACTGACCCAACCCTTTCTTCAATTCACAGTGCGCAACCTCCGCGACCCAAGCAGCCAGGTCCTCGGCCTCGACGACGCCGCCCCGGCACGCACCTCCAGCCCCACCGACGCGCTGCGCAGCATCTACAAGGACGGCGACAAGTACCGGCGGTCCGCGGCGAAGCGGCGCACCGAGATCGCCGAGACGCTGCGCCACAAGACGGTCAGCGACCAGTTCCTGCGCCAGATGCCGCGCCAGTGGAAGACGGGGGACGTCTACGCACCACACGACCTCAGCCCCTACGAGATGAAGAAGTGGAGGAGGCAGTCGGGCCCCAAGAAGGACGTGCTGGACATGCTCGGTGTTAACCCGCTAGATATGTATCGGGTAGGTTTCCCCCGTTCCCCTCCTCTGGCCATAAGAATTGCGGGACTTGGACTGCTGTACTGACGACCCGCTTGTGTGCTTAGAACTTCTCCGTCATCTCCGAGTACATGACGCCCTTTGGCCGGATCAAGCACAGCGAGGAGACTGGGTTACGGCCAGTGAACCAGCGGAAGATGGCCCGCACCATCAGAAGGGCGATCGGGCTGGGGCTCCATCCCAGCGTGCACAGGCATCCCATGCTGTTGCTGAAGAAGTCCCAAAACATGCCGGCCCAGAATCGGGCGTCCAGGTCCAATTATTGAAGGACTCGGTCATATTCTGTCATCTAGATCCTGTTCTAGATTATGTACAACATGCCACCCTCCCTGTATTGTACAAGTCCCATGTACATGTCTATAGACATTTCTTTATACAAAGCCAGGCCCCGGCTAGGCTTTCACTTCCCGGTCAATGTTAAACCTGTCGAGACCCTCAACTGACTTCCTGCGGCCTTTCGTGAGGAGCCGAGCCCAGATCTCCGGATATTCCTCCTTTGCCCAATCCTCGAAATCGTCTTTCTGGTTCTGGCCGGGCAATGCGTTGTAGGCAATTCCTAGGCTGATGCGGATTGTGTCAGCATGGTCCGGTACTCTTGTGAGCGGGAGAGGGGAGGAGAGAGAAAGGGATGGAACTCACGTCTTGAGATTTGGAGGATATTTAACCCCGGAATCCATGCCTAGTATTAGCCTCTTCACTTCCTCCACGTGCCCTTCCCCGGCTACTGCTCCGCAATATGCCGAGAAAACGAAGGGGGGCACCTCGAGGTCCATCCTCTGCATCTTAGTCCAGATCTCCCTTGCTCGTCGGCCTCCGAACGGGAGCCCCTCGCAGACGTGGAAGATGATGGCTAAGCTGTTGTACGTCGGTCCTTCGGCCGAGTTTGTTATATCGTTCCAGAAGTCCATGGCCGGCGACGGATCCTCGCATCCGGCGTACGCAATCATTAGAGCGTTGTATATCCTGGTCTCCATCTGGATGGTGGTGTCCATCTTCAGCATGTTATGGACCATCCTGAGGCTCTCCGGGTCCGGACACCTGCCCAATCCTTCCAAGCACTGAATATAGGTGTCCCTTTTTGGCCGTTGCAAGGGGTTTTCGTGTGCCCGCATATGACCGAAAATATGGCATGCCATGTCGGGTCGCTTGCGATTGAAGAAGGCGTTCATGAGCAAGACTCGGTCGGCGGGGTCGGTCTCCGGGAAGAACTGGCGGAGTAGGGAGTACGCGTCCCATACTCTTGCCGTGCTATTCCTCCCGTCCAAGCAGTACGCTACGAAGGCCTTTTCGATCCTCTCGCGCTCCTCCAAGCTGTACTGGACGGTGTGGAGGGACAACGTGTCTATGACCTCGAATTGCTGATCGGTCTTTAGGAATACCATGCACAGCGCGACTACCGTGTCCGGTTCCAACGTAACGTGCCGCTGCTCGACCGCCCCTGTGAGATCCAGGATTCGCTCCGTATCTGGAGGCTCTACCGCGCACAATGCACGGATGAACTTGTTGATAACAGGAAGATCCTCGTCAGCCGAGATTGCAGAGCCTTCTAACTTGTGGTAAGCTGCTCGTGCTCCGCTAAGGTCTTTCGCATCTATGCGATAATCCATTTGCAGAATATATGTGGCCGAGTCCGGTGTGATGCCCATCTCGTTCCCAAGGACAATAAACCTCTCGGCAAGGTACGGGTCTCGCTTCTCGATGGCAGCCCCCACGAGTCCATTAATAGTGGCGGTGTCAGGTGTGATTGGTTTGTCGTTCTGGGTGTGCTCAATCATGGTTTGCATCATTTGTTTAACGTCGTCAACCCCTTTATCCAGCGCAAGGACGGCCCATTGGAAGATGACATCCCAATGAGCCTTCTGAGGGTTCGAGTCGCAAAGACTCTGGAAAACGGTCTTGACCCACTGCTGCTGGCCGTTGCGCAGCGCGAACCTCAGGAGCTCTTGGTATGTTTCGGGTTGAGGTACCCGTTTTCCGTGCATCGGCTTCTCGAACCAACGTATTGTGTCGTCAACCCTGTCCCTGCGTGCGAAGAATGTCGTCATAACCTCGTGGAATAACGGCATGTAGTCAATGCCGAGGGCTTCTGCCTTCTCGGCCTCTCGAACAAGATCAGCCTCCTTCCCTTCTCGGGCGAGTCCGCGGAGGAGTAATATCCAGAGGCTCTTTGCCCCCTTGTACATCAAACCCCCATCCACAAGCTTCTGCCAGTAATCGGCCAGGCGAACTGCTGCCTCTGCCGAGCCGCCATACTGGGTGAGGGCAGTCATGTACTGTTTGAAATCTTCCGCGCTGGCTTCACCAACAATAGCGCCCGTACTCGATTGGGATTGAGACTCGCCCGCCTCGCCCGCACCCAGAACCCGTTTCCTGATTTCTTCGTAGAGGTTCCTGGACAATTCAAGATGGTCTGGCGAGACCTCTTTCGGAGGCCGCAAGGCGACATTGCGTGCAGCTCGAAGGTCTTGAATCGTCAGCTCCCCCGGATCAGTCGTGTCCTCGGCCAGGTGGCGAAGTAATCGAACGGCAAGAAACGCCTGGGTCGCATTCAAGGGCCTGCGATATCTAAGCTTATAGTCGAAGAAGGTACGGAAGCCTTGTAGGAGCTCATCGCGCGGAGGGAGGCGGACTCCATCTACTTCCAAGCTCCTGAACTTGAGAAGCGTCACATAACCGGGTTCGACCTCGGGCTCCTTCAATTCCCTCGGCGGCTTCTGAAATATGTTGAAGAAGGATCTCCTTTGAGGGCGTCTCAGGAGAGAGCGTGGCCGCCGGGCAGGATGTTGTTGGATTAGGGAGTGGGCGGACAACGGGAGGCGCGGGAGAGACGAGCCATGGGGGGCAAGCAATCGTCGGTACACATGCCGCGACAAATGCGACCGCATGGTGTGAAGGCAGCTAATCAGCGGCACTCCTAGGCGGGTATGAGTCAATCGACGGGCGGGATGAACTGGATGTAGGGTGCCACGTACCTGTGCATATTGTAGAGTCAATTACCGGCACGCTGGGGAATTGGATCTTGAAATGTGGACTATCAAGCCTTCATCCTGGGCATCTTCCAGAGCTCTCATTTGAAAGCTACAAAAAATCGAGTTGATGACCACAATTCATCATTAACCGCCGAGGATTTTCCGGTAGGATCACGTGATGGGCAAGTAGCTTTCATTGCTGCAAGTCGAACGTCCCTCCAAGTACCTACCTTAGGTACCTAGGCTCCTCGATAAACGAAGTCTATACCTGATAATTTCTTCAAACTCGGTATACCAACGTTCCCAGCTATCTCATAGAAAGCCCTCGCTGTCTTGATTTTTGTTTTTCTAAAGAAGAGGCCGTTGGATTATCGATATTGAACAGGAAGTAAAGGGAACAGGGGTGCAATTCAAATGGTCTCTGAACTCACAACCCCGCGATCACCTCAACCCCACCAAACTGGGTACTATACATGTAGCTCCCCAGCATGCACACTCTTATACATGTACATTGTAAATCTGCACTCCCGTTTCCTTGCAGCTTACATGACTTCATAATCGTTTTGATTCACTTCACCTACTAAACCGAATGATTCCATGGCACCACCCACCATCATCGCCCTGAAGGCCGGTTTTCTCGCCAACCAAACGCGTCTTCTCTCACAGCCGTTAAACCCGTCGCGCTCCTGGCGCAACGCCAACGAAGCAGCCGACGACGGAATCCCGGAAAGGCAGCTCGATGACGCGCTGTTCCGCCTCAACCACGCACTCCAGCAGCACACCCGTCGCGTCTACGCTCCGCAAGCAACCCGCCATGTCGCCGAGCAGATCGACCAGCTTTACTGGAACGCGGGCGAGAAGGTTGCCGAGGCCAGCCGAGAGGCGGGCGCGGAAGGACTCGACGCCGGCCTTGATATGAGTATGGCCCCCAATGACCCCTGTGTTACCTGTCAAGCTCCTCATATGCTCACTTTCACTTTTAAAGCCGACTCGGAAACCATCAACTCCCTCCCCGCCACCTGGGAATGGGAGCGGGATGTGAACGAGCACCCCATAGAGGCCAAGCGGTACTCAGAGCTCGTGGGACAGCTTCAAGCACTCAATGCCGAGCGAGCACGTGCCGAGGACAACACGCTGCGCCTGCGCCACATGAGCGAGCTGTTACGGCCATTCCAGAGCGATGACGAGGGCCGAGGCGTGCAGGAGAATCTCATCACCCGAGACGGAGAGGTGGAAAGGGAGATGGAACGCATGCGCATGCTGCTTGCCCGTGTTGGTGCCCGGCTCGGTCACCTCCGCGAGCGGTCGGAACTAGACTCCAGTGGTCTCAACGAAGGCGACGCTATGCTCGTGGACGACGTCGATGTTGACGAGAAGAGGAAGGTTAATGACCTCCTTAACAACTTCTAGAGATGCCCGGGCCACACCGCTGGAATGACACCTAAGACATGTTCTGATCATCAAGGATTGCACATCCGCAATATACGAAGTACGCTCCTAGGCTTGGCGTTACCGAGGGATTGGGCATAACGGAAGGGATTGTATTAAAGTTTTGCATTAAAGGGGGCTCGGTCATCTATTTCTCGAGACATCATACCCCAATCGAAATATCTGACAAAATCATTATCATGAGCAAGGGCTCTCCGGGAACCATGCCACAAAGTCTCCAATCTTTCTACACCAGCCCCGAAACCTCCTCCTCTCCACCTCGTCACTTCGACCGCCGCCTCCATGTCGTTTAGTAAGAGGACGCTGTTCGGAAACTTTCCCCAGCCCTTTCCATAGCCCTTTCCACGTCCTCTCCCTCCGCGATATTCTTCTTGGCCGGCTCTTCCAGGGTCGCATCCTTTGCGCTATCATCCAGGTCCAGAACCAGGGCCGTGTTTGTATCCTTCTCCAGCTTCGTCTCTTTCTCATCATCGTCGGCGCTGTCGTACCGGCTCGGGTGCACGACCCGTAGCTTAACAACTTCCTCGTCCTTCTCCGCATCCGATATTTTGTAGTAGACCCGGAACCCGATTGCGGCCACCGCGTTCCACGGATCACCCTCGGTCGTCTCCTCCTCGGAGTCGATAGGGGAGCGGGAGCGGGAGCGCCAGCGTTGTTGCTGCGGCGGTGGCGGGAGCTGCTTGGTCTCATCGATGAAGAAGTCCAGCTCTCGATCGGATATATCGGACAGATCTGACACACTAGAGAAGCCATCATCGGACCGGAGGCTTGGTGAACCTCCACCTCCACGGGGTGGGAACCCGTGGGAGGGAGGATGTCGGCCCTGTCCGTGGTGAGGTTGGGGTAGAGGTGGCGGTCCGCGTCTCCTATGCATGGGAGGCGGTTGGTGGTCGTCTACGAAGTCTTCCTCGTCGTAGGAGGTAGGGCTGCCCGTCGATCCATCCGACTCATTCCCAGTTTCTAGCTCCTCCCGATCTTCGGTCTTCGAACCCCGAAGGCCAGCGATCTTGCCGGCTTGCTGGGGAGTCTCGAAGGTATTATTGGCGGGTTGGGATGCCGAGGGAGCACTCTGACCCTCACCGATGTTTGACAACCCGTGCGATTCAGGAGCTTCCGTCCCTTCCACAGGCGCAATGCCCTCGGCTTCTTCTTGCCCTCGGTCTCCGTCGTCCATGCTGGGTTGCTTATCCTTCGATTCTTCCTGCCTGTTGCCCGAGTCCGACACCTTCCCCCCGGCGCGTTCCCGGCGCGCACCTTCGGCTGCCAAGTTCGTCCTCCTAGGCGGGCCATTAGGGTTTGTCCTATGGGTTTCGGGCAGGTGAGCCAGATCCTTCGCTATGAGTTTGTTACCCTCGTGTTCCTTCGGCAGCGGCCTTCTGATGGGTAGCATATGCGGCGGGCCTCGTCGAGCCATTTGCTTCTCCTCCTCACCGCGCCTCTTTTCGTCTCTAGCCATCTGCTTGGCCCTGGTCCTCTGTATGTTCTTCTTCCGCCTCTCTGCCGCCCTGGCTCTGAAATAGTTGTTCTTCTCGCGGATCTTCATGAGCTTCGCCTTCTCGACCGCTCTCTCCTTTTCCTTCTTCCGCTGCTCGTGGGCCTCCCTCGCCTTCCGCTCTTCGGCTGTTTCAACAACCTTACACTTGCGGTGGGCGAGGTCGTAACCCAAGCCAATGCGAATCAGCTTCTCGCGGCGATCTTTGGCATTTGCG
>Ga0164242_10009633_pt1 | contig 10397 bp, 10 predicted proteins | sample OricomgcompostMG_FD_108783 | JGI IMG/M metagenome (GOLD analysis project Ga0164242, IMG submission 108783) | Miracle-Growth compost microbial communities from Emeryville, California, USA - Original compost - Miracle growth compost (MG) ... | reverse complement strand
GCCGTCCAAGGAGACGGCCGTACTCCGGCGATGGCGGTTTTTCTTTGGGCATTGCCACATTACGCAATTCCGGCTGTTGCGACGTACCGACCGCCAGCGGCCAGTCTTTTTCTGGTACTTTGGGCTCTTTGGGCTTTAATTCGACCCGGAAAGGTCAAGATTCGGAAAGCAGACCCAGGTTTGCTGCGCGCATGGATAACTGCTTTTCTTGCGTATTGCGTAATGTCCATGCTCTACGGCTATTGGCACTTGGGCAGCATGGGTAAGCTCACTCTCCATCTCACAACAGGAGACGTCAGCTATCTGCCGGTAGCCATGGAGCGAACGCTGGAAGTAACGCTGGTGCTGGTGACCTTTGAGGTGATACGGCAAAGCCGCCATTCTCTGCCGGAACTTATGCGTTGGTGGCTTCAAGGTGCCACCTGCGCAGTCATTCTGCATTTTTTGACTTACCTGATAACCGGTGATAATTTTTTCCAACGGGCGGGGACTTTTAACGAGGGTAATCAGGCAGGATTATATTATCTTTTGTCCGTGTTCGTGGCGTTGGAATATCGTCGGCTGGTTTCCGCTCGCGCCGGCACGCGCTTTTTTTTAATAGCCTTCCTAGGCATCATACTTTCTCGAAGTTCAGCGGCTATTGTGCTGTTTGCTTTGCTTTTGCCGCTACAGTATATTCTGACCGCTAAGGGGAGGGGCAGTCGCGCGTGGCGCTTGGCGCTTATGTTGATTGTCGTGCCAGGCCTCGTGGCTTCGATCATGTCTACGGGATTGGACTTCGGTATCAAGGAAAAACTTTTCGACGAAAATGTTACCGCCAATTCATTCTCGCGGATCGATCGTTTGGAGTCTATCAGCGTCGCACTCGAACTTTTTTTCGAATCGCCCGTGCAAGGTCAGGGCTTGCAAACATATAGTTTTATCAGTAATGACCTGATTTCTGGAATTCTTTATAACTCATACGATGAAAGCTACCGTCGCATTCCCAACAACATCTATGCGGAAATAGCAGCCGAATTGGGATTGATCGGACTGACGTTGTTCTTGGGATTCTTGCTGTCACTAATTCGTTTTGTAACGACGAAAAAATATGTTGGTCGATGCACCTGGATGCTCGGTGTCGCCGGCGTGTTGCTGTATTGGAACGCGTTCCCGACTTACAGCGTTGTATTCGTTTGGGCGTACTTCGGCATCGTTGTGAGAAGTGCGGATAAAAGTGGGTTCCAGGTCGGCGGTCCGCACGTTCGTTCGCGTATATATCCGACCACGCTCTAATCACGGGGACGAGGTAATGGTGGACTCGGGCATCAAAAAGAAATTCATTTGGGCAACCTGATGATGAAGCCGCTCTATATAAACGGCAAATTCCTTGCCCAACGGACAACCGGCGTCCAACGGTTCGCACATGGCGTCGTGTCGGCGCTTGATCGCCGTCTGCAAGCACAGCAAGCCGACCGGGAAGTGATTTTGCTGGCGCCGCCGAACAGCGCTCAATTGGAAGATTTGCGCGCGATTCGGCAGCACCAAGTCGGCTGGGAGAATTGCTCACCCACCGTGTGGGAGCAAATTGTCCTTCCTTGGTCCGCTCGCGGGGGCACTTTGCTGTGTCTATCCGGCTCCGCACCCTTCTTCGCACGTCAATGCATTCCCACGATCCACGACGCGGCGGTGTTTTTGCATCCACAGGCCTACTCGCGCTCGTTCGTTGCTTGGTACAGGTTATTGTTCCGCCATCTTGCCCTCTCTGCGCCGGTGATTTTGACGGTTTCCCGCTCGTCGGCCGCGGATCTCTCAGCTTACCTACCGAATGCGACCTTTCGCGTTGTATCGAATTCCGCTGAGCACATCACGAGCGTTGTACCGGATAGCAGCATATTGCAGGCTCTGCGGCTGAACGCTGGCGGTTATTTACTCGCTGTCGGCAGCCTGAACCCAACTAAGAACTTTGTGAAGCTCGTTAATGCCTACGCTAAGTCGATGCTTTCGTCTCGCATTCCTTTGGTGATCGTGGGAGCCGTCAATGCGGATGTGTTTCGTGGCGGCGAATCTATTTTCGATCACGCCAATGTGCGGTGGGCCGGCCGAGTCTCAGACGCACAACTCAGGGCGCTTTATGAACATGCCGCGACGTTTGTATTTCCGTCTGTCTACGAGGGCTTCGGTATTCCACCGCTCGAGGCGATGCATTGTGGTTGTCCGGTGATCGCCTCCAGCGCGTCGTCTGTACCGGAGGTTTGCGGTGACGCTGCCTCGTACATCGATCCGATGGACGGCGAAGCGATGATGGCCACCGTGGAGACCTTATTGACTGACGATAGCCGCCGGCAGGAGCTGATCAAAAAAGGCTACCTCAGAAGTCAGGCGTTCTCTTGGGATCGTTCCGCGGAATCCCTTCTGTCGGTACTGGGCATTTGTGAGCGACCAGATGTGGTGGAACTGGAAGCGACATGAAAAAAATCCTGGCTGGTAAGGCGTGCCTTAACGGATCGTGGCTAGTGCAGTCGCTCCTAGGAGGAAGCAGACAATCGAGGTCGAACAGTTGTCTGTGATTGCGTCACTGCTGCGTGTGCGTAGCGGTAGTAATGCCGGAGCTATTTCGCGCCTCCAAATCCTCACGTTCGAAATTTGCATGCGGGATGTCAACAGTCCTTATTTGAAGCGTCTAAAAAATAAAGGTGGCTAAATAATGGAGTCCTCAGTGAAAATACCTTTTAACAAGCCGTATCTGCACGGAAGAGAGCTTGTATATATCGCCGAGGCCGTGGCGTCCGGGAAAATATCTGGCGACGGAATTTTTACCAATAAATGTCACGATTTCTTTCAAAAGAAATACGGTTTTTCGAAGGCATTTATGACCACTTCGTGTACAGATGCCCTTGAAATGACGGCGATCTTGCTTGAAGTCTGTCCAGATGATGAAGTTATCGTTCCCGCCTTCACATTTGTCTCCAGCGCTAACGCATTTGCTCTGCGAGGAGCAAAATTGGTATTCGCGGATAGCGACCCAGATAATCCGAACATAAGCGTGAAGGAAATCGAGGCCCTCATCTCCCCCCGCACCAAAGCCATCGTTGTCGTGCATTACGCAGGGGTCGCATGTGATATGGACCCTATTTTAGCCCTAGCTGAAAAAAATTCCATAGCCGTAATCGAGGATGCGGCTCAGAGCATCGACTCCTATTACAAAGGTAGACCTTTGGGTGGAATCGGCGCAATGGGTGCCTTTTCTTTTCATGAGACAAAAAATGTAATCGCTGGCGAAGGAGGGCTGCTGACGATTAATGACGCGTCATATATTCATCGAGCCGAAATTATTCGGGAGAAAGGCACAAACCGAAGTGCTTTTTTTCGAGGCGAAGTGAATAAGTATGGTTGGGTTGATATTGGATCTTCATTTTTGCCATCGGATATTATTTCGGCTTATCTTTTTGCACAGTTAGAAAATCTTGAGGCGATTCAGCTACGTCGTAAGGAAATATGGAGGCAATATTGGAATGCGTTCTCGCAAAAAATAGGGTATTACGGTGTGCAGATCCCGTTGATACCGGACTACGCGACGAATAACGCGCATATGTTTTATCTGGTGTGTCCGAGCCTTAAGATTAGAACGGCTCTGATCGATGGACTGAAGGAAAAGGGCATCCATGCTGTCTTCCATTATATTTCGTTGCATAACAGTTCCTATCATCAGGAAAAGCACGATGGACGTCCGTTGCCCTGCAGCGACCATTTTTCCGATTGTCTGGTCAGACTTCCGCTTTTTTTTGAGCTTTCTGATGAGCAGTGTGCTTATATCTGCGACACTGTGATGCAGACCTTAAGCAAGGTTAGTTGAACGCCCCGCGCTTTCCGAATCGACATGAAGGATTTGAAAAAAGTCGCCCATCTTGGTGTCGGGCTTGCTATCAAGTTGCTGGCCGGGTTATTCTCCGTAAAACTATGTGCCTATTATTTGGGTCCGGAGAACTTCGGTGTTTCTGGTCAGCTCGGCAGCCTTTTATCCATTATTTCTCTTTTAGCGGGCGGCGGAATATCGGCGGGTATTACGAAGATCTACGCCGGGGGAGCTTGTCCGCCGGAGTCCAGATCGGAGTGGCACCGGGCAGGAGGACGCATTGTCATCATCTTTATATGCGTCCTGATTATCGCGTTGCTGTTGGCGGCGGAATGGATCGTTTCGCGACTTTTCAACGGGTTCCAAAATGGGTACTGGCTCATTGCCGGGCTTACGTTAGCCGTAGTACCGTTATCGTATGCCGCAATTGGGCAAGGAAGGATAAACGGCCTGCACCGTGACGATCTATATGCTGCATCCTTAATTCTGGGCAGCCTATTGGGTGTTTTGGGTCTCATTTTTTTGGGGAAACTGCTCGGGGCAGAAGGCGCATTATTGGGGATGATCTGGGTGATGGTAGCGCAGGCATTGGCGATGGTTTTGATAGGCCGATTATTGAAGGACAAAAAATCGTCACCGGTCACTGAGGTCGTCGTCACTAAATTTTGGACAAAAGCCAGGTTTTTGTTGGGTTATGGCGTTCTTTCGATTTCCGCCGGAGCGGTTTTGCCGGTCACGTATATAATAATCAGACTTTTGATACGAGCTCATGGGAAGGGCGATGAATTCGGGTTTTGGCAGGCGACTTTACGTATATCTGAAGCATATACACAATTGCCTTTGTTGTTGTTGAGCACCGTTCTGTTTGCCCGTTTCGCTGGATCAACCTCTATTTCTGTTGAATTTCAAAAAGTCAAACGAGCCTATGCGCTAATGGCGATAGTTATGGGTTTGATCACCATCTTCGTATACTTTACGCGAAATTATTGGATAAAACTTGTCTTTACCGCCGAATTTCAGCCGATGGAAGCTTATTTGCCTTGGCAACTCATTGGTGACGCGCTGCGTATCATGTCATACGTCGGCACTACGATTTTGGCGGCAAAGGGTGCGGTGCGAGTATGCGTCGTTGGTGAATTCGTCCAATGCGCACTTTTGCTCGCGACAAACTTTGTCTTGACCCCCCTATTTGATGTCTACGGCGCTTATGCCGCGTATATTTTTACCTACGCGTTATATTTCGGTGCATCAGTGGTTTTTGTTTTGAAATTGAAAAACCGGTCTGCCAATGCGATTGCTTATAGTTAATCTTTTTTTTGATATCGGCGGCGTCGAAACGCTTCTCGCGCGCTTGATCCCGTTGTTGAAGAACAAAGGGGTCGACGTGACGTTACTGATAATAAAAAACCGGATCGACCCGGAGTTGATTCACTCAGTTTCCCCTTTTTGTAAAGTAATTTTCCTAAAAGACGCCTTTCCGTTCACAAAAAAAAGTCTTGAAAGATTTTTCGGCCCAGATTTCGATGTTGTTTTTTTTACAATCACGTGGTCGGTGATTTTTGGTTCGTGGCTTTTGGGTAGAGCTAATTATCATCGCGCCGCGGCCGTTTTTGGGGTATATCAAACTGAAATTTTCTGTGAGGAGACATTGAGTGATTTTTATTATCAGAAATTGGTGCGACGCCTCATCGCGGAAAGAATACCCCCGTCGTCGATAATTTTTGGAAATACCGCCGGGCGCGACGCTCACGCGAGCGGTCTTGGGATGGATCTGAGCGCCTCCCCGGTTATACGACTTTTGGTCGATGTTGACAAATATCACTATAAAAACCGATCGCTTTTTATCAGACGTAAAATGGTGTCGATAGGCCGTATCGTCGATTTTAAAACGTATAATTTCACGATGCTTTCTGTCGTCAAAACACTGATCGATCGGGGACATGCGGTCGAATGGCACGTATATGGTGACGGACCGCAGCTCGGCGAATTTGAGCGCGCCATAAAAAGCTTGGATCTCACGAAGTACGTTTTCGCCCATGGTCCGATGCCGTATTCCGAATTTGAAGCCGTGCTCGATGAGGCTTTTGTGTTCATCGGGTCTGGGACCAGTTTGATAGAGGCCGCAGCATGCGGGGTCCCAGCGCTGACAACAATCGAATATTCAAAAAGTCCAGACTCGTATGGATTTATCTGTGATATAGATGGATTCAATTTAATTGAGCCTGGATTGGATCGTACAGTGTATTCAATTGAGGAAAAAATAGAAAAACTGCTTGGCTGCTCGAGTGACGAATATTTAGAAATTCAAAAGCGGTGTCGAATTAAGGCAAATGAATATTCGGGTGATAATGTAGTAAGTGATTACGTTGCAGTGTTTGATGTCGCAAAGACGACTGGCGCAGGTATCGAGGTCTCCAATTGGAACATGGTTAGCTCCGTCTTTAATGCAATTTTCAGAAAAATTTTGGGGGCAGTGCGAAGCAAACGACACTAACGCTTTGCAAGGAAATGGGATTTCCCTTGTTCGCGCGGCTATAGTAGCGCTTAGGTTTGTAAAATATCGTGCTTTGCTTAGAAATATATTTGGCGAAATGAACATCAACATATCCGAAATTGACCACAAACGCTTCGGGATCGTTACAGCGAAGGCAGACGATTTTCAATCCGTAGAAGACGTACATCGAAGTTTCGCTTACTGCGGCGACAATCGGGTAACCTTGTTTATCGCGCGAGTCGACACAGGAAAATTGGATGTGGTTCATGCCATGGAGTCGGCGGGCGGGATTTTATGTGACACCTTGATTCACTATGAATTGCGTATTCGAAAAAATGAACGGGTTCAGATAAATGACGTGGAGTTTATTGTTCGTCAGATGGAAAGTGCGGACCGCACGGCGGTTTTGGCAACTGCGCGCGAGGCTTTTTCGGGTTATTTCGGGCACTATCATTCCGATTCCCGTTTGAATAAAGCCGATTGCGATGAGGTTTACGTTTCCTGGTGCCAGTCAGCGATAGATAACATCGGAAGTGCCGATGACGCGTTAGTTGTCGAACGCAATGCTGAAATATGCGGATTTTTGATCCTGCGCAGGCATGAAAAAAATGGGCTTGAGTTAGTGTTAAGCGGCATTAAAAAAAGCTACACCGGCCAGGGTGTATATCGAAGGCTAATTCAGGCTGGAATCCGTTACGCTGTCGATCGCCAGATGCAACGGGTTTTCACGTCGACGCAGATTTCCAATTTAGCAACGCAGCGGACGTGGATTTTGCAGGGTTTTATGCCGATTAAATCGGTTCATACGTTTCATGTATGGTGGTAGATGATTTTTGAAACATAAAAGGCGCGACAATGACCAGCAACGTGAATTTCTACGATCGCTTCAGTTGTGCGGTAGGGCGGAACTTTCGGAAATACGTCGAATTCATTGCGCTGGTTTGCAAGCCAGACACAGCCGAGCCGCTGTTTGTGGCGCGCCAAAGAACTAGGGCCCGCTTGAATATTAGATCTCGGTCTCACCGGCATGTTAGCGCAAACTAATATGCATTTAGATTACGTTCGTGGCGAGTTTGCTAATTCGCGAGCCTTTCGTTGGGGGCGCGAAGGTACGAGTGTGCTGCTCCTCGGATGGACTTGCTCACGTTCTTGTTTTATGGTTGGGCGATGACACGGATACGCTGTCCTGTGCGCTGATTATTTCATATTGGGTAAATTGGTGTCTGGTATCGCGATTCCCCGTAAAGTGTTATTGTTGTTTTTGAAATTGGTGCTATTAAAAAGCAAATGAAATCGGGAAAATAAAAAATCATGATGAGAGTCGTGCATTTCGGTAAATTTTACTTTCCAGACGCTGGGGGCATTGAGAGCGTTACGGTCAGTGTAGCCAGAGGCGCGGCATCTGCAGGACACTCGGTATCCGTTGTGTGCTTTGAAAAGACCCCCGCTAAAAAGAAAGATTTCATTGACGGCGTGGAAGTGATTCGAGCACCCATTGCGAGACAGATATTTTCACAGCCGTTGGGATTTAAGTATTTTTTTTGGTGCCTGAAGGAATCATGGACGGCGAATATTGTTCATTTGCATGTTCCCAACATGCTCGGTGCGCTTTGTGCGTTGTTTATCCCGAGGAAAAAGCGTTTGTTGGTTCATTGGCATAGTGACGTAATCAACAAAGGTTTTTTTGGAAAAATTTTATCGCCACTCGAATCGGCCCTTCTTGCCCGGGCCGATTGTATTGTGGCGACGTCTCAGGTATATGCAGATGCATCGAGGGCATTGGCGCCTTATCGAAATAAAATCGCCGTGGTGCCAATCGGAGTACCGGATGCCAAGCATGAGAGCGGGGATGCTCCGATTCCCCCGTCAATCGAGGAAAAAATAAAGGGCAAGCAGGTCATTCTTGCTGTCGGCCGGCTTGTTCCGTACAAGGGGTTTGGCGTACTGATCAAGGCGGTGAGGTATCTGTCTGCCGAGGCGATCGTGTTGATCGTCGGTGGTGGTCCCCTGCAAACACAACTGGACGAAGCCTTAGTTGCAGCCGGCGTTAGCGATCGCGTGCTGTTACTCGGCCGCGTGAGCGATGCAGGGTTGCATGCTCTGTTCGATAGGGCGACGCTTTATTGTCTCCCGTCCATATATCGGGCGGAAGCGTTTGGGGTAGTTTTGCTTGAGGCCATGGCTTATGGTCTTCCGATCGTTGCGACGGATATTCCTGGCTCAGGTGTTCCATGGGTTAACCAGCACGGTGTTAGTGGCCTGAATGTGCCGGTCGCGAATTCTCAGGCTTTGGCTACGGCATGCAACGAGATTCTTGCTTCCAAGGACCTGCGCAATAAGCTTGCGAGTGGCGCCCGGAAGCGGTTTTTGTCCGAGTTCACCGAGGATGCTTCCGTCAGGCGCATGCTGCACGCTTACGACCGTCTGGTCGGGCTTGAGTAATGAAGCTACGAGACGCTGCCGAAGGCTCGCACCGAACCATCGGTTACCAGCTGATGCGACAGCTACGACAATCGCACTGCCTGAACGATCAACGGGTTGTACGAGGCGGAGCTGATCGACCGTCGCATCGCCAAAAAAAACGCGAATCCGCCAAACTCGGCCACGCTGGGATGGGCGTCCGGTTCAATCACGACGTGATGGAGTCGATCGGACATCTCTCCCCAGCTGAAGCTCGGGCAAACTACCACCGGCAACCCGACAACCCTAAGTCGCGGGGTCAATACAGTGGCGGCAACCACGTTTCCAAGGGGAAGCTCAGCGAGCGGGCGGTGTTGGGCGATGCCCGTTTTTTTCGCGGTGTTTTGACACGCGGTAGGTTGTAAAACAGGTAGGACGGAAGTTCAGCCGGTTCAAGACAATTACCTAGGCTCCGATTAGCCCGATCGTAGCTAGAGTCCAAGTTTAAAAGGAGTTGCTTCATTGCGTGAACGAACTCCCTATAAGCCGATAGCCGAGCGATTTGTCGGGTCACTTGGTATTTATTCGGTACTTCACGATTTAATCAAGCTTGTGACGGGGCACATGGAGAAAATATTGGTTATTCAGGAATTTGATAGTGCCAGTTGAATTCTGATTCGGTGCGGTCGGATAACGGCAGCGTTACACCCACTTCAAGCTGGTTATCCACCATGTGACCGGCGAACCCTGCCAGATGCCGATGTAGACGCAAAAGGCAGATGGCGGAAAGAAGGCGTGAGTGGCTCGCTGGGCTGGAATGTGTCAACGGTCCGATCGTGCCTCCTTCGTTAGCTAGGTTTGTAGGAGGCAGACGGCTACGCAGCGTGACGGTGCTAGCATCCCGATTTAAGCTTTCCGGAGTTTCACGCGATGATCGTCGAGTTCCTAGGGACAGCGGTGATTGCGTTGGTTGTTGTACTTGCCATAGTTGCAATCTGGCACATAATCAGCGACCGCAAGTAAAGTATTCTGCCCGGCTAATCATTTCGTTTCCAAGCCTTCTAAGATAATCCATGTTGGGGCGCCGCACCACTGGACCACTGTTTCCAGCCGCGGCGTCGGTTGCAACTGGATGCGATCTCCCATTCATCGGCACCGAGGAATTAACCATTTTGGCGCCGCGGTGCGGCGCTTCGGTGTCATCGCAGAACGCAGGCAAAGACATGTGGAAAAAGCGCCTCATATCTCGTTTTTAGCACATAATTTTGCACATGCCATAAACGGAGACCAAATGTGACTGCAATCTCCTTGGACGCCACTGATTGCCGTATCCTCGCGGTCCTCCAAAACGAGGGCCGAATCAGCAATCTGGACCTCGCGGAGCGCATCTCCCTATCGCCCTCCGCATGCCTCCGCCGTCTCCGCCTGCTAGAGGAACAAGGCGTAGTAGACCACTACCGCGCGTGCCTAAACCGCCAAATGCTCGGCTTCGAAATGGAAGCTTTCGTACAGGTATCGATGCGCAACGATCAGCCGAACTGGCAGGACCAGTTCGCGGCCGCGCTGCGCGAGTGGCCGGAGGTGGTCGGCGCCTACGTGGTGACCGGGGACACGCATTACATGCTGCGGGTCATCGCGCACAACCTGAAGCACTTCTCGGACTTCGTG
>Ga0164242_10009632_pt1 | contig 10398 bp, 7 predicted proteins | sample OricomgcompostMG_FD_108783 | JGI IMG/M metagenome (GOLD analysis project Ga0164242, IMG submission 108783) | Miracle-Growth compost microbial communities from Emeryville, California, USA - Original compost - Miracle growth compost (MG) ... | reverse complement strand
GGTTCGGTTCGTTTTTCTCACGAACAGGCCCATGGACGGAGCGGTTCTTGAAGCGTTAGCCGATATCGCTTCGGGGTCAACAGTGCCGCGGCACCGCGAAATTGACGAGTTGCTGAAACGGTACGCGGCGTCGGCTGGCAGCAACGCACAGAGCTTCTTCGCCGCGTTCTCGGTTGAAGCTGGTGAGCCGGATCTATGGGAACAGCGCAACCTCCTAAGTCAGGATCTGAGCGCATACCTATCCCAACCGGATACTGAGGCAGCGCTCCAATTGAAGGAGTTGGTCATCCGCCGGGCAACCGACGAGGGGAGCAAGAACCGCTCCGTCCGGCTCTACGACGTACTTCGCGCATTGCATGTGACCGAAGTCGATCTTCTGCCGGCGCCCTCGTTGATCTCAGAACCGAAGCAAGTGCTTCCTCGAGCGCAACAGGCAGACATCCTGGCCGCGCTTCTCACCGCACAACGCCCGGTGGTCATCCACGCAGACGGTGGTGTAGGTAAGTCGACTCTTTCTGCTTACCTGGCTCGTGCCATGCCTGCTGGGTCGGTGGCGGTTCTGTACGACTGCTTCGGTGACGGGACTTATCGCCAAGCCTTGAAGTATCGCCATCGGTACCGCGATGCCCTCGTCCAAATCGCGAATGAGCTCTCAGGACAGCAGCTTTGCCTCCCATTGATTCCGTCCGGAGGCGCGGATCCCAAGCAGTTCATGCAGGCCTTCGTATCTCGGCTCAAGCAAGCCATTGATCTTCTTCGAGCCCGCACGCCTCAGGCGAGCCTTTGCATCATCGTCGACGCGGCCGACAACGCATACATGGCTGCACAAGAGATTGGTGAGCGTGCCTTTGTCCATGACTTGATCAACACGGACATGCCTGACGGGGTGCGGTTGGCATTCACATGTAGATCTCACCGGCAGAGCTACCTGGGGGCTCCGCTCGATGCCATCATGATTAAGCTGGAGTCGTTCTCCAAGGCTGAGACTGCCACACACCTACGGCTGAGCTATCCAGAGGCAACGGACGCGGAGGCTGCGGAATTCGCCTTTCTCAGCAGCGATAACCCCCGCGTTCAAGCACTGGCGATGGAGGGCACTCCGCTCATTGATGACATGATCAGGGCCCTGGGGCCAACACCGACGACGGTTCAACGCGCGATTGGAGGCCTGCTGACGAAATCCATCGACAGGCTGAAAGCCGAGTGGGGCCCGACAGAAGCGAATCAGATAGACCTCATTTGCAAGGGCCTCGCGGTGCTCCGGCCCCTGGTGCCTATTTCCATCTTGGCCCAGATCGCCGGCGTTCCCGAGAGCGCTATCCGTACGTTTGCCACAGAGTTCGGGCGGCCGCTCTTCGTCAAAGACTCAGGTCTGCACTTCACGGACGAACCCGCAGAGACTTGGTTCAACGAAACATTTAAGCCCGATGCGGTCTCACTCGATGCATTTCTTTCAAAGCTGAAGCCGCTCGCGGCGACCAGCTCTTATGTGGCGGCGGCACTGCCGCAGTTGCTGCTGTCGGCAGGCCGAATGGACGAGTTGATCGCGCTAGCGCTCTCGAATGAGAGCTTGCCCGAATTCAACCCTCTTGAACGAAGAGACGTCGAGCTGCAGCGATTGATGTTCGCGCTTAGAGCATGCTTGCCGCAGGGGCGATATGTCGCTGCCGCCAAGCTCGCGCTGAAGGTTGGCGGCGAGGTGGCTGGCGAGGCCCGCCAGAACACGCTTATCCAGAATAACACTGACATTGCCAGCGTTCTGCTTGCGGCCGATCGCATCGAAGAAATGGTCTCCAGGCGCACGTTCGCCGGCGGATTCCTTGGCTCGCATCACGCGTACGAGGCAGTGCTGCTTGCCGGAAACGATGATCTCATCCCAGAGGCCAGAAGCAGGTTACGCATGGCGTGGGAGTCGTTGATTGCTTGGAGCAAGCTGCCACCTAAGCGCCGCAAGGAGGACAAGCTCGACGACGCCGACGTCGCCGAGCTTGCTATCGGTCTGCTGAGATTGCGAGGTCCTGCCGAGGCCGCGCAATTCCTGAAAGCATGGAATCCCAAATCCACCGTACTGAGAACCACGAAGCGTGTGGCCGCCCGACTTGCGGACGTTGGTGACTTCAAGGGAATCGATGAACTCGCCGAGCATGCTGAGGGAGATGCCTGGATGATGCTGGGCCTGGCTACCGAATCAGTCCGGGTCGCACATCTTTTGTCGGCGGAGCCGCTGCGCCAACTGATGGGCATCTTGGTGGACCCTAAGGTCAAGTTACCCGAGGAACATCTCTCATGGAGATCAGGGAGCAGCGTACTGGATGGAGTCAGGTCTGCAATTACGCTGGCCCTCAGATGCCTTCCGCGCGACGATGCGACTTGGGCGGAAGCGTTGCGCCGGTATTTGCCGTTAGATCCGCCCCGCCAGTCTTACGACTTCGACGCCGAACGCGCGACTTTCATCCGCGCCTACGCTTTGGAAGCCGCGCTGCGCGGAGAACGGATTGAGTTGATTGATCTGGCGCCGAAGGATATTCGACCTGAGTTTGAGACGAAGGGATCTCCCGTTAAAAGCCAACAAGCGTCCCAGCTGCAGCAAGTGACAGGGGGAGTCCTCCCTTGGTTCATCTTGGCCGCTGAGATTGCGTGTGGCCGCCAGCCTCCCAACCTTGATCACGAAATCGAGCTTGCGCTGGGACAGACGAAATCTGCTTCGTCACGCGACTATCAGCGGAACTTCAATTTGGAGAAGGTGGCTGCCGTCGAGTGGGTGCAGATCCTGCGCGATGCAGGTCCCATTCAGTCAGTTCAGATCGACGCACTTTTGAAGTGGGTCGAAAAAAGCGACCGCATCTACTCGAGCACTTTCACGAGGATGTGCCATATCGCCGCGCGAACAGCAGGGCTGGGCGACCTCTCACTGCGACTCAGCTCTAAGGCGTTCGATCAGCTCGCCGCGTCGCGCAGCGATGCGGAGACACAGGTTGACGATCTTCAGGAACTGGCGCGCGCCATCTTTTGCGTGAGCAGGTCGGAAGCGGCTGCCTATTTCGACAAGGCGATCGACATCGCCAGCAAGATCGGAGAGGAACACCTCTCTCGATGGACAACGTTTTTGGATCTCACGGACGCCGCACATTGCCCGGGCGAGGCAAGACCTCGGACCGCCTATCGGCTGGCACGGATTGCCGAGCTCAGCTACGAGCACATGGCTCGGGACAAATACATGGACTGGGACCGGTTGGTCGAGGGCCTGGTCGGTCTTTGCCCTTCATCCAGTCTCGCAATTCTGAGCCGCTGGCGGGATCGAGAGTTCGGCTTTGCTGGCGAGCTATTTCCCATCGCAATCTACAGCCTGATCGACCACGGGCTCCTTCCAAAAAAGGCCGCGGTCGTCCTGAGTGGCACCGTGAGGGGATGGAAGCGCGTTAACGACATCAAAGCGGCCATCGACGCAGAGTCCGACGACAATCGAAAAAGATCGATCCTGCGGGTCGCCTACCGTTTCCTCCGCATCCAGTCCTACGAGGCACCTACCTGGCACGAACTCAAGGCTCTGGCCAACTCACTGGCGATGTCGCTTCCAGATTTGGAGAGGCTGCTTCAGACATCTGAAGCCAAAGCCGGTAAGTCGGCAACCGCCGCCCCCGCGCTCTTGGCGGGGCCTTACAAAGAGGGGCCCGACTGGGATGCCATTTTCAGCGGGGTCGATCTTCGGGACTCGGCTGCGGTTATCACGGCACGGCGATCGCTCAAGAAAGTTGACGATCGTTCGTACGCTAGCGAGTTCTATGAGCAAGGCTGTCGGCGCGCAACGCTATCGGAGATCGAGGGATACCTCCGCGCGATCCAGTCGGACGGCAGGTTCAATGTGTTCAGCTTCATGAACGTCATCAGGCACCTCCCCGAGGCGAGCAAGAGTCTCCTGTCCGTCCGCAACGAACTCAAGAAGGCAGCCCTTTCGTTGGCTGCGAGTGAACCCAACCGTGTGGGGCGCCGCGGCTGGGGCCATGAGGGCCCCTTTGATGGGCTCTATGCAGAGGGCATCGTCTTGGAGAAGGATGTCGCGTCAGCCCGGATCAAGGGGTACCTGTTGCAGCTCGACACGCTTAATGCGAATGACTTGTTCCACCTGGTGGACCCGCTCACACGGCGCTTGACCAGCGACGAGGCCGACGAAGTGTTGAACTTCGGCTTCGACTTGCTCGAAGAAATTTTTGAGGCTGAAGACGGCGATGGCCCGTGGAACGACTCGCTCGCACCATCATCCTCTTGCGAGGAAGCCTTGGCCGGCTACTTGTGGGCGGGTCTTGCGCGCCCCTCTACTGCGGAACGCTGGGAACACGCCCACTGTGTTCGCAACTGTCTTGAGCTCGACTGGCAATCCCTGTTGTCCGCGCTGGCCACTCGCGCATCGGGCGCCGACCCGCAGCCATTCGTTGACCGCGGTCTGGTTTTCTATGAGTGGCATGCCCGCCAATGGCTCTGCCTGGCCTTGGCACGAGGCGCGATGGACGCGCCTCGTGCCGTTGTTCCCTTTCTCGCGTTCCTTGACGCTGCAGCAAGGGAGCAGCACGTCGTCATCCGGCACTTCGCCTGGGATGCATTGAGGCGTCTGAACGAAGTCAATGCGTTGCCAACGGATTTGCTCGCCATCGCGAACGGCGCAAACCGCCCTGCGCTGGACACGGAGATCTACGCTCGTGGCGAGCACGAGATTGTTGATGACGATGTCTCGGATGATGAGGCCGTGGACGATGACGAGAGGTACTTCTTCGGCATCGACATCGGTCCGTATTGGTTCGCTCCGTTGGGCCGTGTCTTTGGACTAAAGGAGCAGTCGATCGAACGGCGTGCACGAGCAGTCTTGCGTGGCCGCATGTCTCTAGGGCCTCGTCGTCGCGTCGATGATCAGCGCTATAAGCGCGGACTCTTTAGAGGAAGAGAGACAACTCACTCTCACGGCAGCATGCCCGAAGTGGAAGACAGTGTTGTCTATCAGTCCTATCACGCCATGATGTTCGTCGCTGGGCTGCTCTTGGAGACCAAGCCGGTACGCCGTCGCGCTGATGAGGACGAGAATCCGTTCGACGACTGGTTGAAAGGACAGTTGCTCACTCGCGGTGATGACCGATGGCTTGCGGACCGACGCGATCCCGAGATCCTGAAGGCCGACCCGTCGAGCAGCGCTCGATCTGATACCTCATGGTGTTGGCAGGTCGATAGACAGTACTTGGATGAACAACTGAAGACGGATGACGGCATGACGGCCCTCTGGGGCCACTGGACGACCACCGATGCAGTCAATGGCGAAACAGTGTCGGTGGGATCCGTGCTGGTTCCATCTCGTCACGCAGCAGCCTTTCTGGCTGCTATGCAGACCAGCCCTAACCCAGGAGAGATTTACTTTCCAGACGCGGATCACATCGACCATCGGGAGGAGGTTGAAGATCCAGAGTTGAGGCTGCTCGGCTGGGTAAAGACGGGAAGCGACTCGTTGAATCTTGACGAATATGACCCATGGGCTGGCAAAGTAAGCAGCCCGGGCCCGCGCCCTTGCCAGGGAATCCTCGATGTCCTGAGTCCGATGATGGATCCAGACGCACGATCGTGGACGCTACCCGCGGGCGGCAGGCTGAGAAGCGAGACGTGGTCGCGCAGCACGGGCTACGGTGAGGAGCGCGACGTCCTGACTGGCACTCGGCTCAGCGCCGACGACAAGTTTATTCACGCACTGTTGGATGGGCACCCGAATACATCTCTTATCGTCTGCGTCAAGGTCCGCCGCAAGCCACCGAGAGACGAGACTGTCAACGATGACTACTCTTTCTACAACTATCCCTACAACCGCTACTACCTGATCGGACATGATGGAATCACTCGATCGCTCTAAGGCCGTCATTGAGCTCGGCAAGCGGATCGTTGCCGGCTTGATGCTCGGCGACGATGTCACTGCCCAATGGATGGCGCACCTAGTCGCCGAGAAAATCTCCGCTGCTGAGGATGCGTCCGAAACTGTGCGAGATGCAGCGGTGGCGGAGTGCGTGGATGTCATCCTGAAACTCTGGTCACACCGGTACACATTGCCTCCGTACATGCGACCATTGAGGGAGCTAGACCCGCTGCTGCGCACGCTCAATTCCTTAGGTGTGAATGAGGCAGATGGACTCAGATTCTTCGCGCGCCCGCCTAGCAGCGAAGAGCTTGAAGGTGCTACAGAGGACGAGAAGAAGCTCTTCGAGTTCGCTATCGGCATCGATCGCGTAGCCAGGGAACTGATTCGCTACGCAATCAGCGTTGCCGCCGAACGGTCATTAAATGTGGTCAAGCCGTGGCTGGAGGACGCCTTCAAGGGCAGTTTGGAAGCGGCCGTGGAATTGCGGATCTCAAGATTCGTCGCAGAAGGTCTACTGAAGAACCAAGAAAAGGCCAATCAACAAGCCATGCTCGATCGAATCGATCGACTGGAGAGCTTTGCGAAAGCAGCCTTGTTCCTGGCCGGCGATATGAGAAAGACGCTCTCTCAAGACACCGAAAAATCGGGTGACTGAGGAGTAAGGCTCCGCGCTCCAGCGAAACAGCTTACACCGCGGGATATAGCGGAGATCCCGGGAAAGTGGATCGACCCGGCGAACAACAGGATACCGATCGGCATATTGATCACCTAGTGCTGGTGGATTGATCAAGTTCGAGGATGGCGAGCTGATCGGGAGGATGCTGTGAGGTTGCGCACGCCCTGGAATTCGTACGACGTTTTCGCAAGTCCGATTGTTGAAGGCGCGCGAGTGTTCGGCACTGAGACTGAACCGCGTGATTATTCACCGCATCCGGCACCTTTTCCCAACTCGATGCTGCCGATTCTTTCCGGGCTCGGGATAGGCGTCGCCCTCGTCCAGCCTGACTTCCCTGATTTCGGACTTACAAAGCAGTCTTTGATGAACGGCCGTTATCAGCCTGAAGCGAGCATTCAGCCAAACTTTCCAGATGACCGCTTTTGGCCGAAAGCAGACGCCCGTAAGGCAGCCTTCTTCCCTATGCCTTATCCGCCGAGAACGCTCCTGCAGTCAAATCAATATCCGCACCGCTAATGTGTATGCGGCGAGCACCTTCCTGCCCTCGTTCGAGCCTAACGTTGCTTACGTCTTGCTGCAGTTGCGGACACCGGATGCGTTCCGTGCCGAACCCGACTACCGAGAGAAGCGACAGACATTTCTTGAAATCGCATGCGGCGCAGCGAAGAATAAGTTTCCGCACCTCGTGACGGTAATCGGGATTGGCATCGGCGCTCCCAAGTTCTCGGGCGGAGCGATTGCTGAAGACTTCATCCTCATGTCTTGCGAAACTTGGACCGACGAGATGAAGGCTCACTAAGAAGAACAGAACAAGGAGTGGAGTTTCTTCGGCACGCCCGAGATGCGGCAATTCAACGATAGGGTGACGGTCGGAAGCGTTCAGGTCGATACAACCTCGCGATGACCCTATCTGGAGGAACTGCTTAGGCACGACTAGTCTGACGACCAAACCTTTCCAGTGTATGCAGTCAGGTTTGACCCAGGCCGGCATCGAGTGCATCGGCTTGGGCTGTGAAGTCGTCGGGGCGACGCTTGCGGAAGGTTTCCAGATTGCTGAGCTTCCAGCGCAGTGCTGGCAGTTGCGCGGCGTGCTGGCATTGCAGCAAGGACCAGTCGGGCTGCGCGCGCGTCAACCCACTCAGGAATTGCTTGTGCTGCGCGCTCAGCCGCCGCGGCAGTTCGTGCCGCAACCGGGCGCGGGCCTCCAACAGCGTTTCCAGGGAGCAGTCCACTTCGGTCATGCCGACGAAGGCACGCTGATACTCGCCGGCGATGTCCTTGTCGTTGCCGAACAGCACCTCATGGGTCGGCCGATTATGCCCCGCCAGATAGACCACGAAGCATTCGACCATGCCATCACTGATGCCGCCCGATTCGTAGAGCTGCCACACGTCGAACAGGTCGCGCGGATGCTGCCGGTCCAGCGTGGCCACCAGCTTGCCGGCGTACAGCTCGTCCGGCGCCAGGATCGGCACTTCCAACTCGACACCGAACAGGTCGCTGGTCTTGGCGCTCAGTGGCCGCCGTTCGGCGGGTAGCACGGTGCCGCGGAATACGACGTTGACCTCGATCTTTACTTGGCTGCTCTCGTTCTCGACGATCAGCTTGGTGTCCCCCAGATCCTTGCTGCGGACCAGGCGTGTCTGTACGCCGAGTGGTGCAACGCGCGTGGCGATGGCGGCCAACTCCTGGTTGATCGCCTGTAGCGCTTCCTCGCGCGGCACCTGCCACGGGAGATACACCACGTCGATGTCCACGGACAGGCGCGGCATGTCCTGCACGACGAGATTGATCGCCGTGCCGCCTTTCATCGCAAAGATGTCATTGGCGAACACGTCGGGCACGATGGCCAGCAGCAGGCGAACGGTGTCTGCGTAGGCCTTATCCATGGGGGTTCAGGCTCAACAGGCTGCCGTCATCGAGCCGGCTCATCCAGCGCGCGGCGCTGCCGGTGCGAACCGGGTACTGTTCCAGCAGGGCATCGATATCTACGAGGCTCGTCTCGCGCGCCCAGGTGAGGAACAGGCGCACGGCCTTCACACTGGTGCAGCAGGACAGCAGTTGCCCAAACAACTCCTTGCGGGGTGAGCGCAGCCCATCGAAGAGATTGCGTGCTTCTTCGAGGCTTTGCTTGACGCCGGCCTCGTACAGCAGCTCCAGGACGGCGCGCTCGGGAACCGCGACCTGCAGTTGCCCGGGCAGGCCAGGCGGCGTGGTCAGAGTCTTGTTGGCCAGAGTGGTGTCTGGCCAATCGAACAGGCGAGCGTAGACGTAGCGTGCCGGAAAGCGTGAGGTGAACCATACCGGCAACGCGAAGCGGCTGTCGCCCCACAGTACCAGCGTGTCCCGGCTGCCCAGGTTGTGCCGCACGCCTTGCAGGGCCAGGGCACTCTTGCCGCCGACATGCAGGCCGGGCACGCGCTGTTGCAGGAGCTTCAACGCACCGTAGACGCCGAAGTCGTCGTTCGGGAAGGCATAGACGCCCTGGGCCAGGCGCACGAGCCACCCTCCCTCTGCATAGTGGGCGGCGAGCTGGGGCGACACCCCGAACTGGTTCAGGGTAGCAAGGTCGAACGGCGCCCCACGCGGTAGCTCCGCCTGCAGGCGCTTGATTACCTGATGTCTGGAATTTCTATTCATGTATGAAAAATAACACAAAATCCAATCAGCCAGAAGCGTCCTATGCGATGATCGCATTGAAAATATCATCATATTTTATTTTCCATACAACATCTAATCTAGGCAGAGAGCAACTGTCTGCCCTTTCCAAGCCTTGTATAGGGCAGCTCGTGGGTACCCGGTCACAGACAAAGGGGGGCCGTCCCGTACCGGATCGTGGAGTCCACCCAGCGCGAGCTGGAACCAGAAATCGATGAAGAACAGCGCGAACTGCACAGCGTTGACTGTAACCACGGTCCGCAGGTCGTAGGTGTTCGTCCAGGGGGAGATCGGGATCTAGCGCGAAGGCGCGGGGATCCTTGAGCCAATCCAGTTCGTAGTGAATGCGAATTGGCCGCGATCATGGGCAAGCGTACCAACCAGATAGGCGGGGCCAAGGCCATCGTCCAGCCAGACTTCCAGGGCGTTGTTCTGTTTATTCATGTGGCTCCCCGCTGTTGGGGGTCGACGGCGGATGGGTTACCTTTCGGCGCTTCACACCCGGCGATGGCTCCAGCGCCAAGTCCTGCAATTTGCGTCCGATCCGATCGTCGGCGGCTAGCAGATTGAGATCACCTTCGAGGCCCAGCACGGCTAGCACCCGGACGTAGGCGCCCAGAGTCGCACCAGGATCGCCCGCTTCGACTTTGTACACAGTGGTTCTAGAAACCCCCGCGCGTTGCGCCACCACCGCGTTGCTCAGCTTGCGTCTCTTGCGGGCAAGACGCAGCCGTTCGCCAAGCTCGGAGAGCAGGCGCTGCTCCTGAGGGAAGACAACAGGTGGTTTGCGAGGCATGTTCGCTATTAAGGTCAAAAATGAATAATTTTGTCCATAATAGAATAATTTACGGCATGTGGCTAAAGCTTGCCAGAGAGCGTGGAACTGGTACACAATGTGGCCTATTCCTACTCAATGAGCAGGAATAATCTTTTGTAAATCAACGGGTTGGATGCTTGTTTTTATTCCCTTCACCCGCTCCATAATTCGAAAAGCCCCGTGTTTCTGCATGGGGCTTTTGTTTATCTGCGAGCATCTGCCGAGCCTTGTTCGACAAACGACTCCGCCCCAGTAACGGGATGTCGGGAGACATTCTCGGACCCGGCTAATTACGAGACCCATGCTAAATGACCCTAGAGCTTATTCTTGCCTTTATAAATTCAAATATGGGTTCAAAAT
>Ga0164242_10009631_pt1 | contig 10398 bp, 9 predicted proteins | sample OricomgcompostMG_FD_108783 | JGI IMG/M metagenome (GOLD analysis project Ga0164242, IMG submission 108783) | Miracle-Growth compost microbial communities from Emeryville, California, USA - Original compost - Miracle growth compost (MG) ... | reverse complement strand
TGCTGGAGCCGGCCGCGTCGCGTGAGTTGCGGAGGCGTCTGGGGGAGTTGATCGGGGACGACGGGGTGCACGTCGGCGGTGACACGTTGGTGATCACGGGTAGCCCTGTCTGAGTTCGCGACCCCCGTTCGCGTCGGGATAACCCGCCGACGGCGGGAATCACTGGAGCGGCCCGTTCGTCCGGTTCGGCCCGGTCTGTGAAAAACTTTGGTCACTTTGTTCTCGCTGGCCGCGGTGGTTAACACCCGTTACAGTCGCGCGACGATCGGCGATCAGACTTGTCAGATGGTCGAACTAGTGTTCGAGTATGACCACCGACCGGGCCACCATCGAGGGGGCCTACGCCGATCTCGAAGCCGTGTGTGCCCGGATCTCCGGCTTCGACTACACGGGGCTCCCTGTGCCCGACCTGCTCGATCTGCTGTCCCGCCGGGAGATCCTGGCCCGCTCGGCCCCGGCCGTGGATCACGCTCTGTTGGCGGCGCTGCAGGCGCAGTGCACGCCGCGGGAGATCGGCGCGAAAAACTGGGCCGATGTGCTCGGCATCCGGCTGCATGTCTCCGGCACTGAAGCCAAACGGCGAGTACAGGATGGCGCCGATCTGGGCCCGCGCTGGTCGCTGACCGGTGAATCGTTGCCGCCGGCGCGTGAGCATCTCGCCGCCGCCCAAGCCGCCGGGACCATCGGTGTTGAGCACATCGCGATCCTGAACAGTTTCGCCAAGAAGCTGCCCGGCTGGGTCGATACGGCTACCCGCGTCGGGTGGGAACAAGCATTGGTCACCGAAGCTGCTGCCGGTCAATGCCCCGAAGAACTCTCCGCGGCCGCCGACGCCCTGGCGTTTCTGGCCAATCAGGATGGCCCCGAACCCGATGAGGCGGAAAAAGCCCGCAAACGCGCTCTGATCCTGGGTAAGCAGGGGGCGGATGGGATGTCGAAAATCAGTGGGTTGCTCACCCCCGAGGCGCGGGCGCTGGTGGAAGCGGGAATCGACAAGCTCGGCGCCCCCGGGATGGCCAACCCCGACGACGACCAACCGTGCATCTGCGGCGCACCGTCACAGGCCCAGATCGACGGTGATACCCGGTCCGCGGCGCAATGCAATCACGATGCGCTGGCCGCTCTCGGTCAGATCGCACTGCAGTCCCACAAACTCGGCGAACACAACGGGCTACCCGTCACCGTCGTGGTCACGACGACCCTGCAAGACCTGCAGGCCGGCACTGTCATCGCGTTGACGCACACCGGCACCAAACTCGGTATCGGGGAGTTGGTGAACCTGGTAGCCCGCGCCGGAGCGCACCACTACCTGGCCGTCTTCGACCGCCACACCAATGTGCCGTTGTATCTGGGCCGGGCGCGTCGCACCGCGACCGCCGGTCAGCGTTTGGTGCTCTACGCCCGGGATCGGGGCTGCACCCGACCCGGCTGCACCGCCCCCGCCGCACGCTGCCAAGCCCACCACGCCGATGCTGATTGGCAACATGACGGCCGCACCGACATCACCAACCTGGCCCTGGCCTGCGGACCGGACAACCGGCTGGCCACCGACGGCGGCTGGCGCACCACCATCACCAACGGCCACGCCCACTGGCACCCACCACCGTTATTGGACACCGGCCAACCCCGCACCAACCGCTACCACCACCCCCAGCTCTACCCACCCGACAACGGCGGCGAGGATGGCGGCGAAACCGACAGTCCGGCAAGCTGATGGTCAGGATCCCCGCAGTTTGCGGACCGGCCGGGTCTCGATGGCATTGAGGGTCAGTGCCCGCCGGCCGATCCGCCAGCCCGACGAACCATGCTGGTATTCATCGTCGTAACGCAGATGCCACACCAGATCGGTGGCTCCGTCGGCGGTTTGGGTCCAGTGGTGCGCGACGCAGGTGATCCGCCCGGTGGCGTGGTCGTCGCCGGCGCCATACACCTCGCCCACGATCTCGTGCTGGGTGCGGGTGACGGCGTCCAGGGCCGCCAGTGCGGCGCGGATGCCGTCGGTGCCGGACTGGACGAGTACCGAATCGAGGGACCGAGGTGGGTCAGGAAGGATCAACTCGGCTGTGTCGGTGAATAATTCGGGAACCGAGTCGAACTGCCGGTCATCGACCAGGGCCGCGTACCGATGTATCAGGTCGGACAGCTCCAATCGGTCAGCGACGGTCAGTGGCACGGTGTCAGCCCCAGTCGGCCGGCGCACGCGGACAGCAGGTCCTCGGCCTCGGTGATATCGGTGACCGGTGGCATGGCCAACACCACCCGGTGCGCACCCAACTCGGCCAGCCGGCCGGCCCGCTCGGCATCGACCTTGGTTACCAGATGCCCCAGCGACAGCTCCAACGCATCAGGATCACGCCCGGCCTGCTCGGCGGACTGACGCATGACGGTGACCAACTCGGCCAACTGCTCGCCGGCCACGCCCAGTGGCTGCAGCCCATCGCCGCGGCGACCGGCCCGCCGCGCCGCGGCCCGGCTGTGCCCACCGATGTGAATCGGTATCGGCGACAACGGCTTTGGATAGCACGCCGCATCGGTGAACTCGAAGAACTCGCCGCGATGGCTCGCCCCATCGGGCTGATCGGACCACAGCAGCCGCAGCACGTCGAGTTGCTCATCGGCCCGTCGGCCCCGGTCCTCGAACGGCGCACCGCAGGCCTGGATCTCCTCGCGCAACCAGCCCATGCCGACCGCCAGTCGAATACGCCCACCGGACAACACATTCAGCGTCGCCACCCGCTTGGCCAGCACCACCGGGTGATGATTGGGCAGCACCAGCACCCCGGTGGCCAACCCCAGCGTGCTGGTCTGCGCGGCCAGAAACGACAGCAGATCCAGCGGATCGGGCACCGGGCAATCCGCCGCGATCTCCACCCGGCCGGACGAATCATACGGATAGATGCTGTCGTACTGCGTCATCAGCACCGTATGTTCCACCGCAACAATCGATTCGAAGCCACACGATTCCAGATGCCGGGCGAACCTGCACATCCACACCGGGTCAGCGGTGACGCCGGCAGCCACCGGCGCCACCACGGCATATTTCAGGCTCATCCGCGCCGCCGCGCCCGCCGGATCTCTTCCCAGCACTGCAACCGGGTCCGGCCGGTCTGCTGCATGCACTCCCGAATCGGCGACTCCGGATCGTCTGCGGTGGTTTCGGGAGCCTCGGTGGTCACCGGAGCGGTGCTGGAAGGTGCGGTCGTGGTGGCCGGGGCCGTCTCGACGGGTGGGGCTACGGTGACCGTGGTGGTCGCATCGACCGTCGGGGTCGCGGTCGCTGGGGCGGTGGGGCTCGGAACCGGCGGTGGCACAGCCGATTCGGTGACGGTATCGGTCACCGGTGTGCTCGGCGCCGGCCGTTCATCCTTGGCGTGACGGAACTCGATGGCCGCCGCCGCAATGGCCGCGGCCAACAACAGGGCCAGGATCACCGGCACCACCAACACCGAACGGGACCGCTTGCCCGACGGCAACAGCGCGGTGGCCGGTTCGGTTTCGCCGGTCGCCACGGGGGCCAGCATGGTGGCGTCCGGGCCGGCCGCGCCCAACTGATGCTGCAGCGCCCGGGCGAAGTCCGCACACTTCTCGAAGCGTGCCTTGGGATCCTTCGAGAGCGCCTTGGCCAGTACCGGGTCCAGGCCGGCCAGCTCGGGGCGGCGGCTGCTCACTGCGGGCGCCGGGGTGCTCAGATGCTGACCGATCACCACCGCCGGATTGGGATCGGAGAACGGCGGTGCCCCGGTGAGCAGATGAAACGCGGTGGCCGCCAACGCATATTGATCGGCCCGGCCGTCCATCGCGTCGCCGGTCAACTGCTCGGGAGCGGCATAGGACACCGTACCGATGGTCATATTGGTTGCGGTCAATCCGTTGGCCTCGTCGGCCCTGCGGGCAATGCCGAAGTCCGCCAACTTGATTCGGCGCTCAGCGGTATCGCCGCCGCCGATCAGGATGTTGGCCGGCTTGACATCGCGGTGCAGCAGATTGCGCTGATGGGCGTAGTCCAGGGCGCCGGCGACCGCGGTGATGATCTCGACGACCTGGTCGGTCGGCAACCCCCGGCCGGGTTGGCGGCTCAGCAACTGACCGGCATCGGGTCCATCGACGTAGTCCATGGTGATCCACAGCCGTCCGCCGTCGTCACCGCGGTCGTACACCCCGACGATGTGCGGGTGCGACAGGGTGGCGACCAGGTCGGCCTCGCGCAGGAACCGTTCCCGGTAATCGCTGTCGGCGGAGACCTCGGTGCGTAGCACCTTCAGAGCATCCTGCCGGGGCAGTCGCGGATGCTGGGCGACGTAAACCTCGCCCATGCCGCCGGACCCCAGGCAACGGATGATGGTGTACCCGGCGAAGCTGGATCCGTCGGCCATCGGCATGCGGGCATCGTAGACCGCCGAGTGCCGTCGGTGCGGCCGCTTACAGGTCCAAGGTCAGCCGCTCGCCTTCGGGAGCGCGGGATACGCAGGTCAGCATCATGCCCGCGGCGTGCTCGGTCTCGCTGAGCAGCCCGTCGCGGTGCTCGACGGTTCCGGCCAGGGTCTTGATCCGGCAGGTACCGCAGAACCCCTGCTGGCACGAATATGGCGCATGCACACCGGCTTTGGTCAATGCGGTCAACAGTGTTTCGTCGGCCGCCACCTCGACGGTCCGGCCGGTGGAGGCAATCTGCGCCGAGAAGGGCCGGCCGTCGGTCACCGGTGGCGCGGCGAAGCGCTCGAAATGCAGCTCGACATCGTCCTCGCCGACCAGCCGGGTGCGGATGGCGGTCAGCATCGGGGCGGGCCCACAGGCGTACACGGCGGTACCGGGCGCGCAGTCACCGAGCAGATCGTCTGCGCTGGGCAGGCCATGCGCGTCGTCGGTGCGGATGGTGACCTGCGAACCGAACCGTTCCAGCTCGTGCAGGAAGGGCAGCGAGTCGGTGCTACGGCCGGTGTAGATCATCGACCAGTCGATGCCGAGACGCTCGGCGCGATGCAGCATGGACAGCACGGGCGTGATGCCGATGCCGCCGGCGACGAACCGCAGTCGCCGGGTCGGCGATCCGAACCCGGGCACCGTCATCGGGAACGCGTTGCGCGGGCCACTGGTGGTGATCACGTCGCCGACCGCGAGAGTGTGTGCCTCGATCGAGCCCCCGCCGCCATCGGGTATGCGGCGCACCGCAATTCGGTAACTGCCCTGCACGTCGGGATCGCCGCACAGCGAGTACTGCCGGATCAGTCCGCTGGGCAGATGCACATCGATGTGCGAGCCCGGATGCCAGCGCGGCAGCGCGGCACCGTCGGCCGCGTCGAAGGTCAGCGCGACCACATCTTGATCATGGGCGACCACCTGCCGGTCGGTCACCCGCAGCCGGATCCGCCGGTCCACGGTGGCCGGCGGACGGGGCCGACGAACGGCAGTGGCCACCGCCAGTCCGCTGCTGATGATGGCGTCACCGACGGTTACCAACAGGTCATGACGGGTCAGGCCGAAGACACTGGGCGGAGCCTGCCGCAGTCGGGACAGTGCGCCCATCAGTGGTGGGCCGCGCGCGCGGCGGGGGAGCTGGCCAGGTAGGCCACGGCCTGTGCGGTGGAGCCCATGCTCTCGGGGCGGTAACCCGGCAGGAAGTAGACCAGGGTTTGCTTGAACAACAGATCCCGGTACAGCGGCAGCAGCCCCAGCTTGGAATCGCGCATCCGCAGCCGCTGCATCTGCCACCAACTCAACCGCAGCCGCGGATCGGACTTGACCAGGAACCGCATGCCGCGCTGGAAGATCGCGTAGAACGCGGTGCCGACCACGGTCATCGCGCGGACCCGGGTCAGATAGCTGTCGCGGAAGTAGGTGGCGACATCATGGGCCACCGAGCGGTGCTCGACCTCCTCGGCGCCGTGCCAGCGGTACAGGTCCACCATGGTCGGGTCGGCGCCGTAGTCATCCCAGGTGCAGTTCAGCACGAAGTCGCCGAGTACCGCGGTGAAGTGCTCGATGGCCGCGATCAGCCACAACCGCTCGATCAGATGGTTCATCCGGCGCCGCGGGTTGGTGGACCTGGTGGGGCCGAGGATGTCCTCGAAGACGAAGTCGATCTGATTCAGCAGCGGCGCCACATCCAGGCCGGAGCCGATCATGTAGTCGTGCATCACGGTGTCGTGAGCCTCGGCATGCATGGCCTCCTGGCCGATGAAACCACGCACATCCTCGGCCAGCTTCGGATCCTTGATCAGCGGCAGGGCCTCGTCGAAAACCTTGACGAACCAGCGTTCACCGGCGGGCAGCAGAATATTCAGCAAATTAACCAGGTGTGAAGCGACGGGATGACCCGGGATCCAGGACATCGGGGTGTCCGCGGTCTCGAAGTGCACATTGCGGGCCTGGATCTGCACCGGGCCCGGGTCTACCTCGTATTCGAAGCGTTGCGGTCGCAGCATGAAACAGCTACCTCCAGATCTGCGGCATCGTCGCCAGTGGATCCAGTGTAAGCGGTTATGTGGGAACGGCGGTACCGGGTTCTTTGTGTCGTGTCGTCACATGCCCGGAATGGACATGCCCGGCTGCGGGCCCACCGGAGTGGCCTGCACCGTGGTGACGCCATTGGAGCCGACCTTGGGCCCGCCGCCCACGTGCGCGCCACCGCCACCCGAGGGCGTGGTGTCCGGGGTGGCGTCCTGGACCGCCTTGGTCGTGCAGTTGAGCATCAGGATCATCCGCCCGGAACTGCTGCGTTTCTCCTGTTCGACGATGCACTGCGCCTGCGGCACATCACTGCCGACCGAACCGCCGAACGTGGCGGGCACACCCTGGGACTTCAGAATCGCCACCGCGCGAGCGTAGGTCTCGCCAACCACATTCATCGCGTTGGACGAACCACCGCCGGGATCGGACGTGGCCACCGACGAGCCGAACACTGCGGCGGAACCCACCGCGACGGCTCCTGCCGCCAGCACTACGAGCTTGTTCACCAGACCTCCTTGCGGTATCAGCGAATCTAGCGCAGATACCGGCGTCGAGAAACTCCGATCAGTGCCCGTCGGGGTCGACGGCACCGCTGATCACCTGCGCCAACCCGGCCGCCCGCGGATCGGTGAAGACATCCTCGAGTCGCAGCCGGCGACCGTCGGGACCGCGCAACGGCACCCGCCAGTTCGGATACTCGTCAGTGGTGCCCGGCTGATTCTGGGCCAGCACCTCACCGACCGCGTCCGGCAGCGCCAACGTCAGCAGACGAGACGGGGTACGGCGCAGAAAGGCGTACAGCGCGCGCACGATCCGGTCGGTGTCGACGGGATTCTCCGGATCGAGTCCGGCGGGTAGCAGCTCCATCGATTCCAGCAGCGTCAGCCAGCGCTGCCGCTCGGCCCGATCGAGCGCCGACTCCTGCTCGAACGGACGGGTCAGCAGCCCCAGTGTCCGGCGGATCCGCAGATGCTCACCGGCCAGATAGCCCGCCGTCGGCGGCAGATCGTGCGTGGTGACCGCCGACAGGCAGTCCGTGCGCCAGCGTTTGGCGGGCAGCGGCGCACCGCTCTCGTCGACCTCGAACCACAGGATCGAGGTGCCCAGCAGACCACGCTCGTGCAGGTAGTCACGTACCCACGGCTGCACCGTGCCCAGATCTTCGCCGACGACCACCGCGCCCGCGCGGTGCGCCTCCAGCGCCAGCACGCCGATCATCGCCTCGTGGTCGTAGTGCACGTAGGTGCCTTCGGTCGGGGTGGCGCCGGCAGGCACCCACCACAGCCGGAACAGCCCGATGATGTGGTCGATGCGCACCCCGCCGGCATGCCGAAGCACGGCGCGCACCACCGCGCGCAGCGGTTCGTAGGCCTGTTCGGCGAGGCGGTCCGGGCGCCACGGCGGCTGCGACCAGTCCTGGCCGAGCTGGTTGAACTCGTCCGGCGGTGCGCCCGCGCTGACCCCGGTCGCCAGCACATCCTGCAGTGCCCAGGCGTCGGCGCCGCCGGGATCGACCCCGACCGCCAGATCGTGCAGGACGCCCAACGCCATCCCGGCCTGGGTTGCGGTGGCCTGCGCGGCGGTCAGCTGGTCGTCGAGCTGCCATTGCAACCAGCGATGGAAATCGACACGACCACTGTGCTTTTCGGCGAACTTACGTACCGAGGGGGTATCCGGGTGGGCGAACCGGCCAGGCCAGCGCCGCCAGTCGGCACCGTGCTTTTCGGCCAGTGCACACCACACCGCGAAGTCGTCCAGACGTCGGCCCATCCGGGACCGGTAGGCCGCGTAAGCCAGCTCGCGGCCCGCGGACCGGGGGACCCGGTACAGCTGCTCCAGTGCCGCGCGCTTGACCCGCCAGGCAGCGTCCCGGTCGATCAGCTCCGAGCGCTGCGCGTGCTTCTGCGCGTCGGCCCGGGCCCTGCGCAGCCGGCCGCGCTCGGGTGCGTCGGCGTACTCGGTGATCGCCTCGACCCGCAGGTATATCGGGTTGGCGAACAGGCGCGAAGTCGGCAGGTACGGCGAGGGTTCCATCGGGGACACCGGCGCCGCCGCATGCAGCGGGTTGACCAGGATGAAACCGGCTCCGTGGGTGCCTGCGGACCACACCGCCAGGTCGGTCAGATCGGTCAGATCACCGGTGCCCCAAGAGTTCTCGGAGCAGACGCTGTACAGCTGGGTGGACAGACCCCAGGCCTGGCCGGAGCCGAGGCGGGTGGGCAGCTCCAGGGCGGCGGGCGCCACGATCAACGCGGTGCTGGCGTCCACCGAGCCGGCCTGCACATGGATCCGGTGATAGCCCAGCGGCAGATCGGCCGGCAGTTCGAAGGACGCCTCGCCGACCAGGGTGCCGCCGCAGGCGAACGGGGGACGGTTGTTCTCCAACTGGCGCAGGCCCGCCCGAACGGTGCCGTCTTCCAGGCGAATCCACACGCCGACCGGATCGCCGTGCCGGACGTGCACCCAGAAATCCGCGGATTGCCCGGCCCGGACCACCACGGTGGGGGCCAGGGTGCGCCGCCAGTAGGCCAGGTCATGGTCGGCCAGCGCCGCCGCGCGCTGCGGCTCATCGGCCGCCGCCACCCCCAGGGCGGCCAGCACCGTGACCAGGGTCTGCGCGCTCACCGTCTGCGGGGCTCCGGTCCAGTCCGCATACTCGGTGGCCACCCCGTGGCGGCGGGCCAGCTCGACCAAAGACGCGGTGCGGTCAGTCATGGGGGCAATCTTGCCGGTAAATCGGCCGGGCCACAGCCCGGATAAGCTGACCGTGGAGGTGTCGACGTGGACCCAGCCCTGTTCGCCGATGTGCTGCCGGCGCTGCTGCACGACCCGGTGTCTTATGCGATCCCGTTCTTCCTGTTGGCACTGGTGCTGGAATGGGTCTCGGCGGCCAAGCTGATCCATGATGGGACGCAGCGTCCGCCGGCCGGGGCGTACCTGCGCCCCGACGCCTGGGCCAGCATCGGGATGGGTCTGGTGTCGATAGCCACCAGTGCCTTCTTCAACACCATCGGGCTGGTCGGCTATGCGGCGCTGTACGTCTACGTCGCGCCGTGGCATCTGCCCGCCGATGCCTGGTACACCTGGGTGCTCGCGATCGTCGGGGTGGACCTGATCTACTACACGTATCACCGGATGGCACACCGGGTTCGGCTGTTCTGGGCCACCCATCAGGCCCACCACTCCAGCCGGTACTTCAACTTCGCCACCGCGTTGCGGCAGAAATGGAACCCCAGCGGCGATGTCTTCCTGCGCGCACTGCTGCCGCTGCTGGGGGTGCCGCCCGCGCTGGTTTTCGCCGGCTACTCGATCAACCTGATCTACCAGTTCTGGGTGCACACCGAGCATGTCGGAAAGCTTTGGACGCCAATCGAATTCGTCTTCAACACGCCGTCGCACCACCGGGTGCACCACGGCATGGACGCGCAATACCTGGACAAGAACTACGGCGGCATCCTGATCATCTGGGACCGGATGGCGGGCACCTTCGAACCGGAGATCACCCGGCCGCACTACGGGTTGACCAAGCCGGTCGACACCTACAACCTGTGGACATTGCAGACCCATGAATACCGGGCGATGGCCCGCGACATCCGCGTTGCGCGCCGGTGGCGGGACCGGATGGGCTATCTGATGGGCCCGCCCGGCTGGGCGCCGGCGCGGCGCGAAGCCGCCGGTGTGTCGTGATCGACCTGTCTCGATCATGGCCGGAAGCGGCTGTGTGCCAACCGAATTGACTTTTACCCAGGCCGGCGGAACCTATTGTTCGCCCACTGTTTCGATTATTGCGAGCCGAAGGCCTCACCAAACTGCCGCAAATCTGTAGTGTCGTGCTGGCAAACCGAAAGGAGCTACAACATGGCAGACACACTGAACAAGGGCGAGAAGCTGGAGGTCGGCCAGTCGCTGACATCCAACAACGGTGCCTACAAGGTGATCCTGCAGGATGAC
>Ga0164242_10009630_pt1 | contig 10400 bp, 7 predicted proteins | sample OricomgcompostMG_FD_108783 | JGI IMG/M metagenome (GOLD analysis project Ga0164242, IMG submission 108783) | Miracle-Growth compost microbial communities from Emeryville, California, USA - Original compost - Miracle growth compost (MG) ... | reverse complement strand
ATCCGCAGCGTTCGCTCGGCATAGTGACTTGGTCGCTCGCTTTCAGAGATTTCGCCACGAGGGGATGCCAGCTTGGGTAGCCTCCGACGACCGGCCCACATGTGGCGACGATGTCGCCTAAAGCGCGCTCTGCCTGTTGACGCTCGTCTGCTGTCAGGCTGCGCGGAATGAGATACCGTTTAACTCGCTCCAAGCCGACCTCGGCCGCTTCATCCGCGCGAAATGCCACCTGAACCCCTTCAAAGCTCGAGTCGAAGCATTTTTTAGCGCATCGCGCATGAAAATGAAATATTGTGCGCGATATAGGAAATACGTGCGCGGGGTGGCTGTGAAGGTGCACTGTCTTAGCGTGACCGGCGAGTCTAAGGGGGCGCTGCGGAGTCTCCTCCGAGCCCCTGCAGCGCGGCGCGACGGCAACCGGTTATTTCAAACTCCGTGAACTGAGCCTCCGGGGAGGCACACCAGTAAATGCATCCCGATCTTTTCGGTGCTAACGGCATACTTGGGGAACGGAGGGGTGACTAAACAACGTGATTCGATTTCGTCGCCTAGCGCCTGTTCCTCTCAATTCCTGGTTAGTCGATCAAGGGATACCCCAGACGCATCAACGCTACCGGTTACGGGTTTGGCGGGAAGTTCACGGCGCCATAGGTCCGCTCCGTGATGAACTGATCGCCTATGTCCAAGAAGCGTTGGACGATGCCCGGCGCCGGATACGTTCAGGCTTCCAAGACGATCTGTCGCCCTTTAACGATCCGGCGCACGACCCTGCTGCAAATTACCCTGCCATGCTCAATCGCATATCGCTTCAGGGATATCTCGGCGAAACGCTAGGCGTGCTCGCGGTGGAGCATTTTGGAGCGATTGGCCATGCGGATTGGTTGGTTCCAGCGCTGCTTTTCCGTTTTCACGATCAAGAATTTCAGCATCTGGACCTGATCAACGAACGTCTCTTGGCGGGTGAGGTGCACGAACCCGATGCTGAAAAAGAGAAGAGACCAGGTCGGACAGGCGACGACGGGCTGGCGTTCCGCGTAGACGCCAATGGCGTGATTACTGATATTCTGACGCTTGAAGCCAAATGCCTCGCGATCAGCAATACCGGCATAATGAAAGATGCCCATGAGAAACTTATGGTCGGCGGAAACCGGCCCAGCGGCGTACGCGAATTAATCAATCTCTTGACGGAATACGACACGCCCGAAGCTCAAGCATGGCAACAGGCGCTGCTTCAGTTCTACAGGGACGGTTTCCGCACAGCAGCTCGCCACGATGGGCTCGCTTATGCTGTCGGTCATTCGCCCAAACAACCCGATGACCGGATTGCTTGGCTCCCTCCCGAAGCGCCTCATCCCGCCTATACGGTACAGCGCAACCTCGAAGCGATGGAGTTTCAGTTCGAGAATCTAGATGCTGTAGTCGATATATTGTACCGGGGCGCTTGAGGTGGCGAACGCAGCGACTATCGCTATCGCCCGCGAAATTCGGGAGAATCTGGCAGGCCAAGCCCTCACCGCGCGCCAAGCAAAACTCTACAGCCAACGGTTGCGGCGCGACATGGGCCGTGATGGGTTGGCGAGTTTTGGGCCAGGAGACGTCGCTGGATATCTCGACGAAGCGATGTTGCTTTTGGAAAGCGGGTGGCTGGAGCGAAGCGCGGACATTAGCTCCCCTTGGCGCACGGCGATCAAGCGCGCGGCAGAGATCATCGAATGGCTTTCGCAATCTCAGCTAAAGCCGCCGGGCGCGCCGCTGCATTTGCTGGCTGCCGCCGCCTACCAGTTGGCCGATTATCCGGCGATGGCGCTGGGACATCTACGGCGGCTGCCGGAGGGGGAGCCGCTGTCGGAGCTTCTCCGCCAGTTCGTGCGGGCAGACTTCCCGGCTGCTTTCCAGGCGGCGCAGACGTTCTGGAGCAATTATCGCGGACTGCGGAGCGATGGTCGCATCGATCCCGATGATCTCCAAATGGCGTCCGTCCAGCATATAGTCATGTGCGTTGGGACGATCTGCGCGTTTCTGAGAACGGGGGGCGATGCTCCCGTCGAGCGCGCGGTGGTTAAACTGGAAGCGCTCGCGCTGGGATTCCTGCATAGCCGAGATCCCTATTCGTACCTGCTGGCGCGGCTGACGGCCGCCAGTGCGCGGCGCTTTATCGAAACCTGTCTCTGGCCGCAGATCGACGGGCTCCGCCTCACGTCGAGTGGCCCGGCCGGCGACGCTCTCACGCAGTTCGCGCGTTCGGCGTTTGCCAACAAGCGAGCCCTCGTCTGGCCGGCGCAGGCTGCCGGCATAGCGAAGCTGCGCGACAACAACTCGTTCGTGCTGTGTACGCCAACCGGCTCAGGGAAAACGACGGTTGCGACCCTTGGGGCGGTCCAGGGTTTGTTCGCCGATCCGCCGGCAGGAGGTGCTGCCGGCAATCTCGTGCTCTACCTCGTGCCGTCCCGCGCGCTCGCGGCAGAGGTGGAAGGCCGTCTCGCCGAGGATCTTCGCGGGATCGCAGCAGAACCCGTTGTCGTGACCGGCCTATATGGCGGCGTCGATTGGGGGCCGACCGATGCCTGGATTCAGACCGATCAGCCGACCGTGGTCATTTGCACGTTTGAGAAAGCTGATGCGCTCCTGCGTTATCTGGGCGTGCTGTTCCTCAGCCGGGTTCGCACGGTCATCATCGATGAAGCCCATATGGTGGAGCAGGACGAAGCCCGGCTGACGGGACTGGGGGACGGAACATCGCGCTCGTTTCGGCTCGAACAACTCGGCACGCGCCTGATGCGCGCACGGGAAGATCATGAATTCCGCATTGTCGCGCTGTCTGCGGTGGCGGCACGAGCAGCGCCAGCCTTGGCCCGTTGGGTTTCCGATGCGCCTGACGCGATCCCTACAAGTTCATCCTATCGCAGCACACGACAAATGCTTGGGCGTCTCGAAGTGCGCCCAACCGGTCAGTTCGCGATCCGTTACAGTCTGATGGATGGGCACTCGCTAAAGTTTGACGACGAGCGGCGCGACGACTCACCGTTCGTACCCGATCCATTCCCCGCTGTTCCGGGGGGTATCGATGCAGAAGACGGACCCGAAGTTCGGATGCGCGCGCCGACGCTGTGGGCCGCGCTCAACCTGGCGGCAAAACGCCCGGATGGCTCAACGCCTTCAGTCTTGATTTCGCTAACGCAGAATATCGACACCTTTGCCGCGACCTGCGCCGATCTCTTGGACAAGTGGCAGGATATCGCACTTCCCGATTATTGGTCGATTGAGGAGGGTAACGAGATTTGGGCGCGATGCCTGGCGACCGCCATCGACTATTTTACGGCGGATTCCGTCGAGTATCGGCTGCTGGCGCGCGGCATCGTGGTGCATCACGGCAAGATGCCGGGTCTCCTCGCCCGGCGACTGAAGTCCGTTATTGATCGTGGCTATGTTCGAGTGATCATCGCTACATCGACCCTGTCAGAGGGGGTCAACATCCCGGTGAATTATCTGCTGATCCCCAGCGTCTTCAGAAGTAACGGCGAACTGCCGTTGCAGGAGTTCAGCAATCTGATCGGCCGCGCGGGGCGGCCCGGTGTTGCAACGGAAGGCAGCGCACTCGTTGTCCTGCCCGAGCGCACCTATGAGAACCGGTTCGGCCAGATTGTGCCAACCTATAATCGGCAATGGAACGGCTACGAGAGCCTGGTCGCCCAGTTGGAGGCCGCGACCGCAGCGGTGGGTGATCTCATCCCGGACGATCAGGCGTCGAGTCCGCTCGGCCACCTGCTTCGTGAACTGGAACGTGCGTGGAAAGCGGTGGTAGGTGGAGGATCCGAGGCCGAATTCATCGCCTGGCTTGAGCAGACGGCTGTCACTGAGCAGGCCGCAGACCCGCCAACCAGCCATGATTATCTCGATTCACTGGACGCATTTCTGATCGCGGCAATCCAGGAGGTCGAGGAACTCAAGGGTGTCGAACTCGACGACGCCCAGCTTGAAGCAGAATTAGCCAAGATTTGGCGACGCACCTATGCCCATGCGGCTTCGCATGGTGAGGCGCATCTGGCGACGATCTGGCTGGCGCGTGGCAGAGCAATCAAGGCCCAGTATCCCGGCGCCGATGAGCGCCGTCGTCTATATAAGACGAGCCTGACGCCACGATCTGCTAAGCTGTTGCTGGACCGCGCGGAGGAAATTCGCACCAAGCTCGCGCTAGGCGCCGATTATGCTCGCTGGACCGTCGAGCAGCAATTCGTTTTTATCCGCGATGTGCTGGCATTTTTGTCCGAAATTCCAGTCTTTGCGATCGAGACCAAACTGGGTCGAAAGAAGAACTTCAACGATTGGCCCATGCTGCTGCGTTGGTGGCTGGCCAAATCGACGCTGGCGCGACAGCCCCGCCCAAATGAGGTTACGAACTGGTATGCCTTTGTAGCGAATAACTTCATCTATCGTGGGACTTGGGGACTCGGTAGCGTCATCGGCCTGTTGCTGGATACGACCGATGACGGACAGCCCATTCGCGCGCTGGAAATAGCCGACTGGCCGATGAGCGGTCTGCCGTGGATCGGTTTTTGGCTGAAAGAGCTTATCAGTTGGGGCACCCTCGACCCGGTAGCGGCCTTCCTGCTTGCGCGTGGAGATGCGGTCGATCGGTCGCAGGCAGAACTCGATGCGAAAGCCTATTATGAAGGCCGTCCGGCGGGCGAGGATGCCAACGCACTTCTCGATCCCAGAACAATCCGTGCATGGGTAGAAGAAAGGAAGCCCGCGCGCGTAGCGCGTCTAGGGATCACGACGATAGCGATCGAAGTGGAATGCGTGCGTCCCGCTGAGGCGTATCGGCAGCAACGATTGGTCGTATTGCCACTGATAGAGGCCGACGCGATCGTTTGGCTTGACCCGGCCGGTTATGAGGTGGCGCGAAGCGTAAAGCCGGGTGACTGGCCCGAGAAACCCGCCCTTTTCCAGTTCGAGCTTCTGGTGGCGATGTCCTTCGTCATCGGTGAGCCTTATCTGCCCCATCGTTGATCGCGCTTAATATTATCTGCTTTAGCCGATGCGGCTACGACCGCTTTCGGCGGAAGCTGCCGGTTCTGCATGTTTGCGAGGAGGGCAGCTAAGTCCCACAATTTGGCATTCCCAGGCGCGGCGGACCAGAAAAATCCGCCACGGACACTAAGCCAACTCCGCATCTAGCCACCGCTGGCCGCCGTGTCTGTGATCGGAAGAAATGGCGCACCCATCAGGATTCGAACCTGAGGCCTCTACCTTCGGAGGGTAGCGCTCTATCCAGCTGAGCTATGGGTGCCTGTTGCTTACGCGGTGCTTACGCGAAAAGTTTGCGAGTTTAAAGCGGCGATGAAGGTGCTCGCAACGCGCTGTATCTTCTGTGTTTTTTGAGGTCCTTTTCTTCAATTGATCACTTGACTTCAGCCTTCGGAGGGCAGCGCTCTATCCAGCTGAGCTACGGGTGCCGGCCAGGGCGGGGCTTAGCAAAGGCGGTCCCGTCCCGCTACCGCTAATCCGCGCCCGTCACGGCGCGGTCAGCGTCACCGGCTGGAACGGGCCAAGCCCGCAGCTCGCGCCGCGCGACAATCCGCCCGCACGGCGCAGCACGGTAATCGTATCGACCGAGCAGAGCTTGCTGAGGGAGGTCTTGTAGCTGAAGCCCTCCTCCATCCCCAGTTCCGGGCAGCTATAGGGCAATCTGTTCCGATAGACCGTGCGGTTGTTCATGATGAAATCGATCGTGCGATCGTCGCGCACGCGGGTCTCACGGATCTGATTGAGTTGGACGCAATCCACCGCCTTGCCGTTGGGCGTCGCGGGCGGCGGCCCCTTGGGTCGGGCGGCGGTGCCGGCGGACGCGGTGGCTGTAAGAATGGCGATGGCGAAGAGGATGCGACGGGACATCTTATTTCTCCGATTGAGCGCGCCGATTCTGCGCCGGCGGCGCTGTCTTGGGGCTGAACGCGCAAAGATCTGCTTCGATACAGCGCCAGCATTCCGGTCTGCGCGCCTTGCAGACATAGCGGCCGTGCAGGATCAGCCAATGGTGCGCGTGCCGTCGGAAGGGCTTTGGCGTGACCTTTTCCAGCCCCATTTCTACCGCGAGCACGGTCTTGCCCGGCGCGAGGCCGGTGCGATTGGCGACGCGGAAGATATGCGTATCCACGGCAATGGTTTCATCGCCGAACGCCACGTTCAGGACGACATTGGCGGTCTTGCGGCCGACGCCGGGTAATGCCTCAAGCGCGGCGCGATCGCGCGGCACTTCACCGTTATGCTCGGCGATCAGCTTTTCCGAAAGGGCGATGATGTTCCTGGCCTTGGTATTGAACAGGCCGATCGTCTTGATGTGCTGCTTCAGCCCTTCCTCGCCAAGCGCGACCATCGCCTGGGGCGTGCGCACCGCCTCGAACAGCCTGCGCGTCGCCTTGTTCACGCCGACGTCGGTGGCTTGCGCGGAAAGCGCCACGGCGACCAGCAAGGTATAGGGATTGATATAGGCCAGTTCCGTCTCGGGCGAAGGATTCTCCTCGGCAAGGCGGCGGTAGAACTCGAAAATGTCAGCCTTCTTCATGCGCGTCAGAAGCCGAGCATGTCGCTCATCGTCGTCCGCCCGGCGGGCCGCCCGGCGAGCCATAGGGCGGCTTTGACGGCGCCGCGCGCGAAGATCATGCGGTCCTCCGCGCGATGGCCCAGTTCGATCCGTTCGCCATCGGTGGCGAATATCACCTGATGATCGCCGGCGACCGAGCCTCCGCGCAGCGAGGCGTAATAGATGCCGCCTTCCTCGCGCGCGTGCGGCCCCTCCTGCATCCGATCGAAACGGTTGTGCTCGGTGGTGGTGGCGGCGCCGCGGCCGATATTGGCGGATGCGCCGAGCAGCAAGGCGGTGCCGGACGGGCTGTCCTTCTTGTGCCGGTGGTGCATCTCGACGATCTCGATATCCCATTCCGGGCCCAGCCTGCGCGCCGCCTGCTCGACCAGCGCGCGCAGCAGATTGACACCGACCGACGTGTTGGCGGTCTGCAGGATCGCGATCTTCTCCGCGGCGCGATCGATCTGGGCGTGATCCTCGGGGGTGAGGCCGGTGGTGCCGATCACGATCGGCGTATCCGCCGCGACCGCCGCGGCGAGATTGGTGGGGAGGGCATCGCGCGTCGAGAAATCGATCAGCACATCGGACGCCTGGGCGAGAGCGGGAAGATCGCCGTGCGAGCCTATCACCGCGCCGTCCCGTCCGATCCCGCCGGCGATGCGCGCGCCGCCCGCCTCGGCTGCGATCGCGATGGCGCGCCCCATGCGCCCCGCCGCACCGATTATTCCGATATCGACCGTCATTGCGTCCTGCTCCAGCAATCGTGGGCGGGTCTATGCCGTCATTGCGCGCGCGGCGCGAGTCCTGACGGATGGATGCCGCGGGCGGGTGCGGCTATGCGTGATGCCATGGATCGCCCTCGCAACATCGTTATCCTGACGGGCGCGGGCATCTCGGCGGAGAGCGGCCTTGCAACGTTTCGCGGGCCGGGCGGTCTGTGGGAAGGCCATCGCGTCGAGGATGTGTGCACGCCCGAGGCGCTCGCCCGTGATCCGGCGCTCGTGCTCGGATTCTATGATGCGCGGCGGCGCGCGCTGAGGGATGTTACGCCCAATCCGGCGCATCGCGCGCTGGCCCGGCTCGATGCCGCGTGGCCCGGCAGGCTGATGATCGTCACCCAGAATGTTGATGATCTGCATGAGCGCGCGGGCGCGAAGCGGCTGGTGCATATCCATGGCGAACTGCTCTCCGCTTTGTGCCGGCGCTGTGGCGGACGCTCGCGCTTCAGCGGCGATATGCTGGAAGGACCGGCATGCCCGAACTGTGGCATCGACGGCGGGTTGCGGCCGGACATCGTCTTCTTCGGCGAAATCCCCTATCACATGGAGACGATCGAGCGCGCGTTGGCCGATGCCGATCTGTTCGTTTCGATCGGCACATCGGGCGCCGTCTATCCGGCGGCGGGCTTCGTCCAACTGGCGCGCCCGGCGGGTGCGGAGACGCTGGAACTCAATCTTGATCCGTCGGCGGGGAGCCGGTTGTTCGACGAGAGCCGCATCGGGCCGGCCGGTGTGCTCGTCCCCGCATGGGCGGAGGAGATGCTCGGCTAGAGCGGGCTTTACGCAACCAGCGCCGCCTGGCCGCAGCGCACGCCGTCGATCCGCACGTCCGCCTGGCCGAGATGCAGCCCAAGCACGTCTAGCAGGCCGGATAGAAGCTGATCGATGGATGGCGCGGCGGCAGAAAGCAATGGCGTGACGAGCCCCCCCAATCCCGGAAGGGCGACGCCCGCGACGGTGAGGTGGAGCTTGCCGAGCAGAGAACCGGTAATCGCGCCGACGAAGCCGTTGGAATCCACCGTCCTGGTGGCGTGGGCGGCGATATCGGCGGCGTTGAAGCTCACCGTCTGCCAGCCGTTGCCCGCAAGATCGGTGCGGGCCGACCCCGTAACCTTGATGCCGGCGACATTAACGATCGTGGCCGGGCTTTCTATCGCCGTGGCGGTCATGGTGGACAGGTTGCTGGCCGTTACGTCCGCGATCGAGACGTGGCCGAGCGACGGCAGGACAGAGAGAGTGGCGCCGCGGTTGCCGCCCGAACAGTTCAGGCTGGAAAGTTTTGCCTGTGCTTCCGCCAGTTCCACATAAAGGGGCAGGCGCACCGCCGATATTCCGAGGAGCTTGAGCGTGGGCGAGCCGCCGATCGCGACGTCCACGTAGAGCCGCGCCTGGCTGGTGCGCACGATCGGATCGCCGCTCGCCGTGACGGCGATCCAGGGGGAGGATTCCATTCGGTCCCCGATCACCAGCGTCGCCTTCGCAGCGGCGAGGCCGGCGATGGAACTGCCGAGATCGAGCTGGATCTGATGCGCTCCGCCCAGTTCGAGCAACGCCTCCGCCAGCCCGAATCCGTTGACCATGATCGACTGGCCCGGCGCGCTGTGGTCCTGCTCGCCGATCGGGCCGAGATCGATCAGTTTCGCCAGATCAACCGTGCGGCTGCCGGCACCGGTGACGAGCTTTGCCACCGCCGCCGCTGCCGCGCTCTGACCCGAGACGGTGAGGGCATGGGCAAGCGCGTCGAGCGCCCGGGCCGCCGTGGTCGAGGTGGTGAGCGCATCGTCGTACGATCCGTTCAGCGACAGCTCCGCCCGTAACGCCTCGGCGTAGGAGAACAGATCGACGTCGGAGCTCGCCAGCGCGGCATAATCGAGCGCGGAGAGCGAGATGGCCGATCCCGTGAGCCCGCTCAACAGCTGGTTGGCCAGCCCGCCGTTGAGCGCGGCAAGGCGCGAGCCGAGCGAGAAGCTGGCCAGATCGATCCGTGCGGCCGTGGCGGATCGGCTGAGATGGACAGTGTGCAGGCCGAACATGCGCCCGAAAAAAAGCGGAACATCCTCGCGCATCGTCACGCGCGCGGCATTGGGCGATGCGGCGGTGACGGAGAAACGATCTGCCACCGCGAGGGCGGGATCGGCGCGCCAGACGCCGGTGACGACCTGTGCCGTCACCGGGCGCGGCGCACGGTTGGCATCGATTGCGCCCTGGGCCGCGCTCGTCGGCGTGTCGAGATTGCCGGCGGCGGAGATCGCGGCCGCGTCCGCGATCCCCTGCAGGCGCCGGCTCTCGTAGAAGACCGATCCCAGATCGATCGCGAAGGCGGCGCAGGCGGCGGCCAGCGCCATCGCAACGGCGGCGAGGATGGTGATGCTCCCGCCTGCATCACGCGCCAGATGGGGCAGGGGCATCACAACCCGCCAAGGCGCACCGCCGCGATGCGCTGGATCGTCGTGGATGGGAGCGGGATCATGCCGAGATTGAGGAACGCATCCTGCCGCCCGTCATAAGCGATGCGGACGGTCACGACCGCGCCGGCCTCGCTCACCGCAACGGTCGTACGGGCCGTATCCAGGCCGAGGTCTGTCAGTTCGGTCGAGGCCGAGCCCAGCGCCAGCGTCTCGCGTTCGGATGCGGTCAGCCCTGCCAGCGATGCGCGTGCGGCGTCGTTGGCGGCCTGCTGCAGACTGTGCGCGCGCCAGAAATAGCCGCCATAGCTCACCAGCCCCATCAGCATTGTCAGGAACAGCGGCACCACCAGCGCGAATTCAATCAGCGCCGTGCCGCTCTGGCCGCCACGCCGAACACGCCCCCGCGAAGAAAAGCCCGCCATCCTATCTGCCCCCGATCATTGGGGACGGAGCCTAAGTGGTGCCGACTAAGGAAGGCGGGAAGCGCGCGGCGCGCCGCATCATGTATTTTATGCAAGTGAAAGGCATTGGGCGTCGTCTGCCCGCCGCCTTGGTAAAGGCATTATGATGCGCGCGGTTCGGCCTGGTTACGTAAAATATTCACTCCGCATCGCGCGGTGGTGCCTT
>Ga0164242_10009629_pt1 | contig 10401 bp, 4 predicted proteins | sample OricomgcompostMG_FD_108783 | JGI IMG/M metagenome (GOLD analysis project Ga0164242, IMG submission 108783) | Miracle-Growth compost microbial communities from Emeryville, California, USA - Original compost - Miracle growth compost (MG) ... | reverse complement strand
CGAAGAACACCGGCCTCGGCGCGATCGCGGCTGACCGCTCGCCGAGCGGCGATGCGCTGCTCAAAGCGATGGGCGGCGTGCGCGGGCTGTGCGAAGCGGTGCTTCCGGGCCTCGCCTTCATCGTCCTCTATACGGTGCTCATGACGCCGCTGCCCGACGCGGCCGTGCCCGTCGCGCTCGGGGCATCCGTTCTCATCGCGCTCGTCTTCACAGTGTGGCGGGTCGTCGCCAAGGAGAACGTGTCGCAGGCGGTCGCGGGGCTGATCGGGGTCGGGGCGAGCGCGATCCTCGCGATCGCGACCAACCGGCCGTCGAACAACTTCCTGCTCGGGCTCGGCATCGACGCGCTCTACGGCGTCGTCTTCCTTATCTCGGTCCTCGTGCGCTGGCCGATCATCGGCATCGCCGTCGGCTATCTCTACGGCGACGGGGTGGAATGGCGCCGTCACCGCGGGACGTATCGCATCGGAGTCCTCGCCACGCTGCTCTGGGTCGCGCTGTTCGCGGCACGGCTCGTCGTGCAGGTGCCGCTGTTCCTTGCGGGCAACACGCCCGCCCTCGCGATCGCCCACCTCGTCATGGGCGTGCCCCTCTACGTGCCTGTCCTGCTGGTCACGTGGCTGCTCGTGCGCGGCGTGTACGCTCGCAAAAACGACGGCGAGGCATCCGATTCGGTGTCCTCCAAGCGGTAGCGCCGCTGGTACAGTTATCTCGACGTCAAGATAAATCACTAGATCGCCAAGGAGGCCGACCCCGTGTCTGCAGTCAACAGCTTCGGCGCGAAATCGACACTTTCGGTCGGGGACACCGGCTACGAGATCTTCCGGATCGACAGCGTGGCCGGTTACGAGAAGCTCCCGTTCAGCCTGAAGATCCTGCTCGAGAACCTGCTGCGCACCGAAGACGGCGCGAACGTCACGGCCGAGCACGTCAACGCGCTTGGCAGCTGGGTCCCGACGGCGGAGCCCGACACCGAGATCCAGTTCACGCCGGCCCGCGTCGTCATGCAGGACTTCACGGGCGTGCCGTGCATCGTCGACCTCGCCACGATGCGCGAGGCCGTCGCCGAGCTCGGCGGCGACCCCAAGAAGATCAACCCGCTCGCCCCCGCCGAGCTGGTCATCGACCACTCGGTGATCGCCGACCTGTTCGGGCGCGAGGACGCGTTCGAGCGCAACGTCGAGATCGAGTACGAGCGCAACGGGGAGCGCTACCAGTTCCTGCGCTGGGGCCAGACGGCGTTCAACGACTTCAAGGTCGTCCCGCCGGGCACCGGCATCGTGCACCAGGTGAACATCGAGCACCTGGCGCGCGTCACCTACACCCGCGAGGTCGATGGCGTCCTGCGCGCCTACCCCGACACGCTCGTCGGCACCGACTCGCACACCACGATGGTCAACGGCCTCGGCGTGCTGGGCTGGGGCGTCGGCGGCATCGAGGCCGAGGCGGCCATGCTCGGCCAGCCCGTCTCGATGCTCATCCCCAAGGTGGTCGGCTTCAAGCTCACGGGCTCGATCCCGACCGGCGTGACCGCGACCGACGTGGTGCTCACGATCACCGACATGCTGCGCAAGCACGGCGTGGTCGGCAAGTTCGTCGAGTTCTACGGCGAGGGCGTCAGCGAGGTGCCGCTCGCGAACCGCGCGACGATCGGCAACATGAGCCCCGAGTTCGGCTCGACCGCCGCGATCTTCCCGATCGATGACGTCACGCTCGACTACCTGCGCCTCACCGGCCGCAGCGAGCAGCAGGTCGCGCTCGTCGAGAGCTACTCGAAGGAGCAGCACCTCTGGCACGACCCGTCGGTCGAGGCCGAGTACTCCGAGTACCTCGAGCTCGACCTCTCGACGGTCGTCCCGTCGATCGCGGGGCCGAAGCGCCCGCAGGACCGCATCCCACTGTCCGAGGCGAAGTCGCAGTTCGAGAAGGACCTGCCCAACTACGCCGACTACGACGAGAGCGACGTCGACGAGGCCGTCGACGAGACGTTCCCCGCCTCCGACCCGATCGCCGTCGGCGCGCAGGCGAGGAACGGCGAGTCGCACCCGCACGTGAGCCACGCGCCCGCCGTCGTGTCGAAGCCGTCGCAGGTCACGCTCGCCGACGGCACGAACTACACGCTCGACCACGGCGCCGTGACCATCGCCGCGATCACCTCGTGCACGAACACCTCGAACCCGTCGGTCATGCTCGCCGCCGGCCTGCTCGCCCGCAAGGCCGTGCAGAAGGGCCTCAAGGCCAAGCCGTGGGTGAAGACCACGCTGGCACCCGGCTCGCGCGTCGTCACCGAGTACTACGAGAAGGCGGGCCTCACGAAGGACCTCGAGGCGCTCGGCTTCTACACGGTGGGCTACGGCTGCACCACCTGCATCGGCAACTCGGGCCCCCTCATCGAGGAGGTCTCGCAGGCCGTCAATGAGAACGACCTCGCCGTCACCGCGGTGCTCTCCGGCAACCGCAACTTCGAGGGCCGCATCAACCCCGACGTGAAGATGAACTACCTCGCGTCGCCGCCGCTCGTCGTGGCCTATGCGCTCGCCGGCTCGATGAACTTCGACTTCGAGCACGACGCCCTGGGCACGGACGCCGAGGGCAACGACGTCTTCCTCAAGGACATCTGGCCCTCTGCCGAGGAGGTCCAGAAGACGATCGACGAGTCCATCAACAACGAGATGTTCACCCGGCAGTACGCCTCGGTGTTCGAGGGCGACGAGCGCTGGAAGAACCTTCCGACGCCGACCGGCGACGTCTTCGAGTGGGACAGCGAGTCGACCTACGTGCGCAAGCCCCCGTACTTCGAGGGGATGACGCTGGAGACGACCCCTGTGGCGGACATCGCCGGCGCGCGCGTGCTCGCGAAGCTCGGCGACTCGGTCACGACCGATCACATCAGCCCGGCGGGCTCCATCAAGAAGGACTCGCCCGCGGGGCGCTACCTCACCGAGCACGGCGTCGACTACAAGGACTTCAACTCCTACGGCTCGCGGCGCGGGAACCACGAGGTGATGATCCGCGGCACCTTCGCGAACATCCGCCTGAAGAACCAGCTGCTCGACGGCGTGGAGGGCGGCTACACCCGCGACTTCACGCAGCCGGACGGCCCGCAGGCGTTCATCTACGACGCGTCCGTCAACTACAAGGAGAAGGGCGTCCCGCTCGTCATCTTCGGCGGCAAGGAGTACGGATCGGGCTCGAGCCGCGACTGGGCCGCGAAGGGCACCAACCTGCTCGGCGTCAAGGCCGTCATCGCCGAGAGCTTCGAGCGCATCCACCGTTCGAACCTGATCGGCATGGGTGTCGTGCCGCTGCAGTTCCCCGCCGGCGAGTCGGCCGACTCGCTCGGGCTCGACGGCACCGAGGTCATCTCGATCACGGGGCTGACGCAGCTCAACGAGGGCTCGACCCCGAAGACCGTGCACGTCACGGCCGAGCCGAGCGAGCACTCGCCAGCGGGCAAGCAGACCGTCGAGTTCGACGCCGTCGTGCGCATCGACACCCCGGGCGAGGCCGACTACTACCGCAACGGGGGCATCCTGCAGTACGTCCTCCGGAGCCTCGTCTAGCACAAAAGGACCGCGCGTAGGCATCCGTCAACTTCACGGATGCCTACGCGTAGCCTGTTTCCCATGCCATTGCTCGACCAGATCCGCAGCCCGCGCGACCTCGATCGCCTGACGGACGCGGAGCTCGTTCAGCTGGCCGCCGAGATCCGCGAGTTCCTGATCTCGAGCGTGTCGAAGACCGGCGGCCACCTCGGCCCCAACCTCGGCGTCGTCGAGCTGACCATCGCCATCCACCGGGTCTTCCAGAGCCCGCGCGACCCGGTCGTGTTCGACACCGGCCATCAGGCATACGTGCACAAGCTGCTGACGGGCCGCAGCGACTTCACGAAGCTGCGCCAGCGCGGCGGCCTCGCCGGCTACCCCCAGCGTGCGGAATCGGTGCACGACATCGTCGAGTCCTCGCACGCGTCGAGCTCGCTCTCGTGGGCGGACGGCATCAGCCGCGCCTTCACGGTGACCGGGCAGAGCGACAGGCACGTCGTGGCCGTCGTGGGCGACGGCGCGCTGACCGGCGGCATGACGTGGGAGGCGCTCAACAACATCACCGACGACAACGACCGCAACCTCGTCATCGTCGTCAACGACAACGGCCGCTCGTACGCCCCGACGATCGGCGGCATGGCCCGCTTCCTCAACGGGGTGCGCACCCAGAAGACGTACCGCGAGCTGTACCTCAAGTCGCGCAGCGCGGCCGACCGCTTCGGCCCGCCAGGCTCCGCGCTCTACCGCGGGCTGCGCGGCGCGCTGCGCGGATTCCTGTCGAGGGTCACGGGCAACGAGCAGCTCTACTCGAACCTCGACATCAAGTACATCGGTCCCGTCAACGGGCACGATATCGCGGCGATGGAAGAGGCGCTGCGCCAGGCGAAGAACTACGGCGCTCCGGTGATCGTGCACGCGATCACGCAGAAGGGACGCGGCTACCAGCCGGCTCTCGACGACGAGGCGGACCAGTTCCACGCCGTGGGGCAGATCGACCCGTCGACCGGGGCTCCCGTGGCGAGCGGATCGACGTCGCCGTCGTGGCCGTCGGTCTTCGCCGACGAGCTGCTCGCTCTCGCCGAGCGCGACCCCAAGATCGTCGGCATCACCGCCGCCATGGAGCGCTCGGTCGGCCTGCACAAGCTCGCCGAGCGCTACCCGGAGCGCGTGCACGACGTCGGCATCGCCGAGCAGCACGCAGTCGCGTCGGCGGCCGGCCTCGCCTTCGGCGGCTTGCATCCCGTGGTCGCCCTCTACGCGACCTTCATGAACCGCGCCTTCGATCAGGCGCTGATGGATGTCGCGCTGCACCGCGCCGGCGTCACCTTCGTGCTGCCGAGCTCCGGCGTCACGGGGCCGGACGGCCCGAGCCATCACGGCATGTGGGATCTCGCGCTGCTACAGATCATCCCCGGCATCCGTCTCGCCGCGCCGCGCGACGCCGCGCGCCTGCGCGAGGAGCTCGCCGAAGCGGTCGCCGTGCACGACGGGCCGACGGCGGTGCGCTTCCCCAAGGGGAATGTGGGGGAGGACATCCCCGCGCTGCGGCGCCTGCATGACGGGGTGGACGTGCTGCGGGACTCGGAGCGCAAGGACGTGCTGTTCGTCGGTGTCGGTCCGTTCGCGCGCCTCGCGCTGGAGGCGGCGGAGCTGCTGGAGGCGCAGGGCATCGGGGCGACGGTCGTCGACCCGCGCTGGGTCGTGCCGATTCCGCGCAGCATCGTCGAACTCTCCGCCGACTACCGCATCGTGATCAGCCTCGAGGACGGCATCCGCGTCGGCGGCGTCGGCACCCGGCTGCGGCAGGACCTGCGCGCGGCGGGCATCGACACGGCGGTCGACGAGCTCGGGCTTCCCGACGAGTTCATCCCGCACGGCACGCGCGACGAGATCCTGACGGATGCCGGGCTGACGCCGCGCCGCATCGCACGGGACGTGGTCGCACAGGTGCTCGGAAGCAAGGTGCCGAGGGCCCGACAGGACGCGGACACGGACGCGTTCCTGCGCTAGCCCCCGGCGGCGGGCGTGCCGATCGGGCGCAGAAGCTCCGATCGGGCGCACGCCCCGCGAAGGAACGTGCGCCCGACCGACCCGGTTGCGCCCGATCGGGCGCGGTGCTCAGCCGACCAACTCGCTCTGCCGAGCCTGCCGGCTCGCCGCACCGAGGATCGGCGGGTTGTGGAAGGTGCCGCCGAAGACCCGCATGCTCGCCCCGACCCGATCGAGGTAGGGCGTGAGCCCGCCCATGTGGAACGGGTAGCCGGCGCCGAAGATCAGGGCGAGGTCGATGTCCTCTGGTGCCGAGACGACGCCCTCCTCCAGCATCCGGTGAACCTCGTCGGCGAAGCCGTCCTGTACGGCCTGCAGCACCTGCTCCTTGGTGTGGGGCTTGCCGCCGGGGTTGAGGTTCGCCTTCACGATCCGCTCGGCCTCCTTGCTGATGCCCTTGACCTTGCCCTTGCCGTCCTTCTCGAGCAGGTGGCCCGCCTCGGCGAGGCGGTGCAGATTCTCGGAGCGGTAGAAGCGCTCCGGCCAGGCCGCGGCGTGGGTGTCGAGCACGTGGGCGCCGACCTTGAGCCCCACGAGGTCGAGCAGTTCCGACGGCGGCATCGGCAGCCCAAGCGGCTGCAGCGCCCGGTCCACGACGTCGAACGAGGTGCCGTCGTCGACGGCGCGCATCGCCTCGCCGAGCACCTTCGCGAGCACGCGGTTCACGACGAACCCGGTCGAGTCGGTCGTGATGATCGCGTTCTTCTTGAGGTTCTTCGCGACTGCCATCGCCGTTGCGAGGGTCGCCTCGTCCGTCTTCGGCGCGTTCACGACCTCGATCAGCGGCATCACCGCGACCGGGTTGAAGAAGTGGAAGCCGACGAGTCGCTCCGGGTGCTCGAGCTTCGCGCCGATCGCGTCGACGGACAGCGACGAGGTGTTCGTCGCGAAGACGGCCTCGGGCGAGACGATCTTCTCGAACTCGGCGAACACGTCCTGCTTGACGGAGAGCTCTTCGAACACGGCCTCGATGACCCAGTCGCAGTCCGCGTACTGCGACCGGTCGGTGGTGCCGGAGATCAGGCCCTTCAGCTTGTTGTGCTGGTCGGGGTTCAGGCGGCCCTTGTCTGCGAGCTTCTGGAGCTCGTCGTGGATGTAGGCGAGGCCCTTGTCGACGCGCGCCTGGTCCAGATCGGTGATCACGACAGGCACCTCGAGACGACGCAGGAACAGCAGCGCGAACTGGCTCGCCATGAGGCCCGCGCCGATGACGCCGACCTTCGTGACCTTCTTGGCGAGCGACTTGTCGGGCGCGCCCACTGGGCGCTTCGAGCGGTGCTGCACGAGATTGAAGGCGTAGATGGATGCCGCGAACTGATCGCCCGTGATGAGGTCGGCGAGCGCGTCGTCCTCGCGGGCGAAGCCGGCCTCGATGTCCCCGTCCTTCGCCTTCGCGAGCAGCTCGAGCGCCACGTAAGGTGACTTCGGCACGGTCCCGATCCGGCTCTCGAGCGACTCCCGCGCGATCTTGATCGCGACGGGCCACTTCACGGTGCGCTCCATGCGCCCGGGCTGATTGGGCCGCTGCACCGTGATGGCGCCGGTCAGCACGCCGTCGGCCCACTTGAGCGAGTCCTCGAGGAAGTTCACGTGGCCGAACAGCGCGTCGAACATGCCGAGCTCGAACGCCTCCTTCGCGCTCAGCGTGCGGTTCATCTTGAGCGGGTTCTCGATCACGACCCTGAGCGCGTTCTCGATCCCGATCAGGTTCGGCAACAGCGTGGCGCCGCCCCAGCCGGGGATGATGCCGAGGAAGACCTCGGGCAGCGCGATCGCCGCGGCCGAGGCATCCACCGTGCGATACGTCGAGTTCAGGCCGATCTCGACGCCGCCGCCGAGCGCCAGGCCGTTCACGAACGCGAACGACGGCACGCCCAGCCTGCCGAGGCGCTGGAAGGTGGAGTGGCCGAGCTGGGCGAGCAGCTTCGCGGCGTCCCGGTCGGGGATGTCGTCGACCTTGGTGAGGTCGGCCCCGGCGGCGAGGATGAACTGCTTGCCGGTGATGCCGACCGCGTCGATCTCGCCGGCCGACGCACGCGCGGCGAGCTCGTCGAGCACACGCGCGAGCTCCGCCAGCGTCACGGGGCCGAGCGTGTTCGGCCGGGTGTGATCGCGGCCGTTGTCGAGGGTGATCAGCGCGAGCGTCTTGCCACTCGGCAGCCGCACGTCCTTCACATAGGAGTGGGTGACGACCTCGTCCGCGCTGAACTCGATGAGCGGGGAGAAGTCGAGGGTGCTGTAGTCCGTCATTGGATTCAGGCCTTTCAGTTATCGCGAGTCGGGACCTAGCGGCCGTTCCAGTTCGGGTTCTCCCAGATGACCGAGCCGCCCTGGCCGAGACCCACGCACATGGCGGTGAGGCCGTAGCGCACCTCGGGGTGCTCGGCGAACTGGCGCGCCAGCTGCATCATGAGGCGGGGACCGGATGCCGCGAGCGGATGCCCGATCGCGATGGCGCCGCCCCACACATTGACCCGCGGGTCGTCGTCGTCGATGCCGAAGTGGTCGAGGAACGAGAGCACCTGAACGCTGAACGCCTCGTTCAGCTCGAACAGCCCGATGTCGTCGATCGAGAGACCCGCCTTGCGCAGCGCCTTCTCGGTGCTCGGCACGGGGCCGATGCCCATGACCTCGGGCTCGACGCCGGCGAAGGCGTAGTTCACGAGGCGCATCTTCGGGGTGAGGCCGTACTTCTCCACGGCCTCGCCGCTCGCGATCAGCGACATGGTGGCGCCGTCGGTGAGGGGGGAGGAGTTGCCCGCGGTGACCTTGCCGTGCGGGCGGAACGGGGTCTTGAGGGTGGCGAGGCCCTCCATGGTGGTGTTCGGGCGGCGTCCCTCGTCCTCGGTGGCGAGACTCCAGCCGGCCTCGCTCGCGACCGCGACGGGCACGAGGTCGGGCTGGATCTTGCCCGCCTGGTAGGCGGCCTCGACCTTCTGCTGGCTGCGCATGCCGTAGAAGTCGCTGCGCTCCTTGGTGAGGTGGGGGAAGCGGTCGTGCAGGCGCTCCGCCGTCTTGCCCATGAAGAGCGCGTCCTCGTTGACGAGCTTCTCGGTGAGGAAGCGGGGGTTGGGGTCGGCGCCGAAGCCCATCGGGTGGCGGCCCATGTGCTCGACACCGCCGGCCAGGGCGACGTCGTACGCGCCGAAGCCGATCGCGGAGGCCATGGTCGTCACGCTCGTCATGCCGCCCGCGCACATCCGGTCGATGGCGAAGCCGGGGACCGACTTGGGCAGCCCCGCCAGGATCGCGGCCGTGCGGCCGATCGTGAGCCCCTGGTCGCCGACCTGCGTGGTCGCGGCGATGGCGACGTCGTCCACGGCGTCTTTCGGGAGGTTCGGATTCCGCTCGAGCACTCCGATGATCGCTTTCACGACCAGGTCGTCCGCACGGGTTCCCCAGTACATTCCCTTTTCGCCGGCCCGCCCGAAGGGCGTTCTGGCGCCGTCGACGAAATACACCTCGGCTGTCATGGCCACACTGCCTTTCCCCACGTTCGTGGACTCGACACGATCCTAGAAATCGGTGTCTGAGGCGGGCCCAATCGGCTGTCGGAATCTACGAAGCGCTCTCCGCTGCTTCCGGCACGGTCTGTCCCGCCTCCACAAAGGCCGCGGCGATGAGGCTCGCGGTGGCCTCGACCTGCCAGGGCCGCGCACCCTGTTCCGCGAGCTGTGCCGAAATGGTTCCCGCGTCGATCACGGTCGGCGGCGCCCAGGCGAGGCGGCGCAGCAGCTCCGGCGTGAGCACGTTCTCCACGGGAATCCGATGCTCCTCGGCATACTCGGCGATCCGCTCACGGGCGAGCCGGTAGCGCCCGTCCGCCTCGGGGTTCCGCTCGGCCCACGCCCGCAGCGGCGGCATGTGCTCGCCCGCAGGCCGCGACACCGGCAGATCGTCGGTGGTGCGGCCGAGCTCGATCGCGTTCCACCACCGGTCGATCTCGCTGCGGCTCGCCCGGCCGGTGAACTCCTTCAATGCCGCGAGCTCGCGCTTCGAGGCGGGCATCGCCTTGGCGGCCGCGGTGAGAGCGGAGTCCGGCACCAGGCGCCCGGGCGCGGTGTCCTTCTCTCGCGCGAGGGCGTCGCGAGCGAGCCACAGCTCGCGGGCGACGGCGAGATTGCGCACGCCGCGGATCGCGTGGATGCCGGACAGGCGGCGCCACGGCTCGGCGCGCGGCGTCTTCGCCTCCTTCACGAGCTCGCCATGGAACTCTTGCCGGGCGATCTCCGTCTTGCCGCTCTCGTCGAGGAGCCTCTCGACCTCGTCGCGCAGGTCCACGAGCAGCTCCACGTCGAGGGCGGCGTAGGTGAGCCAGGACTGGGGGAGCGGGCGGGTCGACCAGTCGGCCGCCGAGTGCTCCTTCGCGAGGTGGATGCCGAGCAGGCTCTCCGTCAGGGGCCCGAGGCCGACCCGCGGAAGGCCCAGCAGTCTGGCCGCGAGTTCGGTGTCGAAGATCGTGCGCGGGTCGAGGCCGACCTCACGCAGGCAGGCGAGGTCCTGGCTGGCGGCGTGAAGCACCCACTCCTCGTCGACGATCGCCTCCTGCAGCTCGGTGAAGAGCGGCCCGACCTCCCCGCTCAGCGCGATCGGGTCGAGCAGGAACACTCCGGAGCCGCGGCGGAACAGCTGAATCAGGTATGCGCGCTGCGAGTAGCGGAATCCGCTCGCCCGCTCCGCGTCGACGGCAATGGGGCCCTTCCCGCTCACAAGCGCGTCGATCGCGCGCTCGTAGTCCGCGGCAGTCGCCGTCACTCCGTATTCGGTGGGGTCGTTCGTCACAGTGTCAATCGCTTCAGGCACGCTT
>Ga0164242_10009628_pt1 | contig 10401 bp, 7 predicted proteins | sample OricomgcompostMG_FD_108783 | JGI IMG/M metagenome (GOLD analysis project Ga0164242, IMG submission 108783) | Miracle-Growth compost microbial communities from Emeryville, California, USA - Original compost - Miracle growth compost (MG) ... | reverse complement strand
TTTGGTGAACAAAGATAATCCCGAAGTGATTGAAATCTGGAACGTTGTTTTTATTGAATACAATCGGAAAAAAGACGGATCGCTAGAATTGCTTCCTGCAAAACATGTTGATACGGGAATGGGTTTTGAAAGATTGGTTCGTGTTTTACAAAACAAAAAAAGCAATTACGATACAGATATTTTTTCTGGAACAATTTCAGAAATTGAAAATATTTCAGGCAAAAAATATACAGAAAGTAATTCGAAAAAGGATATTGCCTTTCGGGTTATCTCCGATCATATACGCGCAGTTGCTTTCCCTATTGCTGATGGACAACTCCCTTCAAATACGGGCGCAGGATATGTTATCAGGAGAATTTTAAGGCGTGCCGTAAGATACTATTTCTCTTACCTGGATGTAAAACAACCTTTACTTTATAAATTAGTTTCGCCAATTGCAGATCAATTTAAACATGTATTTCCAAACCTCGAAGAGCAAAAAGATTTTGTTACAAAAGTCATTCATGAAGAAGAAAATAATTTTTTAAAAACATTGGATGCAGGTCTAAAAAGATTAGAGCTTCTTTTAACAGAAAAGAAAAATATTGATGGGCAAACTTCATTTGAATTATATGACACTTATGGGTTTCCAATAGATCTTACAAAATTAATTGCCGCCGAAAATAATTTATCTGTAGATGAAATTGGATTTGAAAAAGAAATGCAACAACAAAAGAACCGAAGCCGTGCCGCATCTGTTGTTGATAAAGAAGACTGGATAACTGTTAATCAATTTGATGGAAAAGGATTTGTAGGTTACGACAATTTGCAAACCAAAAGCAGTGTTTTAAAATACAGAAAAACAAAAACAAAAGGCAAGGAAATATTTCAATTCGTTTTAGATGAAACGCCTTTCTACCCTGAAAGCGGCGGACAGGTGGGTGATACAGGAATTTTTATTTTCGATGAAGAAGAAGTTCCGGTTATAAACACAAAAAAGGAAAATGAATTGATTTTACATTTCACTGAAAAACTTCCTGCCAACATTAATGTAAAGGTTATTGCAAAGGTTGATGCGGAAAAAAGAAAAACAACAGCTGTTCATCATAGTGCTACACACTTACTTCATGCTGCGTTAAGAAAAGTTTTAGGAACGCATGTTCAGCAAAAGGGAAGTTTAGTGAATGAAGAATATCTCCGTTTTGATTTTTCACATTTTAGTAAAATGTCAAAAGAAGAAATTCAAAAAGTAGAATCAATCGTTAATAAAAAAATAAGAGAAAATATTCCAGTGGTTATCAAACAAATACCAAAGGAAGAAGCAATGAAAACCGGTGCTATGGCACTTTTCGGCGAAAAATATGGCGACATTGTTCGTGTGGTAACAATCGATCCTGGTTATTCAATTGAATTATGTGGAGGTACACATGTTGGAAGCACAGGTGAATTGGGATTCTTTAAAATAATCAATGAAACAGCTGTGGGCGCAGGTTTGAGAAGAATAGAAGCTGTTAGTGGAAAAGCAGCGGAGCAATTTATTAATAAGGAATCAGAAGATTTGAATTCGATAAAGGAACAGTTAAAAAATCCAAAAGATTTGTACAAGGCGATTGAAAACCTTTTATCGGAAAATCAAAAATTAAGCAAACATATAGAACAACTGGAATCGCAAATGCTTCATTCTTTTGCTCAAGAATTAATCAGGAAAAAGGTTGAAATAAATGGTATAAACTTTAATGGGGAGATTGTATCTGTTTCCAATGCTGATGCCTTAAAAAAACTGGTTACATTTTTAAAAGAACCGCAAAATAATTTTGTAATTGTCTTATGTTCAAATATTGATAACAAAGCATTTGTAGCAATTGCTATTGCTGATAATTTGGTTTCTGCAAAAAATCTGGATGCTGTAAAAATTATTAAAGAAGTTGTTGCTCCCTTAATAAAAGGCGGTGGTGGTGGCCAAAAAACATTTGCTTCCGCTGGTGGACAGGATGTTTCAAAGCTTAAAGAAGTGATTGAGCAAGTAAAAGCCTTAATTAAAGAAAAATAAGCGCATCATCTTATTAAAAATAAAAGGGAATAAAAATGTTTATATTAATGCAACTTTGCAGGAAAGAATTTTTGATAAAATAGAATTTAATAAAAAAATAAAATTAGAAAATGAGTTACGTCGCAAATGTTCATGCACGCCAAATTTTAGATAGTCGTGGTAATCCAACAGTTGAAGTAGAAGTTCTAACAGAAAATGAATACATGGGAAGAGCAGCGGTTCCATCTGGTGCAAGTACCGGTGTTCATGAAGCAGTTGAACTGCGTGATAATGATAAAAAAGTGTATGAAGGAAAAGGTGTTTTACAGGCAGTAAACAATGTAAATACGATCATTGCTGATGAATTAATAGGTTGGGACGTGGCAGATCAAACCGGAATTGATCAAAAAATGATTGATCTTGACGGAACAGAAAATAAAAGTAAACTAGGTGCTAATGCGATTTTAGCGGTAAGTCTGGCAGTTGCAAAAGCTGCAGCCCTTGAAGCAAATCTTCCATTGTACAGGTACATTGGCGGCACAAATGCCAAAACACTTCCGATTCCAATGATGAATATCCTGAACGGGGGAGCGCATGCCGATAATAAAATAGATTTCCAGGAATTTATGGTAATGCCAATTGGAGCTTCCTCTTTTAGTGAAGCATTGCGTTGGGGCGTTGAAATCTTTCATTCTTTGAAAGCAGTTTTAAAGAAAAATGGATATAGTACAAATGTAGGTGATGAAGGTGGTTTTGCTCCAAACATTCAAAGTAATGAGGAAGCGATTGAAACAGTGTTGCAAGCGATAGAAAAAGCAGGCTATAAAGCTGGAACAGACGTAGGAATTGCAATGGATCCGGCAGTATCTGAAATGTATAATGGGGACAAACAGGTTTATCACTTTCATAAATCGGACGGAAAAGAATTGAGTCGTGAAAAGATGGTTGATTTTTGGGGAAAATGGGTGAATCAGTATCCGATAATTTCAATTGAAGATGGAATGGCAGAAGATGATTGGGAGGGCTGGAAATTAATGACTGAAAGATTAGGAAAAAAAATTCAATTAGTAGGTGATGATCTTTTTGTAACGAACGTAAAAAGATTACAAAAAGGAATTGATGAAAAAATTGCAAACGCTTTGTTGGTAAAAGTTAACCAGATTGGTTCTTTGACTGAAACAATTAATGCGGTTTCGCTGGCTCAACATAATGGTTACAACACAATAATGAGCCATCGGAGTGGTGAAACAGAAGATACTACAATTGCTGATCTTGCCGTAGCATTAAATTGTGGACAAATAAAAACAGGATCGGCAAGCCGTACAGACAGAATTGCAAAATATAATCAGTTACTTCGTATAGAAGAAATTTTAGGTGAAAGTGCGGTTTTTCCGAAAGGAAAAATTAAATTTGGAAAACCTTAGGTAATTTCTAAGTTTTCTTCATAATATTCTTATATGAAAAGGCTTCGTCTTCTTTTTACAAACAAATACCTGATAACAGGCATAGCTTTTGCTATATGGATGATGTTCTTTGACAGAAACGATTTGCCTTTGCAGATTAGCAGAATAAGGGATTTGAATAAAATTGAGCGAAATGAAAAAAGCATGGCTCTCCAAATTTCCAATACTAAGAAAGAGTTGGAATTACTGAAAACAAATCCGGAAACATTGGAAAAATATGCAAGGGAAAAATACCTGATGAAGAAAGATAATGAAGATCTTTATATTGTCACATTTGATTCATCTTCAGTAAGATAGCTTTCGTGTTACAATATTTTGCCAAAGAAAGCGTTTTAAAAGCGGATAGGATATTTAAATTTTTTAAAGCCACACATTTTTATGATTAAATTTACACCGGAAGACCTGGTTAGATACCTGTATAACGAGACTTCTGAGCAAAAAACAGCTTCGATAAAAGCTGCATTACAAAGCGACTGGAATTTGAGGGAGACTTATGAAAAATTAGCAAGTTCAATGAAAAAATTGAATGAAATTAATTTTTCTCCCCGCACAGAAACTATTAATAAGATATTGGAATACGCTAAAAAGCGTACCCCAATTACTTCTATCTAATTTATTAATTTTTTTAAACTTATTTTTATCCCGCCCTAAAACGGCGGGATTTTTTTATGACCAAAAAAGAAAGATATCAGTTCGTAATTAATTACTTTCTATTAAATAGTCCGAACGCTAAGACTGAATTAATTTATGATAATCCATATGAATTATTAGTGGCAGTAATACTATCGGCTCAATGTACCGATAAAAGAGTAAATCAAACTACTCCGGCTGTTTTTGCATCTTATCCTGACATGGAATCTCTCGCGAATGCCAATCATGAATCACTATTAGCCTTAATAAAAAGCATTTCCTATCCAAATAATAAAACCAATCATTTGATTGGAATGGCAAAAATGGTAATGAAGGATTTTCGAGGTAAAATTCCAATGACCGTTGAAGAATTAATGAAATTACCAGGTGTCGGACGAAAAACAGCTAATGTAATTACCTCTGTTGTTGATAATCAACCTAACATGGCTGTGGATACGCATGTTTTTCGTGTTGCGAATCGAATCGGTTTGGTAAAAGCAAAAACACCCCTTGAGACCGAAAAACAATTGGTAAAAAATCTTCCGGAAGACCTGATTTATATGGCACATCACTGGTTAATCCTGCATGGTCGATACATTTGCGTAGCAAGAAAACCGAAATGCAGTATTTGCGAATTGAGGCCCGTTTGTAAATACTATCAAACTGTCGTAAAACCTTCTGAAGAATCTTTGGATTCTTAAAGCATCTTTTTTATCTCATCTACCAATTCTGTCTTTGTAAAAGGAATTCCCATAATTTTATTAAATCCTTTCGCATCGACAAGAAATTTGTCACGAATGATTTTTACTAATTGTCCATTATTTAATTCCGGAATTAAAACTTTATCAAATCCCTTTATTAAATCACCAAGATTCCTTGGGAAGGGACGAACATAACGAAGATGAATATGTGAAACTGAATACCCTTCAGAAATTACTTCTGCCACTGCACTTTTAATTGCTCCATAAGTACTTCCCCATCCAATTACCACCACTTTTCCTTTTAAAGGACCATTATCAATTTTTTGTTCAGGGATATAATTGGAAATATTGTCAATTTTTTGCTGCCGGGTCTTTACCATTAAATGATGATTTTCCGGATCGTAGCTTACGTTACCTGTAATATTTTGTTTTTCAAGTCCGCCAACCCGATGCTCCAGGCCCGGAAAACCAGGAACCGCCCATGCCCGTACTAACCTTTCGTCTCTCAAATAAGGTTGAAAGCTTTCTTCATTTTCATTCAGTTCTTTTTTAAAATTAACTTCAATTTGGGGAAGATCTTTGCTTTCGGGAAATTTCCATGGTTCGGATCCATTTGCAATATACCCATCACTTAAAAAAATGACCGGCGTCATGTGTTGAATTGCAATTCTCACAGCTTCATAAACTGCGTAAAAGCAATCGCTTGGAGTAGAAGCAGCAATGACCGGCATTGGGCTTTCGCCGTTTCTTCCATAATACGCCTGTAGTAAATCGCTTTGTTCTGTTTTTGTTGGTAAGCCGGTGGAAGGGCCGCCACGTTGAATATCACAAATCAATAATGGAATTTCGAGCATCATCGCAAGTCCCATTGCTTCAGATTTTAAAGCCATTCCTGGTCCACTAGTAGTAGTAACACCAAGACTTCCTCCGTAGGAAGCACCAATAGCAGAACTAATTGCTGCAATCTCATCTTCTGCCTGGAAAGTTTTTACCCCAAAGTTCTTGTGCCTGCTTAATTCATGTAAAATATCACTTGCCGGCGTTATGGGATATGAGCCTAAAAATAATTGAAGCCCACTTTTTTGTGCAGCAGCTATCAACCCAAAAGCCAATGCCTGATTACCTTTTATATTTCTATAATTCCCAGCCGGCATCTTTGCTTTTTTTACAGAATACCTTGTGGTAAATGTTTCTGTGGTTTCACCGTAATTAAAACCTGCTTGTAAAACTTTAATATTGCTTTCAAGGATGTCCGGATTTTTTGCAAATTTTTCTCTTAAAAAACTGATTGTATTGTCCAGCTTACGACTGTACATCCAATATAAAAAACCGAGCACAAACATATTTTTTGCACGATCTTTCTCTTTTGTTCCTAAAGAAAAGTCTTTTAATGTTTCCCTTGTAAGTTTTGTAACGTCAATTTTTATAACGTCATACCCTTCGAGGCTTCCGTTTTCTAATGGATTAATTCCATCGGAATAATTAGCTAATCTTAAATTCTTTACATCAAAGCCTTCGATATTGGCTATTATTTTTCCATTCTTTTTCAATGATTTTAAATTGGTTTTTAAAGCAGCAGCATTCATTGCAACTAAAACATCGCAGGAATCGCCTGGAGTAAAAATCCTATTGCTTGAAAACCTTAATTGAAATCCGCTAACTCCGGGAATGGTTCCCTGCGGAGCCCGGATCTCTGCAGGAAAATCCGGAAAAGTAGAGAGGTCAATACCAAGCAAGGCCGTATTATTAGTAAATTGAGTACCTGTTAATTGCATTCCATCACCACTGTCGCCGGCAAACTTAATCACCACTTCCGGCAAAACTTCTTCTTTTGTTTCCATCTTTAAAATTGAATCTGCAAAAATAAAAAATATAGCCTTTTTATTCGTCTATTTATTTTCGCAGAGCGGAAAATATGCCGAAAATCCAATGAATTACAGTTATTTTCACAAATAAATAAAATCTGTTTTAACCTTTATTATTTTAAATTTTTTATTGATAAGGGTTATATTGCAAAACATCTAAAAACACTTCTTATGAAGAAAATTATCGCTTTATTATTAATGATCTTTTCAATTAACGCTATGTCATTTTCACAAGCAAAACTTGTACAAAAGGTAGAAAAAAAGGGAAACGAAATTGTAATTCCTTTCGAAAAATATATTTTGCCAAACGGCCTTACAGTAATCATTTCCGAAGATCATAGTGATCCTGTCGTGCATGTAGATGTAACTTATCACGTAGGTTCTGCACGTGAAGAAATTGGAAAAAGTGGTTTCGCTCATTTTTTTGAACACATGATGTTTGAAGGAAGCGATCATGTGGCTGACAAAGAACATTTTAAAATTGTGACAGAATCAGGAGGAACATTAAACGGAAGTACCAATCGTGACAGAACAAATTATTTTGAAACTGTCCCAAATAATCAGCTTGAAAAAATGTTGTGGCTCGAAAGTGATAGAATGGGATTTTTATTAGATGCGGTAACGCAGCAAAAATTTGAAATTCAAAGAGAAACAGTTAAAAATGAAAGAGGTCAGAATTATGACAACCGGCCATATGGTCTTGCCGGAGAAGTAACTTCCAAAGCACTTTATCCTTATGGTCATCCTTATTCATGGTTAACAATTGGTTATGTTGAAGATTTGAACAGGGTAAATGTAGATGACCTGAAACACTTTTTTCTTCGCTGGTATGGACCGAATAATGCTACACTCACGATTGCAGGAGATGTGAATACAAAAGATGTTTTGCAAAAAGTTGAAAAATATTTTGGTCCAATTCCGCGGGGACCCGAAGTTTCACCGGTTCAATTACCTCCGGTAAACCTTTCAAATACAGAGTACGTAAGTTATACGGACAATTATGCCAAACTTCCGATGTTGCAAATTACTTATCCAACCGTTCCCGATTTTAGTGAGGATATGGCTCCGCTGGAATGTCTGGCACAGGTTTTAGGCCAGGGAAAAGCTTCTTTTCTTTATCAAAATTTAATTAAAACTCAGAAAGCATTAAGAGCAAGTGCTTACAGCAGCCTTGATGAACTTGCAGGAACTTTTGTTTTTTCTGTTATTGCATTGCCTGGGAAAAACCTTGCTGAAATGGAAAAATTAGTGAATGAATCATTGAAGGATTTTGAGAAAAAAGGTGTTTCTGATGATGATATTTTGAAGTTTAAAAATGGTTTTGAAAGTCGTACAATCAGCCGTTTGGCAAGTGTTTCCGGAAAAGCTTCTCAGCTGGCAGCCTTTCAAACATTTACCGGCAACCCTAACATGATCGGTACTTTATTAAAAATGTATCAAAAAGTTACAAAAGAAGATGTGATGCGTGTTTATAATAAATACATTAAAAATAAATCAGCGATTGTATTAAGTGTTTTACCAAAAGGTCAGGAATTGCTGGTTGCAGGAGCAGATAATTTCACCGTAGATAGTTCACATTACGAGAGGCCTCATTATGGTTATGATCAATTAAAATACAATAAAGCAAAAGATAATTTTGACAGAAGCGTCATTCCACCTTCGGCAAATAATCCTGTTGTGAAAGTGCCAAACTTTTGGAAGAAATCGATCGGAAATGATATTAAAGTAATTGGAGTAGAGAATGATGAAATTCCAATGGTAAATATCAACATATATTTGAAAGGAGGAACTATGCTTGAACAGAACGACCTTTCTAAAACGGGTCTCGCAGCTCTTTTTGCGGAAATGATGAATGAGGATACAAAAAACAAAACAAGTGAAGAAATCAGTATAGAGTTGGATAAACTGGGAAGTATGATCAGGGTTGATAATACGACTGATGCAATCGTTTTTTCCGTTCAATCTTTATCAAAAAATTTAAAGAAAACCCTTGATATTTTACAGGAAAAAATACTTCATCCGAAATTTACGGAAGAGGCTTTTGACAGGTTAAAAAAGCAACTTCTTGCGAACATCCGAAATTCCAAAAGCCAGGCTTCTTCTGTGGCTAATGTTGTATTTGATCACATCAATTTTGGAGGAGACAACATTCTCGGTCTTCCGGATTACGGAACTGAAAAAACTGTTTCAAACATTACTTTAAACGATATTGAAAATTATTACAACAATTTTGTTTCTTCTGTTGGTGCTGATGTAGTAATTGTGGGAGATGTAAAAGAAAAAGAGATTCTGCCTCAGTTAAATTTTTTAAATCAATTACCTAAAAAACCAATCACTTTACCAGCTTTGCCAACTGCACCTGCAGTTGAGAAAACAAAAATTTATGTTGTTAATATTCCTCATGCGGCGCAAACCGAATTTCGTATTGGTTACGTTACCAATCTGAAATACGATGCAACCGGTGATTACTATAAGGCTAATTTGTCAAATTATAATCTTGGCGGAGGTTTTAATGGAAGATTAAATATTCGTTTAAGGGAAGATAAAGGCTGGACTTATGGTGCCCGTTCTCTTTTTACAGGAGATAAATATTCTGGTACATTCTACTTTAGTAGTGGAATTCGTGCAGATGCAACAGACAGCGCTTTGGCAGAAGTAATTGGTCTATTGAAAAACTATAACACAAGTGGTCCGACGAATGATGAAGTGACCTTTATGAAAAGTTCTATCGGACAAAGTGATGCGAGAAATTATGAAACCGGTAATCAGAAAGCCGCATTTATCAGCAGGATTTTAAGATACAATTTACCTGCGGATTTTGTAGAGCAACAGACAAAGATTCTCAATACTATTCCTGCTTCCGAAATCCAGCAATTAGCAAAAAAATATTATGATCTTAATAAAATGAACATTTTATTGGTTGGTGATGCAAATCTTTTTTTACCAGGATTGAAAGATTTGGGTTACGAAATTGTAGAACTGGATTCTGAAGGCAATAAATTATAATTAAAAGCTCAACAGTTACTGTTCCTGTTTTCTTTTAAAAATAGGAACAGTGCTGCATGGCTCACCATACATAATACTTTTTACTACCGGACGTAAAACCTTGGTAATTTCTATATACGCGTTCTCGGGTATTTTTTTATCTCCACAACCTTTTACAACAACTCGTTTTCCTTCAAATTCATTTGGATCAATTTGCTGAATTTTTTTTAAAATTAAAGCGTTCAGTACTTCTTTTTCATTTCCAAAAACAATGTCGCTGGCGTATGGTCCAAGATAAGTAACGGCAAGCATGTAGGCCCAAAGGGGAATAATGGCATCTGTAGAACAAGTGATGGCAACATTTTTATTTTGAAAAATACTCCAATCAAAATTTTTTAATGCTTCACGGTATTCCTTTTCTTTTAAAATAAGCTCCATAAATAAATAATTCTTTAAATCAAATAAAACAATTTCCTCTGTAGGATAAAACTTTTCCAGGTCAATTGTTACCAATGCACTCTGTGCCACTTTATTTATAATCTCTTCTTCCATTTTTCTTATTTTTTGTAAAATTACTTAAATCCTGTCTTCCCACTTCTAATGAAACTTTTTTAAAACAAAAAAGCGGCTGTCTCAAAAGGTCAGCCTCTTTTTTTATTTCCACAGGGTGTTGATAAGCTTGTTTTTTGAAATAGGCAGTATAATTTTTGCATTAAATACTGCATGATTACCAGAAACATTCCCTTTAA
>Ga0164242_10009627_pt1 | contig 10401 bp, 6 predicted proteins | sample OricomgcompostMG_FD_108783 | JGI IMG/M metagenome (GOLD analysis project Ga0164242, IMG submission 108783) | Miracle-Growth compost microbial communities from Emeryville, California, USA - Original compost - Miracle growth compost (MG) ... | reverse complement strand
CCGGCCGGACTCCGGAGAGCGTCAGCGCTCCCAGCTCCAGTCCGCCACCTCGGGCATGTCCGTCCCGTACCGCTTCACCCAGGCGCGGTGGCGCAGCCGGGCGTCCTCCATGACCTGCCGGACCGGCGCGGCGGTGACGGCGAGCCCGGGGACGCGGTCGATGACGTCCATCACCAGCCGGTAGCGGTCGAGGTCGTTGCTGACCACCATGTCGAACGGCGTCGTGGTGGTGCCGATCTCCTTGTAGCCGCGCACGTGCAGGTCGTGGTGGCCGGTGCGCCGGTAGGCGAGCCGGTGCACCAGCCACGGGTAGCCGTGGTAGGCGAAGATGACCGGCTTGTCGGCGGTGAACAGCGCGTCGTAGGACGCGTCGGACAGTCCGTGCGGGTGCTCCTTCTCCGGCAGCAGCCGGGCGAGGTCCACCACGTTCACCACGCGGACCGCGAGTTGCGGCAGGTGGTGGCGGATCAACTGGGCCGCCGCCAGCACCTCCTGGGTGGGCACGTCGCCGGCGCAGGCCAGCACGACGTCCGGTTCGCGGGTGCCGTCCTCGGTGCCCGCCCACTGCCAGATGCCGGCGCCGCGGGCGCAGTGCGCGCGGGCCGCGTCCATGTCCAGCCAGTCGAAGCAGGGTTGCTTGCCGGCGACGACCACGTTGACGTAGTCGCGCGAGTGCAGGCAGTGCTCGGCCACGGACAGCAGCGTGTTGGTGTCCGGCGGCAGGTAGACCCGCACCACCTCGGGGGACTTGTTCAGGACGTGGTCGATGAAGCCCGGGTCCTGGTGCGAGAAGCCGTTGTGGTCCTGCCGCCACACGTGCGAGCTCAGCAGGTAGTTGAGGGACGCGATGGGGCGCCGCCAGGCCAGCCGCCGGGTGGTACGCAGCCACTTGATGTGCTGGTTGACCATCGAGTCGACGATGTGCACGAAGGCCTCGTAGCAGGAGAACACCCCGTGCCGGCCGGTGAGCAGGTAGCCCTCCAGCCAGCCCTGGCAGGTGTGTTCGGAGAGGATCTCCATCACCCGCCCGTGGCGCTCCAGGTTTTCGTCGACCGGCAGGGTCTGCTCCTGCCACGCCTTGCCGGACGCGCCGTAGACGGCGTCGAGCCGGTTGGAGGCGGTCTCGTCGGGGCCGACGAGCCGGAAGTCGCGCCGCTCGGCGGTGTCCGCCATCACCGCTTCCAGGTAGCGGCCCAGCACCCGGGTGGGTTCGTGCAGCGTCGCACCGGGGCGCTCCACGGGGACGGCGAACTCCTCCAGCGGGCGGGTGGGCAGGTCGCGCAGCAGCAGCCCGCCGTTGGCGTGCGGGGTCGCGCCCAGCCGCAGGGTGCCCTCGGGGACGCACGCCAGCACCTGCGGGCGCGGCCGGCCGTCGTCGTCGAACAGCTCCTCGGGCCGGTAGGAGCGCAGCCACGCCTCCAGCTGGGCGCGGTGCCCGGGGTTGGTGCGGGTCTCGGCCAGCGGCACCTGGTGGGCGCGCCAGGTGCCCTCGACGGGCAGCCCGTCGACCTCCTTCGGCCCGGTCCAGCCCTTCGGGGTGCGCAGTACGATCATCGGCCAGCGCACCCGTTCACTCGCGCCGCCCTCCCGGGCGGTGCGCTGGGCCGCGCGGATCCGGTCGACGGCGGTGTCCATGGCGGCGGCCATCGCCCGGTGCACGGTGAGCGGGTCGTCGCCGGTGACGTAGATCGGGTCGTGGCCGTAGCCGCGCAGCAGCGCGTCCAGCTCCTCCTCGGGCAGCCGGGCCGGCACGGTGGGGTTGGCGATCTTGTAGCCGTTGAGGTGCAGCACGGGCAGCACGGCGCCGTCGTGGACCGGGTCGAGGAACTTGTTGCCGTGCCACGACGTGGCCAGCGGGCCGGTCTCGGACTCGCCGTCGCCGACGACGCACACCACGAGCAGGTCCGGGTTGTCGAAGGCGGCGCCGTAGGCGTGGGAGAGGGAGTAGCCGAGCTCGCCGCCCTCGTGGATGGAGCCCGGCGTCTCCGGCGCCACGTGCGAGGGCACCCCGCCGGGGAAGGAGAACTGCCGGAACAGCCGCCCCATGCCGGCGGCGTCCCGGGTGATGTCCGGGTAGGTCTCGGTGTAGCTGCCCTCCAGCCAGGAGTTGGCCAGTACCGCGGGGCCCCCGTGGCCGGGTCCCCAGACGCACACCGCGTCCAGGCCGCGGTTCCTGATCAGCCGGTTGAGGTGGGTGTGGACGAGGTTCAGGCCCGGAGAGGTGCCCCAGTGGCCCAGCAGCCGCGGCTTGACGTGCTCCTCCTTCAGCGGCTCCTTCAGCAGCGGGTTGTCGCCCATCAGGTAGATCTGGCCCACGGCGAGGTAGTTCGCCGCTCGCCAGTGGGCGTCCAGGGCGCGTAGTTCCTCGTCGGACACGGCGACGGGGTCGGGTGCTTGGGGCAGACCAGTGGCCATGGATTCGTCCTCCGTACGGGTCGTCTCTGCCAGCCTCGCCCCGAGGTCCCGGCCGCGCGCGGCCGAACAGCCATCCGGGGGGCACGGGCGGCTCGCCCGGCCCGGCCGGGAGCGGGGTGGTTCCGCGGCCCCCGCGCCGCCGTGCGCCGGAGGTGCGGCGGGCGGCGGAGAGGGTCCGCTCCCGCAACCTATGCCCGCATGTGCGGCCCGGATGCGCTCTCGGAGGCCGTCGGCGGAAACCTGCCCGTTCGGCGGACCACGGGAGCCGTCCGGCCCGGCCCGGCCGGCCCCGGCGCGGGAGCCGTTCGGCCCTGGCCGACGCCCGCCGTGGGCTACCGCCGCGTACCTGACCTGCCGCGCCTCAGCATCCGGGCGTGCCGTCCGCCGGGCCCGGGCCCAGCATGGACAGGGTGCGGGTCAGGCCGAGGAGCCGGAGGACGGCGGGTGGCGCGGCGGTGACCGTGAAGGCGGTGCCGCGGGCGCGGGCGAGGGCGCGGGCACGCAGCAGGCAGTTGAGGCCGGAGCAGTCCATGAAGGCCACGCCGGAGAGGTCGACGTCGAGCGCCTCGGTGCGGCGGACCGCGTCGGACAGCACCGCCCCCAGCGTGGGCGCCGCCGAGAGGTCGGCCTCGCCGACGACGCGGACGCGCAGCCGGTCCGGGCTCCCGTCGACGTGGACGGTCAGGGGCGCCCACAGGTCGGTCACGGTGCCGCACTGGACCTCGGTGGGCTCGCCTCCCGGCCTCGGCACCGGGCACGGCGTGCCGTCGAGGGCCGGTCCGCCGGGGCCCGCGGGGGAGTTCGCACCCGGCCGTACCGATTCCATCGACATGCCGCAGCCTCGCGTTCTATGACGCCTTGCCCCCCATCGCCGTCCAGCATGGCGGTGTCCGCGGATTCACGTCAATAGATACACGAATTTTCGTTCAGCTATCGGTTCGAAGTCGCCTGAACTCGTACGATGTCCCCATGGACGAAGCCGCGCCGACCCGCACCGGTTGGACGTTCCTCACCAACCATGCGCGTGTGCTCGCCGCGATCGCCCGGGACCCCGGCACACGGGTGCGCGATATCGCGGCCCAGTGCCTGCTGACCGAGCGTGCGGTGCAGAAGATCATCGCCGACCTGGAGGCCGGGGGCTACCTCACCCACCGCCGCACCGGGCGCACGAACTTCTACACCGTCGTCGCCGCCACCCCGCTGCGGCACCCCGCCGACGCCGGCTCCACCGTCGACGACCTGCTCGCCGTCCTCACCCTCCGCCCCCAGGAGCGCGTCGCACCGCCCGCCGAGCAGGCGCCCCAGCCCCCCGCCTGAACTGTCGTAAGAGCTAGGGAACCGGTTCCAAGCCGCCCCGCCGGAACAGCCCCGCCCGCGCCGCGGTACGCCGCTGCCGCCGCTCGGCGATGTCCGCTGCCGGGCCGCCGTCCGTGGTGCGCGGCCACAGCGTGGCGGCGGCCTCGTCGCCGGCGGGGAAGAGCAGCAGCGGCGCGCCGCCGGAGGCCTCCTGGACGGCGGCACGGTGAGGCCGTCGAGCACGGCGTTGATCCGCGGGGTGCCGGCCGCTCGGTCGTACACGGTCCGCGCCGCCCGACTCCCCGGTCACCCGCGGTCGGGTGCGGTTGACCGGCACCGCCTCGGTCGCCTCGGCCGGGCGGCCGGTGAGGACGGGCAGGTCCCGCTCCGCCCCGGCGGCCTGCCGCCGCTCGGCTCCGGCGGGATTCGGACAGGTGGGAGTGTGGGCCGGTGCGCCCGGAACCGGCGTACCGTGCTGGAAACGAAGCCGGAACGGCGCCCTCCGCCGTTGCGCCTGGGTCGGGTGTCCAAAACCTGTAACCACCAGGTCACCGAGAACTATCCCGCATGCTGTCCGAACGCTCCGTCAGGCGCCGCCTTTTCCAGGGCGGATGTGCCGGGCGCCGTCCTGATGTACCGTCGGACCAGGCCCCTGGATGCGTTCAACTTCCGTACGGGGAAAGGGAATCCGAGGGCCTTGACGGAATCGTTCCGGCCAATGAGGATGGGAGCGCTCCCAGGGGGGCGGGTGCGGGACCCGCGCCGCACCTGAGAGCGCTCCACGAGCCGCCGACGGACCCCGTCGGCACGCCGGTCGCGGGAAGCCGTCCCCACACGGTGCCCCTCGCCGGCCGACCAGCGGGTGCGGGGAACCCGCGCTCTTCGCCGTCTCTCCCGTCCCACCGTCCGACCCCACACCGTCCGCGTGCCGCGGCTTCGGCGGGTCCGCCGTGCGCTGACCCGCTCACCACCGGCGCGCCCTTCCGGCCCCGCCTTCCGGTGGGACCGACCGTCAAGGGACCGTCAGACAGGAGTCATCGCCATGTCCGTGCGCCCGACCGACGCGCCCGTAGCCGCAGACCCCGCAGACGCCACACCCGCCACGCCCGCCACGCGCACCGACCGCGACGCCCGCCCCGCCGCCGGGCGCGGCAGCCGGCTGGGCACCAGCAGGGTCGCCGACAACCTCGACCTGGTGTCGAAGGTCTACCAGGAGTCCGTCTTCCCCGCGGTCGCGGCCGTCGCCCGGGGCGAGCGGCTGGCGACGCCGCAGGTCATCGACCTCGACCCGACGACGGTCTGCGACCTGGCGTGCCCCGAGTGCATCAGCTCCAACGTGCTGCACCACGGTCAGATCGGCAACGACCGGATCGTCGAGCTCGCCGAGGAGCTGGCCGGCAGCGGAGTGCGCGCGGTCATCCTCATCGGCGGCGGCGAGCCGCTGATGCACCGCTCGATCGGCAGGGTCATCCGCACCCTGCACGGTGCCGGCATACGCATCGGCCTGGTCACCAACGGCACCCAGATCCACCGGTACCTCGACGAGCTGTCCGAGATGCTCTCGTGGGTGCGGGTCTCCGTGGACGCCGCGCGCGAGGACACCTACGCCGCCTTCCGCCCCGCCCGCGGTAAGCGCAGCGTCTTCCCGCAGGTCATCGAGAACATGCGGCGGCTCGCCGAACGCCGCCAGGGCCGCCTGGGCTACTCGTTCCTGCTGATGCAGCGGTTCGCGGCCGACGGCACGCCGGAAGTCGGCAACTACGACGAGGTGTACGAGGCCGGCCGGCTGGCCAAGGACATCGGCTGCGACTACTTCGAGCTGAAGGCGATGCTCGACCAGGACCACTACACCGTCAACCAGGCCCGGGCCGACATCGAGCGGGTCGAGGAGCAGGTGCGGCGGCTGCGGGACCTGGAGGACGACACCTTCCGGCTGCTCAACTCCTCCAACTGGGAGGCCGTGCACGCCGCCGCCGACCCGCACCAGCCCAAGGAGTACGCCTCCTGCGCCGTCGCCGAGCTGCGCACCACGGTCACGCCCACCGGCGTCTACGTCTGCCCCTACCACCGGGGCAACCCCAAGGGCCTGCTCGGCGACATCCGCGACAGCTCCTTCGCGGAGCTGTGGAAGAAGGCCGACACCGCCGTCATCGACCCGCGCGGCGACTGCCGCTTCCACTGCGCCCGGCACCGCACCAACGTGGAGATCGGGCGGCTGGCCGCCGGCGGGGCTCCCGCGCCGCTGGTCCCCGACTACGATCCGTTCATCTGACCGACCCCTTGGGCCCCCGCTCGGGAACGTCGCCGCCGAGCAACGAGCCGACTACGCCGACAGTCTGACGGTCCGTCAATCGTCGGCGCCCGCCCCCTGACCGCTCCCCTCGCTGCCCCCACACCCCGCCGTCCGACCCCGCCGACCGGCCGCCGTACCGGCCGCGGCCGCCGGAACGGCCCGGCCTCTAGGAGGACCATGGACATCGCCGTGATCGGCGCCGGCCCCGCCGGCCTGACCAGCGCCAAACAGGCCCTGGAACGCGGCCACCAGGTCGTGGTCCACGAGCGGGAGGACGACCTCGGCGGGATCTGGAACCCGGCCGCCGGCGGCGCCTACGACAGCGTTCGGATGCAGAGCTCCGCGATGAGCTTCCCGTTCTCCGACTATCCGCCGCCGTTCACCAGCCGCTTCCCCACGCAGAGCCAGGTGCACACCTATCTCACCGGCTACGCCGCCCACTTCGGGGTGGCCGGGGCCATCCGCTTCGGCACCACGGTCACCCGCGTCGTCAAGCGCGACGGCCGCTGGCAGGTCACCGCCCGGCGCGGCGACCAGGAGACCACCGAGGCCTACGACGCGGTGATGGTCGCCAGCGGCGAGCTGTGGGAGGCGCGCCGCCCGGAGTTCACGCCCGACGCCTCCACCGGAGTGCAGGTCATCACCGCCAAGGGCTACCGGGCGCCCCACTCCTGCCGGGGCGAGCGCGTCCTGGTGGTCGGCGGCGGCGTCAGCGGCGCCGACATCGCGGGCGAACTCGCCGCGGCCGGAAGGACGGTTGAGTGGTCGGTGCGCCGCCGCTGGCTGTTCCTGCCCCGGGAGTGCGGCGGCATCCTCAACGACGCGTTCTTCTCCTACCTCGGCCGGGTCGCCGTCGAGGAACTGCCCTACCAGGAGTTCCTCAAGCGGCTGGAGGAGGACCTGCCGGAGTACCTGGCCGCCTACCGCGACACCGGTCTGCTCCCGGAGGACGGATTCCACGGCGCCATCCATGTCAACGACCGCATCGTGGAGGCCGTCCACGCCGGACGCGTGCACGTGCGGCCAGCGTTCGGCCGGTTCGACGAGGACGGCTGCGTGCACTTCGCCGACGGCTCCCGGGAGCGGTACGACAGCGTGGTGCTGTGCCTGGGCTACGGCCTGCCGGACTACCGGTTCCTGCCCGAGATGGACCGGCACGACCTGTACGAGCACTTCTTCTGGAGCCCCGACCCCACCCTGGCCGTCATCAACACCCCCGTCGACACCGAGGCGTTCGGCACCGCCTGCCCCTACTTCGAGATGATCGCCGCGTGGGCGCTGCGGGTCTTCGACGGCACCGTGACGCTGCCCCCGGCCAAGGAGCGCGCCGCCTGGTGCGCCCGCCACATGGCCCGCCTGGAGGACCGCCGCTACTACGACTGCTGGCTGGAGACCATCCGGCTGGGCCTGATCGCCGGCGTCCTGCCCGACCCGGCCGAGGACTTCGACGGCTACTGGCGCCTGATATCCGGCCAGGTCGACCCGGCGGGCCTGCGCCCGGACCCGGCCCTGATCCGGCCCGGAGTGCGGGACGACTGGTTCGACGCCACGGTGTTGCGCCACCGGGTGCTGGCCGGTCTCGGACCGCAGGCCCTGGACCGCCTCGAGGCCGCCGGCCGGATCACCGCCGAGGACGCGGCGGCCGCCCGCGCGGTCCCCGCCGGGCGCGCCATCGCCCCATGGCTGCCGTACCGCCAGCGCGTCACCGACCTGCCGCCCGGAGGCGTCACCGTAAACGATCACGGTGCCGGAGCGGAGCAGCCGGCCGGGGCGGGCCGGTGAGCGCGGCCGAGGAGCAGGCCGCCGACGGTCCGGCCGGACCCGGCGGCCCGGACCCGGCGGCCCTCGCCCTGGAGACCGGCTCCGAGCCGGGGGCCGGCCCGGGCCGGGGCTGGGGGCCGCGCGCACTGGCCATGCTCCGCGACACCCAGCTGACCGCACTGGTCGGCACGACCGGCATGATCGGCGTCGGCGGCGCCATGGTGACCACCTCCACATCGCTCTTCCTGTCCGACGCGGTCAAGGCGACCCCTCTCATGGTCGGCTTCTTCTTCACCGGCCGGGCCCTGTCCGAGATCGTCTTCGAGATGTTCGTCGCCGTCGTCTCCGACCGGGTCGGCAACCGCCGCCCGCTGCTGGCGCTGTGCTCGCTGCTGTCCGGCCTCGGCACGTTCGCCTTCTTCGCGCTGCGCGACTACTACGCCCTGTTCGCCGCGGTGGCCGTACTGCTCGGCATCGGCAGCTCCTGCTTCTCGCAACTTTTCGCCTTCACCCGCGAGTTCGCCGAGAACCGGGTCATGAACGCGGTGTTCTTCAACGCCGCGCTGCGCGCGGTCACCTCCGTGGCGTGGATCGCCGGGCCGCCCCTGGCGTTCCTGCTGATCGCCCGCACCGGCTACGACTCGCTGTTCCTGACCGCGACCGCGCTGTACCTGCTGGCCGGGCTGATCGCCTGGCGCGGCCTGCCCGACCTGGGTGTCGGCGAACGTCCCCGGCAGCAGGGCAACCCCTACCGGGGCATCGGGCGGCGGATGGGCCTGCTGATGGGCGCCGTGCTGCTGCTGATGGTGGTCAACAGCGTCTACCAGATCAACATCGCCCTGTACGTCACCAAGACCCTGCACCTGCCCACGGGGTTCACCGGCATCCTCATCGGCCTCGCGGCCGGCCTGGAGGTGCCCGTGATGCTCGTGCTCGGCTCGCGAGCCGAGAAGGTCGGCAAGTGGCGGATGGTGATCCTGGCCGCCGTCTGCGCCACCGCCTTCTTCGCCCTGGTGCCCGCGGTGCACAGCGAATGGGGCCTGCTGCTGCTCCAACTGCCCAACGCGGCCTGGACCGCGGTGGTGATGAGCATCCCCGTCACCATCCTCCAGGACCACTTCGCCGGCGAACGGGTGGGCGTCGCGTCCGCCCTGTACGCCAGCGCCTTCAAGACCGGCATCTTCGTGGGCGGCGCCGTCACCGGCGTCGTCACCGAATGGGCCGGGTACACCGATGTGTTCTGGGTCTGCGCCGCGCTCACCGCGGCCGCGGCCGTGCTACTCGTGCTCGGGAGGAACGATGGAACCGACGGCATCGGCGACGACGGAGCCGTTGATCAGCGTGGTGGTGCCCACGTACAACAGGTCCGGGCTGCTGCGCCACACGCTGGCCGCGCTGGCGAGGCAGACGCTGCCGGCTGAGGCGTTCGAGGTCATCGTCGTCGACGACGGCTCCACCGACGACACCCGGCAGACCGTCGCGGCCTTCGAGGACGCGCTGCGCCTGACCTACCTCTTCCAGGAGGACCAGGGCTACCGGGTGGCCGCCGCCCGCAACCGCGGCCTGGAAGCCGCCGCCGCGCCCGTCACCGCCTTCCTCGACTCCGGCGTGCTTCCGCACTCCGGCGCCCTGGCCGCCCACCTCGCCTCCCACAAGAGCGCGCAGGAGCCGGTGGCGGTGTGCGGCTACGTCTACTGCTTCAACGAGGACAACGAGGACGCCGCCCAGATCGACGCGTTCATCGACGTCAGCGACCCCGACGGCAGCATCGGCCGGCTGCGTGCCGAGAACCGCTGGCTCGACATCCGCGAGGAGTGGTACGAGAAGTACACCGACGACTTCGCCGACCTGCCCGCCCCCTGGCTGGTCTGGTGGACCTGCAACGTCTCCGCCCCCACCGAGCGGCTGCGCGCGGTCGGCGGCTTCGACGAGAACTACCGCCAGTGGGGAGCCGAGGACGTCGACCTCGGCTACCGGCTGCACCGCGCCGGCTGCCGTTTCACCGTCAACCGCGACGCCTGCGCCATCCACGCACCGCACCCCAAGAGCTACACCGACAACATGCGCTCGGCCGCGGCCAACTACCGCTACTTCGCGGAGAAGTACGACACGCCCATCACCGCGCTGGTGCCCGGCAACCACTTCTTCGCCATCAACGACATCATCCGCGAGCAGGGCCTGCCCTCCTGCGAGCGGTACCTCGCCACCCCCGACCCCGAGGCCGGCCGGGTGTTGGTGTTCTCCCCGCACCCCGACGACGAGACCATAGCCTGCGGCGGCGCCATCGCCCGGCTGACCGCCCGCGGCCACCGCGTCGGCGTCGTCTTCGCCACCGACGGCTCCCGCTCCCACTCCGCCGTCCTGGGCATCGACGACGACCCCACCCCCGAGCAGCTGGCCGAGATCCGCCACGGCGAGGCGCTCGCCGCCACCGGCGCGCTCGGCGTCGCCGCCGAGGACGTGTGGTGGTTCGGCTACACCGACACGCAACTCGGCGCCAGCGCCGAGCAGTACCGCGCCGACGCCGCCAAGGTGCTCGGCGAGTGGCGCGACGTCACCCGCGTCTACCTGCCCCACCCCGGCCGGGAGCTGAACGCCGACCACCGCTGCACCGGCGAGCAGGCGCTGGCCGCCCT
>Ga0164242_10009626_pt1 | contig 10401 bp, 7 predicted proteins | sample OricomgcompostMG_FD_108783 | JGI IMG/M metagenome (GOLD analysis project Ga0164242, IMG submission 108783) | Miracle-Growth compost microbial communities from Emeryville, California, USA - Original compost - Miracle growth compost (MG) ... | reverse complement strand
TGCCGAACTTCGACAGCGTGCTGCCGGCCGCCTACAAGAACGACCTGAAGGCGGGCCAGGACGCCGATGCGGTCACCACGTTGATGACCGGCGCCGGATACGCCAAGGACGGCAAGGGCATCTGGGCCAAGAACGGCAAGGAGGTCTCTTTCTCGATCGAGGACCCGACCGCCTACACCGACTACTACCAGGCGGCCCAGATCATGTCCGCGGACCTGAAGAAGGTCGGGTTCGACGCCAAGGTCAACGGAGTGGACGCCAACAAGTGGTACGCCGACCTGGCCGCCGGAACGTTCGACACCGCCATCCACTGGGGCAGCACCGGGCCCTCGCCCTACGCCCAATACGAGGGCTGGCTGGACCCGGCACTGGCGCAGGGCAACAACGCCAGCGGCGACTTCGGCAGGTTCAAGAACGATGACGCCACCGCAGCCCTGGCCGCCTACGCCAAGGCCGGCACGGCCGACCAGGCCGCGGCCGCCATCAACACGCTGGCCAAGGTGATGAGCGAACAGGTGCCCGTGGCGCCGATCATGTACGCCGCTGGGTGGTACGAGTACAACACCACCAACTACAGCGGTTGGGTGGACAAGGACCACCAGTACATGGACCCGTCACCGAATCCGGCGAACGTGGAATACGTGGTCCTGCACCTGATTCCCAACAGCTGAAATCCGCCGCCCGGCGGCACCGCTCGGACCGGGCGCGTCCTACCAGACGCGCCCGGCCGGGCGGGGCGGCGCCGAGCCTCGATTCGGCTCACCACAACGATTCTTCGGGACATGCACATGAGCGGACAGTTGACCTTCCCTGACGGCTTCGTCTGGGGCGCAGCGACATCTTCGTACCAGATCGAAGGCGCCGTGGCCGAGGACGGACGTACCCCGACCATCTGGGACACCTTCTCGCACACGCCAGGTGTGATCGTCGGCGGCGACACCGGGGACGTGGCGTGCGATCACTACCACAGACTGGACGAGGACCTGGACCTGTTGGTGCACCTGGGGATCCGGTCCTACCGGTTCTCCACCTCGTGGACGCGGATCCTCCCCGATGGCACGGGCAAGGTCAACCAGAAGGGAGTGGACTTCTACTCCCGGTTGGTGGACGGCCTGCTGGCGCGCGGCATCGCCCCGATGGCCACGATCTACCACTGGGAGCTGCCGCAGGCGCTACAAGACGAGGGCGGGTGGGTGCGGCGCGAAACCGCGGACGCCTTCGCCGAACTGGCGGGCGTGGTGGGCTCGGCGCTGGGCGATCGGGTACCCGAGTTCCTCACCCTCAACGAGCCGTGGTGCTCCGCCTTCCTGGGGTACGCGACGGGCGTGCACGCTCCGGGGCTCTCCGACCGCGGCGCGGCGCTGGCCGCGGCGCACCATTTGAACCTGGCGCACGGCAAGGCGGTGCGAGCGCTGCGCGCGGTGCTCCCGTCCGGCGCCGCGGTAGGCGTGACGCACAACCTCACCCAGGCCGACCCGGCCGACCCCCGGTCGGAGGCCGACGTCGCCGCCGCCCGGCACGTCACCGACATCTCCAACGGCATCTTCACCGACCCCGCGCTGCGCGGTCGCTATCCGGACGGGCTGATCGAGGCGACCCGGCACCTGTCGGACTGGTCGTTCGTGCGCGACGGCGACCTGGCGGAGATCTGCGCACCCATCGACCTGTTGGGCATCAACTACTACCAGCCGGCCAGCATCGCCGCCCCCGGACCAGGCCGGGACGGCTTCTGGCCCGGAACCGACCTGGCGGTGGCACTGCCGCAACGCGGGCCCTACACCGGCATGGGGTGGTCGATCATCCCGGACGGCCTGACCCGGCTGCTGCTGGCCACGCACCAGCGGTATCCCGAGATACCGCTGGTGATCACCGAGAACGGCTGCGCGTTCGACGATGCCGCCACCGAGGGCAGGGTGCACGACGCCGACCGCACCGACTACCTGCGCCGCCATATCGCCGCCGTGCACGATGCGATGGCCGCCGGCGCGGACGTGCGTGGCTACTACGTCTGGTCGCTGCTGGACAACTTCGAGTGGGCCGAGGGCTACGGGGCACGGTTCGGAATCGTGCACGTGGACTTCGAGACCCAGCGGCGCACCGTCAAGGACTCGGGACTGTGGTTCCGAGACGTGATCGCCGCCAACGGCCCACCGCAGTGACCTGCCGACGGTGACGACCGCTCAGGGCCCCGGTCGCGGGTCCGGCCCACCGCCGGGGACCGCCGCGGCCCGAAGCCGCCACCCCACCAGGGCCAGGTCGATCGCCGTGCGGCGCTCCCGGGAGGTCAGGTCGAGACCTCCCAGCAGGGTCGAGATGGTGCCCAGCCGCTGGTAGAGCGTCTGCCGGCGAATGCCCAGGACCCGCGCGGTGGCGGCCTTGGACAGCCCGCAGGCCAGCAACGTGTCCAGGGTGCGCACCAGCTCCCGCCCCCGGGCGGCGTCGTGGTCCAGCAGCGGACCGAGTTGCTCCTGCACGAACGCCGCCAGCTCCGGGTCGGCGGCGAACCGGCTCAGCAACCGATGCACGCCCAAATCTGAGGACAGCAGCACGCGCATGCCACTGTGCAACCGTCGGGCCAGCACGCTGACCTCCCGTGCGGTGCGCAGCGATCCTGCCAGCAACGCGAAGTCGGCCACCGGGGGACCGCCCGTCACCGCCGTCGCCCGCCCGGTCGGCAGCCTGTGGTCGATCCCATCGGCCAGCGCCTCGAGCATCGCCCGTGGATCGGCGACGTCGGCGCAGGCCGCGACCAGGTGGCTGCCGTCCAGCTCGGTGACCAGGGCCGCGCCGAACACGTGCTCGGCGGCCTGCACCACGGCGTCGGTGATCCCGCTCGCGCCGCGACCGGACCCGGACGCAACTGCCGAGTCTGTTTGCCCAGCAACCGATCCACCCCGTGCCGGTTCGACGGCGAGGCAGATTCCGATCGCCCGCTGGCCTGGCCGGAGCGCGACGCCGAGTGCGGCCGCCCGTCCGACGAGTTCGTCGGCGGAGGGGTACTGCCGTCCGAAGATTTCTCTCAGCAGCAGTGCCGCCGCCCGCCGGCGGCCCGACCCCAGCGCGCTGCCGCCGCCCGCCCGGCCCAGTTCGAGCGCGACGGCGGTGGCGCCTCGCTCGGCGATCTGGGCACGAAGCGGCGTGGCGGCGCCGGCGACCAACAGTTGGCCCCACACTCGGCCGAACAGTTCCACCGGTGCGCGCGGTGCACCCTGCGGCTCGTCACCCGAACCGGCGTCGGACTGACCGGCGGTCTCCTCGGAGGTGGCGACCACGTGCCCGTCCTCGCCGTGCAGCCGGACCGGACAGCCGGCCATCTCGGCCATCGCGCGCAGCAGTGCGATCAGCCCAGCTCCCGAGAGCAGCACCGGGGTCAACGTCGCGGTGATCTGCTCGCCGCGACGCAGCTGCGCGACCTCGCCGGTCAGCAGCAGTGCGTGCACCGATTCGGTGACCTCGACGAACGGGACGATCCCGCGCAGCGTGATCAGCGGAAGGCCATGCTCCCGCGCCGCGGCCACCAAGTCCGGCGGCGCCTGGGTGAAGGTCCGCCCGAGTTCCAGTACCAGTGCGGCGATGTGGCGCTGCGCCAGGCCGGTCGCGTACGCGCGCAACGCGTCGGGGCCAGCCCCGACCAGGCCGAGCCCGGTGGTGAGCAGCACCTCGCCGCCCTTGAGCAATGGCGAGATCTCGTAGATCTCGCTGGTGTGCACCCAGCGCACCTCGCGGCGGTCGAGGTCGGTGCCGGCCAGCAGTTCCGGCCGCCCGCGGCGCAGCACCGGAAGCTCGAGCAGGTCGGCCACGGTCAGTGGGCGCGATACGTCGACCGTCGGGCGGCGTCGCGCGGATGCGGGACGCGGATCCACGGCGGTCACGCCGTTCACCGTGGCGCATCCGGGTCAGAACGTCAACCCGCCATCGCCACGATATGGACATTATGTCCCTACCAGGCGGCATCCGCCGCGGGGTTGCATAGCCCTACGCGTTCCTCCGGACGTCCCGGGCCGTCGCGCCAGCTCCGGCCCGGGCCGAAGCTGGGCCGGCTGCTGGCCCGAAGAAAGGTCGTTCCCATGCGTGCAGGTTCCTCGATGGATTCCCGTCACCGCCTCCGCCGGCGGTGGTCGCAGCGGGCGGCACTTCCGCTGCTGGCCGCCGCCGCGATGGTGCTCGCCGCGTGCGGCGGCAACACGGGTTCGACCTCTGGGTCGAGCGGCTCCGGCTCGGGCGCTGCCTCCGGCAGCGGTTCGGCAAGCCAGCCCGCCGGCTCGGGCTCCGCCCAGGGCTCGACGACCGGTGGTTCGGACGACAAGCCGCTGGTGTACGGCGTTTTCGCCACCCCATTGGAGGAGCCGTGGGACGGCGCGGTGCACCAGGCGCTGCAAGCCGCGGCGGACGCCGGCGAGATCGTCTACAAGCACACCGACAACAACGACTCCGACGACAAGATGACCCGGACGCTGACCGACCTGCTGACCAACCAGAAGCCGGCCATCGTGGTCGGCGACGCGTTCTCCTCCGAGGACGCGATCCGCGCGGTCGCCAAGGACTACCCGAACGTGCAGTTCGCGTTCGGCTCCGGCAACCCGCCCGTCGACCCGAACTTCTCCACCTTCGACAACTGGCTGCAGGACCCGGCCTACCTGGCCGGCATGCTGGCCGGCGGGGTGACCAAGTCCGGCACCATCGGCGTGGTGGCCGCGATGCCGATCCCGGAGGTCAACCGCATCGTCAACGCCTTCATCGCCGGCGTGGCCGAAACCAACGACAAGGCCACCGTGAAGGTCACCTTCATCAACTCCTTCTTCGACCCGACCACCGCCAAGCAGGCAGCGCTGGCCCAGGTGGCGCAGGGCGCCGACGTGCTGTTCGCCGAGCGCGACGGGGTCATCGAGGCGGCCAAGGAGAAGAACCTGCCGGTGATCGGCATGATGGTCGACCAGAAGAGCGAAGCACCCAAGAACGTGATGACCTCGCTGGTGTGGAACATGGGGCCCACCATCGAAGAGGTGATCAAGGAGTACAAGGCCGGCACCCTGCACTCGCAGGACCTGGGCAAGTACTCGTTCATGCGCAACGGAGGTTCCTCGCTGGCGCCGATCAACACCGACGTCCCCGGCGGCATTCCTCAGGACCTGATCGACAAGGTCACCGCCAAGCAGAAGCAGATCATGGACGGATCCTTCACCACCCCGGTCGACGAGAAGGCCCCGGCCGGATCGACCACGGTCGGCGGCTGAGCCGTCTCGGATCCAGGATCGGCGATGGCGGCAGTGGCATCCGGTGAACCGGCGCCGGACGCGCGGCTTGAAGAGCGAGCGACACTGTCGTCGTCACCGGCGGCGCGACGAGGGGCACGTGAGACGCAGATGGTCCTTGGCATCATTCCGATGGCCTACATCCCGGATGAGGACGAGACGTGAGTGAGCCTCCTGCACCGGGTTCTTCGGCCCCGAGCGCGGTTTCCAACGGTGGGACGGGCAGCGCGCCTGTCCCGCTGGTCCGGCTGCGCGGCATCGAGAAGTCGTTCGGCGACCTGCGGGTCAGCGACGGGGTCGACCTGGACCTGATGCCCGGGGAGGTGCACGCGCTGCTCGGTGAGAACGGCGCGGGCAAGACCACCCTCATGCGCATCCTGTACGGGCTGACCAGCCCGGACGGCGGCACCATCGAGATCGACGGTGCGCCGGCGGCCATCGGGTCGCCGGCGGACGCGATCGCGGCGGTCATCGGCATGGTGACGCAGCACTTCTCGCTGGTGGGCCGGATGACGGTGACGGAGAACCTGCTGCTGTCCCGCGCCGGGCTGGGGCGGTTGGACCGGCGGGCCGGACGGGCCATGGTGGCCGACGCGGCCGACCGGCTCGGCGTGCGCGTCGACCCGGACGCCACGGTGGAGAAGCTGTCGGTGGGCGAGCAGCAGCGGGTGGAGATCCTCAAGGCGCTGGCCCGGGACTGCCGGGTGCTGATTCTGGACGAGCCGACCGCGGTACTGGTGCCGCAGGACGTCGAGGTGCTGTTCGACTCGATCCGACGGCTGACCGGGCAGGGCATGGGGGTGCTGTTCATCTCGCACAAGCTCGGCGAGGTGTCCCGCATCAGCCACCGGGTGTCGGTGCTGCGCCGTGGCCGGATCATCGACACGGTGCCGACCGCCGGGGCGTCTCCGGCGCAACTCGCCGAGATGATGGTCGGGCGGCCGACCGTCGGGGTGCGCCGGGCCGACCGGGCCGCGCCGCAGGACGCCGGCCCACTGGCTGCGGTGACCGACGCCGACGCCGAACAGGCGGCGGGGCTGGTCGACCAGAGGGCGGCCGGCCAGCCGAGCGTTGCGGCCCAGCCCGGGGCGGTGACGGGCGCCGCGGGGCCGGGCCGGGCCGGAGCGGTCCTGTCGATCCGCGGGCTGCGGCTCGGCGGTCGGGGCAAGGACGTGCTGGCGGGCATCGACCTGACCGTGCAGGCCGGCGAGATCGTCGGCCTGGCCGGTGTATCGGGCAACGGCCAGACCGAACTGGTGCAGGTACTGTGCGGTCTGGAGCGGCCGACCTCCGGCACCGTCGCCGTCAACGGGGTGGACGTCACCGGGGCCGACCCGGAGCGGGTGATCGCGGCCGGACTGGGTCGGATCACCGAGGACCGGCACGCCTGCGTGGTGGGCAAGCTGTCGGTGGCGCAGAACCTGGTGCTGGAGGACCTGCCCCGGTTCCGGCGCGGGCTGCTGCTGGATCGCAAGGCCATCCGGGCGCATGCCGAGCGGCTGATCGAGCAGTTCTCCATCAAGGCCAAGCCCGACGATCCGATCGGCACGCTGTCCGGCGGCAACATGCAGAAGGTGCTGCTGGCCAGGACGCTGGCGCGCGATCCGGTGGCGCTGGTGGCGTCCCAACCGACTCGCGGTCTGGACGTCGGCGCCACCGAGTTCGTGCACACCGAACTGCTGGCCCGCCGCGCCGCCGGCGCCGGGGTGCTGCTGGTCAGCGAGGACCTGGAGGAGCTGCTCGCCCTGGCCGACCGCATCGTGGTGATCTACGAGGGCGCGCTGGTCGGCGAGATGCCCGCCGACGAAGCGGATCCCGAGCGGTTGGGGCTGCTGATGGCCGGTCAGATCGGGGCGGCGGCATGAGCCTTCGATTGGTGCTGCGGGGCCGCGAACCGCGCTGGCTCGCCCCGGTGCTGGTGATCGTCGCCGTCGTCATCGTCTTCCTGCTGACCGCCGGGCCCATCCGCGGCGCCGGGGCCAATCCGCAGGCCGCCTATCAGCGCTACGTCCTCACCCCGCTGACCGGCACCGCGTCGGTCACCGAGGTGGTGCTGGCGGCGATCCCGATCCTGTTCACCGGTCTCGCGGTGGCCGTCGCCTTTCGGTCCGGCTATTGGAACATCGGCGCGGAGGGCCAGTTCCTCGCCGGTGCCATCGGCGCGACCGTCGTCGGGCTGTACCTGCGCGATCTGCCCGGGCCGGTCGCGATCCCACTGGCGCTGCTGGCCGGCGCGGCAGCGGGGGTGGTGTGGTCGCTGCTGCCGGCTCTGCTGCGGGTGCGGTTCGGAATCGACGAGGTGGTGACGACGCTGCTGCTCAACCCGGTCGCGCTGCTGCTGGTGCAGGGCCTGCTGAACGGACCGTGGCGCGGCAGCAACGGGTTCCCGGTGTCCGACGAGTTGGGCCCGGGCTACCGGATGCCCGCGGTGATCCCCGGATCGCGGGTGCACTGGGGCGTGGTGATCGCGGCCGTGCTGGCGATCGCGATCTGGATCGTCATGTCCCGCAGCGCCACCGGACTCCGGTTGCGCGCGGTCGGCCTGTCGCCGGCCGCGGCACGATTCTCCGGCATCGCAGTGCGGCGCACGCTGCTGCGCTCCGCGCTGGTCTCCGGCGCGATCGCCGGCCTCGGCGGCGCCGACCAGGTGCTCGGCGTAGGACACAAGCTGTCGCAGGAGGTCTCGTCCAGCTACGGCTACACCGGCATCGTGGTGGCGACCTTGGGCGCGCTGACCGCGGGAGGCGTGGTGCTGGTGGCGTTGCTGCTGGGCGACATCACCGTCGGCGCGCAGAACGCGTCGCTGGTGCTCCAACTGCCACCCCAGATGGGCGAGATCGTCTCCTCGCTGCTGATGCTCGCCGTGGTCAGCGTCCTGGTGCTGCGCCGCTACAAGATCTCCTGGCGCCGGGTGGCGGCGCGAAGTCCCGGCGCCGCCCCGTCGCCCGGGGGTTCTCGATGACCATCGGCTATCTCGCGCTGTTGACCGCCATGCTCACCACCGCCACGCCGCTCGTCCTGGGTGCTCTCGGCGAGGTGATCACCGAGCGGGCCGGCATCCTCAACCTCGGCATCGAGGGCACCATGTACGCCGGCGCGTTCGCCGGGTTCCTGGGCGCCGAATTGCTGGGATCGGCATGGTGGGGGCTGCTGGCCGCCGTCGTGGTGGGTGTTCTGGCCGGCCTGTTGGTGGGGTTGCTCACGGTGACCCTCGGCGTCAACCAGCACGTGGCCGGCATCGGCACCACCCTGCTGCTGATCGCCGCCTGCGACTTCTCCAGCCGGCTGCGCTACGGCGGTGGGCGGCTGCCGCAGATCCCCAAGTTCGAGCAGCTGTTCGCCGACGTCCCGGTGGCCAGCCAGTACCTGCTGACCTACCTGTCTTTCCTGATCGTGGTGCCCGCGGTGTGGTACCTGTTGCGCTCCACCGGGTTCGGGCTGCGTCTTCGCGCAGTGGGGGAGAACCCGGAGGCCGCCGACGCCGCCGGCATCAGCGTGGCCCGCACCCGCTACGCCGCGCTGGCCATCGGCGGTGCCCTGATGGCCGTCGGCGGGGCGTTCCTATCTCTGGCCATGCTCGGCTCCTTCACGCTGAACATCACCAACGGGCGCGGCTGGGTGTGCATCGCGCTGGTGATCTTCGCCCGCTGGCGGGTGCTGCCCGCGGTGCTGGGCGGCCTGCTGTTCGCCGTGGTGGACGCGCTGCAGCTGCAACTGGTCGTCACTCCCCAGTTCGCCGCCGTGCCCCGCGAAGTGATGATCGCGCTGCCCTACCTGGTGGTGATCCTGGCGCTCGCGCTGTCCGGCCGGAACCTGCGCTACCCCGGCGCCTACCTGCAGCCCTACCGACGAACGTGACGGCCGCCGATCCCGCCGCCCGAACCGACACAGCGACCGATGGAGAAACGATGAGCATTCTGTCCGACACCGACCGGATCCTGCTGGCCGCCGCGCTGGAGGCCGCGCGCACCAGCCGCGGCGAGGGCGGCATCCCGATCGGCGCCGCGCTGGCCGTGGACGGTGAGATCCTGGCCACCGGCTACAACAAGCGTGTCCAACTGGCCAGCGCGACCCGGCACGGCGAAACGGACTGCCTGGAGAACGCCGGTCGACTGCCGGCCAGCGTGTACGCGAAATCCACCATGGTGACGACGCTCTCGCCGTGCGACATGTGCACCGGCGCGATCCTGCTCTACAAGATCCCTCGGGTGATCATCGGGGAGAACCGCTCGTTCTACGGCGGCGAGGACCTGCTTCGCTCGCGCGGCGTCGAGGTGATCGTGGCCGACGACGCGGACTGCACGGCGCTGATGACGGAGTTCATGGCGGCCGAGCCCGCGCTGTGGAACGAGGACATCGGCGTCTGACCGAGGGACGCGTCGGCCGCTGTCACAGGTCGAAGGCGCCCAGCCACAGCGAGGCGTATCGGGCCGCGTCCACCCCCAACGCCACGTCCACGGTGGTGGCGGGGATCCCATGCGGATCGGCGCCGAGGTCGCCCTCCCACTGGCGTCGGTCGACGATGGTCTGCCCCCGGGCGTAGCCGGAACCGACCTCCACCCGCACCGGGTATGCGGTGGTGGACAGGCCCGCTGGGTCGATCGCTGCGCACACCGCCCCGGCGTCGCCGATGGTGATCGCGTCCTCGTCGAACACCTCGCGTTGGTGGTCGATCAGCGAACCGGCCAGCTGCGCCGCGGCGTCCGGCAATCCGCGCAGCCGCCGCGCGTCCGCGCCGGTCACCGTCACCGCCATGAACACATCCAGCCCGTACATCGTCACCGGAATCTCCAACTCGCCGCAGGCGGCCAGCACCATCGCCGCGGCCTCCGGGTCGTGCCAGACGTTGAACTCCGCCACTGCGGTGGCGTTGCCCGCGCTCGCCGAGCCGCCCATGAACACGATGCGTTCGATACCAGCGGCCACCTCCGGGTGGGTGCGCAGCAGCAGCGCGATGTTGGCCAGCGGCGCCAGCGGCACCAGCGTGACTCGCTCACCGGTGGCCACCGCCGCCAGCAACTCGTGCCGCAGCAACTCCACCGCGGGCATGGTCGAGGCCCGCCGGTCGCTGGGCCGGGAGAAGCCGCCCAGCCCGTCCGCGCCGTGCACGTGCTCGGCGTGCCGCGGCGGTGCCAGCAGCGGCCGGGAC
>Ga0164242_10009625_pt1 | contig 10402 bp, 7 predicted proteins | sample OricomgcompostMG_FD_108783 | JGI IMG/M metagenome (GOLD analysis project Ga0164242, IMG submission 108783) | Miracle-Growth compost microbial communities from Emeryville, California, USA - Original compost - Miracle growth compost (MG) ... | reverse complement strand
GTCCGCAGTTTCGCAGCGCGGCGAGCGGGTCGGTGGCGACCGGGCCGTGGCGCGGCGGGGTGAGCATCATGTCGACTGCGAGGCAGACGCCGGTCGCGAACGTGGCCTCGGCCGGCTCGGACAGGCGCATGCCGGTCGCGGCGCGGTGATAGGCGAGGACGATCGCCACTTCGTCCTTGTCGCTGGCTGGCGTGACGAACGGCCGGGCCTCGGCCTGTAGGTCGTCGATGATGTCGACCGGCACTGTTCGGTCATCGCGGGCCTGCGCGGCGAAGGATGCGACGACCTTGCCTCGCAGGTCGAGCGGGCTGAGCTCGCCGTCGGCGACGCGGTGTCGGTTGCGGATGACGTACTCGACAGCTTCCAGTTCGCGACCGCCGTGCACGACTTCGCGCATCAACTCGTACAGAGCCCAGGTCGCGGGATGGTTGCTGATGGCGTCCGACGCAGGCAGCGCGTCGACGATGACGCCCAACTGGTCGGCCTGCGCGGCGACGCGGGCGTTGGCTGGGACGCCGCGCGAGCAGCCGGTTGAGGTGAGTCGGTGTTGGCGACTGTCGAGGAGTCGATTCGAGGTGACGCGGGCTGCGGAGGTGGCATGAGATGGCATGCGGTGAGGCTCAGCCCAAATCGGGCTGGCTCACCGCACTCCAGTACTACCCGCACAAATGTGCGGGTAGCGGGCTAGTCGGGCTGGCTCGTGTGCTTCGTCAGGCGAGCGAGCACCCATTCGGGGTCGAAGCCGCTGACGACTGCGTCGCCGGTGCCCGATGGCACGGCAGCCACGTCAGGACCCCCGCTGGTCGGATCGATGAACTGGACGCCCGCTGTCGCGAGTTGGCTGAGGTGGCCGGCCAGCGCCGGATGGTGCCATAGCTTGTCGTTGATCATGGGGACGACGAGCGTGGGCGTCCGGGCCCCGATCGCCTCGCAGATCACGCCGTGGGCGTAGCTGTCGGCGATGCCGAGCGCGGACTTGGCGATGGTGTTGAACGTCGCCGGGCAGACGATGACCACGGTTGGCGGCGCGCTCCGCTTGGGCTGGCCGGGAGCACGCTGCTCGCTCAGCGGGCGATGCCCGGTCCCCGCCTCAACCGCGTCTGCGTCCAGCCAGGCTGATGCAGATGGCGTTGCCACGACGGTGGTTTCCCAACCGCCTGCTGCCAGCGCGGTGGCGAGGGCGGCGCAGCGGGCCGTCAATGGAGCGCCCGTCACGACGAGCGTGCATGTGTTCGTCACGTGTCTAGTTCAGCAGACCGGCCCGCTGCGCCAACGCGGCGAGTGCGTTTGTGCTCGCCCGCGAGCCGCGGGCGAGCATGTCGCGCATCATCTCTTGGACGATCACGTTGTGGGCGATGGCTTCTGGAGCCGCCTTCTCGGCCTGTAGGAGGTAGAGCGTCGCCTCGGTGTCGTGCCTGCGCTGCGCGTGCGCCCAGGCGAGGTCGAGGTTGGTTTGGGCCCGGCGGCTGGCGAGGCCTGCCGGCAATTTGGTCAGGTCGACGTCGAGGGCTGCCGTGAGCGCACCGCCAGCGTCGCCTAACTCGGCGGCGACGGACACACGGTGGATCGCGACGTTGGTCGGCCCGAACGCGGTCCACGCGTAGTTGGCGTCCTGGCCGAGCATGTCCGCGAGTCTGGCGGCATGGTCGAGGCGAGCCCAGGCGATGTCCCGCTCGGTCTGGCGTGAGGCGATGATCGCGGCGATCAGCCACAGCGCGCCGGCCAATGATACGAGGGTCGGCCGGTCCGATCGGGCGGCCCGTTCGAGCCGTTCGGCCATCCGCACGGCGAGATGCTCAGCATCTTGGGGCTGGTCTGCCCGCAACAGGGCGCATGCGACTTGGTAGGCGGCCATGCCGGCCGCGCCGAGTGAGTCGGTGGCGTAGGCCTCGCTGGCGGCGCGGTCGCTGGCCAGCAGCGCGAGGTCTGTCGCGCCCAGCTTGGTGACGAGTTTGGCGGCCACGACGTAGGCCGACACGTAAGCGAGCGAGATCTCGCGAGCGTCCGCGGTGTTCGCAGACTCGCCGCGCAGCCGGTCGGCTTCAGCCAACAATGCCGGCAAGGTGGTGATCACGCGCTGGTATTTCGCCGCCTGGTAGTCGCGGTGTGTGTCAGCGACCGACGTCCGAAGCGCGGTGAGGCTTGACGTGGACGGCGGCGAGTCGCCCAGCAGTTGGTCATACCGCGTGAAGGCGCGCCTCACGTCGGCGAGGCCGTCGGTCATGGCTGCGCCGTTCGGCGCGAAGCGCCAGGGCCGCCCACTGAGAGTTTCGACGTCGGTGTGCAACACCTTGGCCAGGTCGAGCAGCACGGACAGTCGGTCCACCGAACGCAACCCGCGCTCGACCTGCGACAGCCAGGACTCGGAACGTCCGATGAGACCTGCGAGGGCCTCTTGGCTCATGCCGCGCCGACGGCGATACGCCGCGATTCGCTTTCCGATGGTTTCGTCGGCCACACGATCACCATTCCACAGAAGTCAGACATTGGCACCCGACCAGTGCCCCGTGACAGCTGGTCGGGTTTGGGCCCGCGTCAGTCGTCGTCCGCCAGATAGTCGGCGAGGTATTCATCTCCGTAACCGACCGTTCCTTGGACCAGTTGCAGAACCAACGACGCTTCCCATGAGCCGGGCCGGCCATCGACAAGCGCGTAAGCGCTGCCCTGCTCGGCCGCCACGGACGCGAGCAGCTCGGCCAGCCAGCCCGCGAAGTCGTGCTGGTGTCGCACCGCAGATGCGACGGCCCGACGGGCGTCACGCGTGTAGTGCGTCGCGTTCGCGGGCCGGTCATCGCGTTAGTTCCCTCTGGTCGTAGCGGTGGTAGTCCAGGCGAAGCAGCGAGCCGTCCAGACCCCGCGCTGTGATCGCGCCCGGCGTCGGCGAGGTGATCGAGGCCGGGTCGAGCGCGAGGCGTGTAGCGCGTGCGCGGAGCGCGTCGCGAAGCAGCCGTTCGAGTTCCTGCGTCTCGGTCGTGGTCATGACGCGGCACCGCCGTTCGCGGTCGCTGCAGAGGCTCGGCGCAGTTCTGATCTGGTCGCGCCGAGCAGGCTCGCCGCGCGGTCGACGCCAGAGACCGCGACGAGCGCGGCTCGGGCGGCGGCGAGGTCAGCGTCTGCCGCGTCGACCACGGCCGTCGCGGCGGCGATCGCTTCGTCGCGGCGCGCGATCGCCTTGTCGCGCCCGGCCTCAGCCGCGTAAACGGCGGCCACCGCTCGCGCTTCGGTGGCCTGCGCTTCCCGAAGCCGCTCACGTGCGTGCGGGTCGCTCGGGAACTTACCCAACGAACGGGAACGAGTCACTGTCGTCATCCTCTCGGAGATCGCGGCGACGCTGGTTGGTCACCGCTACTCGAAGGGCACGACCGGCTCGAATCACGGACCCGCGATCGCGGGTCGATTGGCATCGCCCTGTCCGCGATGCGTTGTCAACTCACGTTGGCTGCGCCATCCGATCGAACAGCGAACATGAAGAGCTCCGCTGCAACCACCACGGCTCCACCAATCACCACAGCGCTACGCCTCTGCCTTGCCACGAACTCCCAAGCGTCACGACCCCCTGCAGCAACCCGCCACCTGCTGTCCCAGCCCACATCCCGCCGCCCTTACACGGCTGGCATTAGAGGCGGGAGCCCCGGCAGCGGCGACTGACGCATTGGGCGTTTCGCGCCGGTTCTGGGCTCCGTCTTGACACTCCGTCGAGGCAGGAAGCAGCCGCTTGTGACCATCTCAATCCGCCGTATCTCCTTGGGTAGCGGCTACAAGTACCTGATCGAGTCCGTGGCGCGGGGTGACGGCGCGGTCAGCCAGTCCTCGCCGTTGACCCGTTATTACGCCGAGTCCGGCACACCGCCCGGACGGTTCATGGGCGCGGGCCTGGCCGGACTCAACGACGGCAACGGCGTCGCCGAGGACAGCGAGGTGACCGAGCAGATGCTGTTCAACATGCTCGGCATGTGCTCAGATCCGGTCACCGGCCAGCAGCTCGGACGCGCCGCGAACCGTTGGCCGAAGTCACTGCAGACACGCGTCAACGAGCGCGTCGCAGCACTCCCGCTGAACCTCACCGCCGCTGAGCGGGCCGACAAGACAGCCCAGATCGAGGCCGAGGAACGCCAGCGCGAACGCACTATCACGCGTCCGGTCGCAGGTTTTGATCTGACGTTCAGCGTGCCGAAAAGCATCAGCGTCGCCTGGGCGGTCGCCGACGCGGGCACGCAGTCAGTCATCTACGCCGCGCACCAAGAGGCGATCCAGCGCACGCTCGCCTACGCCGAGCGGCACACGTTCTTCACCCGCACCGGCACGAACGGCGTCGTGCAAGAGCCGGTGCAGGGAGTGGCCGCGACCGCGTTCGACCACTGGGACTCCCGCGCCGGCGACCCGCAGCTGCACACCCACCTGGTCGTCTTCAACCGTGTGCAGAGCCTGGACGGCGCATGGCGGACGTTGGACTCACGCGGGCTGTTCAAGCAGGTCGTGACCCTGTCAGAGATGCACGAAGGCATCCTGTCCGACCTGTTGACCGAACGGCTCGGCTGGGGATTCGACCCGAGGGCGCGCAGGCACAGCGCCGAGCCGAAGCACGAGGTAACCGGCGTCTCTGACGAGGTGCAGCGCGAGTTTTCCCAACGCTCGGCGCAGATCGAACGCGAGAAGGACCGCCAGGTCCAGGCGTTCATCGACAAGCACGGCCGCCGACCGAGCCCGCTGGAGGCGGTGCGGCTGCGTCAGCACGCGACGCTGGCGACCCGCCCGCCCAAGCAGCATCGCAGCCTCGGCGAGCAGACCGAACAGTGGCGGCAACGCGCCCGCGCCTACGTCGGCGCGGACACCGTCGCGTGGGCGCAGAGTCTGCGCGACCGCAACGACTTGCCCCGGCTGCGCGCTGATGACCTCGACGGCGACATGCTCGTCGACGCCGCCCGGGTCGCGCTCGCGAAGGTCGCCGAACGGCGCGCCACGTTCACCCGCGCCAACGTCCTCGCCGAGGTGCACCGGCTGCTGCACGGCGTCCGCTTCGCCGCTCCTGAGGATCGGATCGCGGTCGCCGAACGCGCAACCGACACCACGCTCGCCGCCGCGGTTGCGTTGGCACACCGGACGCCGCACCACGTGCCGGCACGATTCCAGCGGGTCGATGGCAGTTCGAAGTTCCGTCCTGTCGGGGCGGACGTCTACACCAGCGAGGCGCTGCTTGAGGCCGAAGCGCGGCTGCTCGACGCCGGCCGCGACACCAATGGCCCGGTCGTTGACCGCAGCGTCATCGCGTCGGTGTGCGAGCAGGACCTGCCTGGCAAGGCGTACCCGATGTCGACGGATCAGGCGCTGGCCGTGGAGCAGATCGCCTCGTCCGGCCGCGTCGTGGACGTCCTCGTCGGCCCAGCCGGGACGGGCAAGTCCACGTCGATGGCGGGACTGCGGGCGGTGTGGGAGGCCCAGCACGGGCCCGGCTCCGTGCTGGGACTGGCTCCGTCGGCGGTCGCGGCCGAGGTGCTCGCCGACGAACTCGGCATCGAGACCGACAACACCGCCAAGTGGCTCACCGAGCAGAAGCGGCAACCCGAACGGCGACACCGGCTGCAGCGCCTGCAGCCACTCGCGCACCGCGCCGGGCTGGCTCCTGCGCAACGATCCCGGCTCGACGAGCGGATCGCAGAGCTTGAGTCCGAGATCGACCGCTGGGACTTGAAGCCCGGGCGGCTCGTCATCGTCGATGAGGCCAGCCTGGCCGGAACGTTCGCCCTGGACGCGCTCGCCGCGCACGCCCGAGCGTCCGGGGCGAAGCTGCTGCTGGTCGGCGACTGGGCGCAGCTGTCGGCCGTCGAGGCCGGCGGCGCGTTCGCGATGCTCGCGCGCGACCGGGGCATCGCACCCGAGCTGCGCGACGTCCACCGGTTCACCCACGGCTGGGAGAAGACGGCCAGCATCGAGCTGCGGGTTGGCAACGAGGACGCGATCGGCGACTACACCCGCCACGGCCGGGTCGTCTCCGGCGCACGCGAGGAGCTGCTCGACGCCCTCTATGAGGCGTGGCGAGCCGACATCGCGCAGGGCAAGACCAGTCTCATGATCGCCGGAGACCTCGACACGGTCGCCGAACTCAACCGCCGCGCGCAAGCCGACCGGGCGGCCGCCGGCGAGGTCCACGGCGGCGGGCTGACGGTCGCAGGCGGCAGCCACGCCTACGTCGGCGACCGAGTCGTCACCCGGCTCAACGACCGGCGCCTGACGACCGGGCGGCACCGGTGGGTCAAGAACGGCGACGCGTGGATCGTCACAGCCGTGGCCGGCGACGGGTCGGTGACCGTGCGCCGCGAGAGCGGCAGGGGAGAAGTGGTGCTGCCCGCCGACTACGCGCGCGAGCACGTCGAACTCGGCTACGCCTGCACCGCCCACCGGGCGCAGGGCCGCACCGTCGACACCGCCCATGCGCTGCTGTCGGTCACCACCAGCCGCGAGGTCCTCTACGTCAGCGCGACCAGAGGCAGAGACTCCAACCGGCTCTACGTCGACACCTACTACGACCCCGACCACAACACCTCCCACGGCCCCGTCGAGCCGATGACCCAAGACGCGGTGCTCAAAGCAGTGCTCGACAACGTCGGCGCGGACCAGGCCGCGCACACCCAACGCGAACGCGACCACGAGAACGCGAACAGCATCGCCACCCTGGCCGCGGAGTACCTCACCATCGCCCGCGCGGCGCAAGCCGAACGCTGGGACGCCCTCATCGACTCCTCCGGGCTCGACAGCGAGCAGGCCGAGCAGGTCCGCGACTCCGACGCCTACGGCCCGCTGCTCGCCGCGTTCCGCGACGCCGAGGCGCGCGGCCTCGACATCACCACGGCGTTCCCCGCGCTCGTGCAAGGCCGCGAGCTGCGCACCGCCGAGGACATCGCCAGCGTGCTGCACGGACGCGTCGACCGCTGGATCGCAGCGTCCTCGCCGCGCTCACGCCGCGCGTCCAGACTCGTCGCCGGGCTCATCCCCGCTGCGCTCGACGTCACCGATCCCGACCTGGCCCGGGCCCTGACCGACCGCGCGCAGGCCATGGAACAACGGGCACGCGACCTGACGGGACGAGCCATCACGTCGAATGCTGCCTGGATCGCGCAGCTTGGACCGGTGCCCGAGGCACCGGCCAGACGCGCCGCCTGGCTGCGCGAAGTAGCGGTCGTTGCCGCCTTCCGCGACCGCTGGAACATCACCAGCAACCGACCCGTTCCCGCCAGCCAATCCAGCATCGAACGCATCGGCCACGAGAAGCGGGCACTCGAAGCCGCCGCCCGGGCGACCCGCATCGCTCATGACGACACACCAGTCAGCCGGCTCGATGGCCATGTCCAGGTGCGCGTCGTCGAGTCGTCAATAGGGCCGGTCGTGCAGCCGTGACTGCCGTCCGCCAACTCTGCGTCTGCAGCCGTCTCCACAACGGCGGGACGCTGCGGATAAGGTGCCCGTGTGATTGCGGGTGAGCTCAAGAGCAAGATCGACAGAGTTTGGGACGCGTTCTGGTCCGGCGGCATCTCCAACCCGCTCGAGGTGATCGAGCAGATCACGTACCTGCTGTTCATCCGCCGCCTTGACGACATCCAGACCGGCAGAGAGAACCTGGCGCGCCGCGCGCGCAAGCCGATCGAGGACCCGATCTTCAAGCCGGGGCAGGCCGATCTGCGCTGGTCGCGGTTCAAGGACGCCGAACCCGCCGTCATGTACAAAGTCGTCGGCGAGCAGGTGTTCCCGTTCCTGCAGCGGCTCGGTGGTGACGGCTCGACGTACTCGCACCACATGAAGGACGCCCGGTTCACCATCCCGACACCCGCGCTGCTGTCGCGGGTCGTGGACATGCTCGACGACGTCCCGATGCAGGATCGGGACACCAACGGCGACCTGTACGAGTACATGCTCAGCAAGATCGCCACGGCAGGGCAGAACGGGCAGTTCCGCACCCCGCGTCACATCATCCAACTGATGGTCGAGATGACCGCACCCACGCCGCAGGACGAGATCGTCGACCCGGCTGCAGGCACATGCGGCTTCCTCGTCGCCGCGTCCGAGTACGTCCGGCGCCAACATCCATCGGTGCTAACGGACGCTAAGCAGCGGCGGCACTTCCACCACAGCATGTTCCACGGTTACGACTTCGACTCGACCATGCTGCGCATCGGCAGCATGAACATGCTGCTGCACGGCGTCGAGGGCCCCGACGTGCATTACCGCGACTCGCTGTCCGAGGGCGCGGCTGGGGACGAGGGGCAGTTTTCGCTGGTCCTGGCAAACCCGCCGTTCGCGGGCAGCCTGGACTACGAATCCACCTCCAAGGACCTGCAGCGGGTCGTCAAGACCAAGAAGACCGAACTGCTGTTCCTCGCCCTGTTCCTGCGGCTGCTCAAGCCCGGCGGCCGGGCCGCGGTCATCGTGCCGGACGGTGTGCTGTTCGGCTCCAGCAAGGCGCACAAGACGCTGCGCAAGATCCTCGTCGAGGACCAGAAACTCGATGCGGTCGTCAAACTGCCGTCCGGTGTGTTCCGCCCGTACGCTGGCGTGTCGACCGCGATCCTGCTGTTCACCAAGACCAATAGCGGCGGCACCGACCACGTCTGGTTCTACGACGTTCAGGCCGACGGGCTGAGCCTGGACGACAAGCGGACCCAGTTGGTGCCCGCCGACCAGTTCGGCCCGGTGCCCCGGGACGAGCACGGTGAGCGGGTCGCGTTCGACCTGACTCTGCACGAGAAGAACAACCTGCCGGACGTGCTCGCCCGCTGGGTCGAGCGCGACGGTGACGAACGCAAGCGCGAGCGCACCGAACAGAGCTTCTGCGTACCCAAGTCCGACATCGCTGCCCAGGACTACGACCTGTCCCTCAACCGGTACAAAGAAGTCGTCCACGACGAGACCGAGCATCGCCCGCCCCTGGAGATCATCGCCGACCTTGAGAACCTCGAGACGGAAATCCAGCAGGGCCTCGCCGAACTGAAGGCGATGCTCGCATGAGTGCTGCCTTGGGTGAAGTTGCGGAGTTCATCAACGGGTTCGCGTTCGCGCCCTCGGATTGGCAAGAAGACGGACTGCCGATAATCCGAATACAAAACCTCACCGACGCAGCAAAGCCATACAACCGGACTACTCGTAACGTGCCCCCGAAGTATGTCGTTCAACCCGGCAACCTCCTGGTTTCATGGTCCGCGACGCTCGGTGTATTCACGTGGAACCAGCCCGAGCCCGGTTTGGTCAACCAGCACATCTTCAAAGTCGTGCCGGATGGGAGCCGTATCACTCCTAGCTATTTGCGACACATGCTCGCCGGGGCGTTAGCCAACATGGAACGACACCTCCACGGCGCCACGATGAAGCACGTCAATCGCGGCGAGTTCCTGAGTACACGCATTCCGCTGCCGCCGGTGGAAGAGCAGCGGCGCATAGCGGCGATCCTCGACCAAGCCGACGCCCTCCGCGCCAAGCGCCGCCAGGCCTTGGACCATCTTGACACCCTCACCCAGTCCATCTTTCTCGACTCGTTTGGTGGCCGCCCGCCAGCGGAGAGCCGCCGGCTGGGCGAACTGGCGCACGTGACATCAGGATTGACCAAGGGACGAAAGCTGAACGGGCAGGTGACGCGGATCGTCCCGTACCTCGCAGTGGCCAATGTGCAGGCTGGTCGGCTTGATCTCCGAACCGTCAAGGAAATTGAGGCTACGGCAGCGGAGATTGACCGTATAGCGCTCAAGCGGGGAGACCTTCTGTTGACCGAAGGTGGCGATCCGGACAAGCTGGGCCGAGGAACGTTGTGGAGGGAGGAGTTGCCGCTCGCCCTGCATCAGAATCACATCTTTCGTGTTCGGCTGCGTGACGATTCTTGGGTGTTGCCGGAATACCTGTCTGCCTTCGTTGCCAGTCGCGAGGCACGCTCATACTTCCTGAGATCGGCAAAACAGACGACAGGAATCGCGTCGATCAACACGAGTCAGCTCAGGGGGCTCGGTGTACCCATCCCGAGCATGGCTTCGCAGCAGCGGTTTGTGGAAGCGCTTCGAGCATCTGAGGCTCTGACGAAGACTGTGGCGGTCCAGGCGCGAACTGATGCGGAACTCTTCGGATCCCTGCAAGCCCGAGCTTTCGCTGGAAGTCTCTGAGATGAGCAACTTCGGGTTTGTTCGCGAGGCGTGGCCGAACGTCCACGCTGATTGCGTGCAGGCCGAGAAGTACCTCGCGTCCGATCCGCGGTCGGCGTGCTTCTACGCGCGCCGCGCTGCCGAGCAGATCGTCGGCCTGATCTACGACGTCGACGGCCTGCCGATCCCGTACCGGGACGATCTGTCAGCTCGGGTGAACGAGCCGGCGTTCCAGCGCCGGGTCGGCGTGGGCATCAGCCAGAAGCTGAACCTGATCCGCAAGCTCG
>Ga0164242_10009624_pt1 | contig 10402 bp, 11 predicted proteins | sample OricomgcompostMG_FD_108783 | JGI IMG/M metagenome (GOLD analysis project Ga0164242, IMG submission 108783) | Miracle-Growth compost microbial communities from Emeryville, California, USA - Original compost - Miracle growth compost (MG) ... | reverse complement strand
CCAGGCGCGGTTGCTCAGCAGCTCCTGCTGCAGCACGCGCGCGTCCTTCTGGCGGATCAGCCGGATCGACACCGGCCCATGACGCTGCGGATCAGTGAGGTCCACGTCGCTCCTCCCGACCGCTTACAGCGACTGTGCGAACTCCTTGACCCACGGCCGGAGCTCCGACCCGAGGTCCTCTCGATCCACGGCCAGCTGAAGGATGGCCTTGATGTAGTCCAGCTTATCGCCGGTGTCATAGCGACGACCGCGGAACACGACGCCGTACACACCGGCATCGGGGTCGCCGGCGAGCTCCTGCAGGGCATCGGTGAGCTGGATCTCGCCGCCCTTGCCCGGCTCGGTGCGCTCGAGGATCTCGAAGACGTCCGGCGAGAGCACGTAACGGCCGATCACGGCGAGGTTCGAGGGTGCATCCTCGGCGGCGGGCTTCTCGACGAGACCCGTCACCCGCACGACGTCGGCCTCATCGGTCGGTTCGACGGCGGCGGCGCCGTAGAGGTGGATCTGCGACGGGTCGACCTCCATCAGCGCGATGACCGTGGCGCCGCGCTTGTCATACTCGGCGAGCATCTTCGGTAGCAGCGGGTCGCGCTCGTCGATGAGGTCGTCGCCCAGCAGCACCGCGAACGGGTGATCGCCCACGTGCGCCTTCGCACGTCCGACCGCGTGGCCGAGCCCGCGCGGCTCGCCCTGTCGCAGGATGTGGATGTCGGCGAGCTCGCTGGAGGCCTGCACCTTGGCGAGCTTTGCCGTGTCGCCCTTGCGCTTGAGCGTGTCTTCGAGCTCGGGCACCGAGTCGAAGTGGTTCGCGATGTTGTTCTTGTTGCGTCCGACGATGATCAGCACGTCGTCGATGCCGCTGGCCACCGCCTCTTCGACCACGTACTGGATCGCGGGCTTGTCGACGACCGGCAGCATCTCCTTCGGCATCGCCTTGGTCGCAGGGAGGAAGCGTGTGCCCAGCCCCGCGGCGGGGATGACGGCCTTGAAAGGCTTGTGTGACATGGCTCTCATGTTACCGACCGTAGAATCGGGTGCATGGCCGACCGGATCGACGACGCGAAGCGCGCGCTGCGCGCCGAGCTGCGCGAGCGGCGTGAACTGCTCACGGATGCCGCGAGGAAGGATGCCGCGGCCGGTCTCGCCGCCCAGCTCGAGGCCCTCGTCGACCGCTTCAGCGCGCGTTCGGTGTCGTGCTATCTGTCGACGCGCGCGGAGCCCGAGACGCGCCCGTTCCTGAATGCAGCCGTGGCCCGCGGCATCCGGGTCCTGCTCCCCATCACCCGCGTCGACGGCCTGCTCGACTGGGTCGTCGCCGACCCCGAGGCCGACGTCACCGAGGGGGTGCTCGGCATTCCCGAGCCGGTGGGCGAACTGCTCGGCCCGATCGCCGTCAACGACGTGGACCTGATGATCATCCCGGCCGCGGCCGTCGACCGCAGTGGCATGCGGCTGGGCTGGGGCCGCGGTTACTTCGACAAGACGATCGGCTCGATCCAGAACTGCCCGCCGGTGTACGCCGTCGTCTACGACACCGAGCTGCTCGACGAGGTGCCGCGCGATCTGCACGATCAGCCCGTCACCGGCGTGGTCACCCCCACGCGCACCATCACCCTCGCGACCGAGGAACGCTGAATCCGGGAGAACAATGCCCACCTACGCCTATGCCTGCAAGAACTGCGGTCACCGCTTCGACGCGGTCCAGTCGTTCGCCGACCCGTCACTGACCGAGTGTCCTGAGTGCAGCGGCCCGCTGCGCAAGCAGTACGGGTCGATCGGCGTGACGTTCAACGGCTCCGGCTTCTACCGCACCGACTCGCGCAAGGCGCCGTCGTCCGGCGATTCGGGTGGCGCATCGTCGTCGTCTTCGACATCATCGACATCGGAGACAAAAGCCTCCCCCGCACCCGCGGGCTCGTGACCGGCGGAAGCCGGCGGACATTCGGGGGGACCGACATGATCAAAGGCTTCAGAGACTTCATCGCCCAGGGCAATGTCATAGACCTCGCCGTCGCGGTCGTCATCGGCGCCGCGTTCAGCGCGATCATCAAGGCCATGGTCGACAGCATCATCAACCCGGTGATCGCCCTGTTCTTCAACGCCAAGAGCCTGGAGGCCGTCGTCTGGACGGTGCACGGCATCTACGGCCAGAAGGTCGAGTTCCCTCTGGGCGGCCTGGTCGGCGCGATCATCAACTTCATCGCCGTCGCGATCATCGTGTACTTCGTGTTCGTCTACCCGATGAACCGCTACAAGGAGCACCGCGCGGCCAAGCTCGCCGCCGGCGTCGAAGAGCCCGAGACGCTGCCCAGCGAACAGGAGCTGCTCGTGCAGATCCGCGACCTGCTGGAGAAGCAGAAGAGCTAGTAGTGGGGCGGCTTGTCGCGCCGCATCCTCTCGTCATTCGGACCGGTCTCGGCCTCGGGGTCCTCCTCGTCGGCCGGGACCGGTTCTTCGTGCGTGCCGGGGGCCGGCGTCAGCCGCGCGCGGCGCGAGCCCGGCACGTGCACGACGTGCTGCCGCTCTCGCGGATCGTCAGTCGACATCGATGGGCTGGGTCTCGGCGTCGGCACGCGGGGTCTCGGGATCGACCCCGAGGATGCCGGCGATGCGCGTGGCGACCGCGGCCGGGTCGCTGTACAGGTCGAACGAGTGCACCCGCACATAGTGCCACCCGAGCCGGCGCAGCACCTGGGGGCGCAGCCGCAGCGCTTCGCGCAGCGAGCCCGACGCCGCCTCCGGGTCGGACTCGGCGACCACCGCCTTGCCGTTGTACTGCGCGACCAGGGGCAGCAGCCCCCGGTAGTGCACGTCGACCGAGACGCCCAGGCGCCGCAACTCGCGCGCGAGGGCGAGCGTGAGCGGGTCGGCGAGGTCTTCGAGGCGCGCCTCGCGTGCGCGGGCGGCGATGCCGCCCAGGACGGTCATGAGGGTGGATGCCCCGTGCTCGAGTCTTCCCTCGTCGAACGCCGACGGGCGAATGCACGACACGATGACCATCGACCGGCGCGCCCGCGTCATTCCGACCGTGAGCAGTCGCTCGCCGTCGGGCGTGGACAGATCGCCGAAGTCGGTGAGCACACGACCGTGACGGGTCAGGCCGAAGCCGAGCGAGAAGACGACCCGGTCGCGGCTCTCGGCGACGGACTCCTCGAGCGTGAGCACGGCGAACGGCTCCGCGGTGTCGCGGGAGAGGAAGTCGGCGACGTCCGCGCGGCCGGCGAACGCGGCATCCACCGCCGCCCGCACCCGCTCGGCGTGCTTGGCGCTCGCGGTGACGACCATCAGCGACTCACCGCCGCGGTTCACGGCGTGCTCCACGACCAGGGTCACCACCCGGGCGACCTCGGCATCGGGGCTCTCCACCGCACCGGTCTGCGGATCGGGCACGCCCATGCCGCCCTCGACGTAGTCGACGGCCAGGCTCCCCCGGCCCAGGTACGAGCCGGCCCACGGCACCGAGACCAGCTCGCCGCCGTAGAACGCGTCGTTGACCAGCTCGGCGAGGTCCTCGCCGCCGGCACGGTAGCTGCGGGTGAGCGTCTCGACCGGCACGAGCTCGGCGAGGCGCTCGAAGACGCTCACGGCGTCGAACGGGTCGTCATCGTCGTCGACGTCCTGATCGACGGACACGCGCCCGGCCGCCACGCGGAACGGCGTCGGCTGCTGGGTCACGGGGTCACCGAACGCCACGACCTGCCGCGCGCGGCGCAGGGCCGGCGCTGCCTCGGCGAGGTTCACGGCCCCCGCGTCGGCGATCAGCACGGTATCGAACGTGAGGTCATCGGGAATCTGCGTCACGTCGTACGGCGACGCTATCCACGCAGGCGCCAGGGTCTCGGCGAGCGCGGGCGCGATCGTGGTGAGCCCCGCCGCGGTGATCTCGCCCGCCTTCAGGGCGCGTTTGAGCCGTTCGGCCTCGTCGGCGTGGTCGACCAGGCCGATCCGCCACTGGGCGGCCAGGCGGGCGGCCAGCAGTGGCCCGGACGCCGCGACATGCGCCTCGTCCACGAGGCGGAAGTCGCGCTCGAGCCGGTCGACGACGCTCGTGTTCGCCCCCAGCAGTGCACGGTCGGTGCGCAGCAGGTGCTCAAGGGCCGATTGCCACCACGCGAACTCCAGCTCGGCGCGCACCCGCTCCTCGGGAACATGGCGCACGCTCAGCTCGAGCAGGAGCGGTTCGAGGCCCTTCTCGGCGAGCTCGGTGCGCAGCGTCGCACGCTCGACGAGGTTCTCGAAATAGGCCGAGTCGGCGGCGAGCCCGCCGAGTTCGCGGATGAGACCCTGCACCGGCTGCGACGCCAGCGGCTCGGTGCGGCCGAGGATCTCGTCGAGCCGCTCGAGGCCCGTCTGCGTGCGCTCCCACAGCGCGGCGACCTCGCCGATGCCCACCGGCACTTCGGGGCGGGTGACGGTCTGATCGGCGAACGACTCCCACTCGCTGCGCTGGCGCTGGATGCGCACCAGCGCGTCGTGCATGTCGGTCACGTGCACGCCCGGCCGCACATACTCACGGGCGAGCCGGCGCAGGCGGCGCCGGTCGGCGCTCTTCAGGTTCGGGGCGTCGCGCCGGGGCGCGTGCGCCTGGATGAGCTCGGTCAACGGCCGCTCGAACACCGTGGCGCTGAAGCGGTCGAGAGAGTCGCGCACACCCTGCAGCAGACGCAGGTAGGCGCCGAGCTCGGCGGTCGTGCGGAACGGCCGCATCCGCGTCTGCGCGACCAGCTCATAGCCGCGCTCGAGCAGGGTGGGCACGTCCTCGCGGTGCAGGCTGCGGGCCAGCGCATGCGCGTCGCGCGCGGCATCCGTCGTCCGGAACGTCACCCCGTACCAGGGCGAGTCGTCGGGGCCGAAGCGGAACTCGCCGAGCTGCGCGGCGGCGACGAGCTTGTCGGCCGCGTCGCGTCGCGAGTCCTTCAGCCGCTGCAGCGTGGCCGCGTCGAAGCGCGCACGGGTCGTCGGCGGCTCGTTCACCGCGGCGAGAGAGGTCAGCTCGCGGGCGATGTCGAGCGCGGACACGCCCAGCTCCCCCCGCACGGCGGTCAGCGCGCCGCGGTAGTCGCGGAGCACCGCGCGCAGGCGCAGGAGCGCGTCGTCGACCTCGGCGCTTCTGGGCGCGGCGGCCTTCTCGTTGCGGCCGATCGCCCGGATGAGATCGCGGCGCAGGTGCGCCGGCGAGGCCGCGAGCCCGTCGAGGCCGATGCCCGACAGGCGGTGGCGCACGCCCTCGAGGGTCGAGCGCCGGGCGCTGACCACGAGCACCCGTTTGCCGTCGTCGATGAGGGCGCCCAGGGCGTTGATGACGGTCTGGGTCCCGCCGGTTCCGGGCAGGGTGTGCACGACGAGGGACTGCCCGTCGACGATGCGGGCCAGCACGTGCTCCTGTTCGGCATCGGCATCGAGAAGGAAGGTGTCGGATGCCGGGGGCCGTTCGTCGGGATCGGTGACCGTCGGAGCGTCCCGGCGCAGAGAGAGGAGCGCGCGGTCGTCCTCGTGGCCGGCGAGCGCATTCAGCACCGGGTGGTCGAGCCGCCGCAGATCGCGTGCCTGCCGGGCGCCGACGTCGGCGAACGTCGAGATCACCAGTCGCGGACGCACGCTGAACGAGGGGATGTGCGCGGTGAGAAGGCGGAGATGGTCGATGACCGGCTGCGGCTTGAACACACCGCCCGAGGTGGCCATGGCGGCCAGCTGCGCGCCATCGATCTCGACGCCGAATCGGTCGCGCAGCTGCCGGACGAGCTCGGGGTTGACGGTGAAAGTGCCGTGCAGCTTCAGCTCGAAATCGGTGTGGTGCCGCCGAATGGCGGTCGGACGCAACAGCACGGGGGCGGCGAAGTGCTCACCCTCGATGTCCCAATCGGCCAGCCCCATCGCGAAGCGCACGGCGTCGAGGCCCCGCGAGGTGCGCAGTTCGACGCTCTTCGAGGCGATCTGTGCGGCGGCGAGCCGCGACGTGCGCAGCGCGACCTCGTCGCGGAAGAGATTCGACAGCAGCGTGGAACGCCCCGTGATGAACTGCGGCAGGCTGCCCGGATGCGCTTTGGAGATCTCGATCAGAGGGTCGCGCCCGTCCGCGAAATGCACGAGGGTCGAGCGCCCGCCCAGGCGCGCGGCCTGCGCGCGGATGCGTTCGCGCTCGGGTTCTGCGACATGCATGACCGTCACCCCCGGGTCTGCGAGTCTGAGGGAGGCCGGGGTCACCGGCGTCGGGGCCACGTCGTCTTGCGTGCCGGCCACCGCACGTCCCTCACCTCGCCACACACGAACACCCTAAGCGGCCGGGACCGGGCCCCGCGGCATCTGATCGCGAGTTTCGCGCTATTGCACCCGAGACACGCCCGGTGATCGGCGGTTCCTCCCCAGACGGGGGTCGGCGGCGAGTTCTCCACCGATCCGCCGGTCGGGGCCCGTGAGAGCGCCGCGCCTGGCCAGGATGGAGGCATGACCGAAGCCACCTTCACCGTCCATCCCTCCCCCGTCGGCGATGTGCTGCTCGTGTCGACCGCCGCAGGCCTGGTGACCGTGCACGTGCTGCACGGCAGCGAACGCGACGTCGACGAGCAGCTGGCGGCCCTCACCGGCGTGCTGCGCGGCGTGCCCGGCCGCGACGACGGCGACGCCGATGCCGCCCGCCGACAGCTCGACGAATACTTCGAGCATCGCCGCACGGCGTTCGACCTGACGCTGGACTGGCGTCTCGTGCACGGGTTCTCGCGCGACGCGCTCGACGCCGTGTGCCGCATCCCCTATGCGCAGACGGCCGGGTACGGCGAGGTGGCGGCGATGGCCGGCATCCCCCGCGCGGCCCGTGCCGTCGGCAACGCCTGCGCACGCACGCCGTTCTCGATCGTGGTGCCGGTGCACCGCGTGGTGCGTGCCGACGGATCGATCGGGGGCTACGGCGGCCGCGCCGAGGTCAAGCGCTGGCTGCTGGAACACGAACGGGCCGCGGGCGAGTAGGCCGCCCGCGGCCCGCGTCGACACGAGGTCGACAGCGTGTCGTCGACTCAGTGGACGGTGGGCTTCTCCGCACCGAATCCGGTGAGCGAGCGCACCTCCATCTCGGCGGCGCGTTCCGGGTCCTCATCCTTCTTGGAGAGCACCGAACCCAGCCAGCCGAGCACGAAGCCGACCGGGATCGAGACGATGCCCGGGTTGTTCAGCGGCCAGACGGCCGTGCCGACGTTCGCGAAGACGCTCGTCTCGCCACCCCAGAACACCGGGGACAGGAAAATGAGGATCAGTGCGGCGGCCAGGCCCCCGTACATGCTCCACACCGCGCCGCGCGTGGTGAAGTTCTTCCAGAACAGCGAGTAGAGGATCGTCGGCAGGTTGGCCGACGCCGCGACGGCGAACGCCAGTGCGACGAGGAACGCGACGTTCTGGTGCTGCACGCCGACGCCGCCGATGATCGCCAGGACGCCGATGACGACGACCGTGCGACGCGCGACCTTGACCTCGCTGCCCGGGGCGGCCTTGCCCTTCTTGATGACGCTCGCGTAGATGTCGTGCGAGAACGACGCCGCCGCGGTGATCGTCAGGCCCGCCACCACCGCGAGGATCGTCGCGAAGGCGACCGCCGAGATGATGCCGAGCAGCACGGGGCCGCCCAAGTGCGCGGCCAGCAGCGGAGCGGCCGAGTTGACGCCGCCCGGCGCCGCCTTGATCGCCTCCGGCCCGACCAGCGCGCCGGCGCCGTAGCCGAGCACGAGGGTGAGCAGGTAGAAGATGCCGATGAGCCAGATCGCCCAGACCACCGAGCGACGGGCCTCCTTGGCCGTGGGCACCGTGTAGAAGCGCATCAGCACGTGCGGCAGGCCAGCGGTGCCGAGCACCAGGGCGAGCGCGAGGGAGATGAAGTCCCACGGGTTGGCGCCGTACTGCAGGCCGGGGCCGAGTACCTTGTCTCCCGAGGGCGAGCCGGCCGAGGCCTGCGCGAGCAGCTCGTTGAGGCTGAAGCCGTGCAGCGCGAGGACCCAGACGGTCATGACGACGGCGCCGACGATCAGCAGGCCCGCCTTGACGATCTGCACCCAGGTCGTGCCCTTCATCCCGCCGACAAGCACGTAGATGATCATCAGCACGCCGACGACCGCGATGACCACCGACTGGCCGACCTGGCCGTCGATGCCCAACAGCAGTGAGACGAGCCCGCCCGCACCGGCCATCTGCGCCAGCAGGTAGAACAGGCACACGACGAGGGTCGTGACGGCGGCAGCCATCCGCACCGGGCGCTGCTTGAGCCGGAACGACAGCACGTCGGCCATCGTGAACTTGCCGGTGTTGCGCATGAGCTCGGCCACCAGGAGCAGCGCGACGAGCCACGCGACGAGGAAGCCGATCGAGTAGAGGAACCCGTCATAGCCGTTGACCGCGATAGCGCCGCAGATGCCGAGGAACGACGCGGCCGACAGATAGTCGCCGGAGATTGCGAAGCCGTTCTGGGGCCCGGTGAACGAGCGGCCCGCCGCGTAGTAGTCGGCGGCCGTCTTGTTGTTGCGACTGGCGCGGACCACGATGAACAGCGTCACCGCGACGAACAGGGCGAAGATCGTCATGTTCAGGACCGGGTTGTTGTCGACCTTCGTGGTCTCCGCCGCGAATACTGCCAGGGGGAACGATGCGCCGCTCACTTCGCAGCCTCCTCTCGGGCTTCGAGTTCTTCACGGATCGCCACGGCCTTCGGGTCGAGCTTGCGATTCGCATATGACACGTACCAGGTGGTGATCGCGAATGTGGTGACGAACTGGCCGAGTCCGAACAGCAGACCGACGGTGATGTCACCCCACACCTTCTGCGACATGAAGTCCGCTGCGAACGACGAGAGCAGAACGTAGACGAAATACCAGATCAGGAATGCCACCGACAATGGGAAAACGAAGCTGCGCTGCGTCTTCTTCAATTCTCGGAACGGCGCCGACTCCTGAACGGCGACGTAGTCGATATCTCCGGTCTCGGCTATATCGGCAGTGGATTCTGACACGGGGCCTCCTTGCCTCATGACGTTGCGGCGCACCGATGCGCCGCGGCTGCGTACGCCTGTCATCGTGCGACAGACGGGTAGTAGGGTTGACGCTACGTAAAATGCGCCCACCCTCGTCACCCCCGGAAGTAGGTAGTGCGTGAGAGCGTCGACGGTCGACTCCGACTCGGATCTGATCGCGCACGCCGTGTCGGACCTGACCCGGCGCACCCGGTTCCCGGTGGCGTTCGGAGGGATGCTGCGCGACGGCGCCGTGCACGTGAGCGCCGTGTCGGGTGCTCGCACCCGGCACCTCGAGACGCTCATCGTCGAGTCGGGACGCGGCCTCGGCGGACGCGCGGTGATCGAGACCCGCCCGCGCCTGGCGCTGGACTACCGCACCGCCAAGAGCATCACCCACGACTACGACCGCATGGTGCTCGGCGAGGGCATCGCCACGTTGTTCGCCGTGCCGATCATCGTCTCGGGCACGCCCCGCGGAGTTCTGTACTGCGGCTCGTGGGGGCAGGCGCCCGTCGCCGAGGTCGCCGCCCGTCCGGCTGTCGCCGTGGCCGACGAGGTGGCCGACGAGCTCCGGATCCGCGATGAAGTGGAGCGCCGCTTGTCCCGGGCTCGCGTCGAGCCCGCCGCCGAGGCGATGTCGGCCGTCGCGCGCGAGCAGCTGCGTGAGGCCTATGCCGAATTGCGACGCATCTCTGCGGACGTGCACGATGCCGGAATTCGCGAGAGGCTGACACGTCTGCAGGAAAGACTGGCACCGGCTTCCCTCTCCGATTCCGAATCCGCAATGAACACCGCGCTCTCACCCCGCGAAACCGATGTTCTCGCGTGTGCCGCTTTGGGTTCGACGAACGCCGAGATCGCAACCGCGCTGGGACTGAAGGAAACGACGGTGAAGTCGTATCTCGCCTCGGCGATGTCGAAATTGGATGCCTCGACCCGGCATTCCGCTGTGGCGAAAGCACGACGCGCCGGAATTCTTCCTTAGCGAAAAGCGAAAGGCACGAATAGGCTGAATTCATGGCTCGCAAAATCGTGCATCAGCTGGTCGACGACATCGACGGCACCGTTCTCGAACCCGGGCAGGGGCAGACGGTGCTCTTCTCGCTCGACGGGGTCGGCTTCGAGATCGATCTGACCGACGCCAACGCCGACGCGCTGCGTGGGGCGCTGGCGCCGTACATCTCGGCTGCGCGTGCGGTCTCGGGCACGCGCGGACGGCGCTCCGCCGCGAAGCCCTCGGCCGGCCGGCGCGATCTGGCAGCCGTGCGCGCGTGGGCGCGCGACAACGGGCATCAGGTCTCCGACCGCGGACGGGTGCCGGCCACGGTGCTCGACGCATACGACGCCGCGCACTGATCAGGCGGCGGCGAACCTGCTCCGCTGCCACCCCAGCGCGGGCGCTATCTCGTT
>Ga0164242_10009623_pt1 | contig 10403 bp, 9 predicted proteins | sample OricomgcompostMG_FD_108783 | JGI IMG/M metagenome (GOLD analysis project Ga0164242, IMG submission 108783) | Miracle-Growth compost microbial communities from Emeryville, California, USA - Original compost - Miracle growth compost (MG) ... | reverse complement strand
GCCATGGCCATCGAGATCGCGATGTTCGCGGGCACGTACACCAGCACGAAGATCGCCGTGACGAGCACGCTGTTGAGGAACTGAGGATCGTGGAACAGCCGCACGAAGTTCTCGGTGCCCGTGAACTGCGTTCCGCCGAGCAGCGTCGAGTTGGAGAACCCCAGGATGAGCGAAGCGACCTGAGGGATGACGATGAACACCGCCAGCCCGATCAGCCCGGGGAGCACGAACACCCATCCCACCCAGCGGGGACCCCCGAAGGGCCGGCGGCGAAGCCAGCCCCTCGGGGTCCCCGGGCGGCCCCCCGGCCGACTCCCCGACTGGCTCAGGGGCCGGCCGGGAAGTCCGGCCTTCGCGCGGTCGAGACCGGCTGACGTCATTGCCCGAGGCCAGCCTTCACCTGCTGCAGAACCTCGGCGACGGTGCTCTTGCCGGAGAACGCGTTCACCTCGTACTGCGTGAGGAGAGTGTCGAGTTGAGCCTGGTTCGCCGGCACAGGAGACGGCGTCGCGTCGCCGGTCATCTGCTTGATGACTGAAGCGAACGCCGGAGATCCGACATTCTTCGACCACGCGTCCAGAGCATCCAGCCGAGCCGGAACGGATGCCTGTGACTTCGTCACGTACTCCAGTCCGCTCTTGCTGGTCATGGCCTCGATCGCCTCGAACGCCTTCTGCTTGTCGCCGCACGTCTTCGTGATACCGAAGCCCGAGCCGCCGATGAAGCCCTTGGATTTGCCGTTCTGGCTTGGGATCACGGCGATGCCGACGTTGTCCTTGCCGAGCGTCTGCTGTTCATGCTGCAGGTCCCACAAGCCCTGCATCTCCATGGCCGCCTGGCCGGTGCTGAACGCATCGATGTCGGGGAACGAGCCACCCGCGGCCGCCTCGAGCGGCTTCGCGACCTTGTACTTGTTTGACAGGTCGACGAGGAACTGCAGCGCGTTGCGGAAGTTCGGGTCGTCGAGCTTCGCACCGTTCTTATCCGCCCAAGGGTGGCCATCGGCCGCCATGAGGGTGCTGATGGGGTTCGACGCCTGGGGGATCGCGAACCCGTACACACCGTTCCGTGTGGTCGCCTTCGCTGCCGCGATGAAGTCGTCGATCGTCCAGTTGAGGCCGGGGTCGGCGACGCCGGCATCCTTGAACATCTTCTTGTTGTAGAGAATCACGGTCGGCCCGGCGTTGAACGGAATGGAGTACAGCTTGCCGTCGACGCTCAGCTGCTCGAGCATCGCCGAGCTGTAGGCCTTCAGGTCGACCTTGTTCTTCTGCGCTAGATCGTCCAGCGGCTCCAACCCCTGCACGTATTGGCCGACTCGGCCATTCTGAAACGTGACCAGGCAGGGCGCGCTACTACTCTTCATCACGGTCGGGAGCTTGGTGTAGTAGTCGTTGATCGGCGGGCCGGAGAAGCTCACCGACATCTTCGGGTCTGCGTGCTTTCCCCCGGCGATGTAGTCGGTCCACTGCTGCTTGTCGGCCTTGCCGCCGATCCACGTGTACATCTTGAGCGTGTTGCCGGAGAGGCCGGACGTCGAGCTACCGCCGCCTCCGGAACACGCCGTGAGACCGAGCGCCAGTGCGCCGGCCGTGAGGATGGACAGGGCGATGCGGCCCCGCACCCTTGACTTCGTCCATCGTGCCTTCATGAACTCCTCCTTGAGCGCTAAGCGAAACGTTACGTGCTTGGTAGATAGTAGGGAAACCAGATCGAATGAGTCAATATCAGCGAGGCAGAGCTAAACGTTTTGTTATCTCTGCTCGTCGAGGAGCGACTTCGCGAGGATGGTCTCGGCGACCGTCATGGTCTTGAGCGCGTCGCCGAAGTGCGACGACGGCAGCCGGCGCGATCGCACCGCCGCGATGAATTCGGCGCTCTTGGCCAGGAAGCCGCCCCGCACATGCAGCTCCGGCGCGCCGGCCACCTCGGCGGCATCGAGCTCCTGGACGCCGTCCGGACCCCAGATGACACCGCCGACCTCCAGGTCGCCTTCCGCCATGATCCCCGGCGCATGGATCTCGACACCGAACGTGCGGCGACCGCTCGTCCAGCTGGTGATCATGACGCCGACGGCCCCGGTGTCGAACTCGAGCGTCGCGGTGATGAAGTTGAGATCGTCCACGAGCACCCGCCGCGTCACCTCGGCGACCGAGACCACCTCGCCGCCGCAGAGGTGGCGGAGCGTGTCGATGACGTGCACGCCGTCATCCATCATGCGGTCGCGCGCCGACTCCATGGGCGTGGGGTCGTTCTTGTAGAACCTGCACACGACGTGCACGACGTCGCCGCGTTCGCGGACGCGGTCGAGCATGCGCTCCAGCAGCGGAGAGGAACGACGCTGGAATCCGACCTGCGTGATGCAGCCGTTCTCCTCGGCCAGCCGGGCCAGCGTGCGTGCCTGATGCAGGGTAAGCCCGAGCGGCTTCTCGACGAAGAGGTCGAGCCCCCGCCGCAGGCAGTCGCACCAGATGCCGTACATCAGCTCCGGCGGACCGATCACGTAGACCGCGTCGGGGTGGGTCTCGTTCACCATCTGCGTCCAGTCGTCGAACAGGGCGGAGACGCCCCATCGTTCTCCCGTCTCACGCCGGCGCTCCTCGGAGAGGTCGCAGATACCGACGATCTCGACATCCGGCAGCGCCGTCAGCGACGGGTAGTGCACGAGGTTCGCCATCTGACCGGCGCCGATCACGGCGACGCGCACGGGCGACGGCTCCATCCCGCTCATCGCGTGGCTCCTGCACGGTGCTGGGCGCTCTCGTACAGACCCTGCGCGTAGTCGAGGTCCGTGCTTACCTTCGCCACGAGGTCGCGCTCATCGGTGTACTCCGCCGTCAGACAGATCGGGCCGTCGTAGTGGTGCGCAGCAAGGTAGTCGAGGGCGCGCCCCCACTGCGCGAGGCCGTTGCGGGCATCCGTGAACACCGGCTCCCACACCGGATCGCCGTGATCGGATGCCGCGTCGCCGACGCGCTCCAGGTACGCGCTCTTGAGATTGACGATGCCGAGCCACGGCCAGAGCAGCTCGAGGCCGTTCTCCGGCCACTTGTGGGCGAGCGCGTCATGCGCCGCGTCCCAAATCGCCGCGATGGCCCGCGGATCGTAGTCGCGCAGCAGCGCGTAGAGCTCGGAGGAGTCGGCGATGTAGTCGTCGTAGTGAGGCTGAACCGCGACCCGCACGCCGAACCGCTCGGCGCGCGCCGTCAGTCCGTCGAGCGTTCGGCGGATCTCGTCGCCGGTGGCCGTGTATCCGGAAGGCCCGACCGGCACCATGATGCGGATGAACGGCACGCCGGCCTCCGCGCAGGCCGCGAACGTCGCCTCGTCGGTGCCCGACGCGATGCTCGTGACGCCGATGCCCGCGTGGGCGAGCCGGCGCACGGCATCCGGCAGAGCGGTTGCCACCTCGTCCGGCGTCACCTGATAGCCGGGCCGCACGGGCAGCTCGACCGCGTTGAACCCCATGCCAGACACCAGTTCGCCGAGAGTACCGATCGACGGCTCCCGCCATGGCTTGGTGAAGACACTCCACGTTGTCGTCGGATGATCGTGCGCCATAGAGTGCGACTCCTCGTTCTATCGTTGAAAACTCGTGCAACGATACAGTAGTTCGTGCAACGATACAGTGGTCCGAGCAGCGGGATACGCGCAGCGAGTCCGGATCGATCAGGAACAGGGGTGCACCATCGCGACCATCAAGGATGTCGCCAAGGCGGCCGGGGTCTCCCCATCGACCGTGTCCAACCTGCTCAATGCGCGCGAGCACCTCATGCATCCCGACACCAGGCGCCGTGTTCTCGAGGCGATGGAGGCGCTCTCCTACAAACCGAGCCGGATCGCGCAACAGCTGCGCGGCGCACCGAATCCCACCCTGGGGCTCATCGTGCCGTCGGTGGCCAACCCGTTCTGGGGGTCGTGGGCTGCCGAGCTCGAGACCGCCAGTCACGCGCGCGGGCGGCAGATCTATCTCTGCAACAGCCAGCGCGACCCCGAACGGGAGCGCACGTATGTCGAGCAGCTCTGGGCCGACGGCGTCGAGCACATCGTGCTCTCCACGTCGCTGCCGTCGCTCGATCACCTGAGGCCCGCGATGGATGCCGGGGTGCAGATCATCGCGTTCGACCGCGAGCAGCAGGAGACCGACCCTCCTGAGCTGCTGAACGTCAGCGTCGACAACGAGGGCGGCACGTGGCTGGCCACCCGTCACCTCCTCGAACGGGGGCACCGGCGCATCGCCTTCGTCTCCGGTGCGATCCGCACGGTCAGCCGTCGTCGTCGGCTCGCCGGCTATCAAAGAGCGCTGGCCGAAAACGGCATCCCTCTCGATGACGATCTCGTGCCCGCGTCCCCCGACCTCGGCGATGCCGACAGCGGGACTCTGGCACGCCGGGCGGTCGACGCGCTTCTCGCTCTCGACGATCCGCCCACCGCGCTGGTGGCCGTCAACGACATGTTCGCCCTCGGCGCGGGCGCCGCACTCCGAGAGGCGGGACGCCCTGACATCGCGATCATCGGCTTCGACGACATCCCGATCGGCAGCCTGGTCTCGCCAGCACTGACGACCGTGCGGCAACCGCTGCGCGAGATGGCGGAAGCGATCGTCGCCCTCGCGACCGAGCCGAGCGACGCCGAACAACGCTACCCGCTCGTCTTCCCACCCACCCTGGTGGTGCGCGCATCCACTCCGAGGAGAACCACATGACCCTTGCCGATCTCAAAGTGCTCGTGGCCGGCGCCACGGGCGGCGTGGGCCGGGCCGTCGCACTGCGTGCCGCAGCGGACGGCGCGACGGTGCAGCTCATCGGCCGCGACGAGGGCCGGCTCGAAGCGCTGCGGGCCGAGATCGCGGCAACGGGCGCGAGCGCCTATGCGGCGGTGGCGGATGCGACGTCCGCGCAGCAGGTTCACGACGCCGTGGCGTCTTTGCATCGCCAGGCGGGCGGCATCGACGTTCTCGTGAACTCCGTCGGGGTCAATCTCAAGGGCCGCCGGCTGGACCAACTCGATGCGGAGGGATGGCGCTCCGTCGTGGACGGCAACCTCACGTCGGCATTCCACCTCACCCAGGCCGTGCTCCCCGGGTTCCGCGAACGGCGTGCGGGCCTGCTGATCCACATCTCCTCGGTGTCCGCCTTCGTCGCCGACCTCTCTGGCGCCGCGTACCAGGCGAGCAAGGCGGGACTAGAGGCACTCGCTCGCGCGACGGCCCTCGAGACCCGAGGCGACGGCATCCGCGTGACGACGATCTCACCGGGGCTCATCGACACCGCCTTCATGCGGCACCGACCCGTCGCTCCATCGCCAGAAGAGTTGGCGAACGCGCTGCAGGCGGAAGACGTCGCAGAGATGTGCGTGGCGGTCATGCGACTGCCCGCGCGGGCGACCGTGACCGAAATCGTCATGCGACCGACCAGCCAGTGAGCTCGATCGCCCGTCGTCATCGCCCGATGCTGTGCCCACCGAACCACTGCGCCGACTGAACCACAGCGCCGACTGGACCACTGCGCCCACTGACCACTGCGCCCACCGAAACGGAGACACCATGACCACGCCATCGACCGACCGCACAGCTCTCGTCACGGGCGGCGCCACAGGCATCGGGCTGGGCATCGCCGAAGCGTTCCTGCGGGAGGGTACGCGCGTGGCGATCACGAGGAACGCCTCTCCCGTGCCGGATGCGCTCGCCGATCGGGTGGTCGCGGAACGCATGGATGCCACCGACAGCGCCGAGGTGACCGAGACGGTCGCACGGCTCGCACACGCGCTCGGCGGTCGCATAGACGTTTTGGTCAACAACGCGGGAGGCCTCGTCGCCCGTCGCGCGACCGACGGCATGGATGACGAACACTGGCACCACGTCATCGATCTCAATCTCTCCAGCGTGTTCTACGTCGTGCGCGCCGCCTTGCCGTTCATGGCCGAAGGCGGCCGGATCGTCAACATCTCCTCACTCGCCGCCCACAACGGCGGCGGAGCGGGAGCAGCGGCCTACGCCGCCGCGAAGGCGGGCGTCGAGGGCTTCACGCGAGCGCTCGCGAAAGAGCTCGGACCGCGAGGCATCGCGGTCTCAGCGGTCGCGCCGGGCCTCATTCTCGAAACACCGTTCCACGAGCGCTTCACCCCGCAGGCCGATCAGCAGGCGACCATCGCCGCCACACCGCTCAGGCGGGCCGGCACGCCGGCGGACGTCGCCGCGACGACGCTGTACCTCGCATCGGATGCCGGCGGGTTCGCCTCGGGCACCGTCGTCGCGGTCAATGGGGCGGCAGCGTTCCACTGAGGCGGCGTACCGGCGCAGCATGACTCCATCAAGACGGCGATTCAACCGTCTTATCTGGCAACCGGGCGCAGTAGAGCCCGCCATCCAGTCCGGCTCGAAATCCAGCCTGACCCAAACTAGAGTCGTGAAAGGCAGCGCCGGCTGCGCCTGAGAGGGCAGGCATTCCGAAGTGCGTTCGCCTTGTAGTGTGGGCTTCAATCTCCCGGGCAAGGTATCGTAGGCGCACCGCTCACGGAGTCGTTCACAGAGAAGCTCCCGGTTGCATTGATTGAGAAGTCGGCACTGCGCGGGATGGACAATTCGGCGCCGATAGGACAGGCCTCATTGTTGGTCAGCCACTCGACGTGGAGAACGCCATCAATGAAAGACAGACGCTGGACCACCGAGTGCTCCTGCTGGTCGATCGAACCGAGATCGATAGAGCCGATGAGACCTAGTTGCGAGTTGTAAAGGCCGATAACATCTGGCCAGCCGGCACCACCCGCGGTACATAGGAAAACCACAGCGACGATCCCTTTCGCATCATCTGTAGTCGCCCCGGAAGCATATAGGGGGCTACTCGGAGTCCCAGCGAGGACCGTTTGACCATTCAGGTCGGGGTCGTCCACCGGGAGCGATCCGTTCACTAGCTTCCCGGCCGGTCGCGTGCACATTGCCGGCGCCATAATCGACTGCAGGTCTGCAGGCGAAATATCTGGAGCGGCGGGCGGCGCCGTCGTTGGAGCACTTGCGCCAGCCCGGGCCGAATGGGACGGGGAATTCCGCCCCACATGCGCCAATTGGCCGGTCCCCGAGCAGCCAAATAGCAGCGCCCCGCCAGAACGAATGAGAAGCCGAGAACAACGGTTCGACGCATATCCGTACCCCCAAGTCTTGCGAGGGTCATCCTGCCACCGATCGGAACGTCGCCCTTCGCTTCTCGGATATATCGGTTGATCGCGCCGGAAAGCGATATTTCGGCTACTGCCCTTAAGCGATCGTGAGGTGGCTCGCGAGGTTCGGTATCTCTGCCGTCGGCAGGGGCAGCCGAAGAGGAATCCGTTCCCGTGCGGCCACAAAGCCGAACAGAAACACCGGCACAGATCGAACCAGATCCAGGACAGGGTAGGGCCAGACCAGCGGACGATGTCGAACGGATCTGGCAGCCGTCGTCCTAATGAAGCCGGGCATTATTGCGATTGCCCACCTTATCGTTGCCGTATCCAATGTGCTCGCGGCCGTCTTCGAGACCCGGGCTCCATCGGCGTGCAACGCTCACAATTCTGATTAGAACTTCCCGAGGAGTGCAGTTGCCGCGGCGATCAGTCCACCGCTGATGACTCCCGCCGCCGTATTATTCGCAAGATCGGCGACCCACCTAACAGTTCGCTTCACCCACGGATCATCGAGGTTCCTAGCATCAACGGCCATTGACAACATCTCGGCTGCCTCTTCAAGTTGTTGGGCAAGTTCTCCAGCCTGGCGCATTGATTCGCGGTGAAGACTGAGAGCCAGCTTGCTGACGTCTCGTTCGATCACGGTCCACTCGTACGTGATCGCCCCGTTGTTGACAAGATGGCCGTCGCCGAGATGCGTCGGCCCGTTGAAGGTGATTGACTTCGGTTCCTCCGGTGCGCGCGGAGTCCAACGTTCGTACGAGTCAGGGGTCAACGCGACACTCTTGGGCAGAGTAAAGAGAAAGATTGCGTCTCGAACGTAGTTGTTGTTGAGCACGTTCAGCCAGCCCCGCCGTCTCAGGTACTCAAGCAGGCGGAGAACTTCAGCGAACGACAATTCTGTTGACGGCCAGAACGTTGAGGCGAGGGTAATAGACCGATCTGGGCCACCGCAGTTGTCTCGAAGAGCCGTAAGCAGCCTATCCGCCAGATCATCGCGCACCTCCTCTGGCAGTGAGGTGCTCAGGTAGGCGAGATAGCGCCGAGTTGCGAACACTGCGTACACCGCGATGCCCGCGAGTAGCAGAAGCCAGCAGACCCAATTCCACACCGAGCTATTCACTCTTCGTCCTCCAGCAGTTCGCCCTGGATGAAACACTCGCCTGACGTCGACCAATAGGACCTTGCACGTGTCGTCGACCATTCATAGTCCCGTTGATGAGGCGGAATGAGGAACGGGACAGCGTTGTGGGACAGGGAACCGAGGAGTTAAGTGGGAGTCGCTTTCGCTCATGTCCCCTCTGATTCGACTGTGCGCCGAAGTATGGAGCCCTTGCACTATATCGGGGCCTTGTACGCATTCGGGTGGCAGGTTGCCGCATCGCTGGCGACACCATCCCGTGCACTCGCGGCTAGAGTGACGCACGCGGAACGCCAGCGCGCGTCACCGAAGCTGCACACGCGAGCGGGCGGACACCGAAGCCGTGAGGCGCGGCGTCCGCCCGTTCGCTTCACGAGCCGAGGCCGGATGACATTCGGCACCCGGTCGGCCGTGCGACGCGCGAAGCGAACAGTCCGGCCGCATCGCCTAACACCTGAGGTCGGAGAACCATGCGAGTCGTCATCACCGGTGGAACGGGATTCCTGGGCACCGCCCTCGCCGAGGAACTGCTTCGGCGCGGGCGGCTCGCCGGCGGGGGTGAGAGCCCGGAGCCCATCGACGAGATCGTGCTCGCCGACGCGTCACAACCGAGGGAGGGCAGCCCCGCCGACCCGACCGTCTCCTTCGTGCAGGGCGACCTGAGCGACGACCGGTTCGTCGCCGACCTGTTCGGCGGGTCGGACGCGCTCACCGTGTTCCATCTGGCGGCGGTGGTCAGCGCACAGGCGGAGCAGGACTTCGACCTCGCCCTGCGCGTCAATCTCGAATCGGTTCGCGGCATCCTGGAGGCGCTGCGACACCGCGCCGGCCCCGCGCGCTTCGTGTCGACCAGCTCTGTCGCGGTCTTCGGCTCCGACATCGGCGAGATCGGGCGAGAGGATGCGCCGCTGCGCCCGGAGTCCACGTACGGGATGACGAAGGCCGTGCTCGAGCTGCTCACCAGCGAGTACTCGCGAAAGGGCTACCTCGACGGACGCATCGCGCGCCTGCCCACCGTGATCATCCGCCCGGGAGCGGCCAATGCGGCTGCCTCGTCCGCGGCGAGCGCCGTCTTTCGCGAGCCGCTGGCGGGGCGGGACTACGTGCTTCCGCTGCCTGAGACGACGACGATCGCGGTCGCCGGCGTGGATTCGGTGATCGCCGGCATCCTCGCCCTGCACGATCTGCCGTCGGAGCGGCTCGGGCTGAACCGGATCGTCACGCTGCCGAGCAGATCCGTCTCGTTCGCGGACATGATCGCGACGCTGCGGGCCGAGTCCGACGGTCGCCGGCTGGGTCGCATCACCGTCGAGCCCGACGCCGCGATCAGGCGGATCGTGGAGTCCTGGCCCGCTGTGCTCGAATCGCGCCGCGCGGAACAGCTCGGCATCCCGGATGCCGACGAGCTGCCCGTTATCGTGCGGCAGTACCTGGCACGGACGGGGTCGCCGTCCGCACCGACGACGCGGACGCCATCGACGTCGACGTCAGGGCCGCACGGCGCGATCTAGTCGCCCCGCGACCTGAGCGTCCTCCGCCGACGTGCGCATCCTCAGTGACGCGCGGTGACGACACCGGGACTCTCCGGATCGATGAGGTCCTCGTACTGCGGATGCTTGTCGATGAAGGTGCGCACGATCGGGCAGAGATTGGTCACCTTCTTGCCCTGGTGCCGGATGTCGTCGAGCACCTGGCGGATCATCTCCGTGGCGACTCCGTGCCCTCGGAACTCTGGATACACCGCCGCGGCCAGCAGCACGAGGCGATCGGCCGTGCGGTTGTACGTGATCCCGCCGACGGCGGTGTCACCGATGATCGCCGTGTAGACCTGGTTCTTCTCTTCGTTGACGATGGTGAGGTTCAGGTCCGCGTCGTCGTCCGCCTCCGCCACCTGCCCGATGAGCGTGACCTGATCCTCGGTGAGGGTTCCCACCCCATCCGGGTAACCGGCTTCATCCGGGTACTCGAACCGGTAGTCGTTCGACGAGTTCGCGGATGTCATGCGGTGCCCTTTCGAGAGACGAACACGGGATCGACGGCCGAGCGGTCCGCGGCTGCCGCCGGATCCCGAGCCCACTGACCCTCTGCCGTGTGCCGTGTGCCG
>Ga0164242_10009622_pt1 | contig 10403 bp, 9 predicted proteins | sample OricomgcompostMG_FD_108783 | JGI IMG/M metagenome (GOLD analysis project Ga0164242, IMG submission 108783) | Miracle-Growth compost microbial communities from Emeryville, California, USA - Original compost - Miracle growth compost (MG) ... | reverse complement strand
TGCGAGGACCTCGCCGGCGGCAACGAGCTCTCCCACGAGGTGGCGGACCTGGGAGACCGCCTCTCGGCGACGGAAAGCCAGCTCGGCAGCACGAACGACCAGGTCATCCAGCTCAAGAAGCAGTACACGCTCCTCCAGATACGCGACTACCTCCTCACGAAGCGCCTCGCGCAGACCTGCAATACCGACCCGACCGTCGTGCTCTATTTCTATTCGAACACCCCGGGCACATGCGAGGACTGCGACCGCGCGTCGTACGCGCTTTCGTACCTGCATAACGAGAACCCGAAACTGCGCGTCTACTCCTTCGACTACAACCTCGACCTCGGCGCGCTCGATACTCTTAAGAGCGTCGAGAAAGTCCAGCCGAAATTCCCCGCCTTCATCATAGACGGCAAGCGCTCGTACGGCTTCACGACCCTCGACGATTTCGAGAAGCTCTTCCCCGCTGACTTCTTCGCGAGCTCGACGGCCTCCACCACGGCGTCCACGACCGATACGAGCAGCAGGAAGAAATAGTTTTGACAATATTGAATTCTATTGTGGAGCCGAGAGCGAGGCTTGAACTCGCGACCTACGGTTTACAAAACCGTTGCTCTACCAACTGAGCTATCTCGGCGTTCCTTATTTTTACCACACGGCGCTAGCTCGCGCGCTCCGCTTCCTGCTCGGCTGCCGGCAGCTTGCGTGAGCGGTACACGGTGCGCTTCATGTAGGAAATGGCCGACGCGAGGCGCGTCGGCTTCTCCGCGCTGCGCGACGGCAGGAGCTGCTGCTCGCGGCGGGCGCGCAGGACGCGCACGAGCTTCGTGAGCTCGCGCTCGATGACGCGGACGAACATGAGCGTCGTATGCGCGAGGTCATGCGCGAGGCGCTCGAAGCTGGTCCGCACCACGTCGCTCGTGAAGGCGCCCCAATCGACATGCTTCACGATGAAGGCAGCGCGTTCGGCCTTGAGGTCGAGCTCGTAGCGGCGGCCGGCGAGGACGAGCCGGCTCCCCCGCCGCTGCTCGTACGAGACGAGGGCGAAGAATAGCACCAGCAGCACGAACGGCACCGCTATGGCGATCACGTACGGGGTCATGCGGGGATTATAGCGCAAAGGGCGCGCAGTGTCGCGATGGTGAGTAAGACTTGGCCGAGCGGCCCGGAGCGCTCACCTGAGCGGCACTGCGCGCCCTTTTCGTTGTACTACCCGCGCGCCGAGAACCGCACAAAGCGGGTGACCTCCACGCGCTCGCCGAATTTCTGGGACGCCTCGTCCACGAGCTGCTGCACCGTCTTCGCGTCGTCCTTGATGTACGGCTGGTTCATGAGCACCTGGTCCTTGAAGTACGACTGCATCTTGCCGTCGAGGATCTTCTCCTGCATGTCCGCCGGCTTGTCCTTCACCTCTTCCTTGAACACCGCCTTCGCGGCCTCGAGCGCCTTCTCGTCTATGTCGGAATCGCGGAGATAGGAAGGGTTCGTCGCAGCGACCTGCATCGCGACCTCGCGGGCGAGCGCCGGGAACTCCGGATTGCGCGCGACGAAGTCCGTCTCGCAGGAAAGGAGCACCATCGCGCCGATCTCGCCGCCATGGATGTAGCTCGCGACGGCGCCCGCGCCGAGCTCGCGGTCGCCCTTTTTCTCGGCGGCCGAACCGGAACGCTTGCGCAGGATGACTTCCGCCTGCGCGACGTCGCCGTTCGCTTCCTCGAGCGCCTTCTTGCACTGCATGACCGAAAGGCCGGTCTTGTCGCGGAGGGCTTTGAGGGTGTCCATTGAAATGTCCATGATTCTTAAGGTTATGTAATTAACTATATCTAAAATTGGCCGCTCCTGCACAGGTGCTTCCTGCGGGCGCTTCGGCTCGAGGCCTGCACGCCTCACCGTCCTCGAAAGCACCTGTTCCGGAGCGACCGGTCTCAGGCACAATCACTCACCTACGCCTTCCGGCCCTGCTCGTATGCGGCAGAAAGCTCGCTGAGGACGAGCTCCACGGTCGCGCGCGACGCGTCGTTGGTGACGATCGGGAACTTCGCGTCGGCGAGGTTGTTGTCGGAGCTCATCACGCCGATGACCGGGATGCGGGCAGCCTTCGCCTCCTTGCTTGCATGCGCCTCGTGCTTCGCGTCGACGATGACGAGCGCGTCAGGGCGCTTGCTGAGCCCGACGAGGCCCGAGAGGCGCGTCTGCAGGCGCTCTATCTCGCGGTCGATGAAGACGCGCTCGAGCTTCGTGTGCGTCTTGGCGAGCTCGCCGGATTCGCGCTTCGCGGTGAGGTCAGCGAGGCGGTCGATGCGCTTCTTGATCTCGACGAAGTTCGAGAGCGTGCCGCCGAGCCAGCGGCCGGCGACGTACGGCTGGCCGATGCGCTTCGCGGCCTCGCGGACCTGGTCGGACACTTCGCGCTTCCCGCCGACGAAGAGCACCGTCTTGCCGTCGCGCGCGAGGGCAGCCATGGCGGCCTTCGCGGCGGCGAGCTGCGCATCCGTCTTCGCAAGGTCGAAGATCTCGACCTTGGAGGTCGAACCGAGCACGAACTTCTTCATCGAGGGGTGACGGCGGCTTTTTACCTGGGCAAAATGCGCGCCCGTCTCGAAGAGACGGTCAACGCCAACACCCTGCATATCTGCAGTATTCATACCCTATAAGCTACCATGAGGCCCTGGCTGGCGCAACGGGCTTAGAACTCGCTGTAATCCGGCACCACATTCACGATGACGGAGTCGGTGGCAGAGCCGCAAGTGATGGTATAGGTGGCCTGGGTGGAAAGCGCCGGCGTGGTGAATGTCGCGCTCGGGATGGCGCACTTGTCAGGGGTAATGGAGCCAGGGGCACCCGGACCCGAGACGATGCAGGCGGACGCTGCGCCCGTGGCGCTGTACGTGATGTCGACGGTGCTTCCCTTCTGGATGCGGGTCGCGCTCGCCGTGATGGAGACTTCAGGGACGAGGCACGCGCCGCCGGCGTTGACGGAGGATGAATCGCTGCCGCCCGGGCCGGTGCAGGTGAGGGTGTACGGGCCGGCCGTAGAGATGGACGCGGTGCCGCTCGGCTTGTTCCCCGTCGAGAAGCCGCCGCCGGTGATGGTCGTGGCGTTCGTGCTGCTCCAGGTGAGGGTCGCCGGGACGGTGTCAGTCGGAGAGACGGAGAGGTTGCAGGTCGGGGCCGGAGGCGGAGCGACGGTCACCTTCGTCCACGCGCCGCAGTTGTCGCCCTCGTTGCTCTCGGCGATGACGCCCGCATTCCCTGCCGAGGACTTATCCGCGCAGGCGCGCACGTACCAGGTGCCCGAGGACGGGAAGGCGTACGCCTTGCTTGCCGTGTTGGAGCCGCCGGCGGAAAGCGCTGCGGAGCTGTACGTGCCGATGTCGGTCGCGCTCGTGCCGCTTGAGTCAGTGGCGCGCTGGAAGAGGTCGGTGAAGGCCGCGCCCGTGGCGGCCGTGGCGTTCGAGATCTTGGCGCTCAAGGTCACGGAGACGCCCTGGGTGGCCGTGGTCGGGGTGACGGCGCCTGCGGTGAGGTTCGGCTTCGCTGCCGCATTCACGGTGAGGCTGTTCGAGCAGTTCACGGTCTTGCTTTGCGTGCCGGACGTGACCGTCACGCTCGCGGTCTTCGTGCCCGTGGCGCTGTACGCTTTCGCGGCGGTCTTCCCCGTGCCGGAGAGCGAATCCGTACCGCTCCAGGAATATGCATATGTGCCGGTGCCGCCCGTCGGGCTGGCCGTCCAGGTCGCGCTGCCCCCTGCGGTGATGGACGCCGGAGAGACGGAGCAGGAAGCGGAGAGGACAGGATATACCGTGACGCTCGCCGTCGCGGTCGCCGAGCCGACGACGTTCGTACAGGTGAGCGTGTATGTGGTCGTGGTCGTCGGCGAGACGGACTTCGTACCGGACGCAGGGGAACTCAGGGTGCCGACGCCATTGTTTATGGAAGCCGAACTCGTTTCATTGGTGCAAGAATAGGTAAGGGACGAGCTGTTCCCGGTCACGAGGCTCGTAGGGCTCGCGGTAAGCTTCGCGACAGGCTTCGCCGTCACCCCCGAGCTGTGGTAGATATCGCAGACAGGAGGCGGCGTCGGGCCATCCGGCACGCCTGCGCCTAGCGTCCACGGAACGCCGTCAGCATGATCCAGGGGGCAGACGTCGCGATACCCCGGATCGACCGGTGGGGATCCAACGCCGAGCGGGTACATGGTCTGTGCGAGAGCGAAGGTCTGCAGCAGGCTTTCCATGGTCGCCAAATTGCGTGCGGTCAACGTTGTCTGGTAAAGCGAGGCGACGACCCTCGTATGGCTGAAGATATTACAGCCGGACGAGTCGCTTCCCGAACCTCCCGACCACATACCCATATCGCCGGAGCCGAAGGCAGGATTGCACATATACTCCGTATCGTATACGCAATAGGTATCGTTCGAGCTCGATAAGCCGGTCTCGGCGGCGAACGCATCGCAGCTGGCCTTCGAGTCCGTGCTGAGGGCGTCGGAATACGGCGTCGGCGTTAGCAAGTCTTGCAGCTCATTCGTGGTCGTATACGCGGGCACGGTGCTCGGGCTGATGGAATATCCGGTGCCGGAGGTCGCGCCGGAATCGTGAGATACGAGCGTGAAATTGAAGGCCGCATGCGAAGCATGCGGCGCAGCCACGATGCCGCACACGAGAACCGCCGCACCGAGAAGATATCTTTTATTCATAGGCATAGAGGCGCTGCGGGCTGCCGTTCGGCAGCGCGGTCACGATGATAGGATTCAGGTTGCCCAGGTCGGGACGAAGGAAGACGTACTTCCCCGCGTCAGATTGCTTGCCCGTAGACGCTGTCATAAGCACGCCGTTGACATACGCCAGCACGTCAGGCTTCTCTGCATCGAGCGAGGAATCGTACGACGGCGACGCGCCGTTCGTGAGCGTATACAGGTCTATCGTATGCGTGACGTCATTGTATATGGCGAGCTTCCCGTGCGCAGCATCCACGGCATAGGTGCCGCTCGGGATCGAGATGACGGAAGACGTGGCCGCGCCGCCGACCGAGCCGAGGAGGAGCTCCCCTACCTGCGCATACAAGAATGAGTTCCCGCCCGGGAGCAGCACAGGATTCACGCCCTCTCCTACCACCTGCTCATTCCCTGTCGTCGGGTCGTACACCGTGAGGTCCCAGTCCGGACTCACGAGGAACGACGGGTCGCTCGGGTCGATGGCGACCTGGTACATGAACTTCCCCGACTGCGCGTCGTACGAAAGGTTGTACTTCGCCGTCTGCGAGGTCGTCAGCTGCTTGACGGTGCCGTCCTTCGCGCGCACGTAGAGATTCGTGACGGGCGTCGGCCCCATCGGATTCAGTATGAAATACCAGGAGCCGTCGGGGCCTTCCTGCGCATCGAGCGCCGGCAGCGCCTTTCCGTTCACCGTGACGGTTATGGGCGCGAGCGTATCCGTATCTCTATCGACGGAATAGAGCACGCTGCCAGGAAGCGGCCCTGCCGCGACAGCGAGGCCGCTACTCCCCTCCGCCGGCATCTGGAGCGTATTCCAGCCCAGACGCGGGAACCCGTACGCGACGATGGTTATCAATCCGGAGACGACGATGGCCACGAACGCGGCACGCTTGAGCTTCCGGTTCCTCGTTTGGAAATCCATTACTTCTATTTTAGGCCTATGGAGGCCCTCTGCGCGCCTCGAACCTGTGGAAAGCTGCAGGACCTAGAACTCGCTGAACCCAGGAATGACGTTGATAATGACGGTATCGGTAGCGCTTCCGCAGGTGACGGTATAGGTGGACTGGGCGGAGAGGGCGGGCGTATCGACGGTGGCAGTGCCGACAGTGCATGAAGTCGGCGCGGCAGAAGTGACGGAGATGCCCGGGCCCGTGACGGTGCAGGCAGCGTCGGTGCCGGTGCCGCTGTACGAGAGCGTCACGGAGTCCCCTGGCTGAATACGAGTCTTATCGGCAGAAATAGTCGCCGTTGCATTAGTGCACGGAGCTGCCAAGGAGACCGAATCTGTACAGGAACCACCTGAACCGCTGCAAGAGAGCGTATAGTTGCCGGCGGTGCTCACGGCTTTAGTGCCGCCCGTCGCGTTCCCTGTCGAGAAGCCGCCGCCGGTGCAGGAAGTAGCGTTCGTAGAGCTCCACGTGAGCGTGGACGGCACCTTGTCTGCAGGGGAGGCCGAGAGAGTACAGGTCGGAGGAAGCGAGGTCACGGCGACCTTCGACCACGCGCCGCAGTTGTTGCCCTCGTTACTCTCGGCGATATCGCCCGCATCCCCCGCCGAGGACTTATCGGCGCAGGCGCGGACGTACCAGGTGCCGGCAGTGAAGGTGTACGATTTGCTTGCAGTGTTGGAACCGCCTGCGGCGAGCGCGGCGGAGCTATAGGTGCCGATGTCGGTTGCGCCGGTGCCGCTCGAATCGGTCGCGCGCTGGAAAAGGTCGGTGAAGGCGGCGCCCGTAGCGGCTACGTTCGTATTGGATATGGTCGCCTGCAAGGTAACGGCCGAACCTGCCGTTGCCGCCGCCGGCGTAACGGCTCCCGCCGTGAGGTCAGGCTTCGGCGCTGCGTTCACCGTAAGGCTGTTCGAGCAATTCACCGTCTTCGACTGCGTACCGGACGTGACCGTCACGCTCGCGGTCTTGGTGCCCGTGGCGCTATATGCTTTCACGGCCGTCTGCCCTGTTCCGGAAAGCGAGTCGGTACCGCTCCAGGCGTATGCATACGCGCCGGTGCCGCCGGATGGCGAGGCCGTCCAGGTAGCGCTACCGCCCTGGCTGATCGAGGCCGGCGAGACGGAACAGGAAGCGGAGAGGGCCGGGATCACGGCGACCTGCGCCGTGGCGGTACTGGAACCTGCATCGTTCGTGCACGTGAGCGTGTACGTCGTGGTGCCGCTCGGCGAGACGGACTTGCTGCCGGAAGCAGGGCTGCTGAGCGTGCCGACGCCGTTGTTGATGCTTGCGGACGTCACGTCGCCCGAGCAGGAATACGTAAGGTTCGAGGCGCTGCCGGCCACGACGGACGCCGGCGAGGCGGTGAGCTTCGCCACCGGCTTCGCCTGGGGCACGCCGTCATGGTGGTACACGTTGCAGGCTGATGCAGGGCCTACGAACGGGTAATTAACGTAAGGCTGGAACGTATCGTACTCCCACACCGTATCCCCGTTCACCGTAGGGCACACGTCCGAATACCCGAGCGCCGCAGGCGGGTTCATGCGAGTGCCTCCCAACCCCGAATCCACGAATGCGTTATTCCAGTACACGTTCCCGACATCCGTATTGTGGTTTTGTATCGCGGAGCGCAGCGACGAGAGGCTCCATTGCTTCAATGGAGATTGGAACAGGCTGACCGTCACGTACTTGGCGTAGTTATAGTCAACGCTCGAGCTGCTCGAAACGTTCGGAGGCCAGCTTCCGTTCGAGGTATCCGGCGGAGGGGTTTGGCAGTCCTGCTGCGCATTCACACCTCCCGACCACGCTCCTAGGTCCCCTGCGCCGCCAGGAATGCACATCATCGATTCGCTGCCCTGGAACACGCAGTACGTATCTACCGAACTGGATAGGCCTGAATCGGCAGCGGCGATGTTGCAATCGGTAAGGGGATCGAACCCGAGATCGGACGCATGGCCTGAGGGAAGCCCGTATTCGTTCAGGGTATCCCAGTCGGTAGTCCAGCCAGTCGGATTGAGCGTAAACGCCATGAACGTAGCCGAGTCGCTATACGCTGCAGCATACGAAGTGCTGAAAGCCTTCCCTTGGCCGTTCTTCGATACGAGCGTGAAATCGAATCCGGCAGCGTGGGACGCGTGCGGGAAGAGCGCGCATCCTACGAGCAGCGCGCAGGCGAGGAGGAGGCGGTTATGGTTCATAGGCATATAGTCGTTGAGGCGCGGCGCCCTTGACGCCATCGACCGCTATTCCGTTAAGGTTCCCGATGCTCGGGTCGGAGAAAGTATATTTTATTGCCCCGTCCTTCTGGGCTACGTATCCGCCGAGCAGCGTCCCGTTCACGTACGCGAGCGCGAGAGGCCGTATCTTCGCCGGGAATGAACGGACATAGCTCGGTGAGACGCCATCAGCTAAGGCATATTCGTCTATCGCATGCGTCGTGAGGTTGTATACGGCGACCTTCTTCACGTCAGGGCTTATCGCATACGGCTGATTCTTCGGCAGTTGGAGTACGGAAGTGGTGGCGAGCGTATTCAGGTCTTCGAAGGCCAATACGGAACCGTCTTCATACAGCATCCCGTTCCCACCGGGCACAAGCACGGGGTTCATGCCCTTCCCGACGGTCGACCCAGTACCTTTCTGAAGATCGTACAGTACGAGGTCCCAATGGTTATCGTCGACGAAATCCTGGGCATTGGTGAACATAAGCTCTTGGTACGCGAGCTTTTGGCTGCCGGCATCGTACGAGAGGTTGTACTTCATCGTATCTGAATGCGTGAGCGCGGTAATAGTGCCGTCCGCGCCTTTCTTATAGAGGTTGCTTACGGGTTTCGTGCTTTCTGCAACGAGATAGTAGGTCGAACCGTCAGATGCCTTGACCATATCTATGACAGAATGGTTCTTCCCGTTCACGGGAATCGTGAGGAGCGTGACTGATGACGTATCCTTATCGACGCTGTAGAGAGGCGCTGCGCCGGGTACCACGCCGAGAGAGACGACCAGGGTTCCAGGCTCGCTGTGCGAGCCGTGCCATAGCGAAATGCGCGGAAAGCCGTACGCGACGACGGTTATCAATCCGGAGACAATGATGGCCACGAACGCGGCGCGCTTGAGCTTCCGGTTCCTCGCATGGACATCCATTGTTTCTATTGTAAGCCCTTTCGCGCCGCGCACAGGCAACGGCTGTGGAAAGGCGCTTCCGGACTAGAACTCGCTGAAATCTGGTATCACGTTGATGATGACGCTGTCCGTCGCAGCACCGCAGGTGATGGTGTAGGTGGACTGCGTGGAGATCGCCGGCGTCGGGATGGTCGCGGGAGAGACGGTGCAGGAAGCGGCGTTCACGGTCTTCGAGACGCCCGGGCCGCTGATGGTGCAAGAGCCGTCGATGCCGGTCGCGTGGTACGAGAGGTTCACCGAATCGCCTTGGTGGACGCGGGTCTTGTCGGCCGTGATGGTAGCGGCAGGATTCGTGCACGGCGCGGCGAGGAGCGCCGCTGGGAGTTTCTTCATGATTTCAGTATATAGAAAAGATGAAGACGGTTTCTGGAATCGTGGGGATAAGGAATATCAGTCCTCGTCTTCTGCGCTGCCGATGCCGCCGCCAGCGGCGGCGGCCTGGAGCGCCTCGATGATGGGCTCGATGCCGCCAAGCATGATCTTCGGCAGGTTATGCCAGGATTCCTTGAGGCGGTGGTCGGTCACGCGGTCCTGCGGGAAGTTATAGGTACGTATCTTCTCAGAACGGTCGCCGGTGCCGATCTGCCCGCTGCGGAGCTCCGCGTGCTTCTTCGCCTCCTCTTCCTCGGCGAGCGTCTCGAGCTTCGCGGCGAGGATGGCCATCGCCTTCTCGCGGTTCGCGAGCTGGCTGCGCTCGCTCGAGGAGCGCACGTCGATGCCGGTCGGCGTGTGGACGAGGCGCACGGCCGTCTCCACCTTGTTCACGTTCTGGCCGCCGGCTCCCCCGCTGCGCGAGAATTCCATCTCGATATCGGCAGGATTGATATCGACCGTCGGCTTCTGTCGGATCGGCAGCACGGCCACCGACGCCGTGGACGTATGGATGCGCCCGTTCTTCTCCGTGACCGGCACGCGCTGCACGCGATGCACGCCCGTCTCGTACCTGAGCGCCTCGTACGCTGCCTGCCCGTCTATCTGCAGCGTGAGGTCATCGATGATGGCCACGCGCCAACGCTTTCCTTCCGCGTATTTCAGGTACATGTCGCGCAGCTCGCTCGCGAAGAGCGACGCCTCGTCACCGCCCGCGCCCGCGCGGAACTCGAGTACGACCGCCTTCGGCAGCGACGCCTCCTCCTTATCCTTCGCGAGTATCTGCTCTATCTCGCCGAGTATCTGCTGCTGGCGCTCGGCTATGCGCGCATCGTCGTCCGCAGCGAGCGCGGCGAGCTCCGGGTCGCCCGCCGCAGCGGCATGCGCCTCCTCCCGTTCGGCATCCAGCCGCTCGTATTCTTCCGCCAGGTATGCGGTCTTATGGTTCGTCTTGAACTCCGGCGAGTATTCCATCCAAGAATCCTAGCAAAAAGCCGCGAGTGTGTCGCGGCTTCCGTTACTTCTTCCCTGCCTTCGCGGCGCGCTGCTTGAAGCGCTCGACGCGACCGGTCTTGTCGAGGGTGCGGTCTTCGCCCGTGTAGAACGGGTGCGACTTGCTCGAGATCTCGACGGTGACCTTCGGGTATTCCTTCCCTTCGAAGGTGCCGGTCTCGCTGGTCTTGACGGTCGAGCCGGTCAGGAACTGCGCGCCC
>Ga0164242_10009621_pt1 | contig 10403 bp, 12 predicted proteins | sample OricomgcompostMG_FD_108783 | JGI IMG/M metagenome (GOLD analysis project Ga0164242, IMG submission 108783) | Miracle-Growth compost microbial communities from Emeryville, California, USA - Original compost - Miracle growth compost (MG) ... | reverse complement strand
AGCCTGGATGCCGAACATCGGTATGACACGGAAGTATTGGCCGGCAAATTCCTGGAACGGAAACTGGCACAATCCAAGCGATCCGCAAATCTGGTAGCGCTGCCGCATCCGGCGATCACCGCCACAAAAGTACTTTTGGGTGCTGAGGAAGTGGCGTCATGAATACCGTCATCGAAAGTCCCGTGATTGATGTTTCGGAATCGGCGGATGACGGCTCGGTGATTAAGCTGAGCGCGACGCGTGTTAAGACGTATTTGCAGTGCGCGCGCCAATACCGCTTCCACTATGTGGATGAAATTCCCTCTATGCTGACCGGCGCACTCGCCTTCGGTCAGGTGATTCATCAAGTGTTGCACAATCTTCAAATGTGGAGATTGACACACGGTGAACCGCTGAGTGTGCAAGTAGCGATGTATGACTTTACTCGCTTGTGGGAAGAGATCGAATCTGCGGAGAAGCCGCTCTTCAAAACGGAAATGGAATATGCGGAATATGAAGAGTTGGCCAGCTTGATTCTATCTGGATATGTAGAAGCTCACTGTGATCTGCCGCCGCCCATCCTGCTGGAATATCCTTTTGAGATTCCCTTGCAAGATAATACGACGGGCAGAAAGTACTTGCTGCGTGGGATTATAGATCGCGTCGATCAGGCTAATAATGGCCTGGTGATTGTGGACTATAAAACCAGCAAACGCAAGCCCTCGCCCAAGCAATTAGCAGAAGATTTGCAACTGACGATTTACGCCTTTGCGGCCAATCGCCTGTTTGAACAGAAAGTGACGCGTATTGTGTATTATCACCTGCGCGACCAAACAGAGCTTGAAATAACTCGCGACGATGGTGCGATAAAAGTACTTTTATCCGAAACGCTGCCAATGGTTGCGGATAATATCGCCAGTGAACGATTTGAGCCCAAACCCGGTTACTACTGTCGCTTTTGCGATTACCGCGAAATATGCAATGAGGAAGGCGGAGTCGATCTTCGCCGTTACGAGCCTCAATCGTAAACCGCTGCGTGATGATGTTGTATCACTGATGTTGCATCATTCACGCGACAACCCAATTTTAGGATGTGATGAAAAATGGCATACGCCACCCAAATTACTATTGGCACCGGCCGCAAGGTTAGCGTCAATTACCAGAGCCAGGAAGTGCAAGTCGGTGTGACTTACCAGTTAGAACGCGAAGATCAAAATCTTTTGCAGCTGGTGGAGAGCAAAGCCGCCGAGATTGAAAACGTGCATCGGCGTTTGTGGAAAAAGCTCAATGCCGAAAATCAACAGCAGGAGCACACTTCCACACAAAACAACGGCAATGGCGCTTTAACGCAGCAAGAAAATGGCGCCTATCCAACTAACGGGAATGGCCATAACGGCTATTCGCAAAACGGTCATTCGTCGGAGAATGGCTCACATTCCAATGGCGCGGCAATGACCGAAGCCCAGGAACGCGCCGTTTACGCGCTGACGCGGAAGATCCAAATGGATCCCGAAGAAGTGGAACGAACACTTCGCATGCGTTTTGAAAAGACGCACATTCAAAGCCTCACCAAACGTGAGGCATCGCAGTTCATTGATGAGCTGCAACACAAGCAACGAATGAAAGCAGGACGCCGCTAAGCGTAATCGCTTGGAGTCTCCCAGCGAAAACACTAAACCCGCATCAATTGCTGATGCGGGTTTTTCATATCATTTGGTAAAAGTACTTTTGCTAATCGGTCGCTGTAGTTTTCTGATCGACAGGGATCAATCCAGGGATAGCACTTTTTAACACACTGGGTACCACAGTTACGAGGACACCTTGATCCATTGCATACCACAGACACGCCCAAACAATTTCTTTCGAATTGCGGAATCCATCCAGCGTCAATACAACAGCTGAATTTGATTGCATTGCTTCTTCCACATGATGAATGAATTCAGGTTCGTAGATTTGAATAATGGTTTTGAAGTCTTGGGATTGCTTCATGCCAGGAGAGGCCTATTGGCGTGTGCTTTTTTGATGGAAGGTTAATTGTTCTGCGCCGGTCAATTGATTTTCTGTCACGAACTTATCAAAAAGCCTATTTCCCATCCTAATAATTTCAGGGTCTTCCGTTTCCCATTTTTCGTAATAGCGAACAAAATTTCCTTCATCAATCCAATCAGGCAGAAAATACTTTTCAAAGGTGGAACGTTCTTCGTCGTTGAAAATGTTTAATAGATTTGAATCGTGATTCAGTACAGTGCGAACAAAGCTGACTTGTTGCTCGTATTGGGAGAGCGATTTTTCGTGGTTTAATGGATTGTTTTGCATGAAAGTTGTTTATGAATTTGGCTCCATTGTAACATGATCTGCTCGGGGTTTTTGTGGAGGATGTGCTGCCTCCACCTGGAAAACAGGTAGGTTGATTGAAAAAGTACTTCCTTCGCCTTGTTTACTTTTGACCGAAACGTTACCACCCATTTTTTCCACAATGGATTTGGTGATAAAGAGACCAAGGCCGGTGCCGGTGATGCCGGTGGTTTCCGGTGAATCGATCCTGTAGAACTTTTCGAAGAGATGCGCTTGCGCTTCCTTGCTCATTCCGATTCCAGTATCGGTAATATCGACGCGAAGGAAGTTTCCGCTGTGCAAGGAATCGACGGAGATGGTTACCGATCCCTCAGGGGTATATTTGATCGAATTGCCGATTAAATTGATCAGCACTTCCATGAGACGGTCAGAGTCGGCAAGTACTGATGGGAGTGAACTATAAGGTTTATTAAAATGAAGTTTTAAGTGTTTTTCATCCGCAAGGAATTGCAATTGATCGATTGTTTCATCAATGGTTTTTACCAAATCCAGAGATTGCAAATCGACCTTCATTTTGCCCGATTCAATACGGGAAACGGACAGTAAATCTTTAACCAGGAAACGGAGCCGTTTGGTAGAGGAATAGACCTTTTCCAGGTAGCCACGTGCCTGCGGGTCAACCTTGCCCATCTTCTCTTCCAATATCATGGAGAGGTAACCTTGAATAGCGGAGATCGGAGTAAGAAGCTCATGAGAAGCGATAGAAACGAATTCACTTTTAGCATGGTCATCATCATATAGTTTGGCTTTTTGGATGGCGGTGATTGTTTGTGAGCCAATCGTTTCCAATAGCGACAAATCATCCTCCGTGTATGCTTCGCCGGATTTTTTCTCACTGAGAAATATCAAGCCAATAGGTTGTTTGCCTACGAATAAGGGGATTGCAATAGATGCATTTAATTCCTTCATTTTTTCGCTGACACTTTGCTTAAGTGTATGTTTTTTGACAAAAGTACTTATCATCCCAATATCCTCGGAAGACGCACGCGGATTCTTGAGAATTTCCGCTTCTTTCATCAAATCAATATCTAATCGGGTTTTGAGCAATAAATCAGGTTTGTCAAGAAAATATTGAATCGTGTCACTCCCTGCATCTTGCATTAGACGTGAGGGGTGCAAATAACCACTTTGCCGGATTCGTTTCACGGCAATCTCTCCATGTTCTCCCATCTGAAAAACGTATACGACAGCATGATGCAGATGCATTACCTTCACTAATGTTTGCATGAGCAAGGCTAATGCCTCATCAAGATTGATAACACCGATCAGCTCTTTGGTGAGGCCAGTGATTACTTCCTGCATATCGTATTCACGTTTGAAAAGGAACTGGTCTGTTTTGACTGTGAGCCAACGGCGCAATGGTTCGATGGCGAAGCCGATGACGCAGATAGTGACTAAATTAACAATGTCGGCTTTAAAATCCAGTGCCACTGCTTCTCCCAATATAGCCCCTCTGAGTAGCAATGCTGAAACGCTGTAAGTAACAATGATGAAAGTAAATAAGGCAGTAAATACCACTGTCCTGCGAACAACGATACGAATATCAAATAGTTGATGGGTTAAAATGGCGTATGCGGTAATACTTAAAAAGATACTTACGCTATAGATGCCCCACTTATACAGATTTTGATTATCACTAAAAGTTGGCGCTACTAGGCTAAAGAATAGGGCAAGTATTATGTAAATGGCCGTGCCAGTTAGTACATAGAATAATTGGCTCCTTTTTAGTTTTTTCTCTTTTCGATATGAATTAACCAATATGGCAAGTCCTGTTATTGCATAAGCCACTAAGAACAATGAGTAAGGAATATAAAGCAACCCCGGTTTTATAACAAAACTGGAATCAATATTAATCTGGGCAATAGCTACTTGTCCAAACAATGCAAGTAAGAAAAAAATAAAGGCAGGTAGGAATAATTGAGTGTACAGTCCAGGAAGCCGTTCTTTCTCTTCAGAGAAAGATATACAGAAAGCTAAAAAGAAATAAGCAATGAAGGCTACGGCGGCAAACCCTATGTTGACCATAGCTTGAGCGAAATGTGTTCCGGTTAAACTCGCGGTTAGACTAGAGACAATCCATAGAGAAATAGAAACATTAAATCCCAAGAAGAATCGGTTGCTAAGCTTTTCTGGGCCAGCTTTAAAAACTAAAAAACCAAGTGCTAAGCTCAGGAGGATAATTGTTATATTTAGCCCTACATCAAGAAACATAAACAGTAAGCGAAGTGATAAGAAGAACAAGCTATTTTTACTATACACTATTAAATTGAGTAAGAAAGCCTCATAATAAAAGAAAAGCCAATACCCAGAAGGTATTGGCTTTTTTCAAATGACTTTTGGTTGCCAGAAAGGATTGAGCCGTTCGATTAGAACACTCTTTCCCATAGAGTTGGGATCGCCACCATTATCAACATAATCAGGGAAGATAAGGGGAGGAGTAGCTACAGAGAAGCCATAGTTGCTCAGAACTCGAATCTCGGGATCCAGAGGCTTATTGCCTCGTTTGAGTAAAACGTACTCTTCAGCTGAATATTGATTGGCATATTTATAATAACCAGGAAGACGGGTAATGAACCTGCCACCTTTTTTATTATTTTCAATCATATATTCTACCAAGTACTGGACCAGTTTTCCTGCTAGATTGGCACGACTTCCTTTGGCGGTTATCGCCAAGCCAGCTCCATGAATCCATTCGCCGTCAGGCTTGTGGGTTTTACAGAAATGACCATAGTCAGTCGCTTCATTCCAGGTAGGACGAAGCAAGGTTTCGTCATCAGCTAGCTGAATAGAGATATAGCCTTCTATAACGCCATTCAACTCTGCAACGACAATTCCTGCTTCAGGGAAGCTTTTAATCCGGTCAGCGAACATATCATATTCACCTTCCCAGACACCTTTCCAAGCTTGATCACAGACATACATTACTCGACTTATATCCGAATAGGATGCTGGACGAAGCTTGACAGTTCGTTGAGCGGTTGCTGGCATAACAGCAGGCAGCCGCTTCCTATCCATTACCGTTTCATTTGTTGCTCTTGCTGTTATCATCAATTTGTGTCCACCCCTTTTATAAAATTATGGAATCGCTTAGCTCTAAGCCGAAGTAAACGGCCGATTTGGGATAGGCGCGAAGCTGTGTGCCCGGCTTCCATCCCTGTTCCTGGATAATACTTTCGAAAAGCCCGAGCAATGGCTCGGCTTCTCCTGGAGCGTCGAACCGTACGACACGAGCCTCCGGCGCTTGCTCTAACAATGTTTGTAAGGGAATCACCTCTTTTATATTTAATTTGGTTGTCAGATTGCATCAGCTGTGGCTGAATGCCCCACAGTAGCAGTTAATTTTGGAACCGTCAATGAGTTGAGGGACAAGGTAATCGGCATGGTTGGCTAAACATGATCCTTCTACAAATAATTCAGTGTCCTTTTACTTTAACTATCCAAATATACAAAACACTCTATAGAATGTCTACCTTTAGAGTGTAGAGTTATGGAGTGCGCTTTCCTATGTTATGGTGCATGGGAAGCAAACCAATCGCAAAACAATTTGGAGCAGTGGTTAGGAAACTCCGAACCAATCAGGGAATGTCACAAGAAGCTTTTGCTGATCTCTGTGGAGTGCATCGGACGTATATGGGAGCAATTGAGCGAGGTGAGAAGACCGTCACCATTGAAACCGCGGATAAAATCGCGAAAGCTCTTAAAATTAGGGTCTCAACGTTGTTTATAGAGCTGGAAGAGTCATAGCTGGCTGGGCTATATATATTTTTTGCGATTGTTCCCTTGTCAATGTCATTTTAGAAGGAACAAAGTTCCTTTTTTGAGAGGGATGAATAGATTTAGTCCTATATGCGAGTTATTTCTATTATGTTAGATGAGTGAATTGCCATTAGCATTACATGAGCGCAGGTATTTTCGATATTCAACGAAAGTGACATATCTAACCCTGGTGAGTTAATCGTTGCAGCTCATCCAGAATACCTATCTGGCTTTTGAGTATCTTTGTCTGTGCAGCCGGAAGGTTAAACCATTCTGCACGATCCACTTCAGGAAATTCCTGTTGTTTGCCAGAATGGGGCGGCCATTCCATCTGAAACGTGTTGCTTCGCATTTGGGATGTATCACAATCTCCTTCAACAGCCCATGCGTGCACTATTTTTCCACCGGATTGTTTAATAGGCGCAAGAGTTACGAAATTGCCGGTTACAGGAAATCCCGTTTCTTCTTCAAATTCTCGCTGCGCAGTGGTGAGTGGATCCTCATTGGATGCAAATTCTCCTTTAGGTATAGACCAGGCACCGGCATCTTTCTTCGACCAAAATGGCCCACCCGGATGCACCAGCAATACTTGTAGGATGTTATTGTAGTAACGGTACATCACGATACCGGCGCTCTGTTTTGGCATCATTTTAACCTCAGTCAGCTATCATTACATATTACTATTTTCCTAATTCGCCAATATTTGCTAACTTGGGAAATGTAAGCCGTTCTTCTTGGATCAGAGTTTGATTCTGTTCCCACAACCGGCTCCAAGCCAGAAATAGGGGCATCATCTGCCCTGTTTTTGTGCTTTCCAAACTGATTTCCGTGGGTTTGATTTTCCTAAATTTGTGCTCTAACTCCAAATAAGAATCTTTCACAGAAACAAGTAATGGATGTGGCTTCCAAAGCAGATTTCCGCTGTCGATGATAAAGTTTGATCCAATGCACCGCAGGAAGGCTCGTTTGGCAGTTGCATTGCCACTCTCGAACGTCTGGCACGCCGCTTTCATGAACTCCGTGACGTTTTCCATTACTTCCTTTACCCGCTGAATTGTCGCTTCCGTCTCCTCGTTTTGTTTGGACAGAGATCCTTTTTCCATCTGTAGCAGGGTTTTCTTTGCTATATATTCTTCATCCGTAATCAAATTTCTCAACTTCAAGTCGAGCAGGTTTTCCAGTTGCATTTCCACGTCTTTTAATTGCTCAGAGGCGCGTTTACCGCTCTCGGCCTTTGCTTGCCGGTAGCTCTTTGCCCATTTCTGATGCGTCTGCCAGGCCCAATCGATAAATTCCGGCAGCACCGTTACGCCTTGTAACCATTGCGTAATCTGAGCATCCAGGGACGTTTCGTTGAGGCTGTTCCACCCGCATCCACCGCCGCGCTGTTGGCAGTGATAATACACATATGACCGGCCCGATTTCTTAGTCGTCTTATGTGCCGTCACTTGCCCGCCACATCCGGTGCAGCGAATTAGCCCGGTGTAGTTGTAATCCCGGCTGTAAGGCCGGCGAACCGTCACCTTCGGGTTGTTGGCACGCACATGCAATTCCTGGACTTTTTTGAATTCGTCCATGGTAATCATTGAGCGGTGGCTACCCTTATACAAAACACCCTTGTGCAGGAAGTGTCCGGTATAGAATACGTTGGAGAGCAAGCAATACAGCGTGCTCTTGCTCATCGGGATTCCCCCGCTTTTTTTGGTAATAGGCGTTCGATATTTCCAGTCGTTATTAAGGATGTGCAGAATCTCTTGCCGGTTATAGGAACCGGAAAGTGCCATGTCCCATACCTTACGGATGGTCTGAAACCGTTGTGGATCAGGACTGATGGTTTTTCTGCCTTTTTCTTTATGTTTGTCGTTGCGATATCCGGGTGGCACCCGGTGAGGAGCCCAACCCTTTTCAACCTTACTCTTGAGTCCCCGTATAACATCCGAACCCAGCTTGGCGGAGTAATACTGTGATTGGGAGAGTGCCATCTGGAGCATCATGATACCTTCCGGTGTATTGGTGAAGGTGTAGTTGCAGAAATGCAAGTCGCAAAGCCGCCCGGTTCTAACCAAGTGAGTGATAGCCGCCCCGTCAATTTCGTTACGGGAGAGCCGGTCGGGATGCCAGGCGATAATGCCGGTGATTTCACCCCGCTCGATCAAATCGATCAACCGCGAAAATTCTTCGCGGGCGGGAATACGCACAAAATTTCCGCCTTTGCGGCCTCGCACATAGGTCTCTTTCTTGTAGGGCTCTTTTGCCGAAACGGATTCTGCGATTTCGATTTTTACATCCAACCCCAACCGCTGCGCCAGTTCCCGGGAGAAGCGCAGTTGGTCGTCGATGGATTGGACTTGCCGCTCATCCTGCTCGTTGGTTGAACGACGCGCATAGATAGCATAAGGCATAGACGAAATTCAGCTAAATAATATGTCTTTCATAAATGCGGAGAAGAGCGGGCATCGATTTTTCGCGCAATGGAATATGATCAGGTGTCTGTGCTAATTTTACTCAGGTCACTCGACGCCATAACAAGCGCGAATAGATTCAAAAATCGGGTTGCCAGATCAAGGGCGGTTTTGTCATCCAGGTCTTTCCCCCACCTCTGCCGGAATAGCTTCTGAAATTCTTTCAAATCATCCGCGTCCGGTGCCGGCAAAACATTCAAAGGAAACGAAGTCAATTGTTCTCTTGAAGAGAATGAGGACATGCGACACGTTAAGAATAATCGCATTTAGCATGAACTCATGGAGGCTTTTCTCCAGCACCGTTGCCGGCGTTAGTGTCCGCAAACCTGCTTTTCAATCCACATCCGTCTTGGTTGTAGCGTACATTTTCCCAAAAAGTCAATAGAAATTTGTTCTACAAAATAAAAATCGGCATAGCTCATCAATAAGTTGCGGCGCCTATTGCCCATACGCCAAAACGATTTGTTACGATGATAAGAAACGGTGTATCTGTTTGGCTTTGTCTGTAATTCAAGTTGGTTGATTTCTTCAGAGATTTTCGTTCGGGCGCAAGGACAATCGCGAACATGTTTTAAACGGTCTGTGCGTAATCTTTGGGACTGGGGCATTGTGAGTGTGCAGTCTGCAATTAGCACGCTTACCAATTCCTAAGTCATTGCCTATGAGTTCAATGGATCAACCAACTCATTCTTCTCTCCAAAATTCAGCATTCCCGCCTTTCCCGCATCGGAACATTCCCGTCAATCTTCTCTTGGTTCATAATCGCATTCGACCTTTCCTGGAACATTCCACCCGCTATGCATTCATGGGTGAAACCCGTCTGGCTCATGATTGCGGTGTCTCTGTCGCTTCAATTTCCCGCCTGATGGCCGGTTACGGTAGTCCGTCATTTGCCTTGGTCTCCAAGATCACTGCTGCCTTTGAGAAAGAGTTCCAAAAACATATTGATCCGCGAGATGTGGCTGCTATTGATGGCGCGTTTCTTACGCCTACTGTTTGCGAGATAGTCGGTTGCAAGGGGTGCACACCACAATCGGCTTGGAACGACGATGATACGCTCAAACCGGAATATCTACCGGAGGAGGAACGATGAGTGCTGTCACTTTGCAAGAGCGGAAGATTGTTCGTGCAGAGCTACTACAACGCTTGCAACAAATGGATTACGCAGCATTCGAGCAAGTAATGAAGCGATTGCTCTATAAATCGGGCTATATCACTGTGCAATTCATTGGACGGAACCACAAACGCGGTCGGACTCCCAAAGGCGGTCTTGATCTTACCGCCCGCAGTATTACCGATCTTTCTTCGGTGCTAACGATAGCCCAGATCAAGCAATACCGACGCGTTGTCTCCCGACGATTCGTTGATGAACTTCGCGGTGCAATGCTGCGTTTGGGTGCGGAACAGGGACTGCTGGTAACGCTTTCCAAATTCTCCAAAGTAGCCCATGCTGCAGCGGCGGAGAGTAACGTTGCACCGATCAAGTTGATTGAGGGTGATGAGATTCTTGATCTATTGTTTGCCTATCGTATTGGAGTTTGTGAGGAGAATGACAAATGGCGCTTGGATTTTGTTTACCTTGACAGGATTCAAGAAAAGGCTATTGGTACAAGCGGACAAGTAACACGTCAACACCAACCTACAAAGTCGAAACCATCACAGAATAGAACTATTAAACATCTTGATGAACCTAATACTCCCAATCCAACAAGTGAAAATTCAACCGAAGGAGGTGGAATGACATGGAGCACTCACGTAATGGCGGGTATTTGCTCGCTCTGGGGCTTTGAACTAATTCCATCAGCACAGATGGAACATATTGCGATCTACGCCGGTACAGCAGCCGTTGGT
>Ga0164242_10009620_pt1 | contig 10404 bp, 7 predicted proteins | sample OricomgcompostMG_FD_108783 | JGI IMG/M metagenome (GOLD analysis project Ga0164242, IMG submission 108783) | Miracle-Growth compost microbial communities from Emeryville, California, USA - Original compost - Miracle growth compost (MG) ... | reverse complement strand
CGCGTCGCACCGGCGCCGCCCGCGCGTGAAGTGCCCGTCGGTACCTCAGTCCGGCAGGTGCGGCATCGCCATGCCCGGATCTCGGCCCAGCAGCACGGCCTTCGTCACCGCCGCCGAGCCGTACTTGTCCCGCACCGCGTCCAGCGTTCCGTCCAGGGCGACGTCGACCGCGCGATCCAGCCCGCCACGTTCGCGGGCCGGGAACGGCAGCTCCAGCTGGACCGCATCGTCGACCCCGAAGCCCGAGACCGACACCCCCAGCAGGGTCAGGCCCTTCGCGTGGATCAGCGGCCAGCTGCCGTCCAGGATCCGCTCGGCGGTCATCTGGATCAGGGCCGTGCTGGCGGTGCGGTCAGCGAGCGTGCGGGACCTGGTGCACCGGGTGAAGTCGTCGAACCGCAGCCGCAGCGTCACCGTCCTACCCTCCCGGCCGGCGCCCCGCATCCTCCTGGTGACCCGCTCCACCAGTTGCATCAGGGCCGCCTCGACGTCGCTGGGCCGATGCGGCCCCCGGCCGAGGGCCCGTTGGGAGCCGATCGACCGCCGCCGCACCCCGGTGCGCACCGGGCGGGGATCCTGTCCGGTGGCCAGCGCGTGCAGGTGGTACCCGGACGCCTTGCCCAGCAACGAGATCAGGGTTGACACGGGCATGGCAGCCAGGTCGGAGACGGTGACGATGCCGATGGCGTGCAGCCGCTCAGCGGTGGCCGGACCGACTCCCCACAGCCGCTCCACGGTCATCGGATAGAGGAACGCACGCTCCCCCTCTGGCGGAACCTCCAGCAGGCCATCGGGTTTGGCCGATCGGCTGGCCATCTTGGCCAGGAACTTGGTGCGTCCGATCCCCACCGAGACGGCCAAACCCACCTCGTCCCGAACGGCGGCGCGCAGCCGGTCGCCGATCTGCCTCGGGCTTCCCGACACCCGGCGCAGTCCGGCCACATCCAGGAACGCCTCGTCGATCGACACCCCCTCCACCAGCGGGGAGGTTCGCGCGAACACGTCGAACACCGCCTTGCTCGCGGCGACGTAGGCGTCGAAGCGAGGGGGCACCACCACGGCGTCCGGGCACAGGCGCAGCGCCTGCCGCCCGCCCATCGCGGTTCGCACGCCGCGGGCCCTGGCCGGGTAGCTGGCCGCGAGGACAACGCCGCCCCCGACGATCACCGGCCGGCCGCGCAACGTCGGATCGTCCCGCTGCTCGACCGAGGCAAAGAACGCGTCGAGATCAGCGTGCAAGATCGCCGCACCGCCACCGTCCACGAACATATGTTCGCACGAACGTCAAGACCTGCCCACTCGACGTCGCCACCCCCGGGCGGGCGCGGATCGACGCCTACACTGGAGGAATCACCGGGCGGAGCCCTGCCGTGCCCGTCGTTGCCGAGAGGATCCGCGCTGTGCCGAGCTGGCTGGAGGGCTGCCCCTTCCTCATCACGTTTGCCGTGCTCTTCGGCATCGTGCTGCTGCGGGCGCAGGCCACCTATTGGGCCGGGCGGGGCGTGATCAGCGGCGCGTTGCACACGCGCCTGGCCGCGTGGTTGCGAGGTCCGCGGCTCACCCGCGCCATCGACGCGATGAACAGGTGGGGCCTTCCGGTGGTCACGCTGAGCTTTCTCACCGTGGGCTTCCAGACCGCGGTGAACGCGGCCGCCGGGTTGACCAGGATGCGTTGGGGTCGCTACACGCTGGCCATGGTTCCCGGCTGCCTGGCGTGGGCGGCGATCTACGCCACCGTCGGCCTGGCCGCGGTAGCCGCGTGGCTGCACCTGACCGACGGGTGGCGCTGGGTGGTGATCGGCGGGATCCTGCTGGTGCTGGCCGCCGTGCTCGCCGCGATCCGGTTGCGCCACCGGCGTGATCCCGCGGTCGAGCCGGCGCCGGATCCGGTCGGGACGGCCTGACCACCCTCCCGCTAGCTGACCGGCGCTCGGCGTTCAGGCGTCCTCGGAGTGGCGCCCGCGCTCTCGCGGCTCTGGCCGGTCGGTCGCCGCCCGGTTTCCCGTGACCGGCACAAGGTTCGCACGATGCGGCAGGCCTGGCGAGCCGTCAAGTGCGGCAGGTACGCCTTGCCGATCGCGACGGTGATCTGGGACAGGTCGATCTCGTCGGCGTAGCCCAGATACACCGGGCTGAACGCGGGGTGGAACTTCCGCTTGAACTCGAGCAGCGACCGGAATCCGTAGGCGGGCTCCAGCAGGCGGGATGCCTTGTCCAGCACCGAGTCAAGCCTGCCGGTGACGGAGCCCATCGGCGCACCCCCCGTCCCGGCCGCCGGGGCCCGATCGGGGTCTGCGCCGCGAAGCCCGTCACCGCCGTTCGTCGTTCGATGCCCGTCACTGCCCGCCGCCGCGCACCGCGCGAGTGGCGCCACCGACAGGCTCAGCGTCCGGCACCCCTCCGCCCGGAACGCCAGGGCGCTCTCGGCGATCAGGAACTCGATCACCGGCCGGAAGCCGCCGATCCGGCGGCGCATCACGTCCAGCGTCCAGCCGACGATGCGACCGTCGGCGTGCACCGGCAACCAGGTGGTCACGCCGTGCACGACGCCGGACGCGTCGAGGGCGATGTGGGTGCGCATCTGGCCGTCGCGGGCATGGTCGACGGTGCCGAGGGTGAAGCCCATCTCGGGCAGCGGTTTGGACAGGGTCCAGCCGCGGGAGACCTCGGCGATCTGCGCTCGCAGTTCCGGTGGAGCGTCGGCGATGGCGACCCTGCGCATCGCGATGCCCGCTCTGGCCGCGTGGTTGCGCGCGGTCCGCACGTCCTGCCACGACTTGCCGCGGAACTCCAGTCCGTCCAGATCGAGCACCGCGTCCTCGCCGACCTGGGTCAGGTGCCAGCCGTCGCCGCAGTGCTCGGCGAACGCGGGGGTGACGGCGTACCAGCACACCGTCCACCCGGCGCGCAGGCAGAATCGGCGGAACTCGGCCACCGCGGCCGGCCAGCGGTTGGCGGGGCCGACCGGGTCGCCGAGCACCAGCGCCACCCCGGAGACGATGCGGTAACTGACGGCTACGTCACCGGCGCTGGTGGTCCAGCAGGAGAAGCCGGGCCAGGTCCGTTGCCAGCCGAGGGATCCCCCGCCGTGCGTCCGCACCAGTTCCACCAGTCGGGCGTCCGCGACCGGATCCGGGCGTCGCCCCTCCCGGACGGCGAGCACCATCGGCATCAGCAGCGCGATCAGGGTGGCCGCCCAGATCCAGCCGGACAGCCCGACAGCGAAGCGCACCCACGGGAAATCGGCACCGGCGGAACCTCCGAAGGTGACGCTGGCCAGCACCGCACGGCCACGGTCGTGTGGGAGGACGCCGAACTGCGGCCCCGCCACGGTGAGCACCAGCCACCAGACGCCGGCGAACGCCGTCGTCGCCGCCAGCAACCGGGGGACGTACCGGCGCAGCACCGGCGTGGGAAGCCGCCGCGGCCAGCACCGCCGGCACGCCACGAGCACCGCCAGCATGCCCGTCCAGCCCAGCAGATCGCCTGCGTGGCCGGCGATGTCGGCTGTTGCCAGGTGAGGCCAGCTGACAGCGACCCGGGCCAGGTCCCGGACCAACGGCACCGCGCAGACCACCACCGCCGCCCACCACGCTCCGGGAAGTCCACGACGCAGCGCCTTGGCGATCACCAGCGCGATGGCGAGCTGGACCAGCGCCGGAACCATCGGGGGCGGTGGCTGGATAGTGCCGGGGCCGAAGATGCCCCCGTAGCCGGGATAGGCGGCCAGCACCAGGCTGCCGACCGGCATCAGCAGCACCAGTAGGGCGACGGTGCCGCGGACACGCAGCAGCCGCGGAGCCCGCGGGGCGCTCGGCGCGGCCGCGGTGGCGCCGGCGCTCCGCAGCACGGGACCCGCGGCCAGGCCGGCCACGAACGCCAGCGCGTGCTCCAGGTCCCACAACAGGCCGGAGCGCAGCAGCATTATCGCGAGGTAGCCGCCCACGATCCAGCGCATCCGCGCCCGCCACAGCGGCGCGGCGAGCGCCGATCCGGCGGCGAGCACGCCGACCGCCCCGGCGGACAGCCCGGTATCGGTCTGCACGGCCACGGCGTGTGCCCACGGCCACGGCATCGGTGCCGCCACCGCCAGCGCCGCCGCCGATCCCAGGGCACCGGCCACCTGGGTGAAGACCAGGACCGCTGCGGTCCGGGCGGTTCCGGCGCGCCGCTCCAGAAAGCCGACCGCCAGCGCCAGTAGCGCGGCCACCACCGGATACAGCGCCGGACGAGGCACCAGCAGGGCACCGCCCAGCAGCGAGAGCCACCGGCCGTCGGCGAAGGCGGGAAGGCCGTAGGCCAGGTCCGTGGCCGGCTCCCGCGCGGCCGCTTCCGCGTCGAACATCGTGCCGGTGACGGCGCCGGCGGTCAGCACCGCCAGCACCACGACGCAGGCCAGCGGCGTCTGCCGGACCGTCGCGGCGAGGCGTCGCGCGATGGCGGACGCCGGTGATGATGTCGCCGGCAGCGCAGGATCCGGTCGGGAAGAACCCTGCCGCGGAAGCGGAATCGCCGCCGGCCGGGCTGCCGCGGTGCTCGTCATGCCTCCACGCTGCCCGGGAATCGGTGCCCGGTCAGTCGGGGCACGCACCGAATCGGGGGTGGGCACATCCCCACCCCCGATCGCGCCGCGCGCGACGAGAACCCGTGAATCGGAACGAAATGTGTTCGGCACGGGTGTCAGGAGGCCTGGCACGACCGCGCCGATACGTTGCTGCGGCGTCGTCATGATCGGTCAGAGTGCGCGGGCGGGCCAGTGGTTCCCTCGGCACTGGTCCGAGTTTGCCGATCACCCGTATTGCGGCGGCGATCCGATCGCTAGCGTCGCTCCAGCAACTCCGGATCGATCACCGGGGGGAGCGCCTGGTGATGCACGATGCCGAGTTCCTGGGTGGCCCTGGTCATCGCCACGTAAAGATCACCCAGCCCGTGCGGGCCGGCTTCGACGATCCGCGCCGGCTCGGCCAGCACCACCCGGTCGAACTCCAGGCCCTTGGCCTCGCGCACATCCAGTACCACCACTCGCCGGCCCGGGCCGGCTTCGCCGGACGCGTCGGGGATCCGCTCCCGGACGGCCGCGAGGATCTCACCGTCGTCGCCGGCGTGCAGCACCGCGAGCTGGCCCTCGGTCATCTCCATCGCCGCCTCGGCGGTGACGGCCGCCACCGTCGAGGACACGTCTGCTTCGGCCGGCACCGTCACCGCCCACGGCAGCACCCCGGTCGCACGCACCGACGACGGCGACTCCAGCGCTGGATTGATCGCCTTCAGCACGGGCGCCGCCAGGGCCATGATTTCTTCCGGGGTGCGGTAGTTGACGGTCAGCTCGGCCAACCGCCACCGGTCGCGGCCATGCGGGTCCAGCGCGACGGCCCAGCTGGTCGCCCCCGCCGCATCCGATGTCTGGGCGATATCGCCCACCACCGTCATCGACTTCAGCGGGCAGCGACGGAAGATCGAGCGCCACGCCATCGGCGAGAGCTCCTGCGCCTCGTCCACTATCACGTGGCCGTAGGTCCATTCCCGGTCCGCGGCCGCCCGGTCGGAGGTCTGCCCGGTGGGCCCCTCCGTGTCGTGCAGGGCGGCGATATCCTCGGCCGAGAGCATGCTCAGGGTGAATCCGATTCCCGAGTCGTCGCTGGCCGCTTGCTCGGACCCCAAGGCCTGCAGGGTGTCTCGCGCGTACGCCAGTTCCTCGGCGAGCGCCCGGCGGCGTTCCCTGTCCTGCTGGCCGATGACGCCGAGCATTTCCGCGGCCTCGTCCAGCAGCGGCACGTCGGACACGGTGAACGGGCTGCCGGCGGGTCGCAGCAGGGCGGCGCGCTGCTGCTCGGACAGCCGCGGGGCGGCAACCCTCAGCCGGCGCGCGTCCGACAGCAGCTCGCCGACCAGCGTCTGCGGGGTGACGATCGGCCACAGGTCCACCAGCGCTGCCTGCACGGTGGTGTCCTCGGCCAGGTCCCGGCGGATCTCGTCCAGATCGGGGGCGGCGACCTCGGGGTCGAGCTGACGCACACCCGGTCGTTGGGCGACCTGCCTGGCCAGGCCGTCGATCACGCTGCGCACGAACACCGACCGGGCGCGGTTGTGTGGCAGCCGGGAGGACCAGGCCCGGCGTTGGGCGCGGCGCAGCAGTGACGGTTCCAGCCGCACCGTCCCCCGGTCGTAGGGCACGACGCGGACCCGGCGCGGCATCCGCTGCCGGTCCAGCACGGCGTTGTCGATCACCGTCGCCATCGCCAGCCGGCCCTTGAGGGTGGCGACCTCGGGCACGTCGACGGCGGTCGCGTCCATCCCGGGCAACAACGTGCCCATGGTGGCCAGCACGACCGAGGTCTCGCCCAGCGATGGCAGCACCTGGCCGATGTAGGACAGGAAGGTGCGGCTCGGGCCGATCACCAGCACGCCGTGCGAGCCGAGCCGCTCCCGGTAGGTGTAGAGCAGGTACGCCGCCCGATGCAGAGCCACCACGGTCTTGCCGGTGCCGGGGCCGCCCTGCACGACGAGGACCCCGTTCCGGTCGGCCCGGATGATCGCGTCCTGCTCGGACTGGATGGTCTCGATGATGTCGCCCATCCGGCCGGTGCGGGGGGCGTTGAGCGCGTCCAGCAGGGCGGTGTCGCCGCCGACGCCGAGCGAGGTGTCGGACTCATCGGCCAGGTCGCCGTCCGGCGCCTGCAGGAACTCGTCCGACACCGACTGCACTGTGCGTTTGGAAGTGCGCAGGTGACGGCGCCGGATCACGCCCTGCGGGTCGAGCGTGGTGGCGGTGTAGAAGGGCGCGGCGAGCGGCGCCCGCCAATCCATCAGCACCTGGCGTCGGGCGGGGGAGTCGTCCACCATGCCCATCCGACCCAGATGGATGCCCTCTCCGTCTGCCATGTCGAGCCGGCCGAAGCACAGCTTGTCCTCGGCGGCGGCCAGCACGGCCAGTTCCTGCGCATAGCGGAACTGCAATGCGTCCCGGTTGAACAGCCCGGCGGGAGTGCCGTCGTTCTCCCACATCGCGGCATCCTTGAGCCCCTGGGTGCGGCGTCGCAGGGCGTCAAGCAGCCGATACAGCAGGTCCAGGTGCTGCTGCTCGGCCTGCACGGCAGGGCTGACGGTTTCCACCTGTGCTGGGCCTCTCGGATGGGGTGGGGACGGGACGTTTCCCGCGGATGACGAGCCATCCAACCTACTCCTTCCCACCGGGTTCGCAGGCGCGCGTCGCAGTCCGGCGCATATCGAGGCCGCTGCCCGGGTATCCGCTGAACGGGACGTCGACCGGTCGGGTGACGGTCGAATAACCGAGGAGGTTCGGATGAGGGCTCAGTACGTGACGGCGGAGACCAAGCGGGCGATCGTCCATGAGATGGCCGACTGGTTGGAGGGTCGTCAATTCGGGGTGACGTGCGCGCCGGACGTGGACCCGCAGATCGCCGAGTTGGCGACCGCCAGTTGGGCCGAAGGGTACCGCCGGGCGATCCACGAACTGCGATGGGCGGCGCAGGAGCCGATCGAGGTTCCGGACGACCTGTCGGAGTTGGACGCCTTGGACACCGGAGACTGATACGTGGCCTGCGGTGGATCAGCGCCGCCGGGCGAGCACCACCGTGTCGATCGCGGGCCGGTCGGAACCGGGCACCGGGCGGCGCGGCTCGCGCGTGACCTCGGTCGTCAGATCCGGTGCCAATTCCCCGAGCGCTTGGACCACGTCCTGGGCGGTGTAGAGGACATCCGGATTTTGCGGGCCCCCAAACCCTTCGGTGATGTTGTGAGTGTTGTGGCCGATCACCAGGATCCGCGCCCCGTGGTCCAGGGCCGACACGCCACGGCGCAGCGCTTGGTACCACTGATCCCTGGGCAAGTGCAGGTAGGCCAGCACCACCAGGTCCGTCGGGTCCGCGTGGTAATCCGAAACGTCAGCGCGCACCCACCGGACCGGTTCGGTTTCGGCCGGGGCATCCCGGGCCAGCGAGCGCTCCGCGGCCCGCGCCTTGTCCAGCGCGACCGCGGAGAAGTCGACGCCCGTCACTCGCCAGCCGCGACCTGCCAGGTAGAGCGCGTTGCGTCCCTCACCGCACGCCAGATCGACCGCTCGGCCCGGGGTCAGATCGGCGGTGTACTGCACCACGAAGCGATTGGCTTCGGCTCCCCACACCAGACCCGACTCCCGGTACCTGGCGTCCCAGTCCCCGGATGCCATGGGTGCTCCCGGGGCGGCACGGTGGGCGGCGTCGCTCTCGCTCATGCCTTGTTTGTACCGCATCGCCGTCGGGGGGCCGTCGGCCCACGACGCCGAGCGATGAACGCCCATCCAGGAACCGGCGGGTCGGGCGGTCCCCAGCCGTCAGCACTGGTGGATTAGCGATGGACCAACCCGAGGGCACGGGCAGGCGTGAGTCGGAGGCTCAGCGGCTCGACCGCAACTACAACGAATTGCTGCAGGAACTGCGGGTGGCGCAGACGGGCGTGCAGATCCTGTTCGCGTTCCTGCTGACCATCCCCTTCCAGACCACGTTTCGCGGGCTGTCCGATTTCCAACACACCGTGTATCTGGCCACGCTGTTGAGCGCGGCCGCGGCGGTCATCATGTTCATCGCGCCGGTGGCCACCCACCGGATGATGTTTCGCCGCGGCTTGAAGGACCATCTCGTGGCGCTGACCAGCCGGCTCGCGGCCAGCGGCCTGACCTTCCTGTCCTTCGCCATCATCGGCGCGGTGTTGCTGGTGGTCGACGTGGTGGTGGGGCGTCCCCACTCGGTCATTGCCAGCGGCTGCACCGCGGTCGCGATCGCCCTGTTCTGGCTGGCCGTGCCCAGCTACATCCGGACTCGCCGCAGAACGGGCGAGGCGGATCTGCCCGACCGGGGCGAAGACACCAAGACGGTCGACACAGATTCCCGGCCCTACCGGCGAGGTGAGCCCGTCCCACCGGAGTGACAGCCGCGGGGCGAGCTGGCCACAATGCGCCGGAGTGACGACCGCAGGGCGGGCCGCCCACAACGCGCCGGAGTGACAGCCGCGGGGCGGGCCGGCCACAACGCGCCGGAGTGACAGCCGCGGGGCGGGCCACCCACAACGCGCCGGAGTGACGACCGCAGGGCGGGCCGCCCACAACGCGCCGGAGTGACAGCCGCGCGGCGGGCCACCCACAACGCGCCGGAGTGACGACCGCAGGGCGGGCCGGCCACAACGCGCCGGAGTGACGACCGCAGGGCGGGCCGGCCACAACGCGCCGGAGTGACAGCCGCGCGGCGGGCCACCCACGACGCCATGGTCGGCGGCCCACGAACCGGGCCCGACGGCTCGCTTCGCCCGTCCGGTCCGGCGGCGCTGGCAGCTCGGCACGTCTATTCCGTGGTCGGTGCAGACTCGCGGCCCTGCCCCATCCAGTCGCGGGCGGGGACGCGAGGGTTTCGTCGACTTCGACGGGGGCCCAGCCTTGGTCGTCCGCTGGGCGCCGTGGATGAGTGTCCGGTTGCGGTGGGTGGACCGCCGGACGGCAGCATCGGCGGGGGCGATTTGTCCGGTGCGGGGTGGGCTGGCGGCGCCGGTGGCGCTCGGTAGGAGCCGGGTCTGAGGTCCCATTCGACGTGGTTGTTGGTGACGAGGCCGGCGAGCAGGTCGCGGTGCGCGATGGTGTGGTGTCTCGGGCAGAGCAGGGCGGCGTTGGTCAGGTTGGTGGGGCCGCCGTCGGCCCAGTGGATCAGGTGGTGTGCATCGGCCCAGGCGGCCGGGACGGTGCAGCCTGGAAAGCTGCAGTGTTCGTCGCGTAGCCATAGGGCCCGGACCTGGGCCGGGGTGAACAGGCGCTGCTCGCGGCCCTGGTCCAGGATCTCCCCGCCGCTGCCGAGCACCACGGGGATGACGGCGGCGTCGCAGGCCAGTGTGCGGACCGTGCCGGGTGCGATCAACGTGCCCGCGGCGCGGGTGCCGAGCACCGTGCCGGCCCCGACGCGGCCCACCAGGTCGTCCACGCCCATGGTGAGCATCAGCACCGCCTTGGGGGAGGTCGGCACATGAGCGGTGGCGGCCGTCGAGCGGCGCAACGCCTCGATGAGTGCTTCGCCGCGGCGGCGTCCGACCGGCCGGCCGTCCCGTGCGCCGGTGTCGGGGTGAGGTTTCGGTGCGGACAGGGGCCCGATGGCCGCTTCCAGGCTGGCGCGGCCTTCGTCGTCCAGGGTGAGCCGGTAGTCCCACACCCCGGCGGCGGTTTCCCGCCCGGCGGTGAGGTCGATCTGGCGGCGGCAGCGTTCCTGGTGCTCGTCGAACTCGCCTTCGGCGCCGTAGCGGGCCAGGATCTGTGTGCGCAGCTGCCGGGCGGCGGCGGGGCCGTGTTCGGCGGCGACGGTCAGGAACTGCTCCAGCACGGCGGGCTTGGCATCGCCGCGCAGGTCGGGGGCGATCTTGTCGTACTCG
>Ga0164242_10009619_pt1 | contig 10405 bp, 10 predicted proteins | sample OricomgcompostMG_FD_108783 | JGI IMG/M metagenome (GOLD analysis project Ga0164242, IMG submission 108783) | Miracle-Growth compost microbial communities from Emeryville, California, USA - Original compost - Miracle growth compost (MG) ... | reverse complement strand
CGACGACGAAGACCGCGGCGCCACCCCCGCCGCCGAGCCCGCCGGGGCGAATGACCTGCTGGCCGACTTCGGAATCTCCGGTTCGGCGCTGCTCGCGATGTGCGCCGAGGAGGGCGCCCTGCCCGCCGACGTGATCACGTCGGTCTGCGAGCGGCTCGGCTGCGTCGACGAGATCGAGGTCTACCGCTGAGCTCGTCGGCGTTCGCGCCATACGACGAATTCATGCGGACGGCGCTCGCAGAGGCGGCGCTCGCGTCGTCGTCCGGCGACGTGCCTGTCGGCGCGGTGGTCGTCTCGGGGGCGGGCGAGATCGTCGGTCGGGGGCACAACGCTCGTGAGGCCGCAGGCGACCCGACGGCGCATGCCGAGGTGCTGGCTCTGCGCGCGGCGGCGGTCACGCTGGGGCGGTGGCGGCTCTCGGATTGCGCGCTGGTGGTGACGCTCGAGCCGTGCACGATGTGCGCGGGCGCCGCCGTGCTGGCGCGGGTCGCGCGGGTGGTCTTCGGCGCCGTCGACCCCAAGGCCGGCGCGGCCGGCTCGCTGTGGGACGTCGTCCGCGATCGCCGGTTGAACCACCGGCCCGAGGTGATCGGCGGCGTGCTCGAGGCGGAGTGCGCGGCATCGCTGCGGGCGTTCTTCGAGGGGCGCCGAGTCGGCGGCTAGCGTCCGCTAGGCTTGCCGACGGTGGAGTCGCCTAGTGGCCGATGGCGCACGCCTCGAAAGCGTGTGAGGGTGCAAGCTCTCCGTGGGTTCAAATCCCACCTCCACCGCCAATGGTTTCCTTACGAAGCTCCCGCCAAGCGGCGCCCCGAATGGGCCCGCCCGCGCTGGGTTCGGCCGGTGGCGCCTGGACGTGTTCGGCCGCGCCGACGACGTCGTTACGGATCTCGGCGGTCGCGGCTGCTTTTCGATGACTGGGGACGCTCGCCACGGCCTAGCCTTCCGCGTCTCCCGTCCAGCCCGCGCCGCGAGCGCGCCGTTTCCATGGCTTGGTGACGGGCAGCCTGTCTGAGGCGGAGCTGTGGCTGGATCCTCGGCGTCCGATCGTCGACAGAGCGGAAGGCCTGTATATGGCGCGGCGGGTTGTCGTCATCACCGGTGCGAGCGCCGGAATAGCGCGGGCTGCGGCACGCGAATTCGGCGCACGCGGAGCGGCGGTGGGACTGCTCGCGCGTGGGCAGGCGGGGCTCGACGGCGCCGCGAAGGACGTCGAAAACGCAGGCGGGACGGCGCTGGCCATTCCCACCGACGTGGCCGATTACGACCAGGTCGAGGCGGCCGCCGCGCTGGTCGAGGAAACGCTCGGCCCAATCGACGTGTGGGTGAACGTCGCATTCGCCTCGGTGTTCGCGCCCTTCACGCAGATCACGCCAGCGGAATTCAGGCGGGTCACCGAGGTGGCCTATCTCGGCTTCGTGTACGGAACGAGGGTGGCGCTCGATCGCATGATTCCGCGCGACCGTGGCACGATCGTGCAGGTCGGTTCGGCGCTCGGCCAACGCAGCATTCCCTTGCAGTCGGCCTATTGTGGCGCGAAACATGCCATCAACGGATTCACCTCGTCGGTTCGCACCGAGTTGATGCACGACCACAGCAACGTGCACATCACAGTGGTGCAGATGCCGGCGGTGAATACGCCACAATTTTCGTGGGTGCTGTCGCGGCTTCCGCGGCATCCGCGGCCGGTGCCGCCGATCTTTCAGCCAGAGGTGGCTGCCCGCGCCATCGTCTTCGTGGCAGATCACCCGCGACGCAAGCAGTATTGGGTCGGCATGTCGACTGGTCTCACGATCGTGGCGAACAAGTTCGTCGGACCGTTGCTCGATCGATATCTCGCTCGCACTGGTTTCGAATCCCAGCAGACCGGCGAGAGCGTCAGCTCGGCCAGGCCGAACAAACTGTGGGCGCCGGTCGACGGCGACGATGGCCACGACTTCGGCGCGCGCGGCATTTTCGACGCGCAGTCACACGATCGAGCGCCGCAGATGTGGGTGTCGCAACATGCGCGGCTCCTCTCCGGCGCGGCGGCGGGGGTCGCCGCCGCCGGCTTCGCGTCGTCCGCGATCTGGCGGCGACGGTGAGACAGCCGGCGGTGAGGCAGCCGGCGGTGAAACGAGCACCCGCGAAAAAGCCGGCCACCCCGGCCACCCCGGCCGCCGTGGCCGCCCCGGCCGGCGCCACGTCGCGAGAGGCACTGGCGTCGGCCCCTCGGATCGATGATTTGGCCGTCGCCGTCTACGAAATTCCCACCGATCAACCAGAGGCGGACGGAACCCTCGCGTGGGAGAAGACAACCCTGGTCATGGTCGAAGCGCACGGCGGTGGCGCACGCGGAATCGGCTACACCTACGCCACCCGGGCGTGCAAGCCGCTCATCGACGACGTGCTCGCCCCGGTCGTGGCGGGCGCGTCGGCCATGGATGTGGCCGGCAACTGGCAGGCGATGGTTCGTGCGATCCGCAATCTCGGCCGGCCGGGCGTCGTCTCGTGCGCGATCAGCGCGGTCGACACGGCCTTGTGGGATTTGAAAGCCCGGCTGCTCGGCCTTTCGGTCTGTTCGCTGCTCGGCGTCGTCCATGATGAGGCGCCGATTTATGGCAGCGGCGGGTTCACCACCTATGACGACGCCACCGCCCGCGTGCAGCTCGAGCATTGGGTGGGCGAGCTCGGCATACCGCGGGTGAAGATAAAGGTCGGCGAATCGCGGGGTTGCGAGGTCGCGCGCGACCTGCGGCGCATCGAGTTCGCTCGCGACGTGATCGGGCCGGCAGCGCAGCTCTACGTCGACGCGAACGGCGCTTATGCGCGCAAGCAGGCGATCCGGGTGGCCCGGGCCATGGCCGATGCGAACGTCACGTGGTTCGAAGAGCCGGTCTCTTCCGACGATCTCGTGGGCCTCAAGGAGATTCGTGACCAGATCGACGCCGACATCGCGGCCGGCGAGTACGGCTACGACCTCGTCTACTTCGCCCGCATGGCGGCGGCTCGAGCGGTCGATTGCCTGCAGGTCGACGTGACCCGTTGCGGGGGCATCAGCGAGTGGCTACGGGTCGCCGCGGTCGCCGCCGCGCATGGGCTCGACGTGTCGGGTCATTGCGCGCCGAGCCTGCACGCGCATGTCGCGACAGCGATCCCGAACCTGCGCCATCTCGAATACTTTCACGATCACGTGCGGATCGAGGGCATGCTCTTCGACGGTGTGCTCGATCCGAGCGGCGGTTCTCTGCGACCTGATCAGACCCGTCTCGGCTTCGGGTTGGAATTCAAGCGGCCGGACGCCGACCAGTTCCGCGTCGCCTAGGACCAGGACGACGAGGACCGGCACGGCGTCCCTCGCGTGCCATATACCGGGACAAATGGACCGGATGGGGACTGTCTGCCCGCCCTTCGGTACGGTGGCTTCTCGGCGATTCTTCGCCGGGAGGCGCCGAGGCCGGATTGTGACTCAGTGCCGCCCTGCGGCGGCCGATAGTGAAGTGTCCGATCGAACGGTCGCCGCCTGCCTGGCTGCCCGATGTGACCGAGGAGGTGAGCATCGTGAGAGATTCCAAGCGCTCGGGCGCGGCCCGGGGCGAGAAGGTCGAGAGCCTCGCGAGCCGCCTCTACGACGACGTCACGGTCACCGAGGTCATCCGGCCGGCCGCCGTGCTCTCGGAGACCAACGCGCGTCGGGTGCTCGACGGCCTCACGCAGGACGACGTCCGCTCAGGCGGCCGCTGGCACGCCGAGCCCGGCTGCTGGCGGTTGTTCGAGCGCCCGTGGAAGGGCCGTGACGAGCGGTCGGCGGCGGCCGCGGGCCTGATCGGGAGCATCCAGGTCGCATACGGCATGCCGACGCGTTACGAGATCACGATCTTCCGAGCCACCGTCACGCTGGCGGGCACCCGGGCGGGCTTCACGGTCGAGTCGCTGTGCGACAAGGCGCTCGGCCACGCCGACCTCACCCTCGCCACCTGCCCGCGCATCGACCTCCAGCCGCCGCCGAAGCCTTTCCGCATGCGCTGACTCGCCGTCAGCGGTAGCGGCGCGGTCGACCGATGCGGACGGCGACGCCCGGCGAGTAGTGGACCAGCGGTTCGGTCGTGGGTTGGGGGAGGCCCGCGGCGGCCACCAGCCCGTCGTCGAGTTCGCGCACCGTCGCCCGGCGTAACGGCCATGGGTCGTGCTGCGCGTCGGCGCGCCGGCGCCATCGCGCGTCTGCGCCACTCACGCTGAACAATCGCCAGCGCGCGGTCAGGAAGTGGTCTCGCTCGGTCAGCTCTTCAGGCGCGAATGGCGCGCCGATCTCGACGCGCACCCGGCTCGTGACCGTCGGTGCCGGCCACCGGCGGCGGGTGGTGTAGGTGATCGTGTCGCCGTGGTGGGCGAGCCGCATTCGCGACCACATATACGGCAGCCGAAATCCGGTCCGAGCGGCGACGACCGCCGGCAGCCGGGTGGCGTCGAGCGAGAAGAACCACACGCCCGGCCGCCCGAGCTCGTCGCGCGCGTACGTGCGCACGTTGGTCTCGCAGAAGTTCGACAGCCATGGCAGGCGCGGGATTCCGGGCGCGTTCACCCGCATGTAGAACGGCACGAGCCCGACCCATGCCTGGCCGCCGAACGTCTCGACCGTGAGGCTTTTCGGCAGCAACCGCTGGACGACGTCGGGTTCGTAGGCCCAGTGCAAGAACGTCAGCGTCTCCCACCGGTGGTACATCAGCGGGTGGGCGACCCGCAGTGGGCAGGTCGGTACGTGCTGCTCGGTCGGCGTCACCACGTCACTGTCTCGCAGCGGCGGGCGAGACAGGTCACCGGGCGGCTGGCGGGCGGGCCTCATCCGCTTCGCCGTCAGAAGGCTTCTCCGCGCGCCGCATTTCGTTCTCGGCCCAGGCGTTGTGCTCTGATTTCGCCCATGCCGCTTGCACGTAGCCGGTACGCATTCCGCGTAACGCCTCTGGGTCGCGCATCGCCATGTAAATGTGGCCGAGCACCACGGCGAGGATCGCGTATGCGGCCCAGTCGTGCACGAAGGTGGCGCCCGTGCGCCATTCGATCGGCCAGTGGTTCGCAAATCGCATTACCGAGCCGGTGAGCATCATCACCAAAATCGCGCCGAGCTGGAAGTTTGCGTTCAACTTCTGTCCGGCGTTGAACTTGCCGACCGACAAGTCGCCGCTCCACCGATGCCGTGCGCGCAGCCATTTCCAGTCGGACGCCGAAAAGCGGTTCAGGCGGCCGACGTCCGCGCGAAAAGCTTTCGACGCCAGGCCGAGCAGCGTAGGCGCCGGCAATCCGAGGCCGGCGATGACGTGCGCCCATTCGACGTCGGCGCGGTAACCGACAGCGGTCGAAAGCGGGCCGATGTAGAGGATCGCGGCGGTCAGGAGGCAGACGCCCATCAACGCCGCTGTCGTGCGATGCACCCAGCGTTCGCCACGAGTAAAGCGCAGCAGATCAGGCAGTGGGCGCATCGGCGCGGCCGTTCGATTTGCCGACCCAGGCGTCGACGTCGTAGCCGTTGTTCTCCCAGAAGCCAGGGATCACTTGGTCGGTGAGCTCGATGCCGCCGAGCCATTTGCACGACTTGTAGCCGTACATCGACGCGACGTACAGCCGCACCGGGCCGCCGTGAGATCGGCTCACCGGGCCGCCCAGCATCTGTGTCGCCACGAGCACGTCGCGGCGCCGCGCTTGGTCGAGGGTGAGGCTTTCGGTGTAGGCGCCGTCGAAGGAGGTGAATCGCAGCGCCGTGGCGCCGTCACGCACGCCGACGTGATCGAGCAGGTCGGGAAGGGCGACTCCCGACCAACGCACGCTGGGCACACGCCATCCCGTGACGCATTGAAAGTCTTTGACCAGCGCGGTTTGCGGCATCGCGTCGAGGTCGGCGAGGGTGAGGATGGTCGGCCGCTCGACGAGCCCGCCGATCGTCAACTGGTAGTTGTCGGCGTCGCGAGACGGCTCGGCGCCGGTGATCGAGTAGAACCTGAAGGTGTCGCCGGCAGGAAACAGCGAGGTCAGCCCGATGGGGTCGTGTTCTTTGATCGGTCGCAAGATCGAGTTCTCGGCGTTCTGAAGGTGGTCGCCGAAGATGACGCCGAGCGCGCCGAGCCCGACCATGCCGAGCACGATCCGTCTGCCGACCGGACGCCCGGCGAGAGGGCCGTCGTCGCGCGCGTCGCTCATCCCGTCTCCAGCCCGGGGCCGGATCGCGCCCCTCGCAGATCTCCATCATCGCGCCGCGGCCGCCCGGCATGACTCCGCCGCAGGTCACGAAAAACAAACGAACGGCCGTACACAATTGTGTACGGCCGTTCGTTTGAGGAGGTTCAGGCCGATCGAACGTTCTCCGCCTGTGGACCCTTCGGGCCCTGCGTGATGTCGAATTCGACCCGCTGATTTTCTTCGAGGCTGCGGTACCCGTCAGCCTGGATCGCCGAGTAGTGGACGAAGACGTCAGCGCCGCCCTCGACGGCGATAAAGCCGAAGCCCTTCTCGGCGTTGAACCACTTCACAACACCCTGCGTCACGTGCTCTCCCTTACCAGGATTCGGCACCCGCACCGCGCGGCTGCCGGGCCGGCGCGGCGCTGGCTTTCGGAGGACCGAAGAGCACGAACCGCGCTGACGTTCCGCGGCGTGAGAACACGTACTTGGAACTGCGACCGTCGATCACCGTAGCAGCTAGGAACGCGCTGCACCATAAGTCGCGCACGCTTATATCTCGGCTGAAGGTGAGCGATTCGTCCTGATTCTTCATGGCGGATCTTTACGGACGCCTGCGCAGCGACATCATCACGGCTAGGACGGCTGCCAAAAAGAGCAATACGGGCGCGAAACCTGACTTCCAGATATCGACGGTGTCACGCAACCATGGCGGTATCGCCACCTGCCGTCCCGGCAGATAGGCGAGGCCGAGCACCGAGATCCAGAAGAGCAGCAATCGGTCGAACCCTGAGGCGGGCAGCAGCGCGAGCGGCGCGAACGCCGCGACCGCGTACCACGGCAAGACATAGGGGGCGGTCAGCAGCCAAGCCAGCGTCAGCACGAGGACGCCGCGGGCGGCTGTCACGGTTCGGGCGGACGTCGACACCCCGGCGGCCTCGCGGCGTCCGGGCACACCGCGATCGAGCAACAACACGAAGACGGCGAATGCCACCCAGGCGGCCACCCGGATCAGCACGCGAGCCGCGTCGTGCCCCAGCATCCATTCGAGCGGATGCGTCACGATCCGCCACGGGTCGGCGAACGAGACGAAGCCGCTCGCCCGTCGCACTTGGTCGAGCGCGTGCCCTCCGGCGATCAGATAGCCCGGCACGAGCACCGCGGCCGCGCCCACGGCGAGCGCCACGAGCCGGCGCGGCCAATGCCGACCCTGCCGGCGCAGCGCCCATGCCAGCCCGACGCCCGCTAAGGCCGCCGAGGCTTTGAGGCCGGCGGCCGCGCCGCCCAAGACGCCGGCCACGAGCGCGCCCAGCACGCCGTGCCCGCGTTCGTGCGCGAGCACGCCGATCGCGGCGACCACGAAGAGCGTGAGCAGGACGTCGATATGCGCCCCCGCGACGCCTTCGAACAGCAGAAGGGGGTTGGCGGAGAACAGCACGGCCGCTCGGCGGCGTCCGGCCTGACCCGCCGCCAGGCGGTGGAGCAGGAGACCGGTGGCGACGAACGCGACGGCGTTGACCAGCCCGAGCAGGAATACCGCGTGCGCGGGCGCGTGCGGTCCGTCGCCGGCCAGCTTCGCGGCGAGCCATTGCTCACCGGTCGCGATCGGCCCGTACACGCTCGTCGTCGCGCGCCACGGCGCCTCGGCCAGGCCGGCGTACGCGCCTGTCAGCGCGTCAGGCGGCGTCACATACGGGTCGTGGCCGGACGCCGCGAGCCGCCCGTACGCCGCATAGCTGCCGGGGTCGGACGAGCCGACAGGCGTGAGCAGGCCGAGCGCGATCGCCACCAGCGCAGAGCCGATCAGCAGCGGTTTCGGATCGAGCGCCCAGCCGCGGCGCAACGCCCCTAGACAGCCGCCGACCCCGTAGGCGCCGGCGATCACCACGACGGCGAGTAGTCCGGTGACGAGGGCAGCCGGCGGGTGGGCATGCCAGCCGAAGGGCGGAGGGCCAGGCAGCGGCTCGACCGCCGCGCTCGGCCCCAGTGCCGCGGTCGCGAGCAAGGCCGTGATCGAGACCCCGAGGGCGGCAAGCGGCGCCCTCGGGGTGGTCGCGCCGGCCTGGCTTCGGGCGATGCGCCGTTGGGCGAACCACCATGTGACGCCGGCGACCCGAACCCACAGCCTCATCTGGATCGCGGCTCCCGACTGGCGCTCGGATGGCGGCCCTGCGGTGATGCGTCATGCGTGGCGTCAGGCGTCAGCGGCGTCGCGCGCGATCGCCGGCATCTGCGTTGATCGTGTGCGGTCACCTGCGACCGCGTCGCGGAGGATGCGGGATTTGAACCCGCGAGAGGTCTCCCTCTACACGCTTTCCAAGCGTGCGCACTCGGCCACTATGCGAATCCTCCGCCGTGCAGGTTAGCCGATCGCGGGGGAGCGACGCGGCGGCGGCCTACCGGGCGTTGATCGGCGGGTTCTGGGCGAGCGACTGGAGCAGTTCGCGCCGGTCGAAATTCCTGATCGGCAGCGCGCTGGTGCGTCGGTAGCGCACCACGCCGTCGGCCTCGACCACGAACGTGCCGCTGTGCTGGAGCAGCAGGAAGCTGCCGAGACCCGCGTCCGTGTGGCCCGAGCCGGACGCCCACGGCGACACCCTGGTCGAGTCGACGTGACCCGCCAGCCGGCGCGCCTCGTCGGTGCCGCCGGGGGCGATGAGGATCACCCGCGCGTCGCCGAGTTGGCCGCTTTCGGCCAGTGACGAGAGCGCTCGCACATGTCTCAGGCACACCGGGCACACGCTCGCCCGCATGAAGTAGATGACGGCGACTTCTCCGCCCCGCACGTCGTCCAGCGCGCCCGCGTTGCCGTCGGCGTCGACGAGCGTGAGGTCGGGCATGATCGAGCCGACCTGTCCGGTGGCAATGGCGTGGGGCATGAGGTTCCTCGCGTGTGACGGTGTACGACCAGTGAACCCCAAGACTGTGGCCCGCCGGGCGCCGAGGGTGGCCGCCACCGTGCGTCGAGGCGGGTCGAGGGCGGGCCACGGGTCGGTGGACGGCGGCAGCGGGGCGTCGTCCGGCCGCACTACACTCGCGGGCAGACCCCTCGCGCGGCGTCCATCCCACGAACCCCCCCAGGGCCGGAAGGCAGCAAGGGTAAGCGGGCCCTGACGGGTGCGCGGGGGGTCCTTTCGATCGAGAGATGTGGGGCCGCATGAGTTTGGCGCTGTATCGCAAGTACCGGCCGAGCGCCTTCGCCGAGGTCATCGGCCAGGAGCACGTCACCGAGCCCTTGCGGCAGGCGCTTCGCAACAATCGGGTGCACCACGCCTACCTGTTCTCCGGCCCGCGCGGATGCGGCAAGACGTCGTCCGCCAGGATCTTGGCGCGTTCGCTGAACTGCGCCGAGGGGCCAACCCCCGACCCGTGCGGCACGTGCCAGTCGTGCCTCGACCTCGCGCCGGCCGGCCCCGGCAGCGTCGACGTCATCGAGATCGACGCCGCGTCGCACGGCGGCGTCGACGACGCTCGCGATCTTCGCGACCGATCGAGCTACGGCCCCGCGTCGTCCCGCTTCAAGATCTACATCATCGACGAAGCGCATATGGTCACCACGGCGGGCTTCAACGCGCTGCTCAAGCTGGTCGAGGAGCCACCGCCCTACTTGAAATTCATCTTCGCGACAACCGAGCCGGAGAAGGTCATCGGCACGATTCGCTCGCGCACGCACCATTACCCGTTCCGCCTTGTGCCGCCGAGCGCGCTGCGCGACAACCTGGCCCGCATCTGCGAGGCCGAAGGGGTGCCGATCGAACCGGCGGCGCTGGGGCTGGTGGTGCGAGCCGGCGCCGGCTCGGTGCGTGACGCTCAGTCCGTGCTCGACCAGCTGGTCGCCGGCGCCGGCGAGGGCGGCGTCACCTACAAAGAGGCGGTCGCGCTGCTCGGTTACACCGACGCCACGCTGCTCGACGACGTCGTCGATGCGTTCGCCGCGCACGACGGCGGCGCGGTTCTCGAGATCATCGATCGGGTGGTCGAGGCCGGTCACGATCCACGCCGGTTCGCCGAGGACTTGCTCGAGCGGCTGCGCGATTTGATCGTTCTCGACGCGGTTCCCGAAGCCGGCGAGAAGGGTTTGCTCGACGCGCCGGTCGACGTGCTCGAGCGCATGACTCGGCAGGCGCGGCAACTCGGCCGTGTCGAACTGACGCGGGCGGCCGACATCGTCAACGCCGGCCTGACCGAAATGCGTGGAGCCACCGCGCCGCGGCTGCTGCTCGAGCTGATCTGCGCGCGCGTGCTGCTCCCCGGCGCGG
>Ga0164242_10009618_pt1 | contig 10405 bp, 5 predicted proteins | sample OricomgcompostMG_FD_108783 | JGI IMG/M metagenome (GOLD analysis project Ga0164242, IMG submission 108783) | Miracle-Growth compost microbial communities from Emeryville, California, USA - Original compost - Miracle growth compost (MG) ... | reverse complement strand
GCTCACAACGGCTAGACTCGGTGAACCGTGGCCGAGCCCCGCCCAACCCTGCTCTTTGTCGACGATGAAGCGGATGTCCTCGAGATCCTCACCAAGACGTTCGAGCGCCGCTACCACGTCCTGACCGCCCACTCCGCCCAGGAGGCGCTGGAGGTGATCCGCCGGGAGCCGGTGGACCTCCTCGTCACCGATCAGAAGATGCCGGAGATGACCGGCATCGAGCTGGTCGCCGCCACCCGCGCCGAGGGCTTCGACCTCACCACCATCCTCCTCACCGGCTACACCGATCCCACCGACCTGATCGCCGCGATCAACAAAGGTCAGGTCTACCGCTACGTCACCAAGCCCTGGGACGTGAACGATCTGGTGATCACGGTGATGCATGCCGTCCAGTACACCCAGCTGCGGCGGGACAAGGACCGGCTCCTCCGCCAGCTCAAGCAGCGCGTGGACGCGCTCTCCATCCTCTACGAGGTCACCCAGGACAGCTCGGACGCGCCCACCTACGACGCGATCATCGAACGGGTCCTCAACGCCGTGGCGCGCGTGCTTCCTTATGATCTGGGCGCCGCGCTGGTGGCGGCGGATCAGGGCAAGAGCGCGACCCTCCGGCTCCGCTGCGCCGGCGCGGTGGGGGAGAAGGCGCTGGTCGGCGTGAAGGACACGGTGCTCGCCGCCTACCGCAAGCAGTCCGGGCTGCTCCTCCCGGAAGACCGCGTGATCGCCCGCGTCTCCGGCACCGCGACCCAGGAGGGGCTCTCCACCTCCTTCGCCAGCGAGCTCTCCGTGCCGCTCCGCCTCGCCGGGGAGACGGTGGGGACGCTCTCGCTCTTCGCCACCCGGAAGGACGCCTTCGGTCCGGAGGACGGCCAGCTGTTGGACGCGCTGGCCAACCAGACCGCCGCCGCGATCCAGGCCGTGCGTTCCGCGGAACAGGAGGCCCGCCTTCGCATCGAGCGGATGGTCGAGTCGATGCCGGACGGCGTCCTGCTCACCGACGAGAAGAACGAGATCGTCGTCATCAACCCCGCCGCGCGCAGGCTGCTCCAGCTGGGCGAAGACCCGCGCGAGTGGACCGCCAAGCACCTCCAGCAGACCCTGGGCTTCTACCCCTTCGAGCTGGTGCGCGGCTGGGAGTACGCCGGCACGCAGATGCTCACCGAAGAGCTGAGCCTGTTCGAGAAGACGGTGCAGTCCGCCATCACCCCGGTGGCCGACGCACGCGGGGTGCTCCACGGGGTGTGCGTGGTGCTGCGCGACATCACCGAACAGAAGCAGATGGAGGAGCGCAAGGACGAGTTCGTCTCCATCATCAGCCACGAGCTGCGCACGCCGCTCACCTCCATCTCCGGCGCGCTCGACCTGGTGCTCAACCGGATGGCGGGTGACGTCAGCGAGAAGCAGCACCGCTACCTGTCGATGGCGAAGGACTCCACCGACAAGCTGAACACCATCGTCGACGACCTGTTGGACCTCTCCAAGTTCGCCAAGGGCCGGATGCGGATGACCTTCGAGGTCACCTATCTGGACGAGCTGGTGCGCAAGGCGGTGGAGAAGTACGGGCCGGCGCTGGCGGAGAAGCGGATCCGGATCGAGACCGATGTGCCGGCCCAGCCCATCCGCGCGCTGGCGGATCCCAACCGGCTCCACCAGGTCCTCAACAACCTCCTCACCAACGCGGTGAAGTTCACCCCCGAAGGCGGCCAGGTCCGGGTGGAGCTCAAGGTCGCGCCCGGCGCCCCCGGCTTCGTCAGTCTCTCCTGCTGGAACAACGGCGAGCCCATTGGCGGCACCGACCTGGAGCGGATCTTCGACAAGTTCGAGCAGGCCCGCTCGGCGCGTACCCGGACCGTCCGGGGAACAGGCCTGGGGCTGGCCATCTGCCGCAACATCGCCGAGGCGCACGGCGGTCACATCTGGGCCGAACCCTGCGAAGAGGGTGCGCGCTTCGTCCTGGTGCTGCCCTTCGAGCCCGCGGCGGAGCTCTTGGAGCCGGACGCCGAACCGAAGAAGCCGCTCCCGGCGCTGACCGGTCCCGCGCGCAAGGTCCTGATCGTCGAAGACGAGCCGGAGCTTGGCTACATCCTCAAGGCGATGCTGTTCTCGCGCCCGTACGAGGTCCTGCTCGCGCGCACCGGCGACGAGGCGCTCTCGCTCGCACGGCGCCAGCGTCCGGACGCCATCCTGATCGACGTCCGGCTGCCCGACGTGGACGGCCTGCGGCTCCTGGAGATCCTCGAGCACGACCCGGTCACCCGCAACGCGTCGATGTTGGCCTTCTCCGCCGGCGACGAGCGGGCCCGCGCGCTCCGCCACGGCGCCAACGCGTACCTCCAGAAGCCGCTCCAGATGGACTCGTTCCTGGCCGCGGTGGACGCGCTCGCGCGCGGGCCGGAGGGGCGGCGAAACGGCAGCGTGCTGGTGGTGGACGACGACGAGAAGATCGCCGCCATCTGTCACGAGGTCCTGGCGAACCTGGGCTTCGACGTGCGGAGCGTGACCTCGCTGGAGGGCGCCCGGCGGCTGATCGCCGAGCGCCGGCCGGACCTCCTCCTGCTCGACGTGAACCTCCCGGATGGCGATGGCCTCACGTTCTTGGAAGAGCTCAAGGCGGAGCGCGCGGCCAGCCACCTGGGGGTGATCTTCATCTCCGCCCGCACCGACACCGCGGCCAAGGTGCGCGCGCTCAAGCTGGGTGGGGACGACTACCTGACCAAGCCGTTTGATGCGCTGGAGCTGGGCGCGCGTGTGGAGTCGGTGCTGCGCCGCCGCTCGCAGGAGATGGGGACCTCGCCCACCACCCAGCTCCCGGGGTCCGGCGCGATCGAGCGCGAGGTGCAACGCAGGATCCGGGAGCGACAGCCGTTCGCCTTCTGCTACCTCGATCTGGACAACCTCAAGGCCTACAACGACTTTTACGGGTTCGCGAAGGCGGACGGTGTGGTGCGCCAGACGGGCGACCTGCTCCGCGAGGTGGTGGCCCAGTACGGCCTGCCCACCGACTTCCTCGGGCACGTGGCCGGCGACGACTTCGTCTTCATCGCCGACGTGCGCTCGGTGGACGGCATCTGCCAGCGGGTGATCGAAGCCTTCGACCGGCTGATCCCGCTCTATTACGACAAGGCGGATCGCCAGAGCGGCTTCATCGAAGCGGAGGATCGCTACGGTCAGCGCCGCCGGTTCCCCTTGATGAGCGTCTCGATCGTCGCGGTGATGACGGACGGTTCGCTGGATCACGCGGAGCTGGCCAACCAGGCGGCGGAGATGAAGAAGCGCGCCAAGGCGGTGGTGGGTTCGGTCTACCTGCGCAGCGACCGCGAGCTCACCGCGCGCTCCATCGCCTGAAATGCGCCTCTACCAGCAGCTCATCCTCTTCATGCTGGCGGCCACCGTGCTGCCACTGGCGGGCGTGGGCTTCTGGCTGTTGGGCGACGCCCAGCGCGCGCTCGCCGAGCGGATCGCCAGCGAGCAGCGGACCCTGGCCAGCGCCGCCGCCGAGCGCACCAGTACCCAGCTCCTGGAGGCCGTTGACGGCATCGCCCGCGCCGCCGAGCTGATCGACTGGGAGCACGCCTCGCCAGACGAGCTCCACGGGGGCTTGAGCCTGCTCTACCAGCGCTCGCCCTCGGTCGCCGCGGTGGCGCTGGTGGACGCCAGGGGTGCGCTCTTGACCGGACCGGTGTTCACCTCGGGCGGCGAGCACCCGGCCTTCACCGACGGTGACGTGGCGGCGCTGGTGGCGGCGATCCCGGTCCAGACCTTGTCCGGCGGCGCGTTGGGGCAGGCGGCGATCAGCCGGGTCTACCGCTCCGGATCGCGGGGCCGTCCGGCGCTCGCGGTGGCGGTGAAGCTTGGGCAGGGGGCCGGTGCGCCGTTCGCGCTGATCGAGCTGGGGCTCGAGTCGCTCGAGGCGCAGCTCACCCAGCACGCCGGCGCCGAGCGGCGGGTGGAGATCGTCGACCTGCAGGGGCGGATCCTGGCCAGCTCCGATTCCGGCCGGACGCTCAAACCGTTGGAGCCCGAGCTTGCCCAGGCGGTCCACGCCCACCTGGACGCGGCGGGGCCGCAGAGCTTCTTCACCGCCTCCTGGATCGGCGCCTGCGCGCGGGTCGCCGAGCCTCTGGCCTTCGCGGCGGTGGTGGAGGCGGATCCCAACGTCGCGCTGGCGCCGGTGCTGAAGATGCGCCGGGAGATCGCGATCGCGCTCGGCTTCAGCCTCCTGGTCCTGCTGGCGATGGGCTTCGTCTTCACCCGGCGGGTGACCGGGCGGCTGGCGCGGGTGATGGCCGGGGCAGAGGCCTTCGGGCGCGGCCAGCTGGAGGCGCGGATCGAGCTCTCCGGATCGGATGAGCTGACCGCGCTCGCCGGCACCTTCAACCGGATGGGCGAAGAGCTGGAGGGTGCGCGCACGCGACTGCTCCGGTGGAACGACGACCTCAAACAGAAGGTGGATGAGGCCACCTCCGAGCTGCGAGCCGCCCAGGCCCAGCTGGTCGAGGCGCAGAAGCTGGCTGCGGTGGGGCAGCTGGGCGCCGGCGTCGCGCACGAGATCAACAACCCGCTGGCCGGGATCCTGGGGCACACCCAGCTCTTGCTCCTGGATCGCACCCCCACCGACGGCGACTTCGACGCGCTCCGGAAGATCGAGCAGAGCGCCAAGCGCTGCAAGGAGATCACCCAGAACCTGCTCCGCTTCTCCCAGCAGCAGGCGCGCGCGGACCTCCGCCCCATCGATCTCAACGCGGTGGTGCGCGACGCCGTCTCCCTCAGCGAGAACCAGCTTCAAGGAGAGGGCATCACCCTGGAGCTCCTGCTCAGCGAGACGCCGGTGCGGGTCCAGGGCGATCCCGGCCACCTCTCCCAGCTCCTCCTGGCCTTGCTCTCCAATGCCCGCACCGCGATGACCCGGTCCGCCTCCAGACGGCTGCGCATCCGGACCTCCGCCGACGTCCGGGAAGGCGACGCGGCGCTCAGCGTGGAGGACACCGGCAAGGGGATCTCCCCCGAGCACCTCCCGCGCATCTTCGAGCCCTTCTTCACCACCAAGGACGTCTGGTCCAACGTGGGGCTGGGGCTCTCCGTGTCCTACCGGATCGCCTCCGAGCACCAGGGGCGGATCGACGTGGCGACCGAGCCGGGGAAGGGGAGCTGCTTCAGCCTCCACCTGCCGCTGCTCGCCGACCGGGCGGGCGCCACCGTCCGTGCTCCTGCCGCCTAGCCGCGCTACTCTGGTGGCCGTGGCGGATTCTTCGCGCAGGAACGTTCTCTTCGGGCTGGCGGTGCTGGCGATCTGCGCGCTGGTGCCGCTCGCGTACTTCGCCTTCCTGGGGAAGGTGACGCCGCCGCCGCCCGTCGTGGCGCCCGTGGCCGCGCCCGAGGCCCCCAAGCCCGTGGAGCTCAAGCTGAGCCGGCTCTCCGGCGCGGTGGAGATCCGCCGCGGAGACCAGGCCTGGCAGGCGGCGGCGGTGGGGGATGCGCTGGAGGCCTCGGACGCGGTCCGCACCCCCGTGGGTGGCAGCGCGACGCTCACCGGCGGCGGTTCGTACGAGGTCCAGATGGAGGGCTCCACCGACGTCAAGGTCGGAGAGCTGACCGAGTCCATCTCCCGCCTGATGCTCGGCAGCGGCATGGCCACCGCGCGGGTCCGGCGTGGCAAGCACCGCTTCGAGGTCCGCGCGGCCCACAGCGACGCGGTGGCCAGCACCCAGGCCGGCACCTTCGCGATCAGCAGCAACGGCAAGGGCACCGTGGCCGTGGGCACCGAGGCCGGCGAGGTGGAGCTCACAGGCCACGGCAAGGTGGTGATCGTCCGCGGAGGCGAGGAGTCGGTGGTCCACCCCGGGCAGGCGCCCAGCGCGCCGGCGAAGATCCCGGCCAGCCTCCTGCTCAAGGTCCGCTGGCCCCAGCGCTCGGAGCTGGCCACCCGGTCGCTCTGGATCCGCGGCAGCGCCGAGCCGGGCGCCCAGGTGGTGGTCGCCGGGCACCGGGTCACCGTGGGCGACGACGGCACCTTCGCGGCCAAGGTCCATCTGGCGGAGGGCAAGAACGCGGTGGAGGTGCGCGCGCGCGCGGTGGGCCAGCGCGAGCTCAAGGACGCCCGGCCGCTCACCGTGGACACCACGCCCCCCAAGGCGGTCATCCGTCCGAAGTGGAAATGAACCGCCGCGCTCGCTTGACCGCCTGCTGAGCGCTCTATACCATCCGGTACAGCTGTACCTGTACGAGGGCAAACCCGGGTGAAAGTCCGGGGGCGCAAAGCACGCGGGGCCTGATGGATGGCCGGCCGTGGCTGCCGTGGGAGGTGGGTTGGAGGTACCGATGAGCCGTTTCCTGGCCGCAGTTCTCCTGAGCATGCCGTTCCTCGCCTGGGGACAGGTGACGAACGGCCCGCCGATCACCGGCACCACCTCGACGGTGAACGACGGCCCTGGCGACCAGACCGACCCCCACGTGAGCGGCGACTGGATTGCCTACACCAGCGAAGTGAACGGCACGAGCGAGATCCGCTACCACAACCTGGCGGACACCACCGACGCGGCGATCGCCTCCAACGGCGGGCTGGACTTCCTCTCCGACATCAGCGGCTCCACCCTGGTCTTCACCCACGTCACCTCTCAGAGCGCGATCGAGCTGTTGGACGTCTCGCAGGGCGGCGCCCCGGTGGAGCTGGATCCGCAGCCGGGCAGCAACCGCCGCGAGGGCCGGATCGGCGGCGGGACCGTGGTCTGGCAGGACTTCGCCTTCACCGGGGACCTCAGCACGCCGGAGCTGGTCACCTACGATCTCCAGACGCAGACCGCCACCCGGCTCACCAACAACGCGCTCTTGGACAAGGACCCCGCGGTGAGCCCGGACGGGCAGGTGGTGGCCTGGACCCAGTGTCAGCAGAACGGGACCGGCTGCCACATCTTCGACGCCACGCGCAGCGGCACCAGTTGGAGCACAAACCAACTGACCTCCGGCGCGGAGGAGGCCGGCTTCGCGGACAGCAACGGGCAGCTGGTGGTCTACAGCGCCGTCCGCACCGACAACGGGGTGAGCGACGAGGACATCTACTGGCAGCCGGTGGGCGGCGGCGCGGAGCAGCGGTTGGCGCTCCCGGACCGTCAGACCAACCCGAACATCTCCGGGAACCTGATCGCGTTTGAAGGCTTCGACGGCAACGCCGCGCTCCCCAACTTCGACATCTACCTCTTTGACGTCCCCAGCCAGACGCTCTACCGGCTGACCCAGACGCCGGAGGACGAGACGCTCAACGACATCTCAGTGGACAACGGGGTGGTGCGGGTCGTCTGGACCCGCAGCGGGGCGGACTACAACGTCTACGCCTTCTCCTTCGAGGTGCCTGGCCCGGGGGACTGCGCCCAGCAGGCACAGACCAGCTGTGCGGCGCCGGGGGCGCGGCCGCTGCTCGCCGAGCTGGAGATGGACCGGGCGGATGGCACGGCGTGGTGGCAGCACCAGGACTTCGCCGCCGAGGCGGGCGACGGCCTGATGTGCATCACCAACGGGAGCACCGGCGTCCGCGCCACCGCTGGCATCGTGGATCTCAACGGCACCGAGTTCGCCGGGACCTGGGCCTTCAAGCACTGGGTAGGGACCATTGACGGCCACGTGGACCTGCGCGCCGACAACCGGATCGACGCCATCGTCCTCGGCGAGCCGGGCAGCGGCTACCACGTCAGTGTCTACGGCCCCATCGCCGGCTGCGGTGGGACCCAGGCCCTCCGGGCGCCCGTCGTCCCCGGTGGGACCCGCCTCCAGCTCAGCGGCCGCCATGTCCTCAACATCGACGGGGCCTTCGTGGCGCCGCCCCAGACGAGCGCGGCCCCGGCTGCGGCGATGGGTTGTTCGAGCACCGGCAACGACGCGGCGGGCGCGGGGCTCCTCGCGCTGTTGGCCCTGGTCTTCGCGCTGCGCCGTCCGGCCACCGTTCGTGCCCGCGCGACGCGCCGTCGGCGATAGGTCGAATCCAGGCGTGCGGTTCGTCCCCGAGCGACGCGCTGAGGAGCAGCCCTGGGGCGCGAGGGCTCGGCGTTGGTGCTGGACCGTGGTCTTCCTGGTCCTCTGTGCCGGCTCGCCCGGATGGGCCGCGCAGGGGCTCACGTTCCTGGGCCCGGAGGGGAGCCTGGCCCCGGCCCCCTTCGAGATCGCGGTGGTTCGAAGCGATGAGGGGCGCACCTCCGCCGCGCGTGCGCCTTCGCTGACGGCAGAGGGCGCGGCGCTGACCGCCGCCCACCACGAGGGCATCCTCTGGCGCTGGACCGTGACGCCACGACCCGGCGCCCGCGAGGTCCGGCTCGTCGCCCACGACGGAGCGCTCACCGCCTCCGCGCGCTACGCGCTGGGCCCACCGACCGATCAGGTGGCCCTGACGCTCACCCCGGCCCATCCGGTGAAGGGGCGGGATCGCGAGGCCACGCTCGACGTTCACCTGAGGACCGCCGCCGGCACGCCCGACGCGGAGGCACCTCCGCCGGTCCTGCGCGCCAACGTGGGCACCCTGGAGTCGCTGGAGCGGGTGGGGCCGGGCGCGTTCCGGGCGCGCTACCTGCTGCCGGCCACGCGCTACCCGGAGGTGGTGGTGCTGGTGGCCTTCTCCGCCTGGCCTTCGCCGGCGTCGTTGGAGGGCGCCGCGGGGAGCCTGGTGGTGCCGCTGGCGACCGCCATTGATCTCCCGGGTCGCACCGAGCCCGGCGCCAAGATGGCGATCGAGATCTCCGGTCAGACCTTCGGTCCGGTGCGGGCGAGCGGCGACGGTCACTTCCAGATCCCGGTGGTGGTTCCCCCCGGCCACCGCTTCGGGCGGGGCACGGTGGTGGACCGGATCGGCAACCGCCGGGTGGAGAAGGTGGACCTGGCGCTGCCGCCCACGGATCCGCTCGCCTGCGTGATGACGCCCAGGACCATCCCGCTGGAGACCGGCACCGCGCGCGTGCTCTGCGCGACGACGGATCCCTACGGCGTGCCGGTGGACGCGGCCTCGGTCACCCTCACCGCCCAACGCGGCCAGCTCACAGGCCCCGAGCGCGCGGGCCGGGGCCTTTTGGAGTGGCGCTACCGGGCCCAGGGCACGGAGGTCGCGCCCGACCACCTGGAGGCCCGTTGGAGACGGGGCGGCCCGCTGGCGAAGGAGTCGCTCACGGTGAACCTGGAGCAGGGCCCCGCGCAGCGCCTGAGGGTGACCACCCCGGAGCCTCTGGTGTTTCGGGGCGGGAGCGTCCCGCTGGAGATCGACGCGCGCGATGCGCTGGGCCTGCCGCGCCCGGGCGTGTTGCTGGAGGCGCACGCGAGCGAGGGGTCGTTCCCGCCCTGGAAGGCGCTCGGGCCTGGCCGTTGGGAGGGGCGTTACACACCGGTGGGCACGGGCGAGGCGGGAGAGGCGCGGCTCACCGTGGCGGCGTTCGGTCCGCTGGGCACCGAGCCCGCGTCGCTCCGAGCCTGGCTGGAGGGCGGAGAGGTCCGGGTCGCGGTGGTGGATCTGGCGGGGTTGCCGGTCCCCTCCGAGCCGCTGTCCATCGACGGTCGCCCGGTGACCACGGATGCACATGGCCTGGCCGCGTTTCCGGCCACGGACGGCGCGCACCGGATCGCCCACCGGCGGTGGCCCGGGCTCCGCTCGCGCGTCTATGTGCTCGAGAACGGCCACAGGCTCTTTCCTTCGTCCACGCCCGTCCGCCCGGCACAGGCCACGCTGGACGTTTCCATCGCGCCCCCGGTGCCGGTGAACGTGCGCCTCCGGGTGGACGGGAGGCACGTTCGCTGTTGGGCGGAGGACGCGCAGGGGCAGGTGCTCCCGGACCGGCCGCTCGTGGTGGGCTTGTCTCAAGGCACGCACACCGCCGAGACCCGGGCGGGCGGCATCACCTCCTTTGAGGTGCAAGGGAGTGACGCGGTGATGGTCTCGGTCGCGGATCGCCAGACGGGCGTGACGGCCATCGCCGAGGTGAAGCCTTGATCGGGTGGACAGCGGCGTTCGCGCTCTGGCTCTCCGCCGCGCCCGCGCCCCCGTCCCTCTCCAGAGTGGCCACGCGCGCCCCGGAGCTGGACGGGGCGATCGCCGGTCGGGTCTGCGAGGACCACGACGGGGACGGGCGCTGCGGCCCGGGAGATCCGGGCGTGGCCAACGTTCGCCTCGTGCTCGAGTCCGGGGACGAAGCCCGGACCGATCTCACCGGGCGGTACCATCTGGTCCGGGTGGGCGCGCGGGTGCCGGACGCGACCGAAGGCGGGCGGCTGCTCTTCGGGCGGCACCGGCTGGCAGTGGATCCGCGGACGCTCTTTGGCGGCGCTGTGGCCTCGCCCGCGTCGGTGACGGTCGAGGTCCCCATGGGCGGGCTGGCCGAGCAGGACTTCGTGATCTCCCGCGCGGCCCTCCAGGCCGCACCGACCGTCGAGCGGGCCG
>Ga0164242_10009617_pt1 | contig 10405 bp, 6 predicted proteins | sample OricomgcompostMG_FD_108783 | JGI IMG/M metagenome (GOLD analysis project Ga0164242, IMG submission 108783) | Miracle-Growth compost microbial communities from Emeryville, California, USA - Original compost - Miracle growth compost (MG) ... | reverse complement strand
ACCGTTGTACAGCTCGCTCGGCCTGCCCCGCGTCAAGGTGGGGCCGCGGCTGCCCACCGAGGTGATCGAGGCGCTGCTCGGCCTGCAGCGTGAGCTCGGACGGCGGCTGGACGAGGCCCTGGCGACGCCCGAGGAGGCGCGTCGCGCCAACACCGACCTGCGCGCTGAGATGCGCGACACCGACAACTACTACCCGGAGCTGGAGGCCGGAGCGCAGGAACTGCTCGCCGGCGTGGGGCACCAGGACGGGCCGCTCTCGCACCACGCCGCGGCTGACCTGGCCGAGCACCTGGGCTTCTCCATCCACTTCGTGGGGGACCTGCCGCACTCCACGCGCTCCGTGACGGATGAGAAGAACAAGATCATCTACCTGGAACGCTCCATGCGCGCCGAGCACGATCCGCGCTCCGTGCTGCTGCAGGCCGTCGCTCGGCACCAGCTTGGCTACGGGGAGCCGGAGGACTATGCGGACTTCCTGCGCCAGCGCGTCTACACCAACTACTTCGCGGCGGCGCTCATGATGCCGGAGGCACCCACCGTGGACTTCCTGCAGGACGCCAAGAAGCGCCGCGAGCTGGCCATCGAGGACCTGCGCGACGCGTTCGCCGTGTCCTACGAGTCGGCGGCGCACCGCTTCACCAACCTGGCCACGCGCCACCTGGGCATCACGTGCCACTTCCAGAAGGTCCACGAGTCCGGGATCCTGCACAAGGGCTACGAGAACGACGGCGTGAACTTCCCCTCCGACCACACCGGCGCCATCGAGGGGCAGACCGTGTGCAGGCACTGGACCAGCCGCGAGGTGTTCGAGGTGCCGGACAAGTTCCGCGCCTTCGAGCAGTTCACCGACACGGTGGCCGGCACGTTCTGGTGCACCGCGATCACGGAGCGGCACTCCTCCGGCGAGTACTCCCTCTCCATCGGCGTGCCCTTCGAGCACGTGCGCTTCTTCCGCGGCCGCGGCACCCAGCACCGCTCCGTGTCCGGCTGCCCCGACGAGTCCTGCTGCCGCCGGCCGCCCGCCGACCTGGCCCAGGCATGGGCCGGCAACGCGTTCCCGGCGGCCCGAGCCAACACCCACCTGCTCGCGGCCATGCCGCAGGGCGCCTTCCCTGGCGTGGACGACACGGAGGTGTACGAGTTCCTGCAGCGGCACTCCGGCTGAGGCCGGTTGGCTCAGGCCGACCGCGCCGGCACCGGCTGTGCCTACCTGTGCCCGGCTGTGGGCGGCGTGCGGGGCTGTTGCCGCGCGGATGCGGCACCTACGCTGGTGGCCAGTACATCCATCAGCGAGGGAAGAGGCACCAGCCATGAGCCAGAACCCGTACGAGCCGGACCCCGCCAAGAAGGATGCGGACGGCACCACCCCGGAGGGGACGTCCCCGGCGGATGCGTCGAGCGCGGCGGATCCGTCGGAGCCGGTCGTGCCCGACGCCGCGGGGGAGGGCGCCGCCGACGCCGCGCCTTCCGCCGATGCGCAGAATCCCTACGCGGCTGCCGCCGGGGCCTCCGGCCGCGACGCGAGCTCCGCAGACGCAACGTCTGCTGACGAAGCGTCTGCTGAGGTGGCCTCCGGCGCCGCGGCAACGCCCGACGCGGCCTCCGCGGAAGATGCGCAGGCCTCGGATCCGGCTGCTTCCGGGGCCGACGGGCCCGCGACCGGACACTCGAGTGAGGGGTCGACCGGTGGGCACCACGGTCAGCACCCGCAGCAGCCCAGCCCGCAGTACGGGCCGGTCTCGCCGGGCTACGGCGGATCCCAGAACCCCTACGGTCAGGGCTCCGGATCGCCGGCCTCGCCGTCCGCGGGCGGTTGGACCGGCGCCCGCGAGCAGGGTGGGGGCCAGGGGGAGCAGGGCCAGCAGGACGGTCACCCGCAGCAGCCCAGCCCGCAGTACGGGTCCCCGCACCCGCAGTACGGCGGGCAGCAGACCGCCTACGGCCAGGAGTCACGCGGCACCGGTGCTCCGGGTGGGCCGGTGCCGCCCGGGCCGCACGGGCACGGTCAGCCCTCGCAGGGTGGCCGGCCGTCGCAGCCCGGTCAGGCGGGTCAGCCTGCGCAGTACGGCCAGCAGGGCCAACCGGGCCCCGGTGGGCAGTACGGCCAGGGCGGGCCGCAGGGGCCGGGCGGGCAGTACGGCCAGGGCGGGCCTCAGGGGCCGGGCGGGCAGTACGGCCAGCCACAACAGGGTGGCTACGGTCAGCCGGCCGGTGGTTATCAGCAGCCCGGGTACCAGCAGGGCTACCAGGGCGGACAGATGTCCTCCGACAGCAACGTGGCGCTGAACCTGTGGCTGTCCGTGTTCTTCAGCTGGATCCCCGCGCTCATCTTCTACCTCGTGGAGAAGGACAGGGCCACGCCTGCGGTCCGCAAGGCACATGCGGACAACCTCAACTTCCAGCTGGTGAGGACCATTGCGGCCTGCCTGCTGTGGGTCCCGTTCCTGAACTACCTGATCATCCTGGTGCTCGTCGCAGCGTTTGTGATTGCCATCATCAACGCCGTGCAGGTGCCTGGCCAGGTCCGTGCGGGTCAGAAGCCGCGCGTGCTGCTGGCCCCGCCGTGGGTCCAGTGACGCCCTTCGTCGCGGCCTGACTCCAGAGAGGGTGCAGCCCAGGCAGGACACAGCCGAGCACAGGCACGATCGGTAGCGTGGGTGCGCCACGGGATCTCCCGTGGCGCACCCACCGCTGTGTCCGGGCCCGTCCCGGCCGAAGTGTCCCGCAGGAGGAGAGAGCAGCATGCCCGCAGCCAGAGAGAACGCCGGCTCGTCCCGGCCGAGCGGCTCGACGCGCCCCGGCACGCTCCGCCCCGGAACGCCCCGGCGCGTGCTGATCACCGCGGTGATCGGTGCCGTGCTCGGACTCGTCTCCATCGCGTTCTGCCTGAGCATCGTGTGGAACCTGCGGCTGGTCTGGCTGGCCGTGATCGGGCTCGCGTTCGGTGGGGCGGCGTGGGTGATGGCTGCCCTCGTGGGCTCCCGCAAGCGCTGGGGCATGCTGGCCGTGCTCGTCTGCCTGGTGGGGATCGTGGCACCGCTGGTGGTCACGGCCGGCGTGGTCAAGGAGGCCAGGGGACTGGCGCAGGCGCAGGAGTCCCAGCAGGCCGACTCGACGTACGAACAGTCCGCGGCAGCGAGCACCCTGGGCGCCGCCGTGAACGATGCGGCCGCGCTCGGGTCCTCGCAGTTGGTGGAGGAGCAGGCCGTGGAGGTCACCGCCGTGAGCTTCGGGGACGCGGCCCGGAAGGAGCTGGCCAAGCCCGTGCCGAAGCCGGACGGGCAGTACGTGGCGGCCAGGGTCAACATCAGCAACACGGCCGATGAGGCGCAGGACCCGGCGCTGACGCTGGGGTTCGATCTGGTGACGCCCGGTGGGGACACCTATGATGCGACGTCCTGCCCTGCCACGACCACGAAGCCGTTGCTGGACGTGGGCAGCCTGGCCAACGGCCGCAGCGCGAGCGCCGTGGTCTGCTTCGACGTGCCGGCCAAGCTGAACAAGGACACGCTGAGCACCTCGGCCATCCGCGTCTCCGATGCGAACGATCCGGAGCAGCCCTCCGCCTTCTGGGCCACCGCCGACTGACCCCACCCGCACCAGCCGCCCACCCTGCGGTGACATCCCCGTAGTGCGGTTCCGTAGTGCGGCGCGGCGCGGTGCGATCCGGGCCGTACCGCAATTTCTCAATTGGGCGTCCATTGGACGCGCAATTGAGAAGCCACGGTGTATCCGGCGCCCGACGGCGTGTGGTGAGCCGTTCGCGCAACCCGACCCCACGCCGTCGGGCATCGCTTCCGAGCCTCCGCGCCCGCGCCCGCGCCCGCCCGAAACGGCGTTCCCACCTCCGGTGATCTGCGCGTACTCCGGTGAATTCCGCCCGAAACGACCGGAGTCCGGGCGCATCACCGGAGTGGGGACGCCCAGAGCTGAACCCCGACGGGACATCTGTGTGCCGGATCACGTCAGATCGTATACGATATGCGTGGTGCGTGGATGAGAGACACGTTGCCGTCCCCATTGCAGCAACCTCGGGAGTTCACATGAGTGCACCGGCCAGCGCAGCCCGGTCCGCGACCCAACGCCGCGTCGCCGCGGCGACCATCATCGGCACCACCGTGGAGTGGTACGACTTCTTCATCTACGCCAACGCCGTGGCGCTCGTGTTCAACAAGCAGTTCTTCGACCCGGCCGGCGGCACCGTGGGCCAGCTCGTCGCCTTCGCGTCCGTGGGTCTGTCCTTCCTCTTCCGCCCGCTCGGCGCGTTCCTGGCCGGGCACTTCGGCGACCGCATCGGCCGCCGCGCCATGCTGGTGATCACCCTGCTGATGATGGGCCTGGCCACCGCGCTGATCGGCGTGCTGCCCACCTACACGGCCGTGGGCGTGACCGCGCCGATCCTGCTGGTGATCCTGCGGATCCTGCAGGGCATCTCCGCCGGCGGCGAGTGGGGCGGCGCCGTGCTCATGGCCGTGGAGCACGCCGACCCGCGCCGTCGCGGCGTGGCCGGCGCCTTCCCGCAGCTCGGTGTGCCGCTCGGCATGCTCCTGGCCGCCGGCGTCATGGCGCTCATGACCGGCGTGATCTCACCGGGCGAGCAGTTCGACGCCTGGGGCTGGCGCGTGCCGTTCCTGCTCTCGATCATCCTGGTGGGCGTGGGCTACTGGGTGCGCCGCGCCGTGGACGAGTCGCCGGTGTTCAAGGAGATGGCGCAGCAGGAGGAACGCAGTCGGCTCCCGCTGTTGGACCTGCTCAAGCGCTACTGGTACCTGGTGATCATCGGCGCCCTCGTCTTCGTCGGCAACAACGCGCCGGGTTACATGACCACGGGTGGATTCGTGCAGAAGTACGCCACAGGCCCGGAGATCGGCCTGGGCAAGACCGAGGTGCTCGTCGCCGTCATGTTCGGCTCGGCGTGCTGGTTCCTCACCACGCTGCTCGGCGGGTGGCTGGCGGACCGGATCGGCCGCGTGCGTACCTACCAGATCGGCTTCGTGTGCACCGCGATCGTGGTGTTCCTGCTCTTCCCGATGGTCGCCACCGGCAACCTCGGCCTGCTCTACCTGATCATGGCGATCTTCTCCGTTGGCCTCGGGCTCACCTACGGTCCGCAGGCCGCGCTGTACGCCGAGATGTACCCCGCCTCGGTGCGCTACTCCGGCGTGTCCATCTCCTACGCGATCGGCGCGATCCTGGGCGGCGCGTTCGCCCCGCTGATCGCGCAGGCCGTGCTCGATGCCACGCACTCCACCCTCGGCATCTCCGTCTACCTGTGCATCACGGCCGTCGTCTCGCTGATCGCCGTCAGCCTGCTGCGTGACCGCCGCGGGATCGACCTCGGCGTGCACAACGAGGAGGAGCAGTCCTCGGGCGCCCTGGTGGGCACCGGCCGCTGATCTTTTTTTGGGGGCCGGTCGCGACCTTGCGTTGAGGCCGGCCCTCTTCGCTGCCCGACGCCGCGTGGTCGGGTTCCGTACCCCTTCCTCCGTGCGGTTACTTGCCCGTATTGCGGTGCGATCCGGCTGGTACGACCGCAATACGGGGGAGTAACCGCAGGGCGGGGTCGGGGGAGCGGTGTTCGCTGCGGCGGCTCAGGCGAGGCCCGTGCGACGCAGGGCCGCGTAGAGCTGGACCCGCACCGCGAACGCGTCCAGGCGCAGGCCCAACAGCTCCTGCACGCTGCGCAGGCGCGCGCGGACCGTGTGGCGGTGCACGCCCAGCTCCCGTGCCGCCGCCTCGTGGTTGCCGTCCGCCAGCAGCCAGGCCCGCAGGGTCGCCAGCAGTTCGGGGTGCCCAGCGTCCGCCGTGCCGCCGTCCTGGGCTGGTGTCGCGTTGCCGGCCGGCTTCTTCCCGCCCGCCTTGTCGGAGCCCGCCGCGTTGCGGCTCGCTTCGTCGCCGTTCGCGGGGACGTCGTTCGCCGCATTCGGCGCCGGAGTCGTCGAGCCGAGCAGCGGCCGCAGCAGCGCGTGCGCGGCAGCCACCGCCTCGTCGCCCGCGAGCAGCAGGAGGTCGGGCACGTCCACCGCGGCGAAGGCGCTCACGTCGTGCGCCCCGCGCTCCAGCGCCATCCTGGCCTCCGCCTCGGCGCCCGCGTACGCCTCCTCCGGGCTCGTCGCGGAGATCCCCCAGCGGCCGCCGTGCCGCGACTGCAGGGCCGAGATGAGCGAGTCCATCCTGGCGGTGCCTGCCACCACGAACACGTCCTCGCCCTCGCGCATGATCAGCGGGGCAGCGGCCCCGTCGCCCGTCCCGGTCGCCTCGAGGGCCACCGCGGCGTCCCCTGCGACGCCCGTGCCGATCGCGAGCGCCAGCGGTCCCGCCTCCAGCTCCACCCCAGCCGCTGCGGCCGCCCTGCGGGCCCCGTCCGCCGACCCCTCCCGCAGCAGCCCGAACACGGCCGCGTGCAGCGCCGTCTGTGCCTGGCCGCCGTGCTCGGCGTCCTCCGGCGCGGCCTGCCTCCAGGCCAGGGAGAGCAGCGCCAACACGGAGGCGAGGACCGCCTGCTCCTGGTGATCGGGATGCGACAGGCCCACCGCAAGCACGCCGCGCAGCGCCCCGCCGCGCCCCACGGTCTGCAGCGTGTAGGAGCCGGCCCCGTGGGCGGAGCCGGCGGCGCGCCTGCCCCGCGTCAACAGCCCGCGGGCCGCCTTGGCCACCACGGTCGCGTCCCCACCGGGGAGCTTCACGCCGCTCGGGGCGGAGGCGGTCACCGGCTCGCCGTCCGCGTTGTACAGACCCACCCAGGCCCCCACCTGCCTGGCCAGCTCCGTCACGGCCGCGTGCAGCCCGTCCGGCTGCAGCGCCGCCCGGGAGATGGCCTGCTGCGCGGCCAGGGCCCACGCCCGCCGCGCGTACGCCAGCTGCGTCACCGCCTCCGCGTTCGCGCGGGCCACCGCGATGAACGGGGTACGGAAGGGGATCTCGAACAGGGGGAGTCGCTCGCGTTCGCACGCCTGCGCCAGGGGTGCCGGCACGCCGCTGCGCACCACCTCCGTGCCGAAGCCCAGGGCGGTCACGCCGGCGCGCGCCAGCCGCTCCACGTAGCCGCTCCACCCCTCGGAGTCGTCCTGCGCGTACTGCGTCCCCGTGGTCATGAGCACCAGGGAGGCGGTGAGGAACGGGGTGGGGTCCGGGAGGTCGGAACCGTGCACCCACTGCACCCCGCGCTCCAGGGCCTCCGGGGGCGGGGTCGAGACCAGCCGCAGGCCCAGTCCCGGCTGCTCCAGCAGCTGCGCGAGCGTGGGGAGGGAGGCGGGGGAGGAGTCCATGGGGTCCACGCTACGCCGACGCTGTCCATGCTGGACACTCGTGGCTTTGCGACTAGCCACAGTGGAGGGTATCGGCGGGGCGGTCCGCTTCCTAGGCTGACGCCATGACGACCACCACAGCCCAGATCCAGGCCGGAGGACCGGCCCTCGCCCAGAAGCGCGAGCTGAACACCGAGCTCCCCGGACCGCGTTCCCGCGAGATCCTGGAGCGCAAGTCCGCTGCCGTGGCGGACGGCGTGAGCTACTCCGTGCCGATCGCCGCCGTGGCCGCCGGTGGCGGCGTGGTGGTGGACGCCGACGGCAACTCGCTGATCGACCTCGGCTCCGGCATCGCCGTGACCACCGCAGGCAACGCCAACCCGCGCGTCGTCGAGGCCGTCACCGCGCAGGTCGCCGCCTTCACACACACCTGCTTCATGGTCTCCCCGTACGAGTCCTACGTGGCCGTCGCGGAGAAGCTGAACCAGCTCACCCCGGGCAGCTTCGAGAAGCGCACCGCGCTGTTCAACTCCGGCGCGGAGGCCGTGGAGAACGCCGTGAAGATCGCCCGCCGCCACACCGGCAAGCAGGCCGTCGTCGCGTTCGACCACGCCTACCACGGGCGCACCAACCTGACCATGGCGCTCACCGCCAAGGCCATGCCGTACAAGAGCGGCTTCGGCCCCTTCGCCCCCGAGGTCTACCGCGTGCCGGGTTCCTACCCGCTCAAGGACGGACTCACCGGCGAGCAGGCGGCGGCCCGCGCCATCTCCCAGATCGAGAAGCAGATCGGCGCCGACCAGCTCGCCGCCGTGCTGATCGAGCCCATCCAGGGCGAGGGTGGCTTCATCGTCCCCGCCGACGGCTTCCTGCCCGCCGTGGTGAAGTGGTGCCGCGAGAACGGCGTGGTGTTCATCGCCGACGAGGTCCAGACCGGCTTCGCCCGCACCGGCACCTTCTTCGTCTCCGAGCAGCTCGGGATCGAGCCGGACCTGATCACCACCGCCAAGGGCATCGCCGACGGGCTGCCGCTCTCCGGCGTGACCGGCCGCGCCGAGATCATGAACTCCTCCCACGCCTCCGGCCTTGGCGGCACCTACGGCGGCAACCCGCTCGCCTGCGCCGCCGCGCTGGCGACCATCGAGTCCTACGAGCAGGACGGGCTGCTGGCCCGCGCGCAGGAGATCGGCGAGATCGTCCGCGAGCGCATGGGTGCCCTGGCCAAGGCCGATCCGCGCGTGGCCGAGGTCCGTGGCCTCGGCGCCATGATGGCCGTGGAGTTCGTGGACCCGGCCACCGGTGAGCCGGACGCCAAGCTGGCCAAGGACGTGGCCGCGTCGGCGATCTCGCAGGGCGTCATCACGCTCACCTGCGGCACCTATGGCAACATCATCCGCTTCCTGCCGCCGCTGACCATCCCCGACGAGCTGCTCGTCGAGGGCCTGGACGTGGTGGCGGAGGCAGTGCGCAGCCACTGAGCAGCGCAGCCTCCGAGATGCGTGGCCACCGCGCCTCGCAGCAGCTGAGGCACCGGGTGCGGGGCCGGGGCGACCCGGCCCCGCACCACCGGCCACCGCCGCCGGGGACCCGGCCACGCGGCGTCGGGCAGGGCCAGAAGCGAAGACCGAGCAGGACCAAGCCAGCCCACCGTGACCCGGGCCACGCGCCCGGGTACGGTGGGAACCCCGTGCACCGCAGAGAGGCAGTCATGAGCGAGTACGCCGTCGTCAACCCGGCCACCGGTGAGAAGGTCGCCGAGTACCCCACGTTCACGGACGAGGAGGTGCAGCGCTCCGTCGCGAAGGCGAAGGAGGCCCATGACGGGTGGTCCCGCAACAGCACCCCCGCCGAGCGTGCCGCCCTGGTCCACCGCGTGGCCGAGCTGCACCGCGAGCGCCGAGAGGAGCTCGCCGACCTGATCGTGCGCGAGATGGGCAAGCCCCGCGAGCAGGCCCTCGGAGAGGTGGACTTCTCCGCGGACATCTACGACTACTACGCGGACAACGCCGAGCGGATCAACGCCGACCGGCCCATCGAGGACCTGCAGGGCGAGGGCACGGCCGTGATCCGCCGCGCCTCCCTCGGCCCGCTGCTGGGGATCATGCCCTGGAACTTCCCGTACTACCAGGTGGCGCGCTTCGCCGGTCCCAACATCATCAACGGCAACACGATCCTGCTCAAGCACGCCCCGCAGTGCCCCGAGTCGGCCGCCGCGATCGAGGACATCCACCTCGCCGCCGGCTTCCCGGAGGGCATCTACCAGGACGTGCGCCTGAGCAACGACCAGGCCGCCACGGTCATCGCCGACCCGCGCGTGGCCGGTGTGTCCGTGACCGGTTCCGAGCGTGCCGGGTCGGCCGTGGCGGAGATCGCCGGTCGCAACCTGAAGAAGGTGGCCCTGGAGCTGGGCGGCTCCGACCCGTTCTACCTCTTCTCCACCGATGACCTGGACTCCGTCGTGGAGGCCGCCGCGGCCGCGCGCCTGGACAACAACGGACAGGCCTGCAACGCGGCCAAGCGCTTCATCGTCACCGCCGACCTCTACCAGGACTTCCTGGACAAGCTGATCGAGGCATTCGCCGGCGTGAAGCCGCAGGACCCCACGCAGCAGGAGTGCGAGCTCGGCCCGCTCTCCTCCGCGGCCGCGACGGACCGGCTCGAGGAGCAGGTCAAGCGCGCCGTGGAGCAGGGCGCCAGGATCGAGGTGGGCGGCGGCCGCGACGGCAACTACTTCGAGGCCACCGTCATCACGGGCGTCACCCCGGAGATGGACGCGTACCGCGAGGAGCTCTTCGGCCCGGTGGCCGTGGTCTACAAGGTGGCGGACGAGGACGAGGCGCTGGCGCTGGGCAACGACGTGCCCTTCGGCCTCGGCTCCTACGTCTTCACCACCGACCGCGAGCAGGCTGAGCGCGTGGCCGACCGCATCGATGCGGGCATGGTCTACATCAACCTGGTCGGCGCCGACTCGGCCGAGCTGCCCTTCGGCGGCGTGAAGCGCTCCGGCACGGGCCGCGAGCTGGGCCTGCTGGCCGCCGACGAGTTCGTCAACAAGAAGCTCGTCCGCGCGGACGCCTGGAAGGCCTGAGGCCTCCTCCCCGGCACGACGCCGGGTGCTCACCTCCCGTACGGGAGGTGAGCACCCGGCGTCGTGCGTT
>Ga0164242_10009616_pt1 | contig 10406 bp, 11 predicted proteins | sample OricomgcompostMG_FD_108783 | JGI IMG/M metagenome (GOLD analysis project Ga0164242, IMG submission 108783) | Miracle-Growth compost microbial communities from Emeryville, California, USA - Original compost - Miracle growth compost (MG) ... | reverse complement strand
CTGAGCGCGGCCGACGAAAACGGCATGATGGTCAGCTTCATCCAGTCGAACTACATGGGCTTCGGCTCCGGCGTGGTGGTGCCGGGCACCGGCATCAGCCTGCAGAACCGCGGTCACAGCTTCAACCTGAGCGCGACGCATCCGAACTGCGTCGCGCCCGGCAAGCGGCCTTTCCACACCATCATTCCCGGCTTCCTGACGAAGGACGGCCAGCCGCAGATGAGCTTCGGCGTCATGGGCGGCAACATGCAGCCGCAGGGCCACGTGCAGGCGCTGGTGCGCATGCTGTCCTATCACCAGCAGCCGCAGGCCGCCTGCGACGCGCCGCGCTGGAAGGTCAACGCCGGCATGTCGGTGGACGTTGAGCCGGAGATGCCGGCGGAGATCACGGCGGCGCTGATCGCGCGCGGCCACAAGATCGAGAACGTCGACGACAGCTACATGGATTTCGGCTCCGGGCAATTCATCTGGAAGACCGAGCACGGCTACATCGCCGCCAGCGATCCGCGGCGCGACGGGCAGGCGGTCGGATATTAAAGCCAGACTCGAGAAACCGTTGTCGTTCCCGCGCAGGCCCGGCCGGCCGCACGGGAATCCAGAGATGCCACAATGCAGTCGTTACCGCGTTCCTGCGCTCCTGCTCGCGGGGACAGCAAGACCGCGATGCCGGCACGAAAATTTCCTGCGAATCGCGAGGGCTTGCTGCCTGCCCGCAGGAATTTCATGAATCAACGATGGAGAATGAATGAAGCGCAGTGAGTTTCGCCAAAAGGTGCAGAACACCAGCCTCGGTTTTGTCGCGGGCTATGTGGACACGCTCGGTTTCGTCGCGCTGTTCGGATTGTTCACCGGCCATGTCACCGGCAACTTCGTGTTGATCGGCGCCGAGATGGCGCATCCGCAAGGCGGCCCGCTGCTGCTCAAGTTCCTCGCCTTCCCTGCCTTCATCTTCGGCGTCGCGATGGCGAAGATCCTGATCACTTCGCTGCTGAAGCGCGGCCATCATGCGCTGTGGTACGCCTACATCCTGCAGCTGATTCTGCTGATCGCCTTCATGATCACCGGCTACATGGCGACGCCGCCCGGCCCCGAGCCGAGCGACATGACGGCGCTGGCCGGGGTGGTCGGCGCGATGGCGATGGGCACGCACAGCGGCACCGGCCGCCTGCTGCTGTCGCACCTGGCGCCGACCTCCGCGATGACGGGCAACGTCACGCAACTGATCATCGATTCGGTCGACGTGCTGCGCGGCGCCGCCGACGAGAAAATCCGCGAGCGCTGCTACAAGTTCCTGTGGCCGGTGGTCGCCTTCAGCGTCGGCGGCATCGGCGCCGCCTTCGCCTATCAGTTCGCCGGCTTCGGCGCGATGATGCTGCCGATCGCCACGCTACTCTATCTAATGTATCTGGAGCGCGGCGTGATGAAGAAGGTCTACAAGGTCAAGGGCGGCAATGCGCCCAAGGCGCAGTAAGGGCGGGCTTCCCCGCCCCGGCGCGCCGCGCGGCGTTCTTCCCGTCGACGAACTACTTTTCCCGCCGCCGGTCACACGGTAAAGCCGACCAGGAGATTGCCATGGGAAAAACCTACGGCGTGCTCGCCGCGCTGATCTTCATCGCCCTGCCGGTGCTCGTCTGGATTCTCGGCCAGCTCGATTTCTTCGCCGGTGCGCGTCCCAAGGACCTCGGCCCGCGCGACGGCCTGCTGCGTCCGCCGATGAAAGGCTGGCGCAACGTCGTCTCCAGCCAGGCCGGCCTGCACGAACACGAACCGCATCACCTGATCGCGCCGCTCACCTACACCGGCAGCGGGCAGTACGCGATGGAAAAACTGCTGCGCGTGCTGCAAGGCATGAAAGGCGCGACGGTCGTCACCGCCGAACCCAATTACATCCACGCCGAATTCAAGAGCCTGCTGCTCAACATGGTGGACGATGCCGAGTTCCTGCTCGACGAATCCGCCAGCGTGATCCACATGCGCTCCGGCTCGCGCCTGAACCGCAAGGACTTCGGCGCGAACCGCGCGCGGCTGGAGACGATACGGGCGCGGTTTGATACGACGGCGTAGGTTTTCCGAATCTTCCCTGGATTCCCGTGCGGCCGGCGAGGCCTGCGCGGGAATGACAAGCAAGGCGGCGACAATCGGCCTCTTCAATGCAACGACATCCCGCGACCGGATGTCATTCCCGCGCAGGCGGGAATCCAGAGATGTCCCACATGCGCCAAAATAAGCGCTTGATCTACAGTAGCGTTCCCCTCTCCGCAATCGCCGCGCAATCCATGCACCAAGCCGACCAAACGCCGCCCGTCCACCACTTCACCGCCGCAGACGGCACCCGCCTCGCCTATTACGAATGCGGCAGCGGCCGCCCGCTGCTCCTGATCCACGGCTATTTCACGACCGCTTTCAAAAACTGGATACGTCCCGGTCATGCGGCAGCCATCGCGGCGCGCGGCTATCGCGTCATCATGCCGGACCTGCGCGGTCACGGCCTGAGCGAACGGCCTCATGATGCGAGTGCCTATCCGCCCGACGTGCTGACCGATGACGCGCTGGCCCTGATCGCGCATCTCGGGCTGGAGGATTACGACCTGGCCGGCTATTCGCTCGGCGGCCGCACGGCCTTGCGTGCGGTCGCGCGCGGCGCGATGCCGAAGCGGCTGGTGGTCGCCGGCCAGGGCCTGGATTCCATCGTCACGCCTTCGCAGCGCCGCACCGCCGGTTTCTTCCATCGCGTGCTGACCGAGCCGGGAACCTTTGAACCGGATTCAAAGGAAGCGCGCGCCGAACGCTTCCTGAAAAAGATCAACGGCGATCCGGTCGCGCTGCTGCAGGTCGCGCAGGTTTCGGTGCCGACGCCGGCCGAACGTCTGGCGCAGATCGCGATTCCCACGCTGGTGCTGATCGGCGACGAAGACCCACGTCCCGCGAGGGACCTGGCCGCCGCCATCCCGAATGCGCAGTACGAGGAAATCCCCGGCAATCACACCACCGTCGTCACCAAGCGCGAACGGCTCGGCAGCGCGATTGCGGACTTCCTCGACGCCGCGCCATTGCCGGGCAAGGACCAACGATAAAGCCATCCTTTGCACGGGGAGAGCTACGGTAAAATGCCCTCTTCCATGCCGCGCCACGGCGCGCACCAACCCAACACAGCATCCATGAGCAACGATCCAAAAAACGGCAGCACCACGGACAACCCGGCGGGTTCAAACTTCCTGCGCGCGATCATCGAGAACGATCTCGCCGAACACAAGTACGCCAACCGCACCGACAAGAACGGCAAGCCGCTGCCCCAGGTCGTCACCCGATTCCCGCCCGAGCCGAACGGCTACCTGCACATCGGTCACGCCAAATCGATCTGCCTGAACTTCGGCCTCGCGCGCGACTTCAACGGCCGCTGCACGATGCGCTTCGATGACACCAATCCGACCAAGGAAGAACAGGAATACGTCGACACCATACTCGACAGCGTGAAGTGGCTGGGCTTCGACTGGAAGGACGAAGGCGGCGAGCACCTGTACTTCGCCAGCGACTACTTCGAGCAGATGTACACGATGGCCGAATACCTGATCACGGCCGGCCACGCATACGTGGACAGCCAGTCCGCCGACGACATGGCCAAGAACCGCGGCAACTTCGGCGAGCCAGGCAAAAATTCACCTTTCCGCGACCGCCCTGTCGAAGAATCGCTGAACCTGTTCCATCGGATGAAGGCCGGCGAATTCAAGGATGGCGAACACATCCTGCGCGCCAAGATCGACATGGCTTCGCCCAACATGAACATGCGCGACCCGGCGATCTACCGCATCCGCCACGCGCATCACCACCGCACCGGCGACAAGTGGTGCGTGTATCCGATGTACGACTTCGCGCACCCGATCGAAGACGCGATCGAAAACGTCACGCACTCGATCTGCACACTGGAATTCCAGGATCACCGTCCGTTCTACGACTGGGTGCTGGAGCATCTGGCCGAAGGCGGCTTCTTCAAAAAGCCGCTGCCGTATCAATACGAATTCGCGCGCCTGAACCTGACCTACGCGATCACCAGCAAGCGCAAGCTGCTGCAACTGGTCGAAGAAAGGATCGTCGACGGCTGGGACGATCCGCGCATGCCCACCATCGTCGGCATCCGCCGCCGCGGCTATACGCCGGAATCAATTCAACTGTTCGCCGAGCGCATCGGCGTGGCAAAAGCCGACAGCTGGATCGACATGAGCATTCTCGAAGGCGCGCTGCGCGACGACCTCGACGAAAAAGCGCCGCGCGCGATCGCCGTGCTGCGTCCGCTCAAACTGATCATCGACAATTTCCCCGAAGGTGAAACGGTCGAATGCAGCGCACCGGTCCACCCGCATCATACGGAACGCGGCAACCGCACTTTCCCGATCAGCAAAGAACTCTGGATCGAACAGGAAGACTTCATGGAAGTGCCGAGCAAAGGCTACTTCCGCCTCTTCCCTGGCAATAGGGTGCGCCTGCGCTACGGCTACGTGGTCGAATGCACCGGCGCCGACAAGGACGCGAACGGCAACGTGATCGCCGTACACTGCACCTATTTCCCCGACAGCAAATCCGGCACCGAAGGATCGGCTAACTACAAGGTCAAGGGCAACATCCACTGGGTCAGCGTGCCGCATGCGCTGGAAGCGGAAGTGCGTTTGTACGATCGCCTGTTCAGCGATCCGCACCCGGATGCCGGCGGCAAGGATTTCAAACAGTCGTTGAATCCGAATTCGAAGGAAGTAATTACCGCTTACCTGGAACAAGGGGTGTCATCGGCTAAGGCGGATGACAGGTTCCAGTTCGAGCGGCATGGTTACTTTGTGGCGGATCGGGTGGATAGCAGTGCTGGGAAGCCGGTGTTCAATCGGGCGGTGACATTGAAGGATAGTTGGGGAAAATAGCAACAACCGATACAAAGATAACGGAGCAATGCCCAATGTTTGAAAATCAACAGCTTTTATATCAACGCACCGAGAATAAGATTGCTATAGCTGGAGCTCTAGGAATAAAGGATTTCCGTAAAATCCTTGCGACGATACATCACATCACCGACGTCCTTGGTTATTCCGAACTCACACTCGATTTTTCTAGTTGTACCGCCGCATTTTCTGGAGCGATGCTGCCAATTTGTTGTTATGTCATGGCTCTTCGGAATGCTCGCATCGAAACAAATATAGTTTTGCCAAACAGTGAAAAGCTCAGTAGGCTTTTTACCAATACAAACTGGGCTCATTTTTTGGAGCCACGAAGGTTTGAACTTGCAAAAACGAACGGACGCACTCAAGTTCCGACTATGAGCTTCAAAAATAGCGAAGAGCAAAATGAATGTGTAGATAAGCTGGTCAACGGCATGTTGAAAACTGTAGACGGTTTACATAGAGCTGATTTCGCCGCCGTGGAATGGGCACTAAATGAAATTACCGATAACGTTCTAAATCATTCAGAATCTAAAATTGGCGGACTGATACAACTTTCAATATTCGAAAGAACGAAGCGAGGAGTCGAATTTACTGTTTGTGATGCGGGCATCGGAATTCCTAAAAGTTTGAGAGCTGCGAAATCCGATATTCATACTGATATTGAAGCGCTTGAAGAAGCCATTAAGGAAGGCGTAACTAGAAACAAGGTTACCAATCAGGGGAATGGCTTATACGGATCCTTTGAAATTTGCAATGTGAGCGGCGGAAGCTTTGATATTCATTCCGGAACTGCTTGCTTGGCATTGCATAGAAAAGAGCTGTCTTTGAAATCCGAAAAAATTCCATTCGAAGGAACACTGGTTGACGCAAGAATAGATTTTTCGAATCCGGGGCTACTTCAAGAAGCACTAAAATTTAAAGGCAAGAACCATATCCCGACCGATTTTATCGAGAATAAATATGAGGAAGATTCTCTTCAGAAAATCAACTTTTTCATGGCTCAAGAATCTCGATCGTTCGGTTCAAGGTTGGCAGCCCGGCCGATTAAAACAAAATTAGGCAACCTTATCAACATGTGCCAAGGTCAAAAAATCCGGATAGATTTCACAGGAGTCACTATTATTTCGAGTAGTTTCGCCGATGAAGTATTCGGCAAGTTGTTTGTTGAATTGGGACCAATGGGCTTCATGAACGCTATGGAATTCGTGAACTCCTCAAACACTATTCTTAATCTGATTGATAGATCGATTAGACAACGCGCTTCTACCAATTAGTTAAATAGCGACATTAACCTGAAGCGGGCGACATTTAGTCTGCAAAAATAGTGTCAACGTCCTTAGCTAATGGATATTACCAAAAGACCAGTTAGTTGGACTCTCAACGTTTTAAGCGCGATCGAATGGCGCCGCTTTGAAGAACTATGCACCCGCATGTTCGAGCACAAGGGCTTCACCTGCAAAACGCAAAGCCATGGTGCCGATGAAGGCATCGATATCCATCTCTACTTTGGCAAAGAAACGCTGACGCTTGATCGCATCGTACAGTGCAAGGCCTGGAAGAAGAAAGTTCCGGTCGAGCCGATGCGCGCTTTTCTGGGAACGATCGTGGCGACTGGCGCAAAGCGCGGCACCTTTGTCAGCCGTGGCGGTTTTACCGAAGACGCGCTGCGATTCGCTAGTCAAAACCACATTCACACGATTGATGGCCCACAGCTATTAGAATTGATCGCCAATCTCGGCCCCGTTGAAGCGCAGATCCTTCTGGAGCGAATCACGGAAGGCGACTACACGACGCCTACCTGCGCAAGCTGCGGAATCAAGCTTCTCCCACGTTCGCTTGATACCGACAAACCGTTTTGGGGCTGCAAGAATTGGAAGCCCTATAGCAAGGGCTGCAATACAAAGATGTTCATGACGAACGAGCAGATCGCTGCATACAAAGTCACCAAATCCTCTTGAATCCGTTTAAGGACCTTCAAGCGCAAGGTGCTTGCTCTGTCCTTCCACGAGGCTCAAACCAGCAGCGCCTATATCGTTGTTGTCGAGGACAGTCATCACCTCCGCAACCTCGCTCGCATTCTCACGCAAGCTTTCGGCGGCCGCCGAGGCTTGCTCCACCAGCGTGGCGTTTTGCCGCGTCATCTGGTCCATCGCGGCGATCGCCTGGTTGATGGTCTGGATGCCGTCGCTCTGCTCTTCGCTTGCGACCGTGATGTCGTTCATGAAGTCGGCGACCTTGCGCACTGACGCGACGATCTGTTCCATGGTTTGCCCAGCTTCGCTCACCAGCCGATTGCCGAGATCGACTTTTTGCACCGAGTCGTCGATCAGGGACTTGATTTCCTTGGCGGCCGAGGCGCTGCGCTGCGCCAGGTTGCGCACTTCCGACGCCACCACGGCAAAGCCGCGGCCCTGCTCGCCGGCGCGTGCCGCTTCCACGGCGGCATTCAGGGCGAGGATGTTGGTCTGAAAGGCGATGCCGTCGATCACGCTGATGATGTCGACGATCTTGTGCGAGCTGGTCTTGATCGAGCCCATCGTATCCACCACTTGCGTGACGACCTCGCCGCCGCGCACGGCGACGGTAGCGGCGGAAGACACCAGCTGGTTCGCTTCGCGCGCATTGCTGGTGTTCTGCTTGACGGTCGTGGTCAGCTCTTCCATCGAGCGCACTGTTTCACGCAGGCTGGAAGCCTGCTCCTCGGTGCGCGATGCCAGGTTGGCATTGCCGTTGGCGATCTCGTGCGAGGCGGAAGTAATGGAAGCGATGCCGGTGCGCACCTTGCCGACCGTTGCGTGCATGGCGTCGAAGGTTTGCTGCAGGGCGGCGTTGCTGGCGGCGGAGCGCTCCGTCTCGCGACGCAGCAGGATCGCGAGATAGGACAGCACGCCGGCCTCCACCACCACGTAGGCGGCGTGAATCAGCACGATGCCCACGCCGGTGTGGGTAAAGCAGATCGGGCCGTAATTCAATTCCTGCAGGTAGTTGAAGGACAGGTGGTGAATCGCGACCACCGCTGCGGCGGCGATGATCACCCGCCAATCCTGGTAGCACAGCAGGAAGGCCAGCAGCACGAAAATCCCGAAGTGCAATTCGGTCATGCCGAACGCTTGATGGATGTGCAGACCGGCGAACATCATCAGCGCCGCCGCCACCGACAGACGGGTTGCGAGGTGGCCGGGCGCCAGGAATATCAAGGCGGTCGGTATCAGCGCCAGCGGCAGGCCGATCAGCAGCGCCAGCATCAGCGTATCGTGCCATGACGACAAGCCAAGGGACACCGCCATGAGCAGCCACAGCACCGGCAGAAAAAGCTTGTCCGCCTTGGCGTAGTGCTGTCGTCTCTTCGTCTTCTCTTGACTCATGCCGGGCCCCTTTGTTTTATTATTGGACGACAGGGGATTTATCGGATGCGCTCGCCCGCAACTTGAGACAGGTAACAAAATTTTGCAATCCCGGATGGGACATCGCTCGCAAGCTTCAATGAGATAGCTCCAGGCAGGCCCGAGGTCAGAGTCATTTAATGAGCCGGTCAAGCTGCCGATCCCGGCGGCGCCCGTCCGCCGGAATCAAAACGCCCGCGCGCGCGTCTCTCTTTCGGAACAGAACGAAATGCCGCATCATTCGTCTTAACCAATCTGATCAGGCATATTTACGCGGCCTCGCAGCCCGCGCATGATCGGGACAGCGAGCCGCATTTGCCAAAGGAGGAGGTTTCATGCCGTATGCAAGGATTGCCGAGCACGAGATCGAGTACGAAGGCATCCCGGTCGCCGGCACGCAGCAATGGGCGGCCTATCTGGCGATCTATGCTCCTTCGACCAATCCCATGCATCGCAACAGCGTCTTCCCGCGCCAGCATGTCGCGGCGGAGGAAGTCTTCCTGACGAAGGAAGCGGCCGAAGAAGGCGCGCTGAAGGCGGCGAAGGCGCTGCTCGAATCCAAGGCCCCGCCGGCCTGATCCAATTCGGCAAACAGCCGACAAGATCAGGGATTGCCGTCGCCGCCGGACGATGCCGGCTGCCGCGTCTGCTGCTCCTTGATTCGTTTCGCTCCGTGCGATAGCGCACACAGCGAGGGCCGAATATCCCATGCGGCATTCCAATGTTCCTACAGCAACTTGCGCCCTCGTCCTATTCTGATCATCGCGATCGTCTGCGACACTACAGTACCCGGTACGTGGAGGCGCCATGAACCGAAAGATACTGATCGTCGATGACGACAGCCGATTGCTGGAAGCCCTGTACTCGCTGTTGACCTTCGCGGATTTTGCGGTCGTGACCGGCAAGGATGGCGAAGAAGGCCTCGCGCTGTGCAAGCGCGAGCATCCCGATGTGGTCGTCTCCGACTACATGATGCCTGCGCTGGACGGCCTGGAACTCTGCGCGGAAATGCAGGCCGATCCGGAGACGAAAGGCATTCCTTTCATTCTGATGAGTTCCAGCCCGCCCCCGGCCGGCACACCGCAGCCGCACCGCGTCCTCAAAAAGCCTTTCGAGGCCGATACGCTGATGACCGCCGTGGCGGAAGCGATCCGGCAAGGCATGTCGCCAGTCTAGGCCGCAGCGCGAAGCGCGCAAGACGCTCGCCTGCCACGCGAAGATTCTTCATGCCGTTCCGCACAGCTTCGCGCTTCACCGCTATGATGCGAACACCATCATCATCGCATCGCGCGAACAGCCAGCCACATGCAACTCGATCACGCCACCATCGTCACGCCGCAACTGGAAGCGGTGCGCGATTTCTTCTGCCGTATCGTCGGCCTGCGCGCCGGTTTTCGGCCGCCTTTCGACTTTGACGGTTATTGGCTGTACCAGGGCGAACGGCCGGTGATCCACCTGGTCGAAACCCGTTCGGACCGGCCGGCAAGCCGCTCGCCTTCGCGCATCGATCACATCGCCTTCCGCATCGCTGACGAAGCGGAATGGCAGTCGCTGCTCGCGCGGCTGGATGCGGCACAAACCCCTTATCAGCTCGCCGAAGTGCCGGCTTCCGGCGAGCGCCAATTGTTCGTCATGCCGAGTCCCGGCGTGACGGTCGAGTTCGTCACTGCGGCGAGTTAGGCAATCTTCTCATCATGAATGCATACAAGAACACCGTTCTCTATACCGATGCCGATGGCTTCGCCAGATTCCGCGAAGAAGAAATCCCGCTGCCGGAAGGCACGCCGAAGGCGCTGCTGTCCGAACTTTTTCCCTCCGATGGGTTTCAAGTGCGCTACAGTCCGCCGGGCGTGAACAGCGATTTCCATTGCACGACGAGCGCGCAGTGGCTGGTGGTATTGAACGGCGAGATGGAGATCGGCCTGCGCGACGGCACAACGCGCCGCTTCAAGGCGGGCGAGCATTTCTTCTCGAACGATACACTGCCGGAAGGCATGAATTTCGACGCCAAGGTGCATGGCCATTGCAGCCGCGTGGTGGGTGATGCGCCGCTGGTAACCTTGTTTGTGAGGACTGGCGGCTAAACCGCTTTCGTCAT
>Ga0164242_10009615_pt1 | contig 10407 bp, 5 predicted proteins | sample OricomgcompostMG_FD_108783 | JGI IMG/M metagenome (GOLD analysis project Ga0164242, IMG submission 108783) | Miracle-Growth compost microbial communities from Emeryville, California, USA - Original compost - Miracle growth compost (MG) ... | reverse complement strand
TACTGCTGCCTCCCGTAGGAGTCTGGACCGTGTCTCAGTTCCAGTCTGGCTGGTCATCCTCTCAGACCAACTACAGATCGTCGCCTTGGTGAGCCATTACCTCACCAACTAGCTAATCTGACGCAGGCCGTTCCCAAAGCGCATAAAGCTTTACTCCGAAGAGCATATGCGGTATTAGACACCGTTTCCGGTGCTTATCCCTCACTTTGGGGTACGTTCCCACGCGTTACTCAGCCGTCCGCCACTCGCCGGCGCTCACATTACCCTCGTTGTAAAAACCAGAGCACTGTGAGCCCGATGCCGTTCGACTTGCATGTATTAGGCACGCCGCCAGCGTTCATCCTGAGCCAGGATCAAACTCTCCATAAAAGATGTTTTGTAAAAACAAAACGTCTACTCAAAATAGACTGACGATGATGAATTGAATCAAATTCAATTCCTCGAAATCTTCGTGTGGACAAAGATTTCGAAATTGCACAACTAAATTGTTAAATTGCATTTCTAACTACGCTCTTCATGAGTTTTCACCCTCGCTCGCAGTCAGACTGATATCAACTATACGCTAAACTTCTCTCGAATGCAACGGTTATATCTGATTATTTCGTAGCGAAAAATACAACCAGGCCAATGAGAACACCCAATAACGCTCCGACAAATACTTCAAGCGGTGTATGTCCCTTGGCAGCGCGCGGCAGCCTGACATCACTTTTTAGGCTTTTGATCAGCTGTTGGATGGCTACGCCTTGCTCTCCCGAGGATCGGCGAACCATCATGGCATCATACATAACGATAGCTGCAAATAGTGCAGTAACAGCGAAAATAGCTGAATCTATCCCATCCCTACACGCAACCACCGTCGCAAGTGCAACCACTGTCGCGCTATGCGAACTAGGCATATTACCAGAGAGGTATAACTGTCTCAATTGGCTAAGATTACGGTGCGACGCTACCGCAAAGACGTACTTGAGACCCTGCGCTATCACCCATCCCAGCACAATGGCGATGAGATACGGTGACAGCTTCATGGGTTAGTCCTCCTCGTTAGTATTCTGTTCAGGCATCAGGCCAATCGATGAAACACTATCACCATCGCCTAATCTCATTATTGTAACACCTTGCGTGGTGCGTCCGAGCAACTTGATATCCGTAAGGCTCAAGCGGATCGTCTGACCATTCTTTGAGATCAAAATTGCCTCTTTCATCTCAGGGTCAATCGTCTGTACTGAAATAATCGGGCCAGTTTTTGCGGTGACAACTGCCGCTTTAATACCAACACCGCCACGTTTGTGCTTCGGGAAGTTCTCGGCTTTCGTACGTTTGCCGAAACCTTTCTCACTAATCACCAGCAGAATCTGATCTTCACTGGTCACGACATCCATGCCAACAACCGTATCATGTGGGCGCAGACGAGCACCGCGTACACCGCGAGCAGCGCGTCCCATTGGCCGAGCATCCGACTCATTGAAGCGAATCGCCTGACCGGCAGAGGTGGAGATGATAATATCATTCTCACCTGTCGTTCGCTTAATCCAGCGAAGCTCGTCACCATCATCAAGTCGTATCGCAATCAGGCCGTTTGTGCGAATGTTTGCGTAATCTTTGAGCGGGGTCTTCTTTACGGTCCCCTTGCAGGTCGCCATAAAGAGGAAACCTTCGTCATCTGCATCTTTCTTGCGACGAATAATTGAGGTAATTTTCTCTTCGGGCTGAAGTTGTAAGAGATTTACCGCTGCCACACCCTTGGCTTGCAGGCTCGCTGCTGGCACTTCATACGCCTTAAGGCGGAAGACGCGTCCCTTATTCGTAAAGAACAATAGCCAATCGTGCGTACTTGTCGTTACAAGCTGATCAATGACATCTTCTTCCTTCGTCGTCATACCGCGCTTGCCCTTGCCACCACGATGCTGTTTACGATAGTCACTTAACAATGTACGTTTTATGTAGTTTTCTGTTGTAAGAAGCACGACACTTTCTTCTTCGGGTATCAACTCTTCGTCGCTAAATTTACCAAGCTCATAATTGATGACTGTCGAGTGACGCTCGTCACCATACTTTTCTTTCATCTCGAGAAGCTCGGTCTTGATAATCTTCAAGATTTCTTTTTCATCTGCTAAGATCGCTTCAAGCTTTGCAATCAACTGTTGTAATTCTTTCAACTCGTCTTCAATTGCTTGGCGCTCGAGCCCAGTTAATCGACGTAGTTGCATAGCCAAGATGGCCTTGGCTTGGATTTCAGTCAGTTTGAACTGTTTGATCAAGTTCTTTTCAGCCTCATCCTGCGTCTTGCTGGCACGAATCGTTTTGATGACTTCATCGATATGATCAAGTGCGATTTTGTAGCCTTCAAGAATATGCGCACGCTCTTTCGCCTTCTTGAGTTCAAACTCAGTGCGCCGACGCACCACTTTCTGGCGGTGCTTCACAAACTCTTCGAGCATCTCCTGAAGACCCATGATACGCGGCTGGATACCGTCAACGAGTGAAAGCATGTTGAAGTTAAAACTTGTTTGCAACGCGGTCAGCTTATAAAGCTGATTGAGCAGTTTTTTAGGATATGCATCTTTCTTGAGCTCGATAACAACACGAACCTTTCCGCGTGCTGTTTCATCACGGAGGTCACTGATACCATTAATCTTCTTATCCTTGACTAGCTCAGCGATCTTCTCGATAAGTGTTGCTTTATTTACACCATAAGGAACTTCTGTGACGACAATCTGATGCCGACCTTTCTTTGTCTCTTCGATATCTGCAACCGCACGTACCATCACACTGCCGCGACCAGTCATATAGGCTTGCTTCATCGGTGCACCACCATAAATCGTCGCACCAGTTGGGAAATCCGGGCCTTTGACATGCTTCAAAAGATCATCAATCGTTGCATCACTATTGTCAATCAATTCAATCGTTGCATCGACAAGTTCACCGAGGTTGTGCGGCGGAATGTTGGTTGCCATGCCTACGGCAATACCAATCTGACCGTTTAGTAAGAGGTTTGGTACTTTGGCTGGCAATACGATCGGCTCTTGGCGTGAACCGTCGTAATTTGGCCGAAAATCGATGGTATCTTTGTCTATATCCGCTAGCATTTCATCGGCCAACTTCGCCATACGCGCTTCGGTATAACGCATTGCGGCTGCCTCGTCACCGTCCATTGAACCAAAGTTGCCCTGTCCTTGAATCAAGGGATAGCGTAGCGACCATGGTTGAGCTAAACGGACCATCGAATTATAAATAGCTGAGTCACCATGTGGGTGATATTTACCCATCACATCACCGACAATCAAGGCACTTTTTACAAACTTAGCGGTCGAACGATTGTTATTTTGCTCCATCGAATACAAAATGCGTCGATGTACCGGCTTCAGTCCATCGCGTACATCAGGAAGAGCGCGATCGATAATCACACTCATCGAATAACGGAAGAAACTGTCTTCCATCACATTTTCAAGTGTACGGTGTTCGATACCAGGAGTATCTAGAGGTGCATCATCTTCAAACACCTCGTTATTAATTGGCGAATCATTCATTGGCATATTTGCTGTCTTGTCGTCATCCATCATATAACCCCTAAATATCTAGTTCCTCTAGTTTTGCATTTTTCGCTTCAGACTGGATAAAGTTCTTGCGCAAACTGACGTCATCTCCCATAAGTTTCGTGAATATCGCATCAGCTCGCTCGGCATCCTCTACGTCTACTTTGATAAGTACTCGATTTTCGGGACTCATCGTCGTATCCCAGAGCTGTTCCGCATCCATTTCGCCCAGACCCTTGAAGCGCGACACTGTAACCCCTGCTTGTTTGATGCGATCTTCAGTGACGTCTACCGCAACACCACGGGCTTTTTTATCCTCAATAATGGCGTTAAGAGCCGTATCGAGGGAAGGCTCATCATAAACATACTGCTTTTTCTGGCCTTTGTTGATACTAAAGAGCGGTGGCTTAGCCAGATAGACATAGCCGCCCTCGACAATCTCTTTCATGTAACGGAAGAAGAATGTCAGTAGCAGCGTCGCGATATGGCTACCATCGACATCGGCATCGGTCATAATGATGATCTTGTGATAACGCAGACCGTTGATATCAAATTGCTCACCAATGCCAACACCAAAGGCCTGAATCATGGCGACAATTTCCTTGTTGGCAAACATTCTGTCAAGCCGCGCTCGTTCAGTGTTGAGAACTTTACCACGAAGTGGCAGAATTGCCTGGGTTTTGTTGTCTCGCCCCTCTTTCGCAGAGCCAGCAGCCGAATTTCCCTCAACGATGTAAATTTCACTATCGTCTGGACTCTTTGAGGAGCAATCCCATAATTTTCCAGGCAGTCCCATGCCATCGAGCGCACCTTTTCGTAGTACATTATCGCGAGCGGCGCGAGCTGCCTTACGAGCACGGGCAGCAAGCAAAGCTTTTCCGATGATTTTCTTTGCAATATCAGGATTCTCATCCAAATAATAGGCAAAATACTCATTCATCACCTGCTCGACGTAGCGGCGCACCTCTGGATTACCCAGCTTATTCTTGGTCTGCCCTTCAAATTGAGGATCGGGCAACTTCACAAGAATAATTGCCGTCAAACCTTCACGGATATCATCACCTGTTAGGTTTTCTTCCTTTTCTTTAAGCAGACTATTCTTACGAGCATAATCGTTGATTACCCTAGTAAGAGCCGCACGAAAACCAACGAGATGCGTACCACCATCCGGCGTTAGCACGTTATTCGCAAATGGCTTCACGGTCTCTATAAAGCTGTCATTATACTGGATAGCCACCTCGACCATCGAGTCTTCAACCTGCTTTTCGACATAAAAAACACCGTCTGAGAGAACTTCTTTACCAATATTCAGATGCTTTACATAGCTCTGGATACCACCTTCGAAGTAAAAAGCCATCCGCTCATTCGTACGCTCGTCGACAACAGACGTATAAATACCTTTTGTTAGATAGGCTTGATGCCGTAGATAGTTTACGACCCATTTATAGTCAAACTCGACAGTCTCTTTGAAGATTGTTGGATCCGGATAGAAGGTAATACTCGTACCATTTGGACGATCCGTCTTGCCTAGCTTTTTGAGCGGCATTGTTGCTGCACCTTGTTCGAACTCCATATGATAGAGTTCGCCTTTTTGCACAACTTCCGCTATTAATTTCGTTGAAAGCGCATTCACAACAGATGAGCCAACGCCATGCAGACCAGATGAAACCTTGTAGCCGCCGCCGCCGAATTTACCTCCGGCGTGCAACACTGTTAGTACCGTTTCGAGGGTTGAGAGTCCGGTCTTAGCATGCTTATCAACTGGAATACCACGACCGTCATCCGTTACCATTACTCCACCATCCGCAAGAAGGCGCACTTCTACTTTAGAGGCGTAACCAGCGATTGCCTCGTCGATAGAGTTGTCTGCAATCTCTTTAATAAGATGGTGTACACCATCGTAGCCGGTACTACCAATATACATTCCTGGCCGCTTGCGAACCGGCTCAAGACCTTCGAGTACCTGGATTTGTGATGAATCATAGGAGCCATCAGCTGTTTGTTTAGCCATTTTCCCTCACTTTTTCAGTCGTATCTGCTATTTACACTACCTTCATTATATCGAACTATTTGTATTCACTCAAGTACTTGCTTTGAACACAATACTTATGCTAATCTGAGAGCAAACAAGATGACATAAGATAAAAAGTAACGTAAGAAGCTATAAAGGAACAATCGAAATGTTTCGTAAAATCGTATCGAACCTCCCATTTAGTCCAGCGCTCGTTGGGCAGCTTGGATTTTATGCAAAACGCTTACGCAAAGAAGAGGCAACCCGTAAAGCTGCCTTGATCATTACAGCACTTGCGCTCGTCGTCCAGTCACTCGCCGTTTTTAACCCCCCAGAGGCTGCAAATGCATCAAGTAATGCCGATTTCGTACCTGGCGGTGTATCAAGCGTCAAAGATTTCTTAAAATATTATGACCATAACTATCGACACATTAAATCAATCTTTAATTCTCTTGGCATTAAACGATCTGAAATAGCCAGCGCAAAGAAAACCGTTATTGGCGAAGCAAGTCGCTATAACTGGGCAATGACCAGCCTTTACAGCTACTCCCAGGGCCAACGAGCATGGGATTATGGCGGAGGCAACGTATACTACCGACCGATGCGTCTCACACAAGAAGGTGGTGATCGCCATACTGTCTTTTACGCACACTCTGCCAGCATGGGCTGGTTTGCTATTAAAAAAGATTGCGGCAACCTTATTACCTCAAAAGTGCCTCATCCACCGAAACCGGTCGCAGCCTGCAATAATCTCGACGTAGCTGCGATAAGTGGCACAAACCGCTATCGTTTTAGCGCGAAAGCAACGATCAAACATGGCGCGAAAGTAAAGAAGTACATATATACTGTCAAAAAAGCCGGTAAAGAGGTCAAAAAGATTTCTATTACCAGCTCCAAGTTAAAGAACACAACTACTTATAAACAAACCGCGCCAGGAACCTACCATGTATATTTGGACGTCGTGACTTCCGTCGGCAAAAAAAGCAGTCATGATTGTAGCGGTTCATTTACTGTTTCCAAGAAGCCCGCTGCGGCCTGTCAGGCAGTCCGTACCGATGTCATGGACCGCACACTTGTCTCACTCACTGGTAGTGCTTCGACTGTTGCAGGAGCAAAAGTCAGAAAGTACACATTCGTTGTCACAGATACATCGGGCAAGGTCGTAAAGACACTCTCTGTCACTTCCTCTAAGCTTTCGGTAAGCGCACCGACTTTCACCTTATCAAAGCCCGGAAAATACAAAGTTACTCTCGCTGTGATAACATCCGTTGGCAAAAAGACAGATTCCGTTGACTGCGTAAAGCAATTTACAATTGCAAAGCCACAGGTATGTTCGGTCAATCCAAACTTGCCTCCTAATAGCCCAGACTGCCAACCATGCCCAGGCAATCCTGATATTTGGATCAAGGACGAGGATTGTTCTGCGAACATTATCAGCACGAAAACCGCAACGAACATGACCCGAGGCAATATCAATGCTACAACGAAACACGCTCAGGCAGGAGACAAGATTAGTTATACCTTAACACTTGAGAACCAAGGCATCATCCCTGAACAAGTCACATTCAAAGAAGACCTTCACGACGTTCTCGAATATGCCACACTGTCAGATTCAGGGGGCGGCACATTCAATACCGATAAAGGAAGCCTTGCATGGCCAGCAATATCTCTCGCGGCAGGACAAAAAGAGTCTCGTACATTCGTCATACAGGTAAAGGACAAGATTCCCCTTACCAATACTGGTACAAGCAATCAAAGTTCGTATGACTGCATGATGACAAATACATTCGGTAACACTGTCGACGTAGCTGTTCAGTGTCCAGTCGAGAAAAAAGTCGTCGAAGAAACGGTATCTCAGCTGCCACATACTGGACCTGGAGAAAACATGATATTTGCCGGTGTCGTACTCGCAGTCGTCGTCTACTTCTATGCGCGTACCCGCCAGCTTGGCAAAGAAGTCCGACTAGTACGTCGCAACGCGACCACAGGTGCAATATAAAATAGAGAGGGTGGAAAATATGGCAGAACGAGAAAAATTACAACTTCCAGAGCGTGAACGAGCCAACGCCGATCACCTCAGAGAAGACCGAGAAAAGCTTGATAAGGGTCTCGCTCATGAACGTGAACGCAAAGCCGAACTGGCACAAGAAAATAAAAATGAGCTCGAACAATCGAAGCAAGAAGCACTTGAAAAGGCAAAACCCGTGGAATCGGCCGCTGAAAAACAGGAAAAGCAGGTGTCTCCGGCCGAAAAACGCCACAACCGTCTGCATGGCGTAAAACCGGGTTCAGATGCTGCTTTTAAACTTGAGATGAACGAGGCACGCAAAGCAATGTCGGCACCGAGCCGCACCTTTAGCAAATTTATTCACAACAAAGCAGTCGAAAAAACCTCTGAAGCAGTCGGTAGCACTATTGCCCGGCCAAATGCTATGTTAGCCGGCTCTCTATTCGCACTTATCCTGACGGCAGCGATATATTTTTGGGCCCGCTGGGCAGGCTATCCTCTTTCAGGATTTGAAACGATTGGTGCGTTTATTATCGGATGGCTCGTCGGTATTATTTTTGACTTTACGCGTATCATGATTACCGGAAAACAATAGTTCTTCTAGAGATTCATTAGTGAAGCTTTACAGACACTTCACTGTCGTCGTTTTTGCTATCTCCTCGAAGCTGTAACCCGTCTTGTGATGGAGTTGCTGGGGCTGCTGGCGCTTGGCGAACCTGCTGCTGCGGAGGCTGCGGGGCTGCGGATGGCGCTGTCGTCGGCTTTACGCCTCCTCCCAGCTGCTGGCGCTTGGCGAGCCACTCATCGAGAAATGACGAACCAGAGGTCGCCCCAGGCACGCCCTTTGCTGGCCCGGCAGTCGCCTTCATACGGTTAGCGCGCTCAGCCTTTTCTTTATCGGCCGCACCCAACCGATCAAAAATTTCCTTCTCGACGATCGCCCGTGGCCTACCATGCTTTGCTGCCGACAGACGCTTCAAAGCATCACTCAATTGCGTATTTGCCTCGCCCATAGGTGGAATCCACGACATGCTAAACGGTGCTGACGGTACGTTATGAATCATGACACTTGCGATCGATTCATGATTTGGCAGCTTCGTGAGATCTTCCTCGTCAAATGTCGGAGCAAACTTCTTCACAAGGATCTCAGCGTCTGTAATACCGATACGCCCAGAAATAACCGTACCGACATTTCCGATGATAGCCTCGCGTATTTTATCTGTCAGCTGCGTCATGAACTGGTTTCCCATGATGAGGTTCAAGCGATACTTACGTGCTTCTGACAGGATTGATTCAAAACTCTCGGTAGCAAAATTTTGAAACTCATCAACATACAGGCTAAAGTCCACGCGCTGATCCTCTGGTACGTCAGCACGTCCCATCGCCGCGGCTTGGAACTTCATCACGAAGATAATTCCCAGTAGTTTTGAATTCAGTTCACCCATCTTACCCTTAGAGAGATTGACGAGAAGGATTTTCTTATTGTCCATAATATCGCGCAGGTTGAAGCCGGATTTTGTTTGGCCAATAATATTTCGCATCGCATCGTTTGAAATGAAAGGCCCGAACTTCGAAACAACCCACGAGATCACTTCACCAGCTTCGTTCGATCGCTGCGAGGCTGGAAATTCCTTCGTCCAGAAATCAAGCACCGTCTGGTCTTTGACGTATTTTAGCTTGCTTTTGACGAAATCAGGATCAATCAAACACTTTGGAATGTCGATAAACGTCCCGCCGGCCGGGTCAGCCATCAAGAGTAAGGCACAGTTACGGAAGATATGCTCAAGGCGCGGTCCGACAATACCTGTGTGGCCTGGATCATACAGTCCATAGAGCATATTAATCGCCTCTTGCACCAAGAAATCTTTCTGATCTTCATGATCAAATTCAAACATATTAAGTCCGATTGGGTTGGTCATATCACCTGGATTGAAATAAATGACATCTTCCACCCGTTCCTTTGGTACTTTTCCAAGCAACGCCTCTACGGAATCTCCATGGGGGTCAACAAACGCAAAACCCTTGCCATCCATCATGTCTTGATACGCCAGATTCTCGAGAAGAACCGACTTACCAGTACCCGTCTGACCAATGATATACGTGTGGCGGCGGCGATCGTTTGTACTGAGGCGAATTTCCTTTTTTACTCCACGGAATTCGTTATAACCTAAGAGGAATCCCTCATCCATTACCTCAGTCGGTCCATCAACCTGTTTGCTCATCTGGCGCTGCACCTGTGAAGTTGGAATGGTTGTCTGATCTGGCAGATGAAAAACGGTAGCAAGCTCCACGGTATTTAAGATGTTACCACTAACTGCCTGAGGGAAAAATCGAAAAATATACGATGTTACTAACTCTTCGATATTACGTGAAACAGCGAATTTAAAGCCATTGTAACTCGGCGAATCAAAAAGCGAGAAAGCCGATACGACATTTTGAAGCAAGGCCTGTGAACGAGCCGACGTGTTCGAGGAGACAACGACTCGGATAAGTGTCTCATAGCCTGGGTATCGCGTCTTTTCCTCTATTGCTTCGACCTTCGCTCGCTCAAGCGAAGTGAGCTGTGTGTCTTCTTTTTCCTTTGCTTCGCCTGCCTCCGGTGGTTTCCATAGCGCTTCCATCACGTCCTTTGGTGCAAGCAGCCCACTAATGCCGGATTTTTTTCCTTTACCCTTGGTGATTTTTTCAGCCGCATTGATCGATTGTTTTACCCACCCCTCACGTGCCGGACGAAGCAGTATTTGCACTCCTATCCCGTCTTCACGCGAGGCACTCGATAATGCGTTTAAAAGTGCTCTTGCAGCATCGCGTTTCGACTCTTGATAAGTAGCGATCGGCAAGAACCCTTCTTTTTT
>Ga0164242_10009614_pt1 | contig 10408 bp, 17 predicted proteins | sample OricomgcompostMG_FD_108783 | JGI IMG/M metagenome (GOLD analysis project Ga0164242, IMG submission 108783) | Miracle-Growth compost microbial communities from Emeryville, California, USA - Original compost - Miracle growth compost (MG) ... | reverse complement strand
TGCTGGAACAGGCTTGCTGGAGAGTTGGTGAACATGTTTCACTCTGGAATGGAAAGATGGAAGTCCTGGAGGGGGGGATGGAGGTGCGAGTTGGGCGTGGGTGAGTGGGGCTAGGGGTGGTCGTAGTGGTGCATATGACCCCCCTGCTACGATCACCCCTCCCTGGCGAGACCCTGATCACCTAGCGCGGTGGGTTGGTGGTCGGTGCAGTGGTCAACTTCTCAACAGCGCTGCCTTGGAAGTTGCGCAATGCGCGAGACATAAGAGCTGGGGCGAGACCTTGCGTGTTGATATATGAAGGTCCCATTATACATTATGCACGGCACGGGAATGCGCTGACGCGAAGAGGCCCGACGGCGGTGCGACGAGGCGTCGTGATTGAAGCTCTCGAGCCGCCCCTCCAACTTCTTTCAATCCCATGGAAGGCCGAAGAATACCTGGAAGGATACCTGGTAGGATGCACTGTCAGCTGTCAGGTACCCGCCAGCCCGTTCTGGCTCCGTCAATCCAAGCAGTGCGACTGTGGGGTTCGGGCTGCATGACAGAATAGAGTGGGCGACAAGGAGCCTTGCGTCGATCCTCGCCCGGCCAGCAGGGGAGGCGGGCCCTTCTTGCGGTCGTTTCCTGAGCGGGCTTTTCCCTGGCCCTCAAAGTGCTACCGGGGAAGCAGCCCATTGGCGAACTTTGAGGAGAATGTGCAAAAACACATAGCAAGGAATAAATATCGAAGTAACTCGCATTCTCAATTATCTTGTCCCATATTATGAAAACAGCCCTGGGGGGAAAATGCGCCTCGCCTAAAATGGGCCTCAACTAGGTAGGGGAGTTTCCCTGAGGAAAGTCTCCGTTGGGGGCGGTGTGATTTGACGCCTCCGGGCAACGGCGGGCGTCTCGCCCTGCGGGGGTGTTGGCTTGCTCAAGGGCCGCAGCAAAGGGAGCCCTGTACGGAGCTGTGTTCGTGCCAACGGTAAGTAGCAGCTGCAACAGCAGGGTTGATGAAGCACCCTGCATTTCGTCCATTCCTCAGCCGCCTAACGCTATCGCCATTGGGCGTCTTTGCTGATGCTCTCGGTGCTGCGCTGGGGCAATCGCATGGCGGTATTAGGTGCGACTGGCGAGTAGGATTCCAACGCGCAGCAGGTTCAAGTGTACCAATCAATCGTAGCCCAACATCTGTGTCATGGCAATTGGTCAATGGCCAGGCGCAGCGTTCAACTTTTCGGTCTGGCGGGGTTATTTTCGGGCAATGGAAGCTTCGCGCGCAAGTGAAGAATTGAAAGTTTCCAAGAAGCTGAGCAATCAATCTGGGCATCAGTCGACGGAGAGGAAGCTTGCTGGATCAGGAAGGCCCAATCGCCCGGCGCATTTCTCCTTCTCTCTTCGTAATTTCCGCCTTTCCATTGCTAGTACCTTACTAATTAGTACCCAGGTACCTATGGTAACCTCCACTCCGATAACAGGAGGAAGCGCGATAAGAATTAGAAAATGAACGGCTTGACAGGTATGGAGGCCCAGCATGGAGGCCCGGCATGTAGGCCAGACTCTATCTCTAGACAGGTAGGCCGCGCCGAGCTGCGGACGATCGTCTTGGCTAGGTTGGGAGATGATGCACATCATGAGATCGAGGATGGAGCTTACCACTACGAGTATAGTAACAGCCCACCATGCAATCCTGATATGGAGGGGTGTGTGAATGTGTCTGTGTGTGTGTGTGACCCCATTGATCATGGCCAAGCGAGGAGTCGCTAATCGCGAAGGGGGTATGGTGCTGGTATTCCTCTCAGCCCATCATCACCCGTCTCTCGCAACCTACTCACTCCCCCGCTCTCCCTCCCTCCCTTCCTCCCTCCTTCCGCCAGCGGGTTATCCCTAGCGACCCATCCATTGTAAGGAGGACGACAAGAACCTTGATTAAGACCGTCCTGACCGCCTAGAGCGCCGACCTATTTGAGCATTGCATTGCCCTTCAATAGGTGTGCATCACATGTCACACCTCTTGAAGTTGGGGGGTGGTGGTGTGGGGACAAGCCTTTTAGCGCCGCTGGTCACCTTTTCGGAGGGTTTTACGTACCTCTGGTTGACCTGGGCCAAACTCCGGGTCGGATGTTGGGAACTCAGTCGGTCGGGGTGTGTGTTTAGATGAGAAATCAATTGCCGCTCTGTTGGGCGTGAGGCATACCAACTTATCTCTGCTAAACCGAGGGCTGATTGCCACACAACGGATGGTTGCGACGCATGGACTACGAGGAATGAGAAGCTGGGGCTCGGTTAGCGCGTTGGCGGTTGGTACAGAGTCGCGCGCCGGCCCGTGGATCGGCAGAGTTGGCGGTGAAGCAAGGGCCTGCGGTGGGGCAATGCCCGGCTCCGAAATCTACGTAGCGGTTAGTAACGGAAGCATCGGCCGCAGAGCTCCGGGCAGCTTGTAGGCGAAGGACGTGAAGACATGCGAAACTATGGGATACATCCATCGCAATGGCACACCGTAAAAGGTCCTCCTTTGAGATGGAGCAATCAATGAGCGGTTCCAAGGGACCCGAGGTCTTCGATTTCGCCGCGTTAGCTCGGAGCAGGCAACAGCAATACCAAGGAGGCCGATGACGATGATTCTAATGTAGAGTCCTACGATTGAGCCGGCAATGGGCCCAATTCGTTCCGAGGAGGCGAGGGAACGCGTATACAGTAAGGCAGGCAACTAATACGTAGTACAGTGCAGAGGCTCCCCCCTTTTGCTCCCCCACTCCCTACAACAAAGTTCCGAGTAACAACACTTCAAGTCGTATTTGCAATGTTAACGGGTGAAATCCATCGCCGAGGTGGGGTTAACGGAGGAGGAGGAGGCGATGTTTTACGAATCGCAGTTACCCCTCCTCGCGGCTTGCTCGGGAAACAATTCAATTTGTAATGCAAGCGCACAGCACAGTGAGTATGTTACTGTAAATCCGTAGCAAGGTCCATTCCCGAGGTTGGGACCTTGGTAATAGGGATAGTTAAGTCCGACGCGGCGTTCGACACGTTCCGCAATCCGTTCTTACAAAGCTGCGAGAGGGCGGTTACACGTCACCTCTGCGAGGCTTCCCAGCCCTTGCTGACGGGAGCCCTGGAGATCCATGGAAGCCGCGGAATCCGGCTGGTCGGATTTTCCCTGCAGAACAGGGTGGGAACCACGGGCAGACCAGGGAGACCAGGGAGGGGAGAGAGGAGGAGGGTGACACTCAAGATATGCACACCCCCCTCCCTGACCACCATCATCACGCTCGTCAGCAGCTTCGAAAAGGTACAAAGTGCCGGAGTTTGGTACTTCAGTCCCGCTCGAGCTTTCTTATCGATAAAGAGATTGGCACAGGCCGGGTTAAACCTGAAAGGGTTGGTACGCTTTGTTTCAAGTGCTGGTTGGGCGAGAGGATTATTCGCCAGACCGCATTGCCCGTTCCCCACCCAATTTCTTCCTCTCAAGTTTCGCCCTCTGGAAATCTGCTGTTATGAGTCACACTTCCTTTTCTCGCATTCAAACGATTCTCGATTCCCACAGACTCTGTATCCCCAGCACCAGCACCGCCATGCGCGGTTGGGGGACGGGGATGTGCTGGTTCTGCCTGGCATGAAGCTGCCTCCCTCCTGTCCCCATTGGCCAATTCGTGTTCCACACTTTCTTTGTTTTCCTTCAAATTCCAATCCATCAGCGAGCGGCGGCGGCCAAGTCAGCCTGCAGAGTTTTGCGGAGTTGGAGCCTGCTCTGCTCTGCCGCCACGTTGCGCAATACACATCCAGGGCCGAGCCTTCGGGGCCAATCTCTTCTTGCGGGCACTCTGGGGCCAAGGCTCAATTGCTGTCAATTGAGGTACCAGTGCTGTGCTAGCCCGGCCGCATCTCGGATTGCGGCCAGAGGGATCAATCTTCGATCAATCAAGGTATTTTCGTCTTTGCTTTGTTTGGTTTTTTTCTGCCCTCTCTCTCCTCTTTATGTGGGGGCTTTTCCGCAATGGTGGCCAGAGCTTCCTTTCTAGGGCAACGACTGGACAATTGCATCAACACTTTGATTTTTACATTCTGCGCCAGCATTTCCCGTTTTATGAACTGCGTTGGCATGGACGCCACGTCCGCCTCACAAAGAGCATATCCCAGTCGTCTGGATTGCATCGGCGCTCCTCAATACGCCCGAATATCCACAGCCGCAACGGCCAACTACTACATAGTAGTCCAAGTGGCTATGCCCACTCCCACTTCCAGACTCCCACTGCCAGTCCCACACAACATCAAAGCCTCGGTGAGCAGTGCTCGCTCTGTTGGCACTCATGCCTAATAGCAGGCAGCCTTCCAGGCTTCTCCAAGAAGCGACCTCTTCAAGCCCCAGCTCCGAAGGTCAATAACAGGCATCCCCTGTATCGCTCCCTGCTGGCAAGCCTGGCGTCCATTTCTTGCGTACCAAGACGAGAAATTGGCCCCAGGCTGGCCAAACATAGCATCTCAGTCTTGAGAAGCCCGGGTTTTACTCGGCATTTTTGATACTTAGTATTCTTGATGCTGGTATCCTTGATGCTCGGTATTTCGTGTCCCCGTTGTAACAGATTCACCTGATTCAACATCTACCCCCTAGCCGATAATGGGTCCTTCGCTATTTTCTGGCCTCCACTTCCCTTTGGGCCCGTCCGTTGCCTGATCACGTTTTGCCCCGTTCCACCCCCAAGTGGTCTCTCGATGGTGCCACACGATATCTGCTTCCCCCCTCACAAACGATACGCTACTTGGAAAGAAGGAGGGTCACATGTCTCCTCTCTGGTCGCTTGACACACCTCACCTCACCTTGAACACCTCAGCCTACCCAATTCCAGAGGCCGACTGTCTCATGTTGCCTTGGTCTCTCAATTGAGTCGCGATACCTGCCGAACGAAGCTTGTATTGGAGAGGGGAGTGCCTGGTCTGTAAGGGCCAGTGGCTTTACGGGTCGCGGGTTTCCCACCGAAACCAATCGCAAAGACTTTTCACAAACCCAAATTCGCTCCCGCACGATGCTACGCAAGTGGTGCTGCATCGACAAGCGCTGATGCGATGGATCTGGGAATGATGGGGACAGGCCAATTGCCGATGCTCGCTTTGGCGACAGAAGGGCGCTCGCTGGCACTGGCAGTGGAGAAAGCGCTGCGAATGTTGGCGGTGGAATCACACTTTCCGACCTTCCACCACGGGCTGGCCAGAAATAGGTACCAACAAGTACCTGGCGTTGGGCATGAGTACATGTCACGCCCTGGTCTGCCCCAGTCTTATTTTTGCCTGACCTTCAAGGGTTGGTCAGGTGGAATTTGTATGATTGGCTAATTGGGTCAATCGGCAAGGGCCTCTCAAGTGAAAGGATTATCTGATTGGCCGACGTACCCATGGTGGCTTGGAAGTCCTGGAGGAGAGTGGAGTGATGAGGAGGGGAGGGGGTGTGACTCAAAACTACAGAATGACTCCTCCCACTTGCAGGGGTGTCAACCCCAGACTTTGTACACCCCCCTGCCCGCCCAATCCAGGAGCCAGGACGCGTCGACTGTGTGGGCGACTTTCAGTTTCAACCAGTCAATTATACGGTACCTATACTTCCGATAGCCCCCTACCTATCGACTGGGAGGCCAGAGGTACCTCGAGCATCAGACCATCAGGCAACTTCGCTGCCAGTGGTAGGCATTGCGACGCATCGAGAGGCAGAAGGGCGCAAAAGGCAGAAGCAGCAATGGGGGTTGGCCGTGAAAAGTGCAAGTGTGTGTGAGAGAAGTGGGGAGGGGAAGCGAGGCAACGAGAAGCAAGGCAAAGAGAGGCAGATACCTATACGGCCTGTCGTTAGGACCTCCGCCTGCACGTCGCCAAAGTAGGTACCTTTTCGTTACTGGGTTCGGGCTGTGCCTGCGTGGAGGTGGGTGTGTACTCCGTACGTACCTTCCTCCCACCAAGGTTCGTCTGCGTCGTTGAACTCTAAACACGCACCCAGTGATCGATGAGAGAGTGGTCAGGCCGACCAGTCAAATCGCCCACCCATCTCCCCGATCTACTAACCACACGGCCAAAAGGTATCCCTCCCTCCTTCTCATCGACCATATCCCCCATCCTTTCTCTTCTGCCTGCCTACTTCTTCCTCCCCCCATTCTTCGTTTCTCTTCCCTTCATTTCAACCCAATTCCCACTCAACTCTGTTGCTGGCAATTGTCAATTCCCAATCCCATTGTCCTGTTTTCCATTATCTCCGGTTTCCGACCTGGTCGCCCGCCTTCGCCACCTCTTCGATCAACTTCCATTGAAGGAGGGTGCCCGAAACACTCCACACCCCTCGCCGCCATAAAAAAAGGGCTGCTGACAATAGCATCCCACCTCCATTGCTGCCATTGTTGACCCGCACCCCCCCCGCGCTAAAACAGTGGCAAGCAATATCAGGGCCAACAATAGTCGACTTGTCGCAATTGCTGCCATTCATTGATCAGGCAGAGATACCCCCATTCACGGCCACATTACATCAATCGGAGAACAAAAGAGAGAGGACCTGCCTGGATCAGTCCCCTTCCTTTTTACTCCTTACATCTTTTGCCAATTCAATTCGAGCCGTTTTTCTCTCTCGCCCGCCCAGCGCAACAACCCAACGCGCAACCGAACCACCACTACTATCACCCGATTCGCATTCGCCCCTCCAACCCAATTCTGGACTCGGACTTCGTCAGCATCTCCGTCTCCGAGGAGGCGTCCTGCTATCTCCATTATCTCCAATCCTTACGCACACCTTCGCGCCAGACTCGAATTTCAAGTCATACCTGGCTTCGTCGGCTGCAGTCGTCAGTTATCCTCAATTGATGCTGCTGCCTGCACTTCGCCACCCCACGGAGCAGCAAACAGTCATACATAACCTAATCATGTCTGACACACCGAACCTTACTGCTCCTCCGCTGCACCCGCCCACCTCGGCGTTTGTCAGAGACCAAGTACCCTCAACTGAAATTCGATTCCAATCTTCCCCATCGTCCTCTTCTTCTCTTCTTCCTCAAACTCCCACAAGGAACAATAAGGACATGCGCTCAACCCCGACCGCCTCATCAATGGCTGCCGAGTCGAAGAAGCCGTTGGATATCAGCAACCTGATGTCGCCACCCGAATCAGTTCCCTACGAGACTTTCAATTGGACAGCATCGTCTTCCCGCACGATGCAACCGACAGCGACGGAGAAGCGCCAGGCGGCCCCGGCCCCTCATCCGCCGCTGTCACCTCCCATCTCCCCTTTCGCCAAGACGAACAGCAATATCAGCCCCGAGCCGACTTTGACTGCGCCCGTCCAGGACCCGATTCTCTACCCCAGCTCGGACGTCACCTCGAGTCCTCCCAACCCCCTCTTCAGCCCGAGCCGCTCCGAGCCCCACACCGATGCGCAGAGGCTCGTTGACGAGCATCTCGCCACGAGACCCATCCAACTCTTCGAGCGGGGGGCTTCGCCACCTCAGAGGGCTGAATATGAGCTGGCGCTGTTCTTCAAGTCAGCCGTGATGGCGAGGTTCATACGCAATCCCCAGGGCTGGCTGCGCCAGGAACGCGAGCTTCTGGCAACCGACAGGAGGAACTTTGCTGCCCACAACCCAGCGAGGCTCGCCACACTTCTTCCAGCAAGGCGCTCCCCGTCGCGACCGCAGCCAATTCGGAACAACGCCACCAAGGTTCGGAAGCCGTCTAAGCCTAAGCAGCCTAAGCAGCCCAAGCAGCCGAAGCAACCCGCAAGGGCGGCTCGCACAACACCAGCGCCTGCTCGAAGCACTACCATCCGCGTCAACACCACGCCAGATGAGCCGCGTGTTCGCACCGTCGCCCCTAACCGAGAGGACAAGGATTTTGACTCACTGCCGGACTTTTCCCCGCCGACCTCGTCGCTCCCCGACAAGGCGAACAGCCTCAAGGTTGAGTGGAAGTGTAACGCACTCGACCTGAAGACGGATGTCAACGCGTGGCGTCTCCACCCCGACGAGCTCTCCCTGGCTGCGGGCCTCCGCCTGGATTGCGCCACCTACCTGACCAGCAAGCGGCGCATCTTCATCCGCCGCCTTGTCTGCTATCAAATCGGCAAGGAGTTCCGGAAGACGGATGCCCAACAGGCCTGCAAGATCGATGTCAACAAGGCGTCCAAGCTTTGGACTGCGTTTGAGAAGGTCGGCTGGCTTGACAAGCATTGGATGATACCTCACGAAAATGTGCAGGTGCCCACGGTCTGAGCTGTTACACCATACCTAGGTCCCTGGCTTTGCTGTCACCTTATCGCCTCACCACCTCACCAGGTTGGCACCTCGACGGGGGAACTAGGGAGGCGGCCCGGAATACGAACCACCACGGATCTCTCTCTCTCTCCACTCACGACTTGGACGGAACGAACACCAAATTGGGTTTTGATCGACAAATTGCCTTTCCCCTTTTGTCCTCTATTTTACATCCCTTGTGCTTTGTTCAGCAACGACCCGACGGGCATGTTTTGATTTCAGCCCTCGGTCACTATCGCCTTCAAATTGGTCGCGATACCTGCCGTACTAGGATTTTTCTTTTGTCAATCGGCCCCCGCACGGTTTTCCGTTTTCTCGGTCTACCCCATCCCTCCACGTCACGGACTGCACGGCACTTTTCGATAACGATACACGAGCATCTATGGGGATTTTCCTTCAATACCAATGATACCCGGAGTGCAACGAACAACTACACCAAGCCCAACCCCCAGCGCCTCTCTCTACCTTGGGGCCATCAACCCCTCCCCCAGCGAATTGTTGTTACTCCACTCCTCGACTTTTTTTTTGTTTTCGGATACGGTTTTCATCCTCTCGGCGCACTTTTCCAATTCTCGGCCGGTTTACGTCGACATTTCGGATCTATCCCTTCGGTTTTCGATTAGGGATTTCTTTTCGGTATTCCATCTCTGGTTACTCCGATTAGGCGGAGGTCTTTTGTTTTCCTTGGGTTTTTCCTGGCCGCCGTCATTGGCGCGGCACTTTGCATGTAAGGTCGGCGTTGAGATGTCATTCTCCTGCATCACGAGCAGAGAGAGATTGGTGTCGCGCACCATCAATACCCAGTATCAATACCCCTAGGTTTTAGGAACGGAGGAGGGCATTCGGGGGGAGGTTTTTATTTTTATTTCCGGGGCACCGGCACGGTGCTTTTCTTATGTCTGGGGCCAGATATGAGCCGCCAACCGCCGAGGATTTGGCTATGGGTCTTGGCCCCGAACTGGCAGAATTCGCCGGTCGTCTTTCACTACCTCTTGGTCTTGTTGGGGATAACTTCAATTCATCTTCCCGCCTCCTGCTCATGGGATACTAGTCTTAAACTACCTTGCAGGCCCGGCAGCACAATGGCAGGAGGCGGATTTACCAATATACACTTACAGACCAATCTCTCTTGCTGTCGTGGACTTAGTGTGCAGTGAAGTAATTGTCCATCCCGAATGCATTGTAAACGCGTTCATTAGTATTCATTACTCGGTGATCGCCGTGATGCTACCAAGGCAAGATCACAGTCACCCTACCAGCCCCGCGCTGCAGAACGAAACCCAGGACAAGCAAGGAAGCAGCATCACGGTGTCAACTTTCACCCCTCCCACCACCACCACCACCCCTGGCCGATCTACACGCGGGACCCGCATACGGCCCGCGCGCCCACCCGCCGCAAGGTGATGTCATTTTCCCTCACCAACCAATTTTTCTCCCAGGGTCTAGGCCTAGCGGGGGGTGGGACTTGGCGCTGCCGCTAGATTTGGAGGGGGAGTGAAAGCTTAAGGCGGATAAGGTTTTTTTTTTTTGGCGCCTGAGTCGCGATGGGCTGGTGACGCCGTTCAAATTAGGTAGGGAAGGAGGAGGCGGATGGCGATGATTAAACGTCTCTTTGCCGTGGGGTTGGGTTCTTCGGGGTCGACGGGTGGGTTATTGAAGATTGGGTTCGAAGTCTGTGAGAAATGCATTGTAGTGGGATTGGGTTTCGACGATGTGATTGTGCTGGGCGGTACCTCTAGATACCTCGTTGCTGATTTCTATGCGACGTCTCTGTTGGAAAGTACGGGCCAATCGAGATGGTAGACAGGGGCAATGATTAAGACTTTCCTAGGTACCTTGGTACTTACATGGCTGATCAAGTTGATCAATCTCGTATAACTGCTGTTCGTTAAAGTGTTCTAAAACAGACCTCAAAAAGAATAGTGATGGTACCGTTGTGCTAAATTGACTCTCATCAAACTCACCGTAAAATAAACTCGAGAAGAGCAACACCCCATTGTCGCACGCCCTCGACCCCGTTTGCTCAGACCCCAGCCGACTTGCAGCCCAACCGGCGCCGTCGGAACGAAGCTCGACTGCCGGTTTGCCAAGACACACTGCATCTATGACCTGCAGCCTCCCGGCGTCGGAAATTTCTGCCCACGCCCCCC
>Ga0164242_10009613_pt1 | contig 10408 bp, 5 predicted proteins | sample OricomgcompostMG_FD_108783 | JGI IMG/M metagenome (GOLD analysis project Ga0164242, IMG submission 108783) | Miracle-Growth compost microbial communities from Emeryville, California, USA - Original compost - Miracle growth compost (MG) ... | reverse complement strand
GCAAATCGTATATCCCAGCGCCACCGTGATGATTACGGATTCACTCAACATGGTTCGCTCCAATCCGCAGGGATTTAAATTCTCCAGCAGCGCGTATGATATTCCCAGCCAATACCCGCAATACCGTCATCTGGAAACAACAAACGTTGGCTTTTTTGATGGCCATGTCAAAACAATGCGGAAAAGTGCGCTTGAAGTCACCGGAACCACCGAAAATGGCGCCGTCTTTTCCGCAACCGATGACAATCGATTTTTGTTGTGGAACAAATATTAATCAGACAAGAAAAATATGCAATATTTAATTCGTGCTATCGTAATCTGCCTCGTCACCACACTGATTTCGTTAGGTTGTTCTGCGGCGCCGACTCAACATTTAAATCAGAAAACATCCTTCGAGCTTGCTAAAAACGGACACAGTCAATACATTATTGCTTTGGCAGCAGACGCAATTCCCTCAGAGAAAATGGCGGCGGATGAACTGCAAAAGTACTTGCAAGAAATCACAGGCGCCACTTTTTCGATTCAATCGGAAACTGAGGTTAATGCCAATACGCCGCAAATTCTGGTGGGCGCGGGAACAAGAGTAAAAGTACTTTTGCCCCATGAAAATTGGAATTCTCTGGGCAGCGATGGTATTGTAATCAAAACAATGGGGAATAATTTAATTCTTGCAGGCGGACGCCCACGAGGAACATTATATGCCGTCTTTCAATTTTTAGAAGACAGCGCAGGCTGCCGTTGGTGGACGCCAACAGAAAGTTATATACCGCATGAAAGTACTTTTGAGATAGCGGCACAAAATATCACTTACGTTCCGCCCTTTAATTACCGCGAACATTACACCACGGAAATAAGAACCAACCCGCAGTTTGCCGCCATCATGCACGAAAACGGGCCGCAGCTTTTACAAACTCCGGATTGGTATAATCCTTCCAATGTTCTTGGCGGCGTCCATACATTTAGCAAATTACTGCCGCCGGAAAAGTACTTTCAGGAACATCCCGAATGGTATAGCGATCCCGCAAATAACAATCTTCCCTGCACTGCTGCATCCAAAATGCCGGCAGCTCAAAGCACGCAACTTTGTCTTTCCAATCCGCAAATGTTGGATGAACTAACTAAGAATGCGTTGGAATGGATAAAGCAAAATCCCAGCGCTGGCTATATTTCTATCTCGCAAAACGATAATCAAAATTATTGCCGTGATGCCGAATCCATGAAATTAGCAGAAACAGAAGGTTCACAAATGGCGCCGGTATTAAATTTTGTGAATAAAGTCGCCACAAAAATCCATCAGCAATATCCTGATTTCAGAGTGATGACGCTGGCGTACCAATACACCGAAAAACCACCAAAAACTATTCGTCCTGCGGCGAATGTGATTATTCGTTTAGCGCCAATTGAATCAGATTTTGGCCATCCATTGAATAGCGATTGGAATCAGGAAACGCGTGGTAATTTATTGGCGTGGTCAAAAATTGCACCGGAAATTTTCGTGTGGAATTACGTGAGCAATTTTAGTAGTAACATGTTCCCTCATCCGGATTGGTTGGGTCTAGCTCCTGATTTACGCTTTTTTGCGGACAGCCATGTCAAAGGGATTTTTGAACAAGGAGACGCATACACCAACGGCGTGGGCGATTTTGTGCAACTGCGTGCCTGGCTGATGGGAAAATTGATGTGGAATCCACAATTGGATCAAGAGAAATTGACGGAGGAATTTTTGCAAGGATATTACGGCGCGGCGGCTCCTTATTTGAAACAATATCTGGATTTAATTCAACAATCGTTTCTGGCGCAACATAAAAAATTATCGACTTTTAATAAAGACTTTTCCTTTCTCACATTGGATGTTACCAATAAATCGATTAGTCTCTTTCAGCAAGCTGAAAACGCAGTGAAAGATAACAAAGTACTTTTGGATCGTGTGCGCCGCGAGCAACTTTCACTGGATATCGCAACGCTTTTTCGCTACGCCACTCTTAAAAAGGAGGCTGCGGATCAGGGAAAAGACTTTCTGGGTCCAAAAGATCCTGGCGCGGCCATGACGGAATTTATCAAAACGACGCAAGCATTTGGAATCAAAAGATGGACAGAATCCACCAGTTTTGATGCGATGCTTCCCCGCCTAGAAAATATGTTTTCACCGCAAATACCATTGCCGGATTTCGCCAAAAAATATCCCGCATCTGACGTGATAGACATTCAACAAAATAAATATTCCTTATACCGCCAAGGAATTCTCAGCGATATTATCGATGATCCAAACGCATCAGACGGCAAAGCGGCTTATGTTGTGGGCAATACCAAAGAATGGGCAATTTCAATGTTTCCCACCAATTCGATGCAATTGGGCGCGACGCCGGAAAAATGGCATGTTTACGCCATGGCACGAGTAGACACAAAAGCCGATATGCCACTGACGGGAACAGGTTTTGCCAGCGGCGTTTACAATTCATCAAACAAAAAAGCCATTAGCGAAATCACAATTCCCTTAACTCAAGTAACCGGAGCTAATTATCAATCCGTGGATTTAGGCGTTCACGCATTCAAACCTGGTGTTGCTTTGTGGATTGCTCCGAGAAATAATCCTGTCGTAGAAAAAGTGTATATCGACCGTATTATTTTAATACGCGAGTAATGATAAATATTCTGTCTCTGTTTTTTACATCCACCTCTTGACAAAAAATATGCTTGATTTATAATTAACCGTATCAAAGTATTGATACGGTTAATTATATGCCTTCACCACTCCTTCATCCCAAATTGCCTAAATATGCGCAGCTGGCCGAGCAGATACGGATACAGATTTCCAGCGGCCAGCTGAAAGCGGGTGATCGGCTTCCGTCGTTTATGGAAATGCGCACGCAACAGGGTGTGAGCCAGGGCATCATGGAACGCGCTTATGCTTTATTGGAACAAGACGGTTTGGTGGAACGCCAGCCGGGGCGCGGCACTTTTGTAGTGGAACCAACGAAACATCCTGAAACGAAAATTTTGGGATTGGTTTTGCACATCGATTCGAAGGAAATGGCAACACCATACGCAATGCAATGGCTAGCCGGGGTGAAAAGTGAAGCGGCAAAACATGGTTTTAAAATTCATTGGCTTAGCAATCAAGACGAGGCAAACATTCGTCATGAAAATTTAGATGCAATATTGATGTACTGCCATCCTTCGGAAGCATTGGCAATGAACTTACCAGCAAATTTGCCGCATGTATTAATGTTCTGGTGTTGCTCGGATTTCGTTTGCGTGGGAACCGATGATTTTAATGGGGCAAAGATAGCTGCAGAGTATTTACTCAGCCTGGGACATCGCCGCATTTGTTATCTTGCAACTTCTCCAATTGACTCCATTTCCCAACAACGCGTCGAAGGTTTTCACACCGCATTAAACAAGGCAGGCATTACGCCGGAAAAGAGAAAAGTAAGATTTCTCACCGACTACCGCACTCTCGGTTTTCGTAAATCCAGTGAAGAGGCAATGGAAACCTGGCTGAAAGATGGTTGGCAAGAATTAGGCTGCACTGCCGTCGTGGCGCATAATGACGAAACTGCTATCGGCATTATTAAAACTCTGACAAGCCACGGTTTGCGTGTTCCCGAAGACGTAAGCGTGATAGGATTCGACGGCACAGAAATCAGTGAATTATGCACGCCATCGTTGACGACGATCAAAGTGCCGTTGCAGGAAATAGGTGAACGCGCTGTAAAAGTACTTTTAGAACAAATCAACGGAGGTGCAATGGAATCAGAACAAAATATCCTGTCTGTGCAACTGAAACTTGGCGAATCAACCGCGCCACTCAATTCGCTAATTCGCCAAACTGTTTTACTATAAAATTTAACGGAGTGATTTTAATGACAAATTTACATAAAGAGAATAACAATACACCGAACAAACGAGGGTTTACGCTAATAGAACTTCTTGTCGTCATCGCCATTATTTCAGTCCTCGCAGCAATACTGTTTCCCGTCTTCGCCAGAGCACGCGAAAATGCGCGGCGCGCGAGCTGTATGAGCAATTTAAAGCAAATCGGTTTGGGAATCATGCAATACACACAAGACTACGACGAATATTACCCCATGGCCTGGAACGGCAGAGTTTCCACCGGCCACCCGGGAAGTTTTACGCAAACACAATCCGGGATGCCGGGAGCGTATTTTACGGTTTGCGATCCCAACACGTGCACCGGCGCTGGAGCCGGACATTTCATTACCTGGATGGACATGATCTATCCCTATGTCAAAAGCATACAGGTTTTTGTTTGTCCTTCCGCTCAAGGCGAACTCGTTAATGATGATCCAGGCGGCCATATTCCCAGTTATTATATGTCTGGCGCTTACAGTAATTTTGCATTTCAAAAAACAAATTCCGACAATGCGGGCGATTACGCCGCATCAAAATATGGACTAAATATTGTTCACTCCGGAACGCCGGCGGCAGGCGTGGTTCGACCTTCCGAAACTATTATGATGGTCGATATCAATAATCACTACGGTAAATATTCATTAGCGCTGGGACCACGCGCCTGGCCGCAATATGCGGAAAGTGCAGAATACCACGCATCATTTATCCCCCACCTGGAAGGAACGAATGTGATCTATGGTGATGGACATGTAAAATGGAAATCATTGAAATCCATGGAGTCGGAAATTGGCCCGGATGATCCAACCGTCTGTGACCTGAGTCACCCTACTGATATTCCTTATTGTAACCGTTCGTGGAATCCATTTTTACCTTAATTTCAAAAGTACTTTTGTTCAACGCATAATGAAACTCTCTCTTAGCATTACCTGTTTCGCATTGACATTATTGTCACTCACATATGTTTCCGCGGCTCCATTTCCCTGGGAAAAACCCTACACAGGCCAGGATGCAATTGGTGCAGATGTAATCGCACTTTGGCATTTTGATCAAGGAGAACCTGCGGCTGATGCATCCGGGCATGGGCACAATCTTATTTTACGCAGTAAAGATAGCCAATTTGTCGCGGATGGTAAATTTGGTGGCGGGTTGCAGATCGTAGAAAAGGACCGGCCAGGTGACGTGCGTCAGGGAGCTACAACTCAGAACTCCGGTGAACTTAATCCCAAAGACGCATTCACTATCGAAATGTGGATTTCGCCCAGTGAACAATTGGCCGGAAAAACCTCCGCTATGCTATTGGATAAAAAGTATTACTACTATCCGAGCCCGGTTCCCAAAGCTAATACCGGTTACATGTTGGCTCTACGTAAAGCGGATGAAGGCAAATTTATCGTAGAAGCTCAATTAGGTTTCGGCAAAGATTCAGCTATTGTACGTTCAGATCCCCAAACCTTTAATGCGAATCAATGGTATCATGTTACATTCACCTATGACGGACAAGGCACATGCACACTTTATTTAGGAAATACATGCATTGCCCAGAAGCAATTTGCCGGACGCAGCGCCATTACGCCGGGAGATTATCCAGTGGTAATCGGCGATCGTTTCGGAAGTCTCGGCCAGCGGTTTCCGGGGAGAATCGATGAAGTACGGTTGCTGAACAAAGCCGTTCATTACATTTCAGGAAAAGTACTTTTGGACGTAGAAGGTGAAAGATCTGCCTTTCTCCGAATGGAAGCTAACGCAAAAATTCGTATACGCGTTTTAAATGACACTTCCCGATTACTTCACAAAGCATCCATCCATGTTTCTACAGCAGGCATTTACGATGAGGACATTCCCCTCCCCGATATGGAACCAGGTAAAAGTACTTTTGTAACGGTTCCAGTTAATACTCGTTTGTGTCCCGATCAATATCAAGTGATAGCGAATGCCCAAGATGCGCAAAAAGAGCCGATCAGCGATGCTATGAAATTCCCGCTAACAATCGTATCGCGGTCTTTACCCAATCAGCTCCCCATCATCATGTGGGGAAATACTCTCAGTTATAAAGAACTGATGGATCTTGGATATAACGGAGAATTTATCTATAACATGGCTGATTACAACCGCATTTGGAATAATGATGACGACGGCACTACAATGGACGGAAATTCTGCGAATGTCATTCGTAAACAAATAGACGACATGTTGGCAGCTCATGTCAATGTATTTTCAAAACTTACCCCCGGAGAAGCTGCCGTTAGCATACATCCCGAATTCAACCGTATAGATCGCCTTGGAAAAAAGATTGCAAATACTGACGGCTTATATCCCAAAATCCAAAAATTTGCTTATGACACAGGAGCCGCCGTTGCAAAAACTTTTGGCGATTTACCCGGTTGGAAGGGAGCTTTGATTCATACGGAAGTTCGTGACGGAACAGCTCCCAGCTTCAATGATATCGACAAAGTAATGTACCGCAAATTCAACGGTCAGGATATTCCTCCGCAGATCACATCCGCACGCGGCATTTCCTATAACACCTTACCTGATTTTCCATCAAATCATATTATTCCTGATGACGATCCGATTCTCCAATATTACAAATGGTTCTGGAAACAAGGCGATGCGTGGCCAAAACTCAATTTATTGGTTAATGCCGGGTTAAAATCAACCGGCAGAAAAGATATATTGACCTGGTTTGATCCGTCGATACGAGCTCCGGCTATTTATGGTAGCGGCGGCGATGTGGATTATATCAATCAGTGGACTTACACCTATCCCAACCCGTTAGATGTAGGTCTGGCTACAGATGAACAATTTGCTATGGCTGAAGGGCATCCCGGCCAAAAGGTAATGAGTATGGTACAGATTATCTGGTATCGTTCGCGCACCACTCAAACGCCGGCAAAGGGACAGGAAACCGAATGGGAAAAGATATCACCTAAGGCGCAATTTATTTCCATTGCACCCGATCATCTCAGTGAAGGCACCTGGTTGGAACTGTCGCGTCCGGTGCAGGCAATTGCAAATCATGGCTGGGGATCACTGGGCGATCATCTGGGATATAAGCAAGGAACTTATGTCACCACGAATATCGATACCCGGAAACGTGTTACCTCTTTATACCAAGACGTCATCAAACCGTTAGGGCCCACTCTGATGCAAGTGCCGGATTACACCACAGATGTCGCATTCTTGGAGAGCTTTACCTCACAAATGTTCGCCGGCCGTGGCACTTATGGCAGCGGTAGAGATTGGGGCACAGATTCCTATATCATTGCACGTTATGCGGGCTTGCAACCGCAAATTGTCTATGATGAAACAATCGAGCAAAAAGGATTGCAGCAATATAAAGTACTTTTCCTGACAGATTGTGATGTGTTATCTAAAAGCGTGGCTGATAAAATCAAAGAATTCCAGCAACGCGGCGGTATTGTCATTGGAGATGAACATCTGGCCCCCGGCATTTCACCGGACATTTTGCTGAACACTATTACCCGTAGCAAGCCGGATGTAACGAAAGATATATTGTTAAAACAAGCAAGCCAGTTGCAGCACGAATTAGATGCCTTCTATCAATCACCCATCTCCAGTAGCAATCCCGAAATTATTACAAGACTGCGGCAATTTGATACCAGCCAATATCTATTTACTGTCAACGATAACCGTACCTATGGCGATTACGTTGGACAATACAAACTGGTAATGGAAAAAGGCCTGCCAGCTACAACGGTAATCACACTCAATCGCAGCAACGGTTTTGTGTATGACCTGATAAATCATCGGCAGGTGCAAACTAGAAACGAGGGTGGAAAAGTACTTTTCCCCGTTAATTTAGAAGCCGGAGGCGGCGATGTTTTTCTGATCACCGACAAGCCGGTGGGAAGATTGCAGTTGACGGCATCTCCAACAGCAAAGCGCGGTGACAGCGTGTCCGTAAAAGTACTTTTAGATGATCAAAGCGGCCAACCACTAAATGCCGTGGTGCCTTTTAAAGTCACGATCACTGATGCAGCCGGCCAAGAAGCGGAAAAAGGTGGCTATTACGGCGCCGCCAATGGCATGCTGAATTTAAATTTAGACATCGCTCCGAATGATGCAATTGGAAAATGGCAGATTGAAGTCCAGGAAAACATTACGGGGCAGAGGCAATCCGCTACAGTTGAAATTTTGAATCATTGACCCAGGCACGGCGCATTATTGGAGCCTGGAGGTTAAAGTATAATCAACAAAGACCTTATTCCAGCCTGGGATATCTGTCGCCGGAGGAATGGACGAGGAGATATCTCAAAGAAAGTAAACAGCACGACATACAGAAAACGAATCATATAAGGCAAATATTTTAAACTAAAGGAAAACATCTCTCCTTTAAAATGGTATCGACCAAGGGGCAAGCACATTGCCAATTTAATTTTTATTGATGCCGAAAAGTAACGGTAATGGGAACGTAATCCCCTCTCCCTGGCAGGGAGAGGGTTAGGGTGAGGGTTGTTTTGCGGAGATAAAAGTACTTTTACCTGTAATTATTACGCCCCATCACCCCCCTCCCCGTCGGGTTGAGGGAGTTACTCTCCGGATATTGCAACGTTATTAGACTATGCCGGACTATTGCTCAATAACAAGTGAAGTTCACGCTCCAACCTGGGGACTTTCAATTGCCCTAACCCCTTTTCTGTGCTATCCTGCTAAGCGCAAAAATATCGGAGGAAACGTTTATTGTGAGTAACGAAAAGAGAGTCTGGCTGTTCCGCGAAGGGAACAAGGAATTACGTGATTTATTGGGCGGCAAAGGCGCTAACCTGGCCGAAATGACCAACATCGGTCTGCCCGTCCCACCCGGTTTTACCATTACGACGGAAGTCTGTAACGAATACTATGCCAACGGCCGCAAGCTGCCGGAAGGCTTGATGGATGACATCAAAACTGCCGTTGCCGATGTCGAGAAACAGATCGGCAAAAAGTTCGGCGACGCCAGCAATCCGCTGCTATTCTCGGTGCGTTCGGGCGCTAAATTTTCCATGCCCGGCATGATGGACACCGTGCTGAACCTGGGTCTCAACGAAGACACGTTGCAGGGCATCATCAACGCCAGCGGCGACGCGCGTTTCGCTTATGATTCCTATCGCCGTTTTCTGATGATGTTTTCCGACATCACCATGAGCGACGAAAATCCCGGCCTCAAGAAAGACGGTTTCGAGCGCATCCTCACCGATCACAAAGCCAAAATCGGCAAGACCGAAGACACCGAATTGACCGCCGACGAATGGAAAGAGCTTTGCGACATCTATAAAAAGTACTTTCGCGAGCAGGCCGGACGCGAGTTCCCCACCGATCCGCTGGAGCAGCTTGAAACCGCCGTCACCGCGGTGTTCCGTTCGTGGAATAATCCGCGCGCCATCGTCTATCGCCAGAAAGAAAAAATCTCCTCAAGCCTCGGCACCGCCGTTAACGTGCAGAGTATGGTCTTCGGCAACATGGGCGACGACTGCGGCACCGGCGTGATGTTCACCCGCAACGCCGCCACCGGCGAACATCATATTTATGGCGAATACCTGATGAACGCGCAAGGCGAAGACGTTGTAGCCGGCGTGCGCACGCCGATGGAAATCGACCAGCTCGAAAAAGCCAATCCCGAAATCTATAACGAGCTCATCACCTTGACGACGAAGCTGGAAAATCATTATCGCGATATGCAGGACATCGAGTTCACCATCGAAAAAGGCAAACTCTTCATCTTGCAATGCCGCTCCGGAAAACGCACCGGCACCGCCGCGCTGAAGATCGCCGTGGATATGGTGAATGAAGGTCTCATCAGTCAGGACGAAGCCGTCTTGCGCGTGCCGCCGCAAGGTTTGGAACAGGCGCTGCATCCGCGTTTGAAGGGAACCAAAGATGCCAAAGTGATTGCCAAAGGATTGAACGCCGGCCCCGGCGGCGCAGTTGGAAAAGCGATTTTCTCCTCCGACAAAGCCGCCGAATTGGGCAAAGACGGCAAGGGCGAAGCGGTGATTTTGGTCTCGCAGGAAACTACGCCGGATGATATCAAGGGCATGTTAGGATCGCAGGGCGTTCTCACTTCGCGCGGCGGGCGCACCAGCCACGCCGCGTTGGTGGCGCGCCAGTTCGGCATTCCCACCGTTTGCGGCTGTGCCGATTTGAAGATGGACGGTCACCACGCCACCAGCTTCACCTCCAATGGCGTGACCATCAACGAAGGCGACTGGATCACCATTGACGGCAGCACCGGCGAAGTCTACGAAGGCAAATTGGAAGTGGAAAGCAGCGCCCTCAGCAGCGACTACACCACCCTCATGGGCTGGGCCGACGCCGCCCGCAAATTGGACGTGCGCGCCAACGCCGACACGCCGGATCAGGCCGCGCAGGCCATCGAAATGGGCGCCATCGGCATCGGCCTTTGCCGCACCGAACACATGTTCCTGGAAGAAGATCGTCTGCCCATCGTGCGCCGTATGATTCTGGCCGAAACCGAGGAAGACCGCCAGAAAGCGCTGGACGAATTGCTGCCGATTCAGAAGGAAGATTTCGTCGG
>Ga0164242_10009612_pt1 | contig 10408 bp, 8 predicted proteins | sample OricomgcompostMG_FD_108783 | JGI IMG/M metagenome (GOLD analysis project Ga0164242, IMG submission 108783) | Miracle-Growth compost microbial communities from Emeryville, California, USA - Original compost - Miracle growth compost (MG) ... | reverse complement strand
GCATTTTCCCTTAATTTTGCATTTGCCAAATGAAGGAGAGATGCCGGAGTGGTCGAACGGGACGGTCTCGAAAACCGTTGTACGGGCAACTGTACCCAGGGTTCGAATCCCTGTTTCTCCGCTGAGAGGGATTTCATTGCGAAATCTCTCTTTTTTATATATAAAAAGCCCCTTCTATTTCATTATCAAATGGTTATGAGCTAACTCATCTATCATGGTTGAGGTTCAATAGATACCGTTTTTGTAGTAAAGATTGTTATCGAACCCCAGCCTAATCAGCTCCTGTTTCTCGACTGTCGAAGCCTTTGTGTAAACATACTTCAAATCGCTCAGCCTTTCAAGCTTCTGATAAAGCTTCTGATACACCTTGTTCTGATCTTGGCTGAACCTGTTGATAGATGATGTTAGCATCGCCCGGTTGTTAGTAATTCTTTCGTACCATTTTTGATAGGTATTCTGGTTGATTTTGTCAGAAATCCATTTTCCCTCAACAGACAGAAGCTTTGCATCTTCCAGTTTTAGTTCTTTTTCCTTTTCGCCCGGCTATTCTGCCAAGCTGCTGTATTTTTCGTCCCTCGCCTTTTCTCTTTGCCATAGCCTGACAAATACATCCTGCACTACTTCCTTTGCGCCATAAGGATCTTTTGTAATCTGCTCGGCAAAAAAACATAAAGCCTGATAAAATTGGTTATAAATAGCCTCAAACGCCCACTCATCACCGTTTTGCCACACTTCTATGCTGAAATTTTCCGGTATATAGCTTTCCTGTTCCAAATATGCCAGTTCCGCTCATGGTTTTCAACAGGGTAGCAGCGGTTGGGTTCAAGAGATAAGGAGTACTAATTCTAATGAATACGAAGCTAAGACATAAAATATTTAATAATATGTAGGTGGGGGGGGATGGATACGAAAAGCAGGTAGAAGGCAAAGTTATCTATGGAGTGATATTATATATTGACGAAGATACCAGTTATTACCAATAATTAGCTTCAATATAGAATGAATTAACAGGGAGAAATAAAAAGCCACTTCCTATATTCAATTCAAATAGTGTAGCCATTTAACATGTTCAGGCTTATTTAAAATATATTTTTTATAAAATATACTTTACGTAAATTTTTCGTAAACAAAAAGCTACAATTTATAATTAAAATTCTTTATGCAAACGTTTGCTACTCTCAATATTGTTATTTACGTTTGAATCCTCATTTGATTCAATAATCATTGAGCAATAACATAGATATTTAGCGTTTAGCTATTACGGAGCTGTACTTTAAATCGTCGAAAATTTAGCACGCAGCCAAGTAATCGTTAAACGTCCACGACAAATATCGTGGGCGTCAACGTTGCTTGTGTGCGGGGCCTTTCGACGAGCCTTAAGTACAGGTTGCGCCGCCCACGATATTTTTATTTGTGGAAATAGTAAACGCCTCAAAATATTCAGTAGCTACGAATTGCGGGCTTTCCACTTCCCTCAGCCCAAAGAAAAAAGAAAGGTAGAAATGCGCATTTTTTACGCTGAACATTTCTTTCCCACGGCGTTTGCCCCTTTGGGCATCAAGAGAGGGAAGAGTAATTCTAAACAATTTCAGAGATGAAAAACCAATTTGAAAGTCTAAATTCAGACAAATTTTCCGCACAAAAATTATCTGTTGAAGCCATGATGAAACAGAGAGGCGGAAATACTTATGACACAAAAGAACATAGCGGGGACAAAGTTTCTTATGTAAATAATCGTGGCGAGTATATCAAAGTTGTTACATGGGGTGATGGTTGCCCGGAATGTACTGAAGTTACAACCTCCACTAAACCGTTTGAAGGAGTTCCTGATGACCATTACAGTAACACTTAGTGTATAAAGTGTTCCTAATATTTATTATTAACAATTATTGCAGGGGCGTCTAACCCCCTGCAATAATCATAAGAACTTATAATTTATTTCACGTGAAGTACATCTTATTATTATTATTCACATTATTTATTAGCGGTGCAACGCCCTTATTTGCCCAGGAGGTTCATCATTACAAAGGATTAAATAATCTCCCGCCATCTTTACGATTTCTGAAAGACAGAATAGAACAACGAAAAAAATTTACGGATTTAACGGACTCGTTATTCATGGAAGGTAGCTATAACCGACTTATCGAGGTTTGTAATAAAAACTTGGATAGTAGCAATGTAAAGGACTTGGCGCAATACAACCTGATTGGTGCTTATTATCAGGTCGGTAAAATTGATAGCAGTAAATCAATCATTAAAACTATGGAACAAAATGCCGGCAACAGGTATTTTACCATAAGCCAACTGTTTGCGCCACATAGTATAAGTGCCATATCATACATGGATGATGAAAAGCACAGAAATCAAATTGAAGATTATATCATTAGCCATTACCATAAAGAAAACTATTCTAAAATAGAGGATGGTATTGTTCTAATAAAACTGATACATTACGACCAATGGATAAGAAGGGGCAATTTTTTAAGCAAAAAGCAAATCGCGTTCATAAATTGGCCGGAACGGAAATTCCGGAAAGCGGACAACAAGCAAAAGAAAAAGCTATATGAAATTTTGAAAAAAAACAATGGCCTATTTACCAAAGAAGAGGTAGGAGAATATGTATTTGATATGCAATTCCTTTTAATGGCCCATGACGGCGAGAAAAAGCACCGGAAATTGTACTTATCCTACGTAAAAAAAGCAGCCGATGAAGGCGTTTGCCAAAAGACGAGAATCTTAGATTTCCTGTTAAGGACGGATGTGCTGAATATGGGCTGGACGAAATTCAAAAAAATAGAAACGGAAAGAACGGAACAGCTAAAAGCCGAATATCACATTAAAGAAGATTATAAATTCGGCGCGTTCTAATCATGTTAACCCGTGATATTTATTTATGGTACTTATAATTTCTGATAATCAGGACAGCAGTACAAATGAAGTGCTGAAATGGCTTGATTATTATAATATAAAATGGATTCGGATAAATGAAGACGACGACATTAAGTTTCACGCTTTAGAATACCTTCACAACAAAATAGAAAAGTTTATCATTGAATCTAACAACAGGTTTATTGATTTGGTAGATATTGATGCCTATTGGTACAGAAGGGGTTGGTTAAATACCGGTATTCAACAATCTCCTGTCAGGGTTTCGGAAAATCCCAAAATTAATTTTGAAATTAATGGTTATTTGGAGCGTGAATTTGAAAATTTAAAATTTTTTATTCATTCCTACCTCGTGGACGAAAAGATTTCAATCAACTCATTTCTAACAAGAACAAATAACAAAACCTATTATCAGTTTGTTGCTTCTTCGGTTGGTATAAATGTTCCTGACACAGCAATTGTAACAGAAAAAGATAAGGTAGCAGGTTTTTTTCAACGATCCGGACGTAACGCTATTACCAAGAGCATCAATGAAGGATTTTCGTTCAGAGTCAATTCAGGAATATACTATTCGTCAAATTATTCATTATCGGAAAAAGATATCAACGAAAGTGGCGAATCATTTTTTCCTACATTATTTCAGCGATACACAGAGAAATTTGTCGAACTCCGTATTTTCTATCTAAATAAAAAGACTTATACAATGGCTATTTTTTCCCAGGCTAATGAAAAGACGAAACTGGATTTCCGCCGTTATGACTACAATTGCCCCAATAGAAAAGTTCCTTTTAAACTGCCGGTGGAAGTTGAAAGTAAAATCATTAAAATGATGAGTAGGATCGGTTTGAATTGTGGTTCCATCGATATGATTCTTACACCCGAAAATGAATTTGTCTTTTTAGAAGTCAATCCTGTGGGGCAATTCGGGATGGTTTCCTATCCTTGTAATTACAATTTAGAAAGCATCATAGCAAAAAATTTATACAATGGAGAACAAGATTTATCAAATAAAAAGTTTTTTAATAAATAGAGACAAACTTCCATTTTCAGCACATTTATGGTCAATAATGCCTGATTCAATTTCGACCGATTTATCTCGAAATTCAAACAGATATCACACAAAAACTTTTCATAGTTCACATTTTTACAAATTTGTCTCCCGAAAACTATAATTATGGAAGAACGCCAGGTATTTATACCCTTTGCATGCTGTCACATTACAGCAGGTGCTAACAGGGCATTACTAACAGATGTTCAACGTGGGATTTATTACACTATCCCGTTGGGGCTTAGTCAGATCCTTGAAGAAATGGAGGGGAAGACGATAGAGGATGTGATAAAACAATTTGAATCGGAAGATGAAAAGATAGTCATTGCAGAGTATTTTGATTTCTTGTTGGAAAAGGAATTGATTTTTCTTTGTCCTGAAAGTATGGCCGACTATTTTCAAAAAATTAATAGTGAGTTTGATTTGCCTGCGGAAATATCGAATGCCATCATTATTCTGAAAGCACCGGACGTTGGTTACTTAAAGGAAATACTCCGGCAATTGACAGCATTGCATTGTTTCGTGATTGAATTGAACATTACCTGCGATGTAGGTAATGAATCATTGAAGAGATTATTAGATGAATGTAAGAAATCCGAAATGGAAGATGTCTTCCTGATGGTAAACAATGAAAACGGAAGTTTGCCCGAAAAATATGAATCCTTAAAAATGGATTATATTTTTTTGACTTCTGTTATTTTTTACAACAGCGAGGAAAATTTTGAGCAATATGACACTGAAAAAGAAATCAAGTTTTGTACAACTACCAAAGACTTGAGTAAAAATATTAGTTGTGGATTGGTTTTGGAAGATTTTTTCACGCCGAACCTTCAGCACTATACAGAATCGCTCCACCATAATACCTGCCTGAACCGAAAGATAAGCATTGATGCTGATGGTAATATTAGAAATTGTCCCAGCATGAAAGATAGTTTTGGTAACATCAGGGACACGACCCTGAAAGAAGCAATACAAAAAACCGGCTTTAAAAAATACTGGAATATAACCAAAGACCAAATTGCGGTTTGTAAATATTGTGAATTCCGGCATGTTTGCACTGATTGCAGGGCTTACCTTGAAAATCCCGAAGATGAGTACAGCAAGCCGTTGAAATGCGGTTATAATCCCTATACCTGCGTATGGGAAGAATGGAGCACTAACCCGTTGAAACAAAAAGCCATAGATTATTATGGCATGCGAGAAATCATAGAAAAGAGATCATAAACTTGAACAAAAGATTTACTTATTACAGGCAACTTGATGCTAAGGACTGCGGCCCCACCTGCCTGAAGATGGTCGCCAAATATCATGGCAAGAATTTCTCCTTAGACTATCTGCGTACTCGGAGCTATATTACCCGTAATGGGGTCAGCCTGTTAGGCATCAGTCAGGCGGCAGAAGAAATCGGCTTTCATAGCCTGGCTGTAAAAATTTCTTTTGAACAATTAGATAAGGAAGCCTCCCTGCCCTGTATTCTCCATTGGAACCAAAATCATTTCGTTGTTTTGCCTCCACAAAAGTATGAGGATAAGAAAGGAGAAAAAATTTTAATCGCCGACCCTGGGCATGGCTTGGTCAAAATCACGAAAGAGGCGTTCCTGAAAAATTGGTTGGGAAGTGCTACCGAAGGAGTAGTTCTGCTCTTGGAACCCACACGAAAGTTTCATGAGCAACAAGGAATAAATGATAAATCCGTAACTGGTTTTAGATTTTTATTCCAATACTTGAAGCCTTATCGCAAATTTGTTGTTCAATTACTTTTGAGTGTTTTATTAGCCGGTTTATTGTCGCTTATCTTTCCATTTCTTACCCAAAGCTTAGTGGATTATGGGATTAACCGGCAGGATACAGGTTTTGTATTACTGATCCTGATTTCCCAATTGATGCTTTTTTTGGGCAGTACAGCCATAGAGATTATACGAAGTTGGATATTGCTCCACATGAATACCCGCATCAATATCAACCTGATTGCCGATTTTCTCATTAAACTGATGCGGCTGCCTATCCGCTATTTCGACAGCAAAATGATTGGCGATATACAGCAACGCATCGGCGATCATAGACGTATTCAGACTTTCCTGACCGGCAGTACGCTATCTACATTGTTTTCTTTTGTTAACCTGGTTGTTTTTTCGGTTGTGCTGGCCATTTACAGCATACCTATTCTCCTCGTCTTTTTGCTTTTCAGTGCTGCTTCTATAGGTTGGATTTTTATTTTCCTGCGAAAAAGGAAAGAACTGGATTACCAGCGTTTCCAGCAAATGAGCGATAACCAGGATGTGTTGTTTGAAATCATTACCGGCATGCAGGAAATAAAGCTGAACAACTGCGAAATACCCCGACGCTGGAAGTGGGAACGGATACAAGCAAGACTTTATAAAGTGAGTGTTGCAGGCTTGTCCTTAGCACAATACCAGCAGGTCGGCTCCGGTTTTTTCACTCAATTTAAAAACATACTCATTTCGTATATGAGCGCTATGGCAGTTATTCATGGCGAAATGACCCTGGGGATGATGCTTTCCGTAAGCTATATCATTGGTCAGATGAACGCTCCTTTAGGGCAGCTTTTAGGCTTTGTACAAGAGGCTCAGGATGCCAAGATCAGTTTGGACCGTCTGGGGGAAATCCACAACAGGGAGGAAGAAAAATTACCTGAAACAGCAGGTGCATCAATATATGAAGAGGCTGCAAGCAAAGATATTACCTTGAGAGATGTTTCTTTTCAATATGAAGGGCCACAATCGCCCTATGTGCTGAAAGACATAAACCTGCATATTCCGGAGGGAAAAGTAACAGCTATTGTAGGCACAAGCGGCAGCGGCAAGACCACTTTGATGAAAATGTTGCTGGGGTTCTATGAGCCGGTAAAAGGTAGTATGGCCATTGGCGGCAGGGATATGAAACAATCAGAACCGCGGCAATGGCGCCGGCAGGTGGGAACAGTGATGCAGGAAGGGTTTATTTTTTCAGATACGATAGCTGAGAATATTGCTATCAGTGGAGAGAATGTGGATCACTCTCGTTTGCGAAATGCCGTCAGGGTAGCTAATATCGGCGATTTTATTGAGGAATTACCTATGGGCTTCCAAACTAAAATAGGAAATGCAGGAACCGGTATCAGCACCGGACAAAAGCAAAGAATGCAAATAGCCCGCGCAGTGTATAAGAACCCGGAATATCTATTTTTTGACGAAGCCACCAGCGCTTTAGATGCCAATAACGAACGGACGATCATGGAAAATTTAGAAGAGTTTTTCAAAGGGAAAACGGTGGTGGTGGTGGCGCACAGGCTCAGTACCGTAAAGAACGCCGATCAGATTGTCGTATTAGAAAAAGGAGAAATTGTGGAACGCGGCACACATGAAGAACTGGTCAGGAAAAGGGGGAATTATTTTGAATTGGTCAAAAACCAGTTGGAATTGGGGAACTGATAGTGTTTGACAGAATATTGAGGTCATTCCCGTCCCCAAATTCCCCGGACAACTAAAGAAATTAAAAATGCCTACTGAAAATCCCGAAGAAATCGACAAAAGCCAGCAACAGCTTTTATATAACACCCGTAGTGAAGAGGTGCAGGAGATCATGGGTAGAATGCCTTCGTGGATCATTCGGCGGGGTATAACATTGATGGCTATCATTATCCTGGTCTTATTCATCGGTGCCTATTTTTTCAAATACCCGGATGTTATTCCGGCAGCCGTTACCATTTCATCCGGTAATCCTCCGGTAGCCATCGTTGCCCGAAACAACCTGCCTATTAATAAATTATTAGTTGAAAATAATGAGGACGTGAACGCCGGGCAGATGCTGGGCGTTTTAAATAATCCTGCAAACTATACGGAGGTAGAGCAAATTGCTGTGCTAACCAGCCAAATAGATACTTGTATTAGCCTCAAAAAGTTTATTGAAAATAACCCGCTTCCGCAAAACCTTAACCTCGGAGAGCTACAAAGCGGCTATGTAGCACTCGCTTTAGCCATTCAGGATTATCTTTTTTTTATCCGGCATAACAGCTATAAAGAAAAAATAAGCCAATTGCATGATGAAACAGCTTTTCAACAGAAACTGCTTCGGGAACTGAAAGAAAAGGGAACGAAAATGGGGCAGCAGTTGGCTATCCAACAAAACCGTTTTAATACGGACTCCTCGTTGGTTGCGGCCACCATCATGTCCAGAGTGGAATACGAAGATGCCAGAAAAAGTTTGTTAGACCGGAAAATCACCACGGAAGGGAATTACAGCAGCATTTTACAGAACCAGTTGCAACAAAACCAATTGGCTGCCACCATATCCGAAACGCAAACGCAATGGCTGACCGATAAAAATGACTTAGAGCAGAAAATACGACAAGCCGCAAGGCAGTTCAATGGTGCTTATGTGCAGTGGGAACAGAATTATGTTTTGCGTAGTCCGGTTTCCGGAAAAGTAACGTTTTTCAAGTATTGGAAAGAGAATCAGTATGTTCATGCCGGAGAAACGGTCATGATAGTAACACCACCCGTGCAGGGCTTTGTAGTTCGCGGCATGATAGGCCTTGCGGGGGCAGGAAAGATAAAGCCCGGACAAAATGTACTCATAAGGCTTTTTGCCTATCCTTACCAGGAATACGGCAGCATCGACGGAACAGTTATCTCCCGTTCGCCGGTGGCGATGGACAGCATTTTTTCCATACAGATAAAGCTAACACAGGGGTTGCATACCAACGCCGATGTAGATATTCCTCCACAACCTGAACTAACGGGGACAGCGCAAATCCTAACTGATGATAAAAGCGTATTGCAAAGATTGTTTGATAAAGTATATGGAAAAAATAGGAGGTAGAACGAATGATGAAGTATTTTCCAATGGATGGTAAACCTGAATAGATAATAATGAGGTGTTTTTTTCTGATAATATTACTGTGTTGCCTGACAAAAACAGTGAATGCAAGCGATTCTTTATGGACGCTGGAACATTGTATTGATTACGCAGATAGTCATAATATCTCTATCAGGGCAAGTGAAGTTTCGGCAAGGGCAGCTAAGATGCAGTACGAGCAAAGCCGCTTATCACAATTTCCGGCAATTTCTTTTTCCGGCAGCTATGGCAAGAATTTCGGGCGTTCCATAGACCCTACCAGCAACCAATTTGAAAACACAACTTATGGTTTTACGGGATTGAGTGGTAGCGCCAGCTTTCTACTATTCGGATGGTTTGGTAAAAGAAATACCATCAAAAAAAATAACCTGCTGCATCAGGCTTCTATGGCAGATATGGAGCAGCTTAAAGATAATGTCCGGTTGAATATCGTCAACAGCTACCTGAAAATCTTATTGGCAAAGGAACAGATTAGGATAAGCAAGCGGCAGATTGACTATAGTATTCAAAAGGAAGAACAAACCGCTCAATTATTAAAAGCCGGGCGCAGTAATGGTTTGGATATGTCCCAAATGGAAACACAACTGACCATTGACAGCGCTACATGGCTGAAGGCAAACCTGGCTTATGACCAGGCGGTTATAGACCTGAAGGCTATTCTTAACCTTGAACTACAAACGCCCTTTGCCATTAGCCCACTTTCGGAAGGGGACAGTTCCGCCGGTATGCTTTTGAAGCTTACCCCCAAAATGGTATATAATGTGGCGCTTGCGTATCAGGGCAATATAAAAAGCAACCAATTAAAGGTAAAGAGCGCTGAAAAAGATGTGGCGATTGCCAAAAGCGGCCTTTATCCTTCATTAAGTATTGGCGGTTCATTCGGCACGAATTATTCATCCACCTTTTACCAGTATCTCCCGAATGGAGATCAGGTACTAATGCCCTGGGGAAAACAATTGCGTAATAATTTTTCCCAATCTGTTTATATATCGTTGGGCATTCCTGTATTTAACGGGCTTTCCGGCCGGTATGCCGTGAAGCAATCAAAAGTCACGCTGCAAACAAGCCGTTTAGAAGAGCAACAAGCTGAATCGGACTTGCGGCAGACTGTGTATAAGGCATGGAATGATGTGGCAACGGCCTTGCAAACCTGGCATGCGGCTGTAAGTACATCCAAATCGGCAAATAAAGGTTATTATTTTGCAGAGGAGCGTTATAAAAAAGGCCTGATCAATGCTGCTGATTTTCTGACGGCTCAAAATACTTTCTTCAAAGCTCAATATGATGAAGCCGTAGCCAAATACGATTTTATATTTAAGGTTAAAGTCATTGAGTTTTATATGGGGAAGTAAAGTGATTTTCCCTGTTTTTATCACACCCCTCCGATGCTGCTTTTGCAAAGATTTTAGCTATAAGGGTTTTTGCATTTAGCTAAAAAAATTGTGTAATTTCTCCACCAAATTTTATATGATAGCTGAATTTTTAAGGAGTGTTCTAATTTACATAGCGTGCTACTTTTTACCATGCAAACCCGACTTTCATGTGAAAACCGGCACTGTTTCCGCCATTTTGTTTACCTTTCAGGGCATTATTAGCTATGGAATCTCCAAATAAATC
>Ga0164242_10009611_pt1 | contig 10409 bp, 4 predicted proteins | sample OricomgcompostMG_FD_108783 | JGI IMG/M metagenome (GOLD analysis project Ga0164242, IMG submission 108783) | Miracle-Growth compost microbial communities from Emeryville, California, USA - Original compost - Miracle growth compost (MG) ... | reverse complement strand
TGGTAGAGGAGGCAGAGGAGGAGGTTGACGACGAGGCCGACTACGACGACTACGACAAAGTGGACCCGCGGTTTGTCATCCACGATCCGCTGACGAGAGTGACGGCAGTTGCATGGAATCCGAACGCGGCGTTTGGTTGTTGGGCTGCCGTGGCATTTGGATCGGGGCTCGTCAGAGTGATGGATGTGGGGGTGGAGTGAAAGATTAGATGGAAACCACGGAATATCTTTACTATTACGCCCCGGGAGAACATTACACAACGGCGGTGCCGAATACCCTATCAACAGCGACAGTCTTTGCTTCTCGGAGATAACGACGCAACGGCGCAACGTCCATCGTTAGTCTTGCAACTAAGCACGCCACCCCTACTACAAGCACATGCCTACCCCCTATGTCGTATCTGCCGAACTTATTGGCACTGGGTTTACCCGGCTATGGTACGGCGAAATGCCTAGAGGGCTACCGCAGCATCAAAGCAGCGTCGGATTAATGGCACCGGCGTGACCAAGAAGGACTTGGGAGCTGAGGCGAGATGGAAGGGAGTATACAAGTCTATTCGGCACATTCTAAAAGCTAAGTCTACTATTGGCCATGCATGCGAAGTTCTAGCACTGAAATCCCATTACGCCGTGGTGGAAATCAAAGGCCTTGCCCATGCCGTATAGATGCGATGCCGCTGCCAATAGCACACACACGTGAAATATCTGGTGCGAGTTCCCCCAAATATCGAACGTTCCAGGGGACCGACGTTCTGGCCAACGTGCCTAAATCCAATGAGCGATAGAACAAGGGGGTGAGGCATACGCGTTGTTCACTTACAGCGTACAAGAAGGCGCCGAATATGTACAGTGCGCCTTGCAGCAGGACCCATCTCAGGCCCATCTGCTCATCCAGCTGCCAAAAGCCGTAGATGATCGCGCCATGGATAACAGGCACCACGCCGGAAAGCCCCAGGCTGACGAACATAAGTGCCCTGTACGGCCGCCAGGCGGGAGTGCGGAAATGCTGGAACCATGAGACGATCAAGCAACCGAGGCCGAGAAGGGAAATCTAAAGCGGCCGTTGTTAGTGACTTCAATGAGACGTGTCACTTGCGACGAGGAAACGAGCCCTCGTCGAAGAGAAAGACGGCCTGTAGCTCCTCACCGTGGACATGTAAACCGTCATTAGCTTCGGCATGCAGAAGAACCCATAGTACAGAGCGGGCATGTAGCTCCCAACGATCAAGAACACTATGCCGGAATAGTCCAACTTGTTCGCCCAGGTGGCCACGTCGGGCGAGTGATTGCAGAGAGTATGGAAGGTAGCGCTCATGCCCAAACACAGGAACGCGCCGGCAAAGAAGCACGCGAAGGCCAACAGGTCCGACGTCGAAGCCGAGCCGTACCGCGGGGCGACGACTGAGTACAGAAAGGTACCACCAGCGGTGAATCCAACGGCGCCCAGCAGGTGCGACCAGATGTTGACCGACTCGTTGTGCAGGTACCCAAGGCTGGCGAAGGAGCGCCGGTAGCTGTTACTGGTCGCCCGGTAGCCGCCCAGGATGAAGCCGTTGTCGCGCCGCCAGTGCGGCAGCTCGTCCCAGAGCAGGAGAAGCGTCTCTTCGACTTTGGCTTCCACGTGTCTCGCCGTGCTGACTAGCGCCTCGGCCGCGTTGCCGGCGGCGGAGCCCCGACGCTGTCGGAGCGTGGAGGCCGGCGGCTCGGACATGCCAGGCAATTTCGCGTTTTTCAGAAGGGGGTAAAAGATCGAGCAGCCCGTTGCGCGTGTATTAGGTACCTTCCGGTTGGAACTTATGTAGTAGTTATGGCATTGCAACAGACTCCTCGGGACCGCATTCTAACGATATCCTCCACGCGGCCCATCCGAACTTATTGTGGGCCAAAGATCATGTTAATTTGTTGAGAAGCTCGGTTCGGCGTGACGTCGTCCCACATGTCAACGAGACGTGCCAGATCACGTGTCGTCAACAAAGCTCACTGGAGTCTCGCCAAGAAGCTTCCTCCTCCTGCCTCGGTGCTGTGACCATTCTCGCAAGTCCTCTTAAAGTCGCACGGGACAAACTTAACCGCAGCCCTGCAGTTAAACCCAGTATGGAGGAAGTCCACCATACGTGCAGACTGCAACGCTGTCTAGGACGGAACCGGATTGTCTCTGCATCTTCGCCTCCTTCACAAGAGCAGTAGCTAGAGCACCAAGGCTTAGCTTGCTGACTTCAATCGTGCTCTTGGTGCTGGCGATCTGGATATCATCTTCTCCACGGGCTACTTGTCATTTGAGCAGAATTTCCAAGATACCTACGATCCTACCCAATAGCTTCGGTAAGGCCTTGCGGAAGGAGATGAAGCGCCTAGTTAACGCCTGTTGCTTTGGTGCATTTCTGCGGCATGGTAATGGAACCATGTGCCGTTGGCGAAATAATGGAGGAGAGCAATGCCAGCTAGAGGCAAGACCGCCTTGATTTCTTGTGCAAGGTCGGTGGTGAGTAGAATAATCCAAGGTGGGTGGAGAGGGACTCTCCTTTTTCGCTCGGTTCCCGGAGGGTTGCAGGGCCAAAGGTGTCCCCTCCCGCCCTAACATACAGGTTTCTTGGTGGCCGGATGGTTGCTAAGCCAAACAAAACATCGCAACCTCTATAGGACACAAGGTCTCGGGCGGCCGGATGGCGCCATCGATCATTCCAATCGAAACGCCACAGTCTAGCTCGAATCCTTCATCATGACCGCGATTCACTTGCCGGGGTTGAAAGGCTTCTCGATGAATAGCCTGGGTTTGAGCATCTGCAGCCAGGCGAGATTCGCGCGCCACCAGGTTCTGGCATCCTATGGTCATAACGAGGGCACTTTTAACATTGCCATGATGGCACCGAGGTCCGGCCGGAGAATAACATTCAGGGGCCAAGTCTCTGCCAGGACCGAAGGGTTGCAATCTGTCAAGCCGTGGGGTAGTATCCTCATCTACCGGGACTTGCCGACGGATTCGTCTGCCTGAAATCCGCCCTTGGAATGGCTGTGGCGCATGTGTTGTGAGTGGGTTCTAGATGCCACCCAGCAGACTCGACCTAACCAACAAAATGCCCCGGTTCTTGGTCAGGCACAGGCACAGGCACAGGCACAGGCATAGCACAAAAAGGCGGCTGTGCAGTTCGGTCGTTCCCGTCAGGGATGTCGCTGATACGGCGACGACCGAGGTGTCCTCCGCAAGTTTTTTTAGAAAAGGACCAGGATTGCGACGGCCGTCATGGCGCAATATATTATAAAGCTTGAGCGATATTACCTCGCCGCCGCCGCTGAATAGGACTCCGAGTCCAGATACCAGGGTTTGCTTCGAAAAAAAAAAGTTCGCCTGCCTCGCACTGCATATCTATTCTTGGAGCGGCAAATGTGCGTCATCGGAGACAGAGTCCGGATTTCAGCAGTCCTTTCGCTGGCAGGTTGTTCGTTCATATACGAATGATTGAGAATGGTTGGACCTCCAGCAACGATACGTCGACGTCCGGATAAAGTTGGCGCGGTTTAAGTTGTGGGGCCCAAAGGAGTCGACGGGGGTCCACGGGCGACCTGTCGATCCAGATCTGGCAACCTGGCTAACATGTTGAGGCTCGGGGTCCTTCGCTCCAGCGTTCTACCACAGTATTTGGCTCATGTTACGATTTGTCGACGGCACAGGGTATTATCTAACAGTTCAATCTAGCTGCCTAACCTCCGCCGCCAAATGACCTGCCCCCCTGAAACGCCGCGGGAATGCACTCCTCATTTGAAAGACGGCGACGACACTGGACAGGGCCGAAATGATCTCGCCCTTGCAGGATGCGGCCGTCGAACACCACGTCGAGCCAAAAATAGCAAATGTCACCTCTCGGCCGGGACCCCGAAAAAATAGAGAGAGAGAACTCTCGAGAGTTCGGCGTGTTGCGGTCTCCTCGCTCCGCCGAACAAGCTTGTCGAGATTGACTCTGTGATATAGGCACAATTAAGAATGTGACCTTATTTTCCTCGCCGCTTCACCTGTTCGTCCAAAATTCCGAGGACTCGACCGCTCGAGGGGCGAAACAAAGTTTTGGTAATGCCCGGATAAATCACCCCGGTTATATAATTGTTGCCTCCGTCCGCTGGTTCCTTCATCTATTCCATATTAATGAGATATTGTGCCTCCAACCACACTCACGATACCGCCATTCCTGCGCTCGCACCGCAAATGAGGGGGGAGGCGAAGAATTCGGGAGAGCCGCTATAAATATTATCGTCATGGGTACCGATACCGAGGATGGAGCGGGCCCAGAACGTTTGATAGAGCAGCTATATGAATCGGCGGAACCGTCCTCCCTGATTCCATTGACCGTTCGTCTCGACCACGAACCTGCCATAACTCCCCAACCAAGCAACGCCGAACAGTCAAGCCCGCAACCATGGTTGGATCCGCCTTGACGCTCGCCCTCGTCGGCCTAGGGGCCGTGAGCAATGCCATGCCAGCGCCGACTCGAACGCTGAAGGATAGGCAAACCTGGGTCATCGGTGGTGGGGATGGCTCTTTCAATTTTGGGAGTGACGTTCCGACCACGGCATGTCTCGAGGGTATACCAGTCAACGAGCAGCCGCCCTGTATTCCCGTGATCATCAGCGGCGGGATCAACGCTGGGAAGCGAGAAGTGAAGGAGAGGCAAACTTGGATCATTGGAGGTGGAGACGGCTCCTTCAACTGGGGTGGTAATGTTCCGAGCACGCGATGCATCGACGGCATCCCTCTCAATGAGCAACCGCCCTGCATTCCCGCCATCATTGGCGGCGGACTGAAGCCCCCAAAGGACAAGCGGTTTACTCTTCCCGCAGGATGGAACACGGATATCAACAAGGCCATCGACAGCCTCGAGATCCGCCTGGAGAAGCTCCAGAACAAGTCCCACAAGTCCCGTCAGGACCGCGACGAGATCGACAACATCTACGCGGCGCTTAACTACCTTGTCGGCATCACCGATATCCACGCTCCTCCAGGAACTACCACCACCCTCCACCCCGGTAAGCGCGAGATTCTCGGCACTCTTGGCGGCTACTCGGACAGCTGCCCCGACCTGGACGGCGCGGAGAGGGCCCTTGAGCACCTAATGCACAAGGACCACCCGTCGGTCCACGAGTACATCATCATGCACAAGCTGAAGAGCTTCCTCTACGGCTGCGGCATCACCATCGTCAAGTCCCCCGACGGAACCTCCACCACCATCAAGCCCTCCGACAAGCGAGACACCTCCGCCCTGATCCTCCCCACCGACGCCCACGCCAACTTCGACCTCGCCGGCCTCCAGATCGCGTACGAGAAGCTCGCCCAGTCCATCGGCCACTCCCGGCCGTCCTTCTCCACCTGGCTCGCCATGCAGCAGATCGCCGCCACGCTCGAGCTCTACGGCATCAAGATCGAGAAGACCCCGAGCGGCACCACCACCATCATCGTGCCCTCCACCAAGACCAAGCGCCAGACCTTCACCATCGGCAACCAGACCTGCCAGCTCGCCGACATGATCGGCCTCAAGGCCGCCCTCGCCGCCCTGTACGCCGCCTACGGTCCCCCCGAGCAGGCCCCGGACAACATCTTCCTCATCGAGCAGGTCATCGTCTCCACCCTGCAGCTGTGCGGCCAGACCGTTAACGGCTGGACCTCCATCACCCCCGGCAACCCGCTCCCCGGCGGCGCCATCATCCCGGACCCCACACAGACCGGCGCGCCCATCATCCCTGATCAGTCGGGCTCCGGCTCTTCCATGGTCCCCGACCCGGTGCAGTCCGGCTCGTCTATGGTCCCGGACCCAGTGCAGTCTGGATCGGCTCTGATCCCTGAACCGACCGAGACCGGCAGCCCCCTCATCCCCTCGGACAAGCGTCAGGCTCCCATCGCCGACCCCGCCGCCCTCCTCGCCGCCCTGCAGCTACTTGAAGAGCAGTATGGCGCCTATGGCTCCGGTACCATTCCCGTCCCCGTCTTCCTCATCATGGCCAACATCGTCACCATCTTGCAAGACATCCCCGGTGTTGTGGTCACTGGCTGGCCGCTTCTCGGCGCCGGGTCGATCCGTCCTTCCCCGTAAGTTTTGAGTGGGTGGAGGGTTGAGAAGGGGGAAGGGAAGGGAAGCAAGGGGAGGCCGAAAGAAGAGGTTCTGTCCTCCCAAACGTGCTATCGAGAAACATCCTGCAACTGGTTGTAGTCCTGAACTCTCGGATAGCACGGCGAAATAGGGGTTGGGGGTGGAGAGTGGTGAAAGGGGCAGGGGTTGGCGGAGGTGATATCAGTGTCAACCATCTCCGAGTTTGTAATACTCACTTCCACGACACGTCTTTTCCCTTGTTTGATTTTATACCTCCTAGCTACAGTGTTTCAAAAGGCTTGATTGACTTATACCCTTTTATCATGTCGTTCCTAAATGCGCCTCCAAGTGACCTCTTCATGAAGTGATTACCTACTCTTGCTGTAGAGACTCGATATATATTCCTCACTTCCATCAAGCTTCCCTATCAAGACAAAGGATAGAGTCTCTCAGGAGGGTAATCCTCCTGATGCTGCTATTTTTCGAGGTGCTCCATACTTCTAGAATATCAGAAGCCGTCATGCAGCCCCTGAAAACGTACACTAGGCCGTTGTTTGTGTCCTTGAAAATGATCACCTCGCCAGTGGGAGTTAAATTACTTCCGGGAGAATACAAGTATTCGGATACTCATCGATGCTCAAGGCTACTTAGCTACCGAGGAAGAGATTGTGACGGCGTTCTAAATCAGATTCTCATTGCCATCTATGCCATGCCGCTTACTGCAACCTGGATTTTAGGGGTCATTGCGTTACCAAACCCGGAAGCGACGCAGCCCTCGATGGCATTCACTACGCCACATAGTCTCTCTTGGTTATTAAACTTATTAGGTCATTCATGATCTACCAACAGAGAATACGAATATTCCGACCTAGAAACACAGCGGCGCACGGGGAGGAATGTCGTCCTAGCAACTGGCACCCTCCCTCCCGCCGGAGGCAGCTTGACCACAGTCCTCCTAACAGCTGTAGATGCTCCCAACTGCTGGGAGCATCTCAACGCCGAGTGTTCCGGTACGGGACCTACCGAAGCTCGGCTAGTGGAGAAGGAAGTGAGCGAAATTCGTCATCCCTTATCTAGTCTTGCCAGCATGCAAGTCAGGTCAAATATACTAGGCGCTACGCGTAAAACTAGGGGAGGATATTATTAATGGGACAAAACAAATCACCACACACGTAACTTAGGTGTCACCAGAGCGGAATGCTCTGTCGCGAGTCATTCTCGTACAGCCTGGCGATCCGTCCTTCTAGATCAGCGACCCTCCATTTCGGCGCAGACTCGCCGGCGGTAGTGAGTTGGCAAAGACCCACCCCTTCCCCGGAGGGAGATTGACCGTCGTCTGCCAAGAAAATGAGGAATGTAGGTAGGCAAGTAGGCCGACTCCGCGGAGGTTAAGCCTCAAACTCATATCACTCTCTCGGCTGTAGCGCCGCATTATGAGCGAATGGCCCACTCTTCCCGAGTCCCATCTCCACAAGAGCAGCCGCTAATCAACTTTAATTCTCCGATCATCAGACTCAACGTGCGATCACCAGAGGCTAGCAGGCCAACCAGCAAAGAGTACGGATTAGAAGGCCGCATAATGGGCAGATTTGGGGGCAGAAGTGATTCTGGAAGGCGGGAGCGTCCCATAGCACCGACCTAACCAGGCCCCACGATGAGCGATGATAGTGCCGATGATCCAGATCGTCCCCCCTGGACCGAGAAGGGGATTTTGTCAGAACGGGGCAATGACGACTTCTAACACAGGCACGATCACCGGCGAGCTTGGTCAACCGTTGATACCCTGGTGATCTGCACTGGCACTAGATAGGGGCGTCGACAAACATGCATCTTTGACAAACATACCCTAGGGCAAGATGTCAGTCTAAAATCTTGTTTTGACGCTGACTCGGCCGCCTCGGCCGTTGTAGAAAGGCGAAGGGTCGAAGGAGTCCTAGGGATTTGCATGCTTCCATTGACTTTCCATCGTGCCTTCGATGGACTAGGCCAATAACTATTAACTGCCGGCCGATCTTCTCCCAAGGTTTGGTTCATATGTTCTCATCACACATTCTCCGCACATCTAGCCTCTAGATCAAGCCAACAAGGTCGCCACGCTTCACAGTAGTCAGTTCCCAATAGGATCGGCGTGGTAGGTCGAGAACCCAGTAAACCAACTTGCAAAACAACAACCCACTGCAACAGCACATCCGTCATTGCCGGTGTGACTTGGGGAGATTCCAATAGGCAGACTCATCATTCAAATTGGGCCAACATACCAGGGTCCAGTGGCGTGTTACCCAGCCAATACTTCAAGCCCAAATTGCAAGTGCCAGCCCCCTCGGGCGTTCACAGAATCCAAGAAAGGGAAAGAGACGAAGTGTAGATCTGCTACCAGGCTTGCAGGCTCATGGATGGCCGTAGAAAGTTGGGTAAGAACAATAGGTGACATCTGATTGTGAAAACCGGTACGCATTAAGGGGCTCAGGGCTAGACCGGCACTCGATAGGGCAGACCGACCTGTGAGCAGCTTCCGGCCGGATGTGATGGGTTGGGTGGTGGCGTTTCTGGAACCGACCCAGGTCCTCGTGATCGGTAGACCGAGTGAGACCTCCTGTTGGCTGGAGATTGTGATACACCTTGAGGCTCGGCAACTTTGCCCTTGCTGGTGGTACTTGAGTTTGTCATCATGGATCAAAGAAATTGATGGAAAGACTCTACTCGACCCATGATCCAACTTCCTGGAAAGAAAGGGGGCGGAATTCAGAGGCTTCCGACACAAAAGTCCACCAACAGAACTTTACAAGCCTTGTGACTATGAGAAACTCGTGGACACGAAGGCAGAAAACGGACTCGGGCGAGTTCCTGCTCCGATATGTCCTCCACCTTAGCTCGAGATCCGTTGAAGCAGCCATCCGGTCTTGGCACAAGGCACTCGCCAAAAGTCAAAATTCGATAGCTCCCAACCACCGTGCTTCAATACCTAACTTCTCTAGATCTGCCTGGCGCTAAGTTAGGCTCCTTCTTTGTCAGCTCCTGCGGAAGGAAAGCACACAAGGTAGCTTCCAGTATCGAGCAGCAACCAGAGCCGATGGAACTCTGAACGGAAGTGACTTCCTCCTATGACAAAGAAGTTGGCTGCCGCAACATCAGACAGCCCCGCTCTCGATGGGTTGAGTATTCGAAAGCCATTGGCTATGTGATATGCGTGGTGAGGGTGGCTTCGAGATTGCAATCTCGTTGGTGAGTGTGTAGCAAGCCGGCAAGTCTTCTGTGATACGGCACTCGCGTCTATCACCCAGTACTGACGCCACTGGTGCCCGACGGAGGAGGCATTTTCAGTCTGCCGGTGAGTAAGCACAATGAAGCTGGGAGTGTGGCGACCGACAGCACCCGATCATCATCTAGGCAAGGGGCCAAAGGGATCACCAACCCCGGGTTCCGTCTCCAGGACGAAAATAGGTATGCGTAGATCTCACGACTGGGTCGTCATCCAACGTCCGTGCTCGAGCCTTCCGGGCAGGTGGCCCAACCAGGCATCGACGATCTCAAGAGGTCTTCACCGCCAAGTCAGCCAGGTTCGAGAGGTTTCAGCAAATCCCAGACCAAGACCACGGGGCGAGACGCGAACCAACAGGAGGGAAGGAGCACAGACCCCAGCAGCCAGCCCGGTTTACCTCGTGGGCAGGGCTACAGGTAGTCATGGAGGGTCCCACCAACAGCATCATTGGCCGGCAGGCAGAAGCATGAGACTTGTCTCAACGAGGGCACTGATTCGCCCGAGGCTGGAGGGAAGGATAAGCAACGAGAGGTTTCTTTTGTCGACCTGCATTGGCAAGTCCGGTCTAGAGCCTGCGCGAAGAGGGGAGCTGACGAAACAAAACTGGCGGCGGGCCATGCCCAAAGGAGGGTCCGCTAATGCAAGCACTTTACTCCGTACATAGCTAGTCAGCTAGTAAACACGCACATAGCCCAGCCCCCATAAGTACGCATATCGGCGATGGCGTCGAGAACGAACGACCGCCGAGACATTATGCATCGGCCCAGCCGTCCATCGTGTTTGGCCACTGAGAATCGCTCTCTGGCCCATCTTGGGCACTCGGCAAATGCAATAACTGGAGGCTGGAGGGGGGAGCAAGGGAGAGAGCCTGCTTGAACCCCGCAGGCCTAGCGTTTGACCGGACTGCCTTTGAGCTTCCACTGAGTAGGAAAGCTACCGCAGATCGCCTTTTCACTACTACACTAGGGAAGCTCCCTGGGCAGAATCTCGATGTGGTGGAGGACATTGGGCAACGCGCGGACAAAGCACTAACGTTCGTCGCTAAAAAAAAAGGAGGGGCGAAAGAAGAGGCGGCCG
>Ga0164242_10009610_pt1 | contig 10409 bp, 7 predicted proteins | sample OricomgcompostMG_FD_108783 | JGI IMG/M metagenome (GOLD analysis project Ga0164242, IMG submission 108783) | Miracle-Growth compost microbial communities from Emeryville, California, USA - Original compost - Miracle growth compost (MG) ... | reverse complement strand
TTTAAAGAAGGTCTCCAGATTATCTAATATTAGCACTTCAAGGGCCTCAGGTAAACCCTCTGAAATCTCATTATCAAGGCGCATTACCTGTTGGTTGCGTGCCATGATCCTGGTTTTCCGGGTCGTAGGCCGGTCATGACTAAGCAGAATATGTTGAGCGCTGATTTTATGCTCCTCCAGTAATTCTATTAATGCACTTCCGTAACTATCCTTGCCTGCGACAGAAAATAAATGAACATCCGCCCCCAGGGAAGCCAGGTTCAAAGCTACATTAGCAGCGCCTCCCAGTCTGAGTTCTTCCTTTTGGATATGGACGATGGGAACAGGCGCTTCAGGGGATATCCTGTCGACCTGGCCCCATAAATAGCTGTCAAGCATTACGTCACCCAGAACGCCTACGGTTATGTTTTTAAATGCTTCAAATACCGACCGAATCATGTACTCGGGGGTAGGGGAAGTGTCTTCTATTGCGGTTGAAATTGTATTTTCTGCCAATTTAAATAAGTTAAACGTTTTTATTAAGAGCAGCGGCCAGATCATTATCCAAGTTTGGTAAGATTTAACCTGCTCTCCCTGCGGCTCAAAGTTAACAACTTCCTCGCTAGGAACGGTTTTATGAGAATTCAGGCGTCTAATATTTTTGCATGTCTTCAATCAGAGCATGCTTATTGTTTTTTGCCCATTTTCCTTTTCTTAAAATCTGCCACAGCTAAAAGCACCATTTTCAGCGTCTGCCATTTTTGGGGGCCGTATAACATATTATTTTTTATCCGGTGCATCAGGTCTTTAGTCCTAACCTTAAATACATGACCAAGTACATCCTTATATTTTTCACGTACATACAGAAAATTGCGCATCATATAATAAAGCCTGAGAGGGGAATGGAAGCTGGTGCTTCTGTCTGTGCCCTGAACAGTTTTGATATTGACTGCCTCTCCCAACTGGTGCTGCAGGAAAATATGGGTAAACTGAATCACCTGGTAGCCTCTGACACTGGCACGATAGCAATATTCATGATCTACTTCATCAATAAAAAGATTTTCATCAAAGGGGCCAATATCTTTATATAAGGACAGGTTCAGCAGGCTACCTGAAGTGATTAACTGGTCTGCTTTTTCACTGAGATCTGCAATCAGCTCAGGTTTATTGACCGTTTCCACGCCAAACATGGCTACTGATTCATGGTCAGGATATTCTAACATATAATCAAAATAGGCCTGGATATGCTGCGGCTCAAAATAAGAATCCTGATCCATCGTCAGTAGCCAGTCATATCCCGCTTTAATGGCCATATCTGCTACCTGGTTTAACCTGACTGCGATGCCTTCATTGTTGCCATTATTGATCAGGGTGATTTTAGGGTTATCCAGAATGCCGGCGGAAAATGAAAGTTTGGGATCGCTATTGTCTGCAATGTAAAGGTGATCTACCTCATTTAGATAGGTTTGGATATTATGATGGACTTCCGGACCAGGATTATATGTAATGACAATTGCGGCAATGGATCCCATGGATTAAATGAGTTTTAAACATTTATGGAGCAAATTATAATAAATAATTACTAAATAAAGCACAAAAAGAAATTTTACTTTAGAAATGTAACATAAATTTTTTTGACCCAAAAATTCGGCCAGGTTGATAAAAAGGCAAATGCGGCTCCTTTATTTAGAGCTAAAACCGGGTAAATTTGATGCCTTCCCCTTTAATTATTAGACCTGCCCCAACCTTGAAAAGGACCTCCCAATTAATTTAGCTAAAAAACAAACAAAAGCAAATTTTTCTTTGGATTACTCTTTTCAGAATAATCTTGGACTTACAATTCTAATAATTATCTTTATAACAAAGATCCTAACCCGTATATCATCAAGAGCAATTCGCATTTGTTTTTAACAATCATAATTAAAGTGAAATTTACAAAACGCAATTCAAAAAAATCTTTTTGATTATAAAATTTCTTTGATATTTGTAAGCATGGCATTGAACACCTTGGTTAAAATAAATGATCATAAATGAAAAAACCAATATGTTCAAACAGTTGGCACCAGTGAATTGAAATTAATATAATTACACAAAATAAATAATTTAATATGAACCGATTAATTTATTTATTTTGGAATAAAATTTTAACTTTTGGAACAAAGAACTTTACCATATATATCTATTTGTATCCCTACTTATAAAAATGTTTCATTTTTAAAAAGACTTTTGGATAGTATATCTATTCAGACGTATCGTGATTATGAAGTTATAATATCAGATGATAGTCCAGATAATTCAGTAGAAAAGTTAGTAACATCGTACAAGGACAAAATAGCCCATATTATTTATTTGTCTAATTCTACGCCAAGAGGGATGCCGGATAACTGGAACCATGCTATCGCTAAATCCAAAGGTGAGTGGAAAAAAATAATGCACGATGATGACTGGTTTGCAGACGAAGAAAGCCTCTCTCTATTTGCGCAAGCGGCACAGCAAAGCAAGGCTAGTTTTATATTCTCCAATTATATTAATAAAAATCTTGAAAATGCCCGAACAAAACACGTTGTTTTCCCCAGATTTAAATTAGCCAGTTTAGAAAGAGTCCCATTGTTGTTAATGTCTGGTAATCTGATCGGGCCTCCTAGTGTGACCATGGTTCACCAAAAAGTTCTGGCGAAATATAATCCTCAATTACATTGGTTGGTGGACATTGATTATTACATTCAGATCTTGTTAAAAAAAAATGAAGTTGTGCACATAAATAAAGAGTTGGTTTATATAGGCGTCAATCAAGAGCAAATAACAAAAGCGGTTAAAAATAATCCTGCCATTGAGATTGGAGAAGCCAAAAAATTACTTGATTTATATGGGAATGAATGGTTAAGGGATATAAGGGTCTATGATGGCTGGTGGCGATTATTCAGGAATATGAAAATCAAAAGTTTTGATCAATTAGTTTTTTTCGGTGGGAAAGATTGGCCAAATATATTAAAGCAGATGCTACACCATCAACAAGGTATTCCGGCTTCTTTATTAAAGAAAGGAATTTTTTCTAAATTATTTATGGTCAGCTCTTACTTAAGACAACTCAATAATATTAAAAGTATTAAAGCTAAATAAAATGGTGATTGGTAATGGTATGATCGCTGAAAGGTTTAAGAACTATCGACAGCAGGATAAATTTCTGATAGATGCTGCCGGAGTTTCGAATTCAACTTGTACGTCAGCGTCGGCTTTTAATAGAGAACTAGAATTATTATCGAAAAGTGCTGTCAAGCATCCTGACAAATATTTTGTATATTTCAGCACCTGTAGCATTTTAGATACGGAGCAGGCATTGATTCCCTATGTTAACCATAAACTCGCCATGGAAAAATGGATTCAGGAAAATATTGAAAAATTTATAATTTTCAGAATTTCGAATCCCATTGGAAGAACTACAAATCTGCACACATTTTTTAATTATTTTGTTGCCAAGATCATCAATCGCCAACCATTTGATTTATGGCGGTTTGCCGCCAGGAATATTCTTGATATTGATGATATGTACCTAATATGCGATTATATTTTACAGCGAGATTTGTTTAAAAATCAAATTATAAATGTCGCAAATATCACTAATTATTCTGTTTTGGATATCGTTGAGGCTATTGAAGTCCATTATGGTGTAAAAGGGAATTATACTATAATTGACAAAGGCAATGGCCCCCTGATTCCGACGAACAATATTCATTCTATCATCAGCAATCTGAATATAGACTTTTCGCATAACTATCTAGAAAGAATATTAAATAAGTATTTTTGATCCATGACACTTTATAAAAAAGCACAATCGAAACTCAAAATTGAATTATTATGCATGTGGCCTTTTGTCCAATTAGGAAAATTATATGGGAGAATTAAACCCTTAAAAGGTAATATAGATATCTTTTTTTTCTTCCCAAACGCTGATATTGGAGGTTCGCCAAAGGTCAATCTTGATATTGTTGATTGTGTCAAAAGTGAAAAGAATTGTATGATCATCTTTTCAAAAAAGCCGAAGAATAATTTATTTTCAGAAAGATTCAAGGCACTTGATGTCCCTGTTATTGATTTGCACAAAAAAATTGATAATAAGTTTTTTCATTATATCAACTTCTTTTACCGGGGGGTTATTAGTAGTTGGGTAGCTGCTCAGAAAAACCCAATTGTGTTTGGGGGTGAATGCATTTTTCTTTATAAAATAATTCCACATTTGCCGAAAGCAATAAAAAAAATAGAATTGATTCACTTACCTACCTGGATAGATTATTCTATAGCTTTTGCGCCATATTTGGATATTCGTTTATTCAGTACGCTGAATCTGATGAGGGAAGTAAAAGCTGTTTATAAAAAGGCGGGTGTCCCTGACCATTTTGAGAATAAATTTAGATTTATTGATAATACAATCGAAATTCAAGAGAGTCAACCGGCAAATAATGATATTTTGCAAGTGATATTTGTAGGTAGGGGCTCTTCACAAAAGAGGCCGGAATTAATTGCAAAAATTGCAAAAATTCTGCATGATATGGAGGCAAAGGTTCATTTTAGTTTTGTAGGTGATGTTGAACGAGTTTTTGACACAAAAGCTTATCCATTTTGTACATTTTATGGGAATATTAAGGAGGAACGAAGGTTATTAGATATTTACGAAACGTCTGACATTCTAATGCTTACATCAGCCTCTGAAGGTTTGCCAATTGTTGTTATGCAGATGATGGCCTACGGGAAAATAATTGTTTCTACCGCTGTTGGAGGAATACCTGATTATATTAAGGATGGTGAAAATGGTTTCTTAATTAAAGAAATTGAAGAAGAAAAAATAATTGAACAAGGTGTTGCAATTATTAATCATATTATTCGCCATAAGGAAATTACCCGAAAAATGGGAGAGATAAATAAGAAAAAAGCCTATGATTTATTTGGCAAAGAAACCTTTTGCAAAAACTTCAGACAGGTATTATTAGGGTAATATTATAATCCCATTAGCACGCTCACTGCTTTTTGTGCAATCTTTTCCCAATCAAAATGTTCCAAGAATGCCTGGGGTGTCGGTTGATTCAGTTCAGCTCTGAGCCTGATAGTTGATTGTATAAAGGCAGAGATGTCGCCGTCAGGTACTATTGCAAGTTTTCCTTTTAATAAAAAAGGATTGATTCCAATTGCCCCGCTGGCAAAAGAAACGGCTCCGGCTCCCGCCGCCAATGCCTCGACTAATTTTGTTTTAATTCCTCCGCCAAGCCAGATTGGATTTAAAAAAATTTCCGCGGCCTGGAAGACTTCATTAATGTCAGGCACATAGCCCAAAACAGATAAATTGTCTGTTTTTTTGTTTTGGTATTGGTTGGGTATTGCTTTGCCACATATTAACAAATGAAAATTTTTGTCCATTTTTAAAAGGGCGGGATATATTTTTTCTATAAGTAGCTCAAGGGCAACATCATTAGGTTCATAACCAAAAATCCCATTAAACAACAGTAAAGTACAATGTTCAGGTATTCGATTTTTTCTTTTGAAATTTGTTATGGCATTTTGTTTTGCGGAATTATCCAAGGTTTGGCTGCGTTCCATTCCATAGGTTATTACGGATGTCGCAGATGCTTCGAGGCCATAGGTAGCCACTGCATAATCAGCGTCTTCCTGCGTAATAAAAAAAGAATGATTTGCCTTTTTGTGCGCCCACCGTTCATAATCGGCCAGTATACGCCACCACCATTTACCGAGCGCCTTAAAACGCAGGGCTTCAATATTATGGGACCGAATAACAAGTGGCAGCCCCGTCCTGAGCTTTAAAAGCCAGCCCAACCATGCTAAATATGGATGTTCAATGATTATTACCTCTATCTGTTTCTCCCTTATAAGCTTCTTTAATGTAAAATAATGAGCCGGATTGATATACCGTTTTATGCCACTTCCAAGTAAGGGCATTAGTTTAAAGTGTAATGGGACATTTAATTGACTTGGGTTATTATCACTAGTGGAAACACAAATCAGGTTCACTTCTTTCCCAATATGCTGATCCAGATAATAAACAGCCCTTTGGCCTCCTGAAGAGGCTGGTATAAACGTATAAGGTGCAATGGTCAGGATTTTTTTTTCATATCCTGTTCCAGCTTTAGCGATGGGTGAATGATGGCTCAAAATATCTCTATTGCAGGTTTACTTTTTATATTCTTAATTTTTTGGTTGTGCTGTTTTGTTTTTGACTCTTCGATAACAAAAGAAAATAGAAACGAATATGGAAATCCAAAATATAATATTTGCGGTATATCCTGCCGTCTGGGAAGCGGAAATGACTGTCGGCTCAAATTTAAAAGTAACAGTGTGATTACCGGCAGGTACACTCAGGCCTCTCAACACATAATCCGTCTGAACATAATCTGTTTTTTTGCCATCAATATAGGCGTTCCAGCCGGCAGGATAATAAATCTCGCTTAATACCGCAAATTGGGGTGTTCTGGCAGAAGTCTTATACTGGATGGTGTCATTGTCATAACTTTCCAACTGAATACTGGCGGTACTGTCATAAACAGGAGAAGCTCCTAACTTTTTAATATCGGATTGCAGAATAAAGGCAGTATCTGTCGGGTTAAAATTACCTATGGCTTTAAGTGCATCTACATCGGTGGCAACAGGTTGTACGTGTCTTACAAACCAGGCAGCACCTAGCGCTCCCGGATTTTTCTGAACGGCGGTCTGTCCCTGTTTTTGACCAGGTATAATAATATACCGGGCGTCCAGCATATCCAAAATAGATTGATTGATCTGTCCACTCATATGGGCAGCCACCATATTTTGATAGATCAAGAGCTTCGCTGCATGATAGCCACCTAAAGACCGGTGATAATAGGAAGTGGAGGCATCTGTAAAAGGATCGCCTGTTGCCAGGTTGAGCACCCGGTAATGCGGGCTCTTGTCCTGTAAAATGGCCTGATCGGCGGCAGTCTCGGTAAATGCGGAGGATTCCGCTATTGAGGGTTCCATGTACTGGTCTTTATTCAGGTACATGCTATCGACCTTCAGCAAATCAACCATGGTGATTACTAACAGCAAGGCGATAATGACCGTCGGCTTCATAAGCTTTTTTGTATAGGCATAAATGGCCGCCAATAGGATCACACTAAATAATATGACCCGGCCTATACCAGAAAGGAACATGGATTTACGTGCACTTTCCAACGTGTGTAAAATCCCCGATCCTCCTACCTGTGGCTGATTTAAAAAGTCTTTTAACGGCGGATTATTCAAAGAATAATCATTGCCGATGTAGATTAATAGTAAAACGGCGATAAAGCCACCTAAGGCATACAAGATTTTTTTATGGTTCTTCGTAATAAAAACCGACTCCTCTTTATTGAAAAATAGTTTTTGAAGTGCAATACCTGCCATCAGCGGTAAGAGTAACTGTGGAATGATCATGGCCATTGAGGGCGCCCTGAACTTATTATAGAGCGGTAAATGGTCAAAGAGAAACTGATTAAAACCTTCAAAATAATTGCCCCAGGCCATAAAAGTTGTAAGAACGGTCGCGATTAAAATCCACCACTTATGTTTGGAAGGACAAACCACCCAGCCGATGATAGCCAATAATACTATTAAGGTACCAGCATATATTGGCCCGGAGGTAAAGGGAATAACGCCGCCCCAGTATTTGGATAAAACACCCTGCAAAACCTGATTTAATTGTTGGGGCGGAAGTTTTCCATTGAGCTGTCCGCCCAGCTGCATGGCCTGATTGTACATATCTGAACCTTCATCAAACATATTGCCGGTATACCCTCCAAAAGCATTGGGCATGGCCAGTTCAAAGGTCTCCGCTTTAGCCAGGCTATATTGAAAGGCATAGCTTTCATCGAGCCCGGACTTTTTGTCGATTTGCTTGGGTGTCCCTGAGCTGAGATCTATTGCACTGCCTCCCCGGATGGTGTATTTAGCATATTGGTAGGTCGGGAATATAGCCATGGCCTGGTTGCCCAGTGCAATGGCTGCAGCCAAAACGGCCAGCGATAAGGCTACCGCCATACGCCTGTACTCAGCCATTTTAATCCAACGAACCAGATAGGTGATGGTCATAATGGCAATACAGATCAAAAGGTAATACGTTACCTGCGGATGATTGGCGCCAATTTCCATAGTGGCAAAAAAGGTCGTTACGATCATGCCGATGGCATACCTGCCCTCATATAACAGGATCAAACCTGCAATCAACGCGGGCATATAGGCCATGGCAAATAATTTGGTCTCATGCCCGGCTATCACAATAACAGGGGTATAAGTCGCATAAGCAAACGCCAGACTGGCCAGAATGCCAATAATAGGCTTTAAGCGAACCGTCTGTGTTAAAATATAAAAGCAAATACAAAACAAAAAGAAAAAGGCAATAGGCTTAGGCAGCCATAGCGTGAGAATGGCTGTAAAATTTGGTAAAAAACTATGACTATATAATTCTATCTGATAATTGGGCATCCCGCTAAAGGCGTGTGTATTCCACAAAGGAAAATGACCGTGCAGCGCTTTATAATTAAACGCATCCTGGGCCATTCCTTTCCAATGAAGAATATCACTTTGCTGTAAGACTTCCCCGCCTAATACGGGATGGCAATAAATAACAGCTACGATTAAAAAGATCAGAATAGCGATCAAATGCGGAAAGGCTTGTTTCCAATTAACAGACTTCATCTAATTTGGGTTTTGTATTGTTCACAAACCTAATAGGAAAAATTCAATTGTGCAAATATTTGCGTACCTGTAAGCCCACGTAGCAGCGGATTGACTCAGGCAAACGAATAAGGGCAGTCCTTAAAGACTGCCCTTAAGTATTATACGGATGTAAACTTACTTATTGACCTGGCCGATATCGGAAGCAGCATAATATTTCTGCTGACTGATCATATCTTCCATGATCTTGGTCGTTTCTTTTAGATATACATCTTTAGAGACATCGGTTTTCCATTTTTTGTAAAAGTCCACTTTTGTTTTATCCGGATTTTCAACATATTGCTTGTAATCCACGGGCATAATGGTGATGGATAAAGGGTCCTTCAATTTTACGCCCTTGTCATCCTTGTCAAACATCTTGCGCATCTTATCCTGATCCGCCTTATACGTTTTCAGGTTCAGGCTGACGGGCCGGTTTTCGTTGGCATCCATCCAGGTATTGGTTTGGGTAATAGCCTTAAACACAGGATCCTGACTGATTCTTTGATTAGCCCTGGCGATAACAGAATCCGTATTATAGGCCGGGTTCCAGATAGTATATGTGGCGGGTTTGATTTTGTCCCATGGCAGAGCAGTAGGATTATCCTTTTCCCTGGCTTTGATGGATTCCAGTAAATCAGGCAGGACGATATCAGAGGATACGCCCTTGAGCTGAGTGGAACCACCGTTGATCCGGTAGAATTTCTCAACCGTCAGTTTAAGTCCTCCGAATTCAGGCATGCCGTTGGCGTTGGGTTTGCCCAGTGGCAACTGTGTCTGCACGGTCCCTTTGCCATAGGTGGAGGTAGAACCCACTATAATGGCGCGGTGGTAATCCTGCATGGCGGCAGCAAAGATCTCTGAGGCAGATGCACTGAATTCATTGACCATTACGATCATCGGACCGTCATAGAGAACTCCATCTGAATCATTATTGTCCATCAGTTGCTGGCTCTGATCGTTGCGGTTCTGCACTTGTACGGCAGGACCGGATTTTACAAAATAACCAATCATCTTATTGACATCGGCCAGTGAACCTCCGGGGTTGGTGCGCAGGTCAATAATTAATCCTTTGATACCGGCGGCTTTTAGTTTTTTAAGCTCTTTTTCAACATCCACCGCAGATCGGGCGCCTTTGTCATCCTGGAAATCAGCATAGAACTGTGGCAGGCTCATATAGCCTATTTTTTGATTATTATGATTGATAATTAAGCTTTTAGCCGCCGCCTGGTCTAATTTGACTTCTTCACGTATCAGGCTTAGGGTTTCAATCGTTCCATCCGAAGCTTTTTTGATCTGCAGGCGTACGGTTGAGCCCTTGGCACCACGGATCAGTTTTACGGCCTCGGTGATTTCATAACCGCTCAGATCCACCAGTGGCGCGTCACCAGTGGCTACTTTTAAAATGATATCCCCTACATTGATTTTTTTGCTTTTCCAGGCCGCACCGCCGGCAATCACCGACTCAATGCTGATCTGTCCGTTCTTTTCCATCAGTTGTGCACCGATACCATAGAAACGGTTACTCATTTCCTCATTGAATTCCCGTTGGTCTAATGGAGGCATATAATCTGAGTGCGGATCCATTTCATGGGTAATCGTATTGACAAACAAACTGAATTGCTGAGTGGCGTTAAAGGTGGCCGGGTTGAATCTTTTGTCAAAATAGCGGTCATAATAGGATTTAACGGTTTCCCGTGCCTCTTTTTCTAAGG
>Ga0164242_10009609_pt1 | contig 10411 bp, 9 predicted proteins | sample OricomgcompostMG_FD_108783 | JGI IMG/M metagenome (GOLD analysis project Ga0164242, IMG submission 108783) | Miracle-Growth compost microbial communities from Emeryville, California, USA - Original compost - Miracle growth compost (MG) ... | reverse complement strand
CCCCGGCTTGCCGCCATTTCGGCCAATGCGGCGGCTGCCAGTTGCAGCATCTCGACGAAGAGACGCTGGCGCATTTCGTCGAGAGCCGAGTGGCCAACGCTTCCGCTTCGCAGGCGCTGGGCGTCGAACTGATCAAGCCGGCGCACCTGTCGCCGCCCGGGGCGCGTCGCCGCGCCGCGTTGCGCGCCGAAAGCTCGGGCGGGCGGATCGTGATCGGTTATCGAGAGGCGAAGTCGCATCGGCTGGTCGAGCTAAGCGAATGCCCGGTCATGCGGCCCGAACTGTTTGCGATTTTAACTCCCTTACGCAAGCTATTGATTCGGCTTGGTCAAGGCGGTGGACAGAGCAAGGGCCGCAACCGCAAGCCAGGCAGCAGGAACGCCATGCCGCGCATGGCCGCGGACATCGAACTGACGATGACCGTTCAAGGCATCGACCTCGGCCTCAAGGGGATTTCGGTCGAGGGTTTGACCGCGCACCAGGCCATCCTCGACTTTGCCCGTCAACACGGGCTGGCCCGCTTCACGCTCGACCAAGGCTACGGCCCGGAAACGCTGTGGGAGCCCGAGCCGGTCACCGTCGCACTGGCCGGAGTCGACGTGGCCTTCCCGCCCGGCGCTTTCCTACAGGCCACTTTGGATGGAGAAGAGGCACTCGTTGCCGCAGCGCGCGAGTGGCTGGCCGGATCCGTCGCCATCGCGGATCTTTTTGCCGGCCTGGGCACTTTCGCTTTCGCGCTCGCGGGAAGTCGTATCGGCGAAGGTGCCAAGGTGCTTGCCGTGGAAGCGGCCCGCGATGCGCACCTTGAGTGCAAGGCGGCGGCGGGGAGGGCGAGGCGGCCGATCCATGCGCTGCATCGTGACTTGTTCCGCAATCCGCTTCAGGCTGAGGAACTCGATGGCTTCGACGCCGTCCTGATTGATCCGCCTCGCGCCGGTGCGCGTGAGCAGGTGGAGCGGCTGGCGGAAGCCCGCGTGCCCCGGGTGGTCTATATCAGCTGCAACCCGTCGAGCTGGGCGCGCGATGCCGCCACGCTCGTTGCCGCGGGCTATCGACTTGCCGAACTGCGCCCCGTTGGCCAGTTCCGCTGGTCGACCCACGTCGAGTTGGCCAGCCTTTTCATCCGCTAGCCAGTCATTCCTACTAGAAGGTCTCCATGATCGCCAGGGCCACGAGCGCCATCAGGCAGAAGCTGGACAATGCGAATATCGTAAAGCGCAGCTTCACCCTGTTGATGGTGGCCTGTATCAGCGAATGGATGACCCGCAAGGCGACATAGATCCAGCCTAGCTGCGCACTCAGCCCATCGCCCTTGCCGATGATCGCCAAGACGATTGCCACTGCATAGAAGACGGTAGGAGCTTCATGCAGATGGTTGTAGTTATGGGCTTTCCACATTACCTGTGGCGGCAGGATCGAATCGAGATCCTTGGTCGGATCATGGACCAGATCGTCGGGGTCGACCTTCGCCGCGCTCAGCGCCGGGATACGCGTACCATAGAGCCAGAACCACATTACCATGGTCCACGCCGCCAGCGCGACGACGGGCTGGAGGATTGCTGCGCCGATCATGGTCTTCCTCTCCTTGCATCTGCCCGGAAAGACTGTTCGGCCGACCGGCTGAAGTCAATCGCCGCGGCGGATTGACGAGCCGTCAGCATCGCGACGGTCCGCGTAGCATCTCGCAGCGGTGTCCAGTTGCGCCGCGTCATGTTGAGATGTCACGCAACGGGCCTATATGCGCGTTCCGGCCGTATGTTCGTCTGGCCCGAAAGGAGATGCGCTGTGAGCAAGGTTCTGGTGATCGGCGCGGGCGGCGTCGGATCGGTCGCGGTCCACAAGATGGCGATGAACGCCGATATCTTTGCCGACGTCCATCTCGCCAGCCGGACCAAAGCGAAATGCGATGCCATTGCCGAATCGGTAAGGCAGCGCACGGGGCGAACGATCGCGACTCACGCGATCGACGCCGAAGACGTGCCTGCGCTGACCGCGCTGATCCGCGAGATCGGGCCGGAGGTCGTGGTGAACCTGGCGCTGCCTTATCAGGATCTGACGATCATGGATGCGTGCCTCGCGGCGGGAGCCAATTACATGGACACCGCGAACTACGAACCCAGGGACGTGGCGAAGTTCGAATACCATTGGCAGTGGGCCTATCAGGACCGCTTCGAGCAGGCGGGGCTGATGGCGCTGCTCGGCTCCGGGTTCGATCCCGGAGTGACAAGTATCTTTGCCATGTGGCTGAAAAAGCACAAGTTAAAGTCCATTCGCACGCTCGATATCCTGGATTGCAACGGCGGCGATCACGGTCAGGCTTTTGCTACCAACTTCAATCCCGAAATCAACATCCGCGAGGTGACCGCGCCGGCGCGGCATTGGGCAAACGGTCGCTGGGTCGAGACGCCGCCGATGACCATCCGCGAGAATTTCGATTTCGAAGGCGTCGGCCCGAAGAACATGTACCTGATGTACCACGAGGAACTGGAGAGCCTTGCGCGTTTCATCCCCGAGATGGAGCGCGCGCGCTTCTGGATGACCTTCGGCGATGCTTATATCCAGCATCTCACGGTGCTGCAGAACGTCGGTATGACGCGGATCGATCCGGTGCTTTACAACGGGGTCGAAATCGTCCCGCTGCAGTTCCTCAAGGCGGTGTTGCCTGAGCCTGCCTCGTTGGGTTCGACGACTCACGGCAAGACCAACATCGGTGACATCGCCACTGGAGAATCGCTCGACGGTTCTGGTGACAAGACATTCTATATCTACAATATTTGCGATCATGAAGACGCCTACCACGAGACGGGCAACCAGGCGGTGAGCTACACCACCGGCGTACCCGCGATGATCGGCGCGGCTATGATGGTGACCGGCGCGTGGAAGGGGTGGGGGGTGTTCAACATGGAGCAGTTCGATCCCGATCCCTTCATGGACATGCTGAACCGGCACGGCCTGCCGTGGCAGGTGAAGGAGCTTGCCGGGCCGCTGGCGTTTTGAGGAGCCCAGCGAGGCGACGATTAGGTTAGGTATTGCCAATGGAAACCAGAGCCGGCGATCCGGGCGCGTTCGCCCAATTCGACCTTCAGAGGGTCGACAGCCCTGCGTTCGTCATCGACGCGGCGCGGCTGCGGCACAACTTGCGCATTCTTGCCGAAGTGCGCGACGCGGCGGGCATCAAGATGCTGGCGGCGCTCAAGGCGTTCTCGATGTGGAAGGTGGCTCCACTGATCGGCGAGTACCTCGATGGTGTCTGCACCTCGGGCCTCTGGGAAGCGCGCCTTGCGGGCGAGTTCTACGACGGTGAGATCGCGACCTACTGCGCCGCTTACAAGGCCGAGGATCTGCCGGAGATATGTCGGCTTTCTGACCACCTGATCTTCAACTCGCCGGGCCAGATCGAACGCTTCTGGCCAGTCATCGAAGCGGCGCGCAGTCGCGGCGACGATTTCGATATCGGACTTCGAATCAATCCTTTGCATGCCGAGGGTGAGGTTCCACGTTATGATCCGTGTGCGCCGCATTCACGGCTGGGTTTTCCGATCGATCAACTGACCGAGGACCATATCGCGCTGGTCGACGGCCTTCACATGCATACCCTTTGCGAGCAGGATTTCGAGCCGCTCCAGCGAACATGGGACAAGGCTTTCGATAGTCTCGAACCATATTTCGGGGCGTTCAAATGGCTGAACCTGGGCGGCGGGCATCACATCACGCGGGCGGATTACCAACGCGAAGAACTCGTTGCCTTCCTGTGCGACATGGCGGAAGACACCGGCGCGGAAATCTACATGGAGCCCGGCGAGGCCGTGGCGCTGGATGCCGGCATCCTTGTCGGTACGCTCCTCGATACCCAGTGGAACGGCATGGATGTGGCGATTACCGACGTTTCGGCTACCTGCCATATGCCTGACGTTATCGAGGCACCTTATCGACCGGCCATGCTCGGTGAGCGTCCGATCGACCCGGAACTCGAGGATGTCGAGGGTGTCGTGCGGCTTGGCGGTCCATCGTGCCTCGCCGGTGACGTGATCGGCGATTACGCCTTGCCGATTCCCGCCGAACCCGGTGTGCGCTTCGCCTTTCTCGACCAGGCACACTATTCGATGGTCAAGACCACTACCTTCAACGGCGTGCCGCTACCGTCGATCTGGTTGTGGGACAGCGAGTCCGACATGCTCGAACAGGTCCGCGCGTTTTCCTACGAGGACTTTCGCGACCGGTTGAGCTGAAAGCAGCCAGCGTGGACGAATACCTTTCGCCCCTCTCGGCGAAACTTTTATTATATATCAGTATCTTGGTTTCCGAAAATCGCGGCATTCCGATTTGCGGCGCTTTTGCGAACACCGGGTGCATTTTCACTTGCAGTTCACGAACGCGCCCCTATATCGACCCCCCGCTGCTCCATGGACTTCCAAACCGCAAGGCAGCTTGTTTTCACTATCCGTTTGGGGGTCCCTTGAGTTGCACATTCACCAAGATGCATCGGCTGTAGCGCGCACCCTTGCGCCTGACGAACCGGTAATCCTCAACCGCCCGCACGCTGCGGCGCGTGCTGCCCGTTTCTTCGTCGAGAAGTTTCCGGGCAAGTCGCTCTATGCCGTGAAGGCGAATCCCTCGCTCGATCTGCTGCGCGTGCTGTGGGACGCGGGCGTGACGCATTATGACGTCGCCTCGATCGCCGAAGTGCGTCTCGTTCGCGCAGCGCTGCCCGAAGCCGAGCTATGCTTCATGCACCCTGTCAAGCCGGCGGCCGCGATCGCCGAGGCTTATGCGGTCCACGGTGTGCGCACCTTCAGCCTCGATTCGCATGAGGAATTGAGCAAGATCGTCGCCGCGACCGCCAACGCGGCGGGCGAGCCGGCCACCGATCTGCGCCTTTGCGTGCGGCTGCGCGTCAGCTCCGAATATTCGGAACTGAGCCTTGCTTCGAAGTTCGGCATCGATCTTGCCGACGCGGCGCCGCTGCTCCAGGCGACTCGCCAGGCGGCGGACTGGCTGGGCATCTGCTTTCACGTCGGCAGCCAGGCGATGACGCCGTTTGCTTACGTCCAGGCGCTCGAGCGCGTGCGCGCGGCGATCATCGATGCGTCGGTCACCGTTGACATCGTCGATGTCGGCGGTGGGTTCCCCTCGGTCTATCCGGGGATGGAGCCGCCGCCGCTCGAGGATTATTTCTCGGTCATCCACCGCACTGCCGAATCGCTGCCCGTGTCCTATTCGTCCGAGCTGTGGTGCGAGCCGGGCCGCGCGCTCTGCGCGGAGTACAACTCGCTGATCGTGCGGGTGGAGAAACGCCGCGGCAACGAACTCTACATCAACGACGGCGCCTATGGTGCGCTGTTCGACGCTGCGCACCTGGGCTGGCGCTTTCCCGTTCGCTCGCTGGCCGAATATCAGAGCGAGGCGAGCGACAGCTTTTCGTTCTATGGTCCGACTTGCGACGATGCCGATTACATGAAGGGGCCCTTCCCGCTGCCGGCTGACGTCCAGGCCGGCGATTATATCGAGATCGGCATGCTCGGCGCTTACGGCGCGGCGATGCGCACCGGCTTCAACGGCTTCGGCCAGGGCGGCGCCGTCGAGGTGTCGGACGAGCCGATGTCGAGCCTGTACACGGGGCGCCGCGATCCGCGGGTGTCGGACAACGTGGTCTCGCTGCGATAGCCACCGGGTCTGCCGCATTGCCACGCGGGTCATGCGATCGGGCTTGCCTGATGCCGCCCCGATCTGGAATGGCATATCCATGACGCTGCGACTGACAGGAAAGACCGCCCTCATCACCGGCGCAGCCCAGGGGCTCGGTGCGGGGATTGCGCTCGCGCTCGCTCGCGAAGGGGCGCGGGTCCTGGCGACCGATCGGAACGAGGCCGGAGCGACACGAACCGCAGCGGCCATAGACCGCGAGCTTGGCGCCGGCAGCGCCTTCGCCATCCGCCATGACGTCACCAGTGAGGACGACTGGCAGGCGGCGCTGGCCTTTGCGCAGGACCGGCTCGGCGGCTTGTCGGTGCTGGTCAACAACGCCGGCATCGTCACCATGGGCACGGTGGAGGAACTCGATCTCGCGAGCTGGCGCCAAGCCATGGCGGTGAACGCTGAAAGCGCCTTCCTGGGCTGCAAGCACGCTCTGCCGCTGCTGCGCAGCAGCCAGCCGGCGTCGATTGTCAACATGTCGTCGATCTCTGCACTGGTCGCCTCGCACAACCTGACCGCTTACAACGCCTCGAAGGCGGCGCTGTGGATGCTGACCAAGTCGGTGGCACTGCATTGCGCCAGGCAGGGCTGGAACATCCGCTGCAATTCGGTCCACCCCACGTTCGTGCGGACGCCCTTGCTCGATGGGATCGTGGGCAGCCATGAGGACGAGGCGGTGCTCGGCAAGCTTGCTCGCCAGGTGCCGCTTGGCCGGATCGGCGAGGTCGCCGACGTCGCCGCAGCGGTGGTCTATCTCGCTTCGGACGAAAGCGCGATGATGACGGGCTCCGAGCTCAAGCTCGACGGCGGCCTGTCCGCCATGTGAAGGACACGAGATGACCGAAATGATGCAGGCGTTAATTTGCGAGCGCTTCGGCCCGCCCGAGGATCTCGTGCTGCGCCAGGTGCCGGTGCCTCAGCCGGGCGAAGGCGAAGTGCGGATCCGCGTACATGCTGCAGGGCTGAATTTTCCCGATACGCTGATCATCCAGGACAAGTACCAGATCAAGGCCCAGCCGCCCTTCGCGCCAGGAGGAGAGCTGGCGGGCGTCGTCGATGCCATTGGTCCCGGGGTCATGCGCCTCAAGGTGGGTGACCGCGTCGCAGCGCTGACGCACTGGGGCGGTTTCGCCGAATATGCCATCGCGAAGCAAACCCGCACGACGCTGGTGCCGGAAACGATGGACCTCGACACTGCGGCGGCCTTCACGCTGGTCTACGGCACCTCACATTATGCGCTGAGGCAGCGTGGCGCGCTGAAGCCCGGCGAAACGGTACTGGTGCTCGGCGCCAGCGGCGGTGTCGGGCTTTCGGCGATCGAGATCGCCAAGGCCCTGGGCACGCATGTGATCGCCGGCGCCTCGACGGCGGAAAAACTGGCCGTTGCTGCGGCCCACGGCGCCGATGAACTGGTCAATTATGCGCAAGACGACCTCAAGGCCGCGGTCAAGGCGCTGACCGGCGGCAAGGGGGTCGACGTGATCTACGATCCGGTCGGCGACAGGCTTGCCGACCCGGCTTTCCGCACGATCGGCTGGGAAGGGCGCTACCTGGTAATCGGCTTCGCAGGGGGGCAGATTCCCGCGATTCCGCTGAACCTGGCGCTGGTCAAGGGTGCGTCGATTGTAGGCGTGTTCTGGGGCGATTTCGTGAACCGCGATCCCGCCGGGCATCACGCCAACATGGCCGAGCTCTATGCCATGCACGCGGAGGGCAAGTTGAAGCCGCTGATCAGCGAACGATTCCCGTTGGCGCAGGGCGGTGCCGCGATCCGGCACATGATGGACCGGCAGGCCACCGGCAAGGTGATCGTCACGCCGTTGGCCTGAGCGATCGGTCCTTGAGCAAGGCCGCCCGTTCGTCGAAGGTACGGCGGTCCTTGGCAGAATACGTTCGTGGTACAGCCTCCAGCCGCGGCTAGTCTGCCTAGGCAGCTTCGGCTCGCCGCATCTCCAGGCGTTGCCAGATTTCGACCAGCGCCTCGGTAAGCTCGCGCATCATCTCCTCGCTGTGCGAGGGGCCGGGGGTGAAACGCAGCCGCTCGGTGCCGCGCGGGACGGTGGGAAAGTTGATCGGCTGGACATAGACACCGTATTCGGCGAGCAGGATGTCGCTGATCTTCTTGGCCTTGACCGGATCGCCCACCATCAGCGGAACGATATGGGTGGTCGAAGGCATGACCGGCAGCTCCGCCTCGGTGAACATCCGCTTGAGCATCGCGGCGGCGGCCTGCTGGCTTTTGCGCTCGGCGCTGGAGGCCTTGAGGTGCTTGACGCTGGCGAGTACGCCCGCGACCAGCACCGGCGACAGCGAGGTGGTGAAGATGAAGCCCGGCGCATAGCTGCGGATCACGTCGATGATCCGCCTGTCCGCCGCAATGTAGCCGCCCATCACGACGAAGGCCTTGCCCAGCGTGCCTTCGATGATGGTGATGCGGTGGGCCGCCTCGTCGCGGTCGGTGATGCCGCCGCCGCGCGGGCCGTACATGCCGACGGCGTGGACTTCGTCGATGTAGGTCAGCGCGTTGTACTTGTCGGCAAGGTCGCAGATCGCGTGGATCGGAGCGATGTCGCCATCCATCGAATAGACGCTCTCGAACGCGACCAGCTTGGGCGCGTCGGGATCGGCCGCGGCGAGCAGTTCCTCCAGATGCTGAAGGTCGTTGTGCCGCCAGACCTGCTTCTCGCAGCCTGAATTGCGGATGCCCGCGATCATGCTGGCGTGATTCAGTTCGTCGGAGAAGATGATGCAGCCCGGCAGGATCTTGGCCAGCGTGGAGAGCGTCGCGTCGTTCGAGACATAGCCCGAGGTGAACAGCAGCGCGCCTTCCTTGCCATGCAGATCGGCAAGCTCATGCTCCAGCTCGATGTGGTAATGGGTGTTGCCACCGATGTTGCGCGTGCCTCCGGAGCCCGCGCCGACGCTGTGCAGCGCCTCTTCCATCGCCGCGATGACCTTGGGGTGCTGGCCCATTGAAAGGTAATCGTTCGAACACCAGACGGTGATCGGCTTCGGCCCGTTATGCCCGGCGAAACAGCGCGCATTGGGGAACGCGCCCTTGTTTCGCAGGATGTCGATGAAGACGCGGTAGCGCCCTTCTTCATGCAGACGCTTGATGGCTTGGTCGAAAATCTTGTCGTAGTTCACGGAAAAACTGCCCGTCCTGCAAAAATTCGCCCGTCCCCGGAATTTGGTGAGCGCTGTAGCGGAAGGCAAGGCGCATTGCCAGCGGCTTTGATACGGACTGCCTCAGAGAATTTCCAGACGTCGTAACCCATAGTCCGCCAGCGTCGGCGCAAGTGCCACAACGTCGGCGTCATCGCGCGTGAATACGGCAAGGTCGTCCTCCGAGCGGGCAAAGGATTCGCCTTCGGTGAGATGGGCGATGCGCCCGGCGATGCCCGCCGCGCCGTGCACGAAACCGACATCTGGCCCGAAAGCTCGGCCGAGTTCCGCTTCGATCAGGGGGAAGTGCGTGCAGGCGAGGACGACGGTGTCGATCGCCTCACCCCCCTTCTGCGCGCGCAGCCCGGCCGCGGCGCGGGCGAAGACCGCGGGATCGACGCTTTCGCCGCGCAGCCGCGCCTCGGCAGCCGCGACCAGCTCGGGTGCGCCGAAGCGGAGCAGGCGCTTGCCTTGTGCGAACTCGGCTTCCAGCCGGTCGACGTAGCCCTGGCGAATCGTCGCCTCGGTGCCGAGCAGACCGATCGTGCCGCTTCGGGTGATTGCTGCAGCGGGCTTGATCGCCGGAACCGTGCCGACGATGGGCAGCTCGAGCACATCGCGGACCATGCCGAGCGCGATGGTCGAGGCGGTGTTGCAGGCAATGCAGACAAGCCGCGGGCGGAACCGTTCGGTGAGTCGTCCCAGCAGGCCGGAAACGCGCGCGGCGATCTGGGCCTCCGTCTTGGCGCCATAGGGCAGGCCGGCGTTGTCGGCGGCGTAGATCACCGGCGCCTGCGGCAGCGCCTTGCGCAACTCCGCCAGCACCGACAAGCCGCCGACGCCGGAATCGAACAGCAGGATAGGCGCGGATGGTTCCGTCATGCCGCGCCCTTCTATCCATAGCGGCGCAAAAAAGAAGTGGGGGCTTCGACAAGCCGGGGAGGGCCGGTTAAGGAAACCGCATGGAATGGATTTACGCCCTTATCGCCGGTTATGCCCTCGGTTCGGTGCCTTTCGGGCTGATCCTGACGCGGCTGACTGGCGCCGGCGATCTGCGCGCGATCGGTTCGGGCAATATCGGCGCGACTAATGTGCTGCGTACCGGACGCAAGGGCCTCGCGGTCGCGACGCTGCTGCTCGACATGGGCAAGGGCCTGGTCGCCGTGCTGCTCGTCTGGCGTTTCTGGCCGGAGGCGGCGAGTTACGGAGCGTTGGGTGCGGTTCTGGGCCATTGCTTTCCGGTCTGGCTCAAGTTCAAGGGCGGCAAGGGCGTGGCGACGATGATGGGCGTCTCGCTTGGCCTCGCTTGGCCGATCGGGCTGGCTTACGCGGCCGCTTGGCTCGGCCTGCTGGCGGCGACGCGAATATCCTCCCTCGGTGGGATGGGCGCTGCGTTGATAGCGCCGCTGGCCGCGCTGGTGACGGGCCATGCCGCGTTCGTGCCGGTGCTGGCGGTGCTGGCGGTGCTGGTACTCTGGCTGCACCGTGCCAACATCGCGCGGCTGCGCGCCGGCACCGAGCCGAGGATCGGGGGCGGCGGGAAGCCGTGATG
>Ga0164242_10009608_pt1 | contig 10412 bp, 12 predicted proteins | sample OricomgcompostMG_FD_108783 | JGI IMG/M metagenome (GOLD analysis project Ga0164242, IMG submission 108783) | Miracle-Growth compost microbial communities from Emeryville, California, USA - Original compost - Miracle growth compost (MG) ... | reverse complement strand
GACGCGGTGACAGAGCAACAGCCTCAGATGGCTGGCCGCAATCTGAGCGTAGTAATAAGGAGTAAGTAATGCCAAAACTGAAGACCCACAAGGGCACCGCAAAGCGGATTAAACTGACAAGCACCGGGAAGCTCACCCGTCGCCGTGCTTTTGGTACCCACCTACTGGCGAAAAAGAGCAAAAGCCGCAAACGATCAATCGGTACGACAGCTGTTGTGACCGGCTCGGTTGCAAAAAATGTTAAGCGAGCACTAGGAGTATAGTCATATGCGAGTCAAACGAGGCGTCCCAGCACGAGCCAAGCACAAAAAGATCTTAAAAGCTGCCAAAGGTATGCAGCACAACCGCACGCGGTCATTCCGCCTGGCAAAGCAGGCTGTTATCCGTGCGCTACAGTATTCATACCGCGACCGCCGCAACAAAAAGCGTGACCTTCGTGGTCTGTGGATTACCCGCATCAACGCTGCTGCGCGTGACAATGGTACCACCTACGCCAAACTGATTGCCGGCCTGAAAAAAGCAAATATCGAACTCGACCGCAAAATCCTTGCCGACATCGCTGTCAGCGAGCCAAAAGCCTTTGCAGCAGTAGTCAAAAAAGCAAACTAGTAGGAGCCTCTTTCCTGCCAATAAAAAACTCCTCATCCGAGGAGTTTTTTATTGGCAGCCTGTCGGTAAGCCGGGTTCTGTCGCGGACGATCATCTATCTAGTCCTGCGGTTGCCCGCAGAATCAAGCGGATAGCGACCTACAGGCGGACCACCTTTTTATGTAGATCTCCTTGCAGCTGACAGGGTTTACCTTCTTCGCCTGTCACCAGACGCCGCTGTGGGCTCTTACCCCACTCGTTTCACCTTTTCCTCCGAAGAGGTAGTTTCGTTTCTGTGGCACTTTCCCTAGGGTTACCCCCGGTTGCCGTTAGCAACTGTCATGTCCTATGCTGCCCGGACTTTCCTCTTCGCGAATGCGAAGCGATCGTCTAACAAGCTGTCACTCCCTATTATACATCACCCTCGCTGTGCGCATGAGCATCGAGTGCTTTGTTGACCTCACTGTCGGCCAGTTGATTCATCTCACGTGGTACATGTTGGAACGTGACCCTGTCGAAGCTTTTCATCAAATCACGAATACGCTCGTTAATCGGCCAAAGCTCACGATTCTTAATCGTGTAGATACCGTTCATCTGATTCACAACAAGCATACTATCGAGTTTAAATTCAATCTTTTTTAAGCCAATTTCCAATGCTTTCTCAAGAGCAAAGCGGACACCCTGATATTCTGCCTGATTGTTCGTCGTAATACCGAGATACTCTCCACCCTGCGCGAGTACCTGCTGGTCCTTGTCCATGATGACATAACCCGCAGCAGACGGACCTGGATTCCCACGTGAACCACCATCCGTATAAATAATTGCATCACTATTCGTTGTGTTTTCTTCATCGATTTTGACAATCGTATCCATACTTACATCTGTAATTTGTCGTTGATGCAAGATACCAAGTAGTAATTGCGTCAGGTCAGTCAGCAAATTGTGTTGTATTTTATCAAACGATTCCCAAATAAATTCATCGTAATTTTCACCTAAGTGCGGCTCATGATGACCCTCAGCCAATGTCACCATATAGGTAATGACCGCGTACTGGATATTCCGATCATCATGATCAATATAGGTCACGACATCGAGCAGTGTCGCCTCACGGATATGCATACCCACGGCATCATGAAAGTATCTCCTTAGTGAATCCTCAGGCTGCTCTCCGTAAGCAAGTCGCCCGCCAGGCACCTCATATAACCCCAAAATCGTTTCACGGCCAGTTGCACGACGAACGAGTAAAATCTTGTCATTGCTGTCTTTCACAATGCCGCGAACGGCAATTCTTTGGTTCATATTTACCCTCTCTTGGTCGGGATGACTGGACTTGAACCAGCGGCCTCACCACCCCCAGCGGTGCGCGCTACCAACTGCGCCACATCCCGGTAACATAAAACCCCAGAGCCGACTGGACGCTTGATATTCCCCGCGTAAATGCAAGGTGGGTATCCTCAAAACGTTTCCACGGAAACGAGTCATGTTGAATTCCCTAATCGTATGATGTTAGGAAAATCATACACGTCGCAGTAACTCTGGGACACTCTTATTATACCACCGGACCATAAGACGATGGGAGCCTATCCAGTTATAAAAATCCTCGAAAATAGCTCGATAATGGCACCGATAACCGTCTGCATAAGCGTGCCCACCAGACTACTCGCAAACAAAACCAAAATAAAGACAAAGACGAGCCCGTATTGTTCGATGAACTCCATACCCCGCCTGACAAAATCAGGTGCTAGCGCGTAGAGGACACGAGACCCATCGAGTGGCGGCACCGGAATCATATTGAACACAAAGAAACCAAGATTCACGATAACACCATACATAAACGCCATTTCCAGGGGTGATGAGTAGCTGAGACTCGCCATATGAAATCCAAGAAGCGTACCAATGCCGAAGAAAACGAATGCCAAAACGAAATTCGTGAGCGGGCCTGCGAGTGCTACCAGGGCAGCACCCCATTCGTCATGGCGAACTCTTGCAGGGTTAAATGGCACCGGTTTCGCCCCGCCAAAGATAGGAGCCCCGACAATCGCCAACACCAATGGCAAGAGAATCGTCAGAAAGGGATCAATATGCTTCAAGGGATTGAGCGTCAACCGCCCCTGTAATTTTGCCGTATCGTCGCCAAGCCAATAGGCGACAAAGCCGTGCATTGCCTCATGAAGCGTCATAGAAACGAGAATCACACCGAAAATGACAACCAGACTCAGAAGTAGTGATTCGCTCATATCTATGTATTATAGCATTGAAGACAAAACAGATTGACAGATTACAAAAAAGCGTGTAAACTGGGTAAGATTGTAGAAAATAAGTGGAAGTAAAAGTTATGGCAGCACGATGCGAACTTACCGGTAAAGGAAAACAGTTTGGCCACAATGTGAGCTTCTCTTTGCGTCGCACGAAGCGGGTTTTCAAGCCCAATCTTCAGAAGAAGACATTCGTGGTTGACGGTCAGAAAGTCACTATGACGCTCAGCACACAAGCCATCCGCACCCTCAAGAAAAAGGGCATCCTGACCCCGGCGAAATAGTAAATAACCTCCCAAGCGGAGGTTATTTTATACTACATTGAATCGACCGAGCTTAGCTACGGTCGATTTTGATGACGGTCAAAACTTGCGGAATCGATGACGAGGCCTTGACCTTATACTTATTGCCTGCTTCTTCGACAGGCGCCGCGAGTTCTTTTGTAAAGACATCGAGCGTGTCTTGTGGAACTTCATACTTCACAGCCGAGTCGGCATAGTGCAGTGGAATGACGACACGTGGATCAATCGAGCGCACAATTGTCGTCGCAGCAGTCGCATCAAGCGTGTAGCCATTACCACCGACAGGCAGCAGCAGTACGTCAATGACACCAAGATCTTCCAATTGGTCCTCACTCAACTTTGGTGCGATATTACCGATAAGTGCCAGCCTTACCTCACCAATTTCGATACGATACATCGTGCCGATCGGTTCATCAGTCTCGGCGTCTAGATGACGCGTCGCGCGTATGCCGCGTACAGACACATCACCAATTTCATATTCGCCAGGACCTTCGATTTGCAGCCGTGTCTCGTCGTCGTTCACGACAAAACGTGGCTCCGTTGCAATTTCAACAGCACCTTTAACGGCAAGATTTTTCAATCCGGCGACACTAAGCTGTGGATCGACCACTATTTGTGTTTTCTTTGTTGTAATGATGACGCCATTTGCGCCTTTGTACTCGATATCAAACATGTTCCCTTATCCTTTCAGCACATTGTCGGTATCTACGATAACCACATGATTGCTATTCAATATCTCTGTTATAAATTTATCACGAACACTCAATCGATAATAGAACTCGTCGTATTTCATGATCGAATAGTTCAACTGTCTGCCCTCAAGCTTCTCAATAGCCTTGATCGCTTTGTTCAGACGTGTCGGCGCGATCGTACCGACGAGCAAGAGATCGATCTTGCTTTTTGATTCCGGCATCAGGATACCAGCTGCAACTGCAATACGAACGCCTTGTAGCTCTTGAATATACGGTTGCCAATCTTTTGCCGCTTTTGTTTGGGCAGCAGGTGTCAACGCTTCCTGTTGGTCGGCGAATATAGCCCTGAGAGGCAGATAATGCTCATAGCGCTGATTCACCTCGTAAAAGAGCTTATTGTCTGCAGTATCGCTTGTAATGATACCGATAGCCAGCATGTTCGATAATTCACGGCGCACAGAGTTGATCTGCTCATCAATCAGTCGAGTAATTTCCCGGACATAGAACGACGTACCTGGATTATTCATGAACAGGTGGAGTAGTTTTACCCTTGTCTTTGAACCGAATAATGCGTCAATCATCGTGTTCCCCGTATAATTCTCTTGTACTGACTATAGCACGATTAGTGTTCGGGCGCGAGCCATGAGCCAATCTGTTGCTCAGCAGACCTCAGGTCTAGCCATCGAATATAGTGGTTACGCCTAAGCCACGTCAGCTGACGCTTGGCGAGTCGCCAGTCAAGGATCCTAAATTTCTCTTTTAGCTCTTGAAGCGTCAGCTGACCTTCCAGGTATTGCTTACATAGTGGATAAATATTACCTGTCATCGCTTCGTTATCCCAACCATATTTTTTGCCCAACATTATTGCCTCTTTGACTACTCCATCGGCAAATAACTGTTCACTTCTCTCTTCTATTCTTGTTCGCAATATGTCTTTTTCTGTTGCTATTCCTACAATATATGTGTTCTCAACAGGTATTATTCGACTCCTGTTATTTATACCTTTCTGCTCGATCGTACGAATAAGGTGGCGTTTGTTTTTGTCATTCTCTGGCAATTTTATGTTGTTATTCACACAATATTTTTGTAATTCCCTTACAGTCATACGTTGCAATTTTAACCTTAATTTCTGATTATAATCTTGACCAAATTTGTAGTCAAAAATAACACAATCAATATAAAGGCCGGTTCCCCCAACAAGAAAAGGCACTCGACCTCGAGCACGTATTTCCTCAATCTTCGCAGCTGTATATTTTTGGAAATCGGCTGCGGTAAACCGTTCACCTGGCTCAACCAGATCAAGGCCCCAATGTGGGACCATAGCCCGCTCTTCAGGTGTCGGCTTGGCTGTTCCGATATCCATGCCTTTGTAGACCGTCCGGCTATCAGCACAGATAATCTCACCGCCGTAGCGCATAGCCAACTTGATAGCAAGCCCTGTCTTGCCGCTGGCCGTCGGACCGACGATCACAACAAGCGGAGGTTCGGGTCGTACATGACCGGTCGCCATCGACGTTCTCCAAAATCTTTTACGTGCCAAGACTCGTTACAGGCTATGCCATCTTGTTCTAGCAGTTGACGCTGCACATCCTGTCCACCAGGGAAACCAACTGCTAGCCCACCCGATGCATTTACTAGCCGATGCCACGGCAGGTTATCTGGCCCGCCGTGTGCGATACCACCAACAATCCGAGCGGCATTGGGGTGGCCCGCCATTGCCGCCAAATCACCGTACGTCGTTACCTTGTCACTCGGTAGCTCGGCCATCAATCGGTAAATGGTGTCTCGCAGCTGAATCTCTTGATTTTGCATTTATATTTTCTTTAAGTATTCTGATAAATTGGCAAGAGCAACTTTTTCTTCGCCACTTTGCGTGCGCACGCTCACTTCTCGTGCCTCTTTGTCTTTTGGTCCAATGATCAGCTGCACAGGAATCTTCCATGCCGTTGCTTCACGAATTTTCTTGCCGAGCGACTCGTTGCGATCATCACGAGTGAAGCGTAGCTCATTGTATTTAATCGGTTGCATCAATACTGTATCCCGAAGCGCTGTTTCAACCGCTTCAACATAGTCAAGGACTGTGTCGTTAATAGTTAAAATCCGTACCTGTTCTGGTGCCGCCCAAAGGGGGAACCAACCAGCAGTATGTTCAATAAACACACTAAGAAAACGCTCGATCGAGCCTAAAAGGGCACAGTGAATCATAACTGGTGTTTGGGCCTGGCTGTCAGCATCCTTGTACTCCAGGCCAAATCGACCCGGCTGGACGAAATCAAGCTGCGCGGTTGCTAGCTGATGTTCGCGACCGATGGCATCAGTCGCCATGAAGTCAATCTTCGGGCCATAAAACGCAGCCTCACCTTCTTGTTCAAAATAGTCGAGTTCATTTTTGATGACAGCATTCTTCAGCTGATTTTGAGCTGATTCCCAGAGAACCTGTTCACCTAGATAGCCATCACTGTCATCACGATAGCTCAGACGAACGCGGAGCTTCATGCCCATCGTCCCATAGAGTTCGCGCACACTAGCAAGTAAGCCGTCAATCTCATCCTCAATCTGATCATGGCGGCAAAAGATATGGCTATCGTCTTGCGTCAAAGAACGTACACGATTGAGGCCGCCCAGTTCACCGGTCTTCTCATCGCGATAATCGGTTGTCGTCTCAAGGTAACGAATCGGCATGTCTTTGTAACTGCGCGGCTGAGACGCGAAAATTTGCGTGTGGTGCGGACAATTCATGGGCTTCAGCGCCATCTTATCATCGGTTTCCTGACTCGTTACCAGAAAAAGCTCGTCGCCGAATTTTGCCCAGTGGCCAGAGGTTTCGTATAGCGCCGTCTTGGTAATATTTGGTGTCCAGACTTTTTGGAAACCGCGTGCTTCACGGAGTTGGTTGGAGTATTTAGCCAACACTTCACGCAGTACCGTCCCACGTGGCGTGAACATCGGCAGCCCAGCACCGACAAGCGGTGACATCGTGTAGAGATCAAGGTCTTTACCAAGTTTCCGGTGGTCGCGCAGTTTTGCCTGTTCGAGCTGCTCCAGATAGGCGTCGAGTTCCTCTTGCGATGCGAACGCCACACCGTACAAGCGCTGCATCTGCGGGTTCTTTTCGTTGCCGCGCCAATAGGCACCTGCCACACGCATCAACTTAAAAGCACCGACCTCTTTGGTATTGGCAACATGTGGACCACGACAAAGGTCAGTGAAGTCACCGTTGGTGTAGAAGCCGACTTCTTCGACTGCCGAGTCACCATCAGCAATCGTGCCCATGGCTTCAGCATCGAGATCTTTCGCTACCGTTGTACCGCTACGCTTCAGGTCGTTTAATAATTCTTCTTTGTATGGCTGTTTGCCATCCTTCGCCCACTGAATTGCTTCATCTACAGACTTCGTTGAGCGCACAAAATCCTGATTCTGCGCGATAATCTTGCGCATCTCTTTCTCAATCTTTGGAAAGTCCTGTTCACTAATCTTCGTATCACCAAGGTCAATATCGTAATAAAAGCCGTTCTCAACCACCGGTCCGACACCGAATTTGGCATCTGGCCACAGATGTTGGACCGCTGCTGCGGTGATGTGCGCCAGGCTGTGTCGCATGGCATGTCGTTGTTCGTCGTTCATATGAACCTCCTTAAAATATAAAAAGCACGCATACCGTAACTTTACGTGCGTGCCTCGGTCCCGAAGTTTTCAGGAGGTTCCACCTTGGCTAGTTCTCTTACCGCTGGGGTTTTACGTGTCCTCGCGATCGCCTTCACGTGCTCAGCGGGTCGTTACGCCGCGTCATAGCTGTTTTCATAATAGCCAACTACCTCAGTTATTGCAAGATGCGACCTCTTTTGCTACTATAAGACAGCTATGGGCGATTAGCTCAGTTGGCCGGATGCCACAGGCAGACAAGATCATTATGTCGCCAAGGCGCTCTTACCGCTGACTAATGTCCACCGCAAAGTCCATCTATTGTAGATGAGTTGCGGGCGATTAGCTCAGTTGGCTAGAGCGCCTCATTGACGTTGAGGAGGTCGGGGATTCGAATTCCTCATCGCCCACCATAGAAATCATAAAAACAGGCTCCATAACAGGGGTCTGTTTTTGTTATCCACCCTACTTCACAAGTTTTCCACGTCCATTTTTATCCTTATTCATACAAAATATTCGCTCCATGATATACACGCTCCCACTTTGTTCCATTGACAATTTATAATGGTTATGGTAGTATTGAAGCATGACAACACAGTCAAACATAAAAACCACAATTCGTACTACCGACAGTCATCCATCCGCGCTCGCAAAGTTTCACCTATCATTTGAGTACACCGACTTGGAAAAACCAAGTAAGACCGGCAGTACACACGCTGGCAAGAAATAAGAAGCCAGCGTACACGAAAGGCGGCCCTTACGGTCGTCTTTTTTATAAGAAATCGCTATTTTGCTTTTTTAGCTTTAGCCGTTGCTTTTTCAGTGACATCGAACTTGTCAAAATAGTGCCCGATGAGCAGCGCCGTCTGTGACGTAAAAGCCGAGGCTGCGTTGTAAACGATTGCTGTTACCGGCATCAGGATCCATTGCAACACCATCCATATATTACGGCTACGTTTGTAGTGTGCCGGGCGTGGCGGGAGCATTTTAAAGGCGAAGAAGATCGTGATAAACAGGCCGATGAGCGCAAGCTGCTGTACGCGGCTAATAACCTCTGGCAACTGATGCGCCGCAATACTATGCGCCGCCTGACTGTTCACGAACAGCGGTACCCAACCACCGATCGTGATAAGAATCGATATGCTCGCAAGCGTAATATGGCTATCGAGCAGCCTCACGAGACGCGCAACGCCTGCTCCAAACGGTACTTCCCTGTCTTTTGTAAATATCCGAGTTGCTACATATGGGACATCCGAAGCACCATAGGCCCAGCGACGCAACTGAATAAACTGGGCTTTCAGTGTTTTGCGATAGGTCGATGAAAGCACCGCATCCTGATAAATTGGTACGAACAACGACACGACACCGTAGTCACCCTTAAAGTGAAAATAACTACGCCAATACTGGTGACCGTCTTCGACAATCGTCCGGGTACTCCAAAAGTTCATTTCAACCAACGCGTCCATCGGTTGCGAATGTGAGGCAAAATTACGCAATGTATGCGGTCGCATAGAGCTAATAATATTCCAAAATGAATTGCCCGTCGCAATCACGCGCATAGGTGCCGGCACATCCCATATGTTGTTGAAAAACAAACATATAGGCTGATACGACAGGTTCTTACGGTCGGTATGTACGACATACTCGTATGTCAAATAGTCAAAATACGTATGATGAACGCGATTATCGCTATCAAGTGTCGTTACAATAACATCGTTGTATTTTATATTATTTTTATCTAACCACCCCCGAAGATAGCGACCTGCATAGGTAATGTTACCGCCCTTGCCAACCACTTCATTGGGTATATCACGTGGATGCTCAACCAGCAAAAAGGCCTTGAATTTGTCGGCATATTCCCGCTGCAGCCTACGCACCGTATCGAGTGTTGCCTGCCCGCCTCGTTCTTCGTACGCGATCACGACAATCATGCGGCTCATATCGTAGCTTGAGTCGAGAATTGCTTGGAGTGTCGGTTGTAAAATATCATACGATTCGTTATATGTTGCAATTATTGCAGCATTGTAGAGCGATGAGGGCTTCGGGTATGACGCCGGGTTAACTGCCATGTCCTGGAGGTTAAGGATGTGGTCTTTGTAGCCAAAGCCATGCCGCACGTTGTCCGGCTCCAAATGATAGTCTTCTGGATGCTCTAACTGGAGCAACCGTTCATGCCAGTTGATACGCTGCGCGCCTTCCAAGCGATTTCGTCCTGCCGTTGTGTGATACGCGATACCTACCGCTTTGACAAGTGTTGTAATAATAACTGCAAGTAGATAGACAGAGGCAAGCAACGGACTGAAGATCGAGAGAATAACGAGTAGAATGATTGATCCATAGCTGATCAATGCAGGGACCATTTCAAAAAAGCGGTAGGCCTTGGTCCGCTTGCCGAGTGGTATTTCCAGATCCGTCATGAGGTTATGAAAGCGAGGCTATTTTAAGGACTTGATAGAATAACGCGACCGCCACAAAAATCATCAGGAGACTTAGCCATACAAACGCGATAGCAAGGTCACGGCTTTTTTTTTCGAACAGTTTGAACGCAATGACGCTATGCACAGTCGCCATGACCACGATAAACACAATAAAGCTCAACAGATAGTACCATTTGTCCCGATAAAAATTCGTCGTGCCAAAGCTCGTATAGTGCACAACGACTTGGAGCTCGCTTTGATGGATTGTCAGCGCCAAATAAATAATCACAATCACACAAACCAGCAGAAAAGCAGCCAAAAGCCCGCTAAGAAAACGGTCTTTGAGGATTGTTTGAACTGATGTTACAAGTTGTCTTTTCATAATCACCCACGATGGTGCGGGTACAGAGAATCGAACTCTGCGCTTAACCTTGGGAAGGTTACATATTAGCCACTATACGATACCCGCGTTTCGTTATGGAGCCGCTGTCCGGATTCGAACCGGAGACCTACGCT
>Ga0164242_10009607_pt1 | contig 10412 bp, 10 predicted proteins | sample OricomgcompostMG_FD_108783 | JGI IMG/M metagenome (GOLD analysis project Ga0164242, IMG submission 108783) | Miracle-Growth compost microbial communities from Emeryville, California, USA - Original compost - Miracle growth compost (MG) ... | reverse complement strand
GGCGCCGCGCACGTCGGCGAGGCGGCGGATGCGCACCAGTTCGCCGGTGATCGCTCCGGTCGCGAGCAGCATGGCCGCGGCGCCCATCCGCGCGAGGCCCGGCGCCTCCGCCAGCAGCGACACGGCGGCGAAGTCGGTCGCCCCGAAATAGAGCCAGAACCACGGCGCCGCTCTCGGCTCGACGACCAGATCCTGAACGCGGGGCGTTTCCACTTTCCCGAGCACCGGCCCGTAGCATTCCAGCCAGGTGAGGAAGGCGGTGATCTTGAAGAGCTTGGCCAGACCCAGCCCCGTCAGCCAGCCGAATGCCGCGAGAAACACGAGAGGCCCGGCGAAGCGACCGAGCGTTCCGGTGGCCGTAAGCATGATCGCCAGCAGTACCGCCACGGCGAGATGAGCCAGCGCCACGCCCGCCATGCGGCTGTTGAGCTCGATGATACGCCGCTTGCGGCGGCGGTAGAGCTGCAGGATGTCGCGTCCGTAAAGCCCGAGCGCAGCGAGCGCGAGCAGTCCGCCAGCCAGCAGGGTCCAGCCCGGCCCAGCGCCCAGCCCGATAGCCAGCACGCCGCCGACGATCGCTACCGCCAGCGCCGCCGCGCCCAGCCACAGCGCCGCGCGCGTGCTCGCCCCTTCGAGTTCGGGCGCGAGCATGAACATGGCGAGCAGCCGATAGCTCACCCCCATGGCCGTGAAGGTCAGCCAGCCGCCGAGCCCGGCGATCACGTGCAGCGGCAGGCCTTTGGCCGTAAGGTTCGCGATCAGCGGCGATGCACTGACCCCGCCGAACAGGAGCGTGAAGGAAAAGCCGAGCAGCACGGCCGCGGCCAGACAGGCGAGCCCGACGGTGACGAACCGCGCCGGTAACCCGAGCGGGCGAGCGGCCCACAAGGTGCGGCCGAGATTGTAGATCGCCAGCGCGAAGCCGAACATCAGCAGCGCGCCGCCCCATGGCAGCACGCTCCACGCCGGCCCGGGCCATCCGGCGAGATGAAGAAAACCGCACAGCAGCAGCACCAGGCCGGCAGCCAGGCAAAGGAGCGTCGGCAGCGGCAGGCTGTCGCTGTATAACGGCCGCGCGACGAGCACCGGCACGAACTGGAACAGGGCGCCGCACAACAACAGGCTGAGCCAGCCGATCGCGGCGAGATGAACGAGCAGCAGCGTCTGCGGCGCGGCGATGTCCGCCGAGGGATATCCGAACCCGGCTGCCATCAGCGCGAGCGCGCCGAAGAGGCAAAGCAGCGCGAGGGCGAAATAGGACATGGTCCAGCGGGACAGGGTGACCCCGGGCACGTGACGTTCCTTGCTTGAACAGCGTGCCTATACATTCCGACTTAAAAGATGTATTGTCAATGCATGTTTTTAGATGATGAGCGCTTAATAGGGCTTCGAGCAATCGGGGTTGGCGGGGCCGCCGCCGTCACTTACCGGTGGCTACGATGCGCCTGACAAGCTTTTCCGATTATGCCTTCCGGCTGCTGATTTTCGCGGCGAGCCACGGCGACCGCCTGATCACCATCGAGGAAGCAGCGCGCAAATTCGCCATCTCGCGCGCTCATCTGATGAAGGTCGCGAACGAACTCTCCCGCGCAGGCTTTCTCAAGGCCGTGCGCGGGCGTTCGGGCGGGCTCACGCTCGCCAGGCCGGCGGACGAAATCCGCCTCAGTGACGTGCTCGTGGCGGTGGAACCCGATTTCACGCTGGCCGAGTGCTTCGGCGCCGGCAACCTCTGCCGGATCACGCCCCATTGCCGCTTGCGCCAGGCGCTGGACGAGGCGCTCGCGGCATTTATCGGCGCGTTGGATCGCTATACGGTCGCGGACCTTGTGCTCGACGCGAATGCCTTCGACTTCTTGCCGCCACAACCGGGCTCCATCGGTCTTGGCGATTCGCGCGAGGGAGTGAACGACGGATAAGCCCAGACCTGGCCGGATCAGGGGCTGGCGGTCTGCCACAGCAGCCATAGGCCGATGGCCAGGAACAGCAGCGCGGCGACGATCCTCACCGCCTTGAGCGGGACACGCTTGATCAGTTCGTGGCCAAGGAAGACCGCGGGCACGTTGGCCAGCAACATGCCGATGGTGGTGCCGGTCATGACCGGGAGCACGCTGTGGAAGCGGGCGCCCAGCGCAATGGTCGCCAGTTGCGTCTTGTCGCCCATCTCGACCAGGAAGAAAGCCACCAGCGTCGTCACGAACGCGCCGAAGCGCGCCGGCCTCGGCCCATCTTCGTCGAGGGTATCGGGAACGAGAGTCCACGCGGCCATCGCGATGAACGAGCCGGCGACGAGGTAGCGGAACCAGGTTCCATCAAGGATGTTCGCAGCCTGCTCCCCCACCAGTGCGGCCAGGAAGTGGTTGGCCAGTGTGGCGCAAAGAATGCCGGCGGCGATCGGCCAAGGCCGCCTGAACCGGGTGGCCAGCACGATCGCCAGCAACTGCGTCTTGTCGCCGATTTCCGCGAGGGCGACGAGCGCTATCGATGTAAGGAGAGCTTCCAAGGCATGCGCGCCCTAGTCGCGGGCAAGACCCGGAGCAAGGCCCCCCGCATCACTCAGTCCAGCGTGGTCCGCGACCGGGCCACGGTGGCGCTGGCGGCGACGATCAGGAAGGCGACAAGTGCGAGCAGTTCGGGCACCATGTCGCCGAGGACCTGCCCCTTGAGCAGCGAACCGCGCACGACCCGCAGGAAATGCGTGACGGGGATCGCCTCGCCGATCACCTGCGCCCAGCGGGGCATGCCGCCGAACGGGAACACGAAGCCCGACAGGAATATCGACGGCATCATGTAGAAGAACGAAACCTGCATCGCCTGCAACTGGCTGCGCACCAGAGTCGAGACGAGATAGCCGAGAGCGAGGTTGCTGGTGATGAACAGCACGATGCCGATCGAGAGCGCGAACCACCCGGCAAGGTCATGCGCCAGCGGGACATGGAACAGCAGCCGCCCAAGCGCGAGCACGACCACCGTCTGCACGAGGCCGACGGCGATATAGGGCAGGAGCTTGCCGATCATCACTTCGAAAGCGGTCGCCGGTGTCGCCAGCAGGCTTTCCATCGTTCCCCGCTCGACTTCGCGCGTGACAGCCATCGCGGTCATCATCACCAGCGTCATCGACAGGATCACAGCCAGCAGGCCGGGAACAACATTGAAGGCGTTGATGCCTTCGGGATTGTATAGTCGGTGGATGACGACTTCGAACGGCGGCTTGTCCGGGGTCTGCTCCGCCCCGCGGGGAAGGTCGTGCTTCAGCGCCCGGTCGGGCAAGGCAGCCACCGCTGCCGCCACGCCCCCGGCCGCCACCGGATCGCTGGCGTCGACCTCGGCGAGGATCTGCGCCCGTTCGCCCTTGAGCACGCGGTGGGTGAAGTCCGGCGGGATCGTCATCGCCAGCGCGATCGACCCACGCCGCATCAGCCGGTCCATCTCCGCTTCGGAATTGGGCTGGTGGGTCACATCGACGTAGGTCGTGTTCTCGAGTGTCGCGACGACCGCATTGGCGATATCGCTATGATCGTAGGAGACCACCGCCGCGGGCAGGTGTCTCGGGTCGGTGTTGATCGCGTAGCCGAGCAGCATCAGTTGGACGAGCGGCATGACCAGGATCATCGCATAAGTGATGCGGTCGCGGCGGAGCTGGATGAACTCCTTGACCATCACCGCAGCGATGCGGCCGAACGACAGGCCCTTCATGCGGCGTACCGATCGTCGGGCTGATCGGCCATCAACTGGATGAACACGTCCTCCAGCGATGGTTCCGCTTCCTCCCACTCGTAGGGCGCCTTGCGCCAGGGCGCGATGGCCTGCTCCAGCGCGCGCTTGTCGATGCCGCTGACGTGGACGGAAGCGCCGAACGCCGTGGCGCCGAGCACGCCGGGCCTCGCCTCCAGCTCGTGCGCGATCCGGCCGACATCGGGCCCTTCGCCGTTGAAGGTGATCAGGCCGGACCTGGCGATGATCTCCGCCGCCGTGCCGCGCGCGATCAGTTTGCCGTTGAGGATGTAGCCAATGTCGTGGCAGCGTTCGGCCTCGTCCATGTAGTGGGTCGAGACGAGCACTGTCAGGCCGCGGTCGGCGAGCGCGTGGATCTCGTCCCAGAACTCGCGCCGCGCCTGCGGATCGACGCCCGCGGTCGGCTCGTCGAGGAGCAGCAGCCGGGGATCGTGCAGCGTCGCCGCCGCCAGCGCGAGGCGCTGCTTCCAGCCGCCGGAAAGGGCGCCGGCGAGCTGCTTGCGGCGGTTCTGCAGGCCGAGCGCCTCAAGGGCTTCGGTCACGCGCCGGCGACGATTCTCCAGGCCATAAACGCGGGCGATGAAAGCAAGGTTCTCCTCGATCGTCATGTCCTGATAGAGCGAGAAGCTCTGCGTCATGTAGCCGGTCTGACGCTTGATCGCATCCGTCCGGGTGCGGAAATCGAGGCCGAGCACTTCGCCCTCGCCGCTGTCCGGCGTCAGCAGTCCGCACAACAGGCGCAGCGTCGTCGTCTTGCCGGCGCCGTTGGGGCCGAGGAAGCCGGTGATGCGCCCCTCCCCCACACGGATCGAGACGTCGCGGACGACATGCTTGTCGCCGAAGCTCTTGTTGAGCCCACGGACGTCGATCGCGTCAGTCATTTTTTCCGCAGGTCGCCGGCGCTCGGCGCGACGTCGATCGGCTGCCCGGGCACGAGCGCCCGCGGGTTCGAAGGCAACGCTTCGACCATGAACACCAGCTTCTGGCGCGCATCGAGGCTGTAGATCACCGGCGGGGTGTACTCGGGCTCGGTGGCGACGAAGTTGACGGTGGCCGTCATCCCGCCCGCGCAGCCGTCACAGGCGATCGCCACCTTGCGCCCCGGCTGGTAGGCGCCGACCCGCGCTTCCGGTACGTAGAAACGCACTTTCACCTGGCCGTCAGGCACGATCGAGACCACCGGTACATTCGGCGGCACGGTTTCCCCGGGCTTGAACATCACGTCCTCCACGCGCCCCGCCGAGGGCGCGAGGGGCGCGAGTTCGCTGAGCTGGCGCCGCGCCGAGGTGAGCCCGGCCTCGGCACCCTGCACTTGCGCCCGCGCCGCGCCGATCGCCGCCGACGCCGAGCCGAGCTGCGTGCGCGCCGCATCCGCGCGGCGCAGCGCGGCTTCGTAACCGGCGCGGGCCTGGTCGATGTCGACTTGCGCGACCGAGCCGGGCTTCTCCGCCTGCGCAGCGGTCATCCGCTTGAGCTGCGCGCCTTGCCGCTCGGCATCGGCCTGCGCCGCGGCGAGATCGGCGCGGGCCTTCGCCAGCGCGGACTGCTGCTGGTTCACTTGGGCCTGGTTAGCGCTGATCTGCGCTCGTGCCTGGTCGGTGCCGGCGGCGCGTTCGGTGGGGTCGATCTGGAACAAGGCCGCGCCGGCGGCGACGCGCTGCCCGCGCTGGACGGAGACGCTCGCCAGGGTGCCGGCGACCGGCGAAGTCATGTACACGTCGTCGGCGACGACATAGCCGGTGAAGCGCTCCTGCCCGCTCTCGCCGCTCGAGCGCAGCACGAGCCACAGCACCAGCGCAACCACCGCCAGCACGGCGACGAACACGATCGGCCGCACGGGAAGCCGGCGCCGCTCGGGCGGAAGGGGTTCAACTGCCTCGGCCATGGGCCGGCTCCTCCTCATTGACGCGGCGCTCGTCCCAGCCGCCGCCGAGCGCCTTGTAGAGCGCGATCTCATCCTGCGCCGCCGCCGCCTCGGCTTGCGCCAGCGCATCGCGGTCGGCGAGCCATGACTGGCGGGCCTGCAGCACCTCGGTCATCGGCACCAGGCCGTTGCGCTGGCGCACTTGCGCGGTGTCGGCGGCATCGTGCGCCGCGGCGGCGGAGGCGCGCAGTTCGGCGATCCTGCGGCGGTCGGCGTCGAGCCGGGTCAGGGCATCCTCGACATCGCGCAAGGCGCCGACGATGGCGGCTTCGTAAGCGATCAGCGCTTCGTTCGCCTGCGTCTGCCGCAGGGCGACGGTCTCGCGCTTGCCGTCACCAATCAGGGGCGCTGAAAGGCGTCCGGCCGCGTTGGCGAAAAGGCTGCCGCTTTCGAGCAAGGTCGCCAGCGAGCGCGACACGAGCTGCAAGGCCCCGGTAAGGCTGAGGCTGGGATAGAGATCGGCAGTGGCGATGCCGATGTCGGCGGTGGCGGCGGCCAGGCGGCGTTCGGCGGCGCGAATGTCCGGGCGGCGGCGCAACAAGTCCGATGGCAGGCCGGTCGGGATGGCGATCATCGCCGGCATGTTCGCCGCCGGCTGCGACAGCTCGACGTCGAGCGCGGTCGGCGCAAGCCCGAGCAAGGTGCCGAGCGCGTGAATGGCGGCATCAGTCTGGGCGAGCAGATCTTCGCGCTGGGCGGCGAGCTTTTCGATGTCCTGCTGCTGGCGGCGCTGGTCGACGGTAGTGACAAGGCCGTGAGCCGTGCGCGCCTTGATGAATTCGAGCACTTCTCGCTTCGAGGCCAGAGTTTCGTCGGCCAGGGCGATGCGGCGCTGCAGGGCCCGGAATTGCTGATAGGTGCGCCCGACTTCGGCCGCCAGCGTGACCTCGGCGTCGCGCCGCGACCATTCCGCCGCTTCGGTGCGCGCCGCGGCCGCTTCGTCGGTGCGCCGCTGACCGCCGAACAGGTCGATCTCCCACGAGGCATCGAAGCCGGCCTGGAACGTCGCGAAGTCTTCGCCGGGAAGGCCGATCGGCGAGTTCCCACCCGCCTGACCGCCGCCGCCGAGGTTAGCCAGTCCGGCCGGGAGCGCGTTTTCGCTCAACCGCGTATAGCCCGCCTGCGCGCTCGCGTTGACGGAAGGACCGCTCCGCGCCCGCACCACCCGTTCCTGCGCCCGCGCCTCCTCCACTCGCGCCGCCGCCTGGCGCACGTCGAGATTGCCGCTTTTCGCCCGTTCGATCAGCGCGTCGAGGACCGGATCTCCGAACGCCGTCCACCATTGGCCAAGATCGGCGTTCGAAGCCTGGCCGGACGGGCTGCCGCCATAACGCGCCGGAACGTCGACCGCGGGCGGACGGTAATCCGGCCCCACGGTGCAAGCGCCGAGCAGGAGCAGAGCCGCAACCGGACCGGTTCGCCACGGGGCCATGCGCGTTGCATTCCCTTAATCGGCGGCGAGGTCAATCGCCGCCGCTCGGACGGCCGCTAGATGACCTTGGGAGCGGGGCCGAGCTCGGCGAAGTAGCGGGCCATGGCATCCGCCGCCTTGCCGCTCAGGGCGATGAAAGCGCGGCGGCGGTCGCTTTCGTCTTCCACGCGCTCAAGCAACCCGGCCTGGGTCATCTGGCCGATCCACCGCAGCGCCGTGGTCGGCGGCACGCCGCTGGCGATGCACAGCGAGGTGACCGAGACGCGGGTGTGTTCGGCACGCGCTGCGGTGAGATCAAGCAGGATGTCCCACGCGGGATCGGCGAACAGCTCGCCGGCGAAGAACTTCGTCCGCAATTGCCGCTGGCGGATGATCGTGCGCACCAGCCGCGGGTCCGGCAAGGGCGGACGCGGGGCCCGGACCAGCCGCTCGCCAATATCTTCGCCATCGGGGCCGGAGTAAGCCGGCGCGGGACTCTCCAACCGGAAGTTCCAGCGCGGCGTGCCCTCGCCCGTGCCGAACCGTTCGAGACGCGCCGCAATCTCGCCGACCTGCTCCGTCAGGCGCAGCAGGGTCAGCCGCTCGCTCTCGGTCAGCTCGCGCAAGCGAAGGTTCGGCACCCGCGCCAGCACGCGGCCGAGCGCGATCACCCGCTCGGCGCGGCTCGGATCGACGAGAATCTGCGGGGCCGACTGGTCGCAGCAGGCGAAGACATCGTCGAGCGCGGCCACCGTGGTCGAGATCACCAGGTGCGCACCCACTCGCGCCGCGCGGATATCCAGCCGGCTGAGCGCGGCCATATCGGCGCCGCCGATTCGTGGGCAATCGAGCAGCACGACTTCGCCGAGCGGCCGCGGCTCCCCTTCCAGCAGCGCCGCGACCGAACCGCATTCGCGCACCTCCAGCCCCGCCGCGGCGACATCGCTGCGGATTTCCTCCCGCACATGCGCCCGGTCGGCGAAGATCGACACCGCCAGCGGCAGCCCCGCCGCGTCGTTGGCGCGCTGATAGACGAAATCGGCTTGCGGCATGGCGGCGAGAACTCCCTGATTCGCCGCGGAAGTTTAGAACAAAACGGGTCCAAAGGCAAGTTTGTTCTATATTCGTTCAGGGCATCAGGCGTTGCCCACCACGAAGCAGGCGGCCGCCACCAGCGCCCCCGCCCAGCGGTTGGAGCGGAACCGCGCGAGCACGTTCGCCTCGTCGCCGGGCTCCAGCGTCAGCCCTTGCCAGAGCAGGTGGACCGCCGCCGGAGCGAGCGCGAGAAAAGCGATCCAGTCCTGCCGCAGAAGCCAGAAGGCCACGCTCCACAGCGCCAACGCCAGGCCATAGAACACGATCACACCCGACTTGACGGACGCGCCGAGCCGCAAGGCGCTGGAGCGGATGCCGGCGAGCGCGTCGTCCTCGCGGTCCTGCAAGGCGTAGATCGTGTCGTAACCCATGCACCAGAAGATCGAGCCGGCCCACAGCACCAGCATGACGTCCAGACGATCCGGCCGCACCGCCACCCAGCCGACCAGCGCGCCCCAGGTGAAGACCAGCCCGAGCCATGCCTGCGGCCACCAAGTGATCCGCTTCATGAACGGATAGGTCGCGACGAGCGCCAAGCTGCCCAGCGAGACCAGCTCGGCCTGCCAGCGCAACTGCAACAGCACGACGAGGCCGACGAGGCACAGCGCGACGAGCCAGCCCCAGGCCGCTTTCGCGCTCACCCGCCCGCTCGCCACCGGCCGCGAGGCGGTGCGCGCGACTTGCCGGTCGAGATCGGCATCGACGATGTCGTTGTACACGCACCCCGCCCCGCGCATCGCGATCGAGCCGACCAGCAGCCACGCAATCAGCGGAAACCGCCACCCGGTCCCCGCCAGCCACACGCCCCAGGCGCAGGGCCAGAACAACAGCCACCAGCCGATCGGCCGGTCGAAGCGGGCCAGCAGGGCGAAGTCGCGCAAACGCTGCGGCAGTCGGCCGACCAGCCCGCGATGCTCGCTGTCGGGGACGATGGTTTCGGGCGCCGCCATGGGGCCGCTCTAACCTTCCCCCTCCTCATCGTCATCCTGAACTTGTTTCAGGATCCATCCCTCCGCAGGAACCGGAGCATACCGGCGAACTCTGGGCGCACGGCTCGATGGATCCCGGACCAAGTCCGGGATGACGATCACTGCGGTAGGCGATATGTCGGTCCAATGCCCGCTACCCCCGCCTGGCCTCCGCGCAGCGCGCCGCGCCTGTTCGTGCCGGGTCCGTTGACGATGGGCGCTACGGTTAGACTGGAGGGCAACCAGGCCCACTATCTCGCCAAGGTGATGCGTGTTGCCGAGGGCGACACGGTCGTGCTGTGCGATGATCAAACCGGCGAGTGGGCGGCGCGGGTCGTCTCTGCCGGCAAGCGCGCGGTCACGCTCGAACCCGTCGAGAAGCTGCGCGAGCGGGAGCCGGTGCCGGATGTCTGGCTCTGCCCGGCCCTGCTCAAGAAAGACCGCTTCGATCTCGTGCTGGAGAAGGCGACCGAACTCGGCGTTCGCGCCATCCGCCCGCTCGTCACCCGCCGCTGCGTCGCCGACAAGCTGAACCTGGAGCGCGCCCGCACGATCGTCACCGAAGCCGCCGAGCAATGCGCCCGCTCCGCGCTGCCCGAATTGGCGGAGCCGGTAAAGCTGGACGCGCTGCTGGCGGATTGGCCCGGCGAGCGCACGCTGTTCTTCGCCGACGAACTGGGCGGCGCGCCGGCCGCCGAAGCCTTCGCCGCCCATTCCGGCCCCGCCGCCCTGCTTATCGGCCCGGAAGGCGGCTTCGACGATGCCGAGCGCGCGGCCATCCGCGCCAATCCGGCGGCTCGCCCGATCTCGCTCGGCCCCCGCATCCTGCGCGGCGAGACCGCCGCCATTGCCGCAACCGCGCTGTGGATGGCGACGGTGGGGGATTGGGTGGGTTGAGCGCGGATTCTAGGAGTTTCCGCTCGCAGCTTCTTGAGCCATGACTCGCTCCCATCCAGCGACCAGCACATCAAGGCTGCGAAGGAAGCTGGGCTCCGGTGTGTCATCTGGATAGTTTGGGTCGGCCGGGATCATGGTCCAGCCAGTGGCGAGCGTCATCGCCGAACGCTGCGCGTCGAAGGCGTGCTCCGAGGGGAAGCCGCGCGCGATCAGTTCGTCGCACAATTTAGTGGAAAATTCGCGCAGCACCGCGCGGTCCATTCGACCTTCGACCACGATTCTTTGGACGTCACGAACTTGTTGCTGGCTGCGGTATATCGCTATTCCCAAATTACGGAGCCAGTCTTGCCAGCTTCTCGCTGGCGGCAGGGCGGCAAGCACCGTC